>ERZ795042.2347-NODE-2347-length-10496-cov-3.137822_pt1 | contig 10496 bp, 12 predicted proteins | sample MGYA00375126_ERZ795042 | MGnify/ENA primary metagenome ERZ795042 (study PRJEB30171, sample SAMN05518105) | compost metagenome | isolation source: Feedstock adapted compost from Newby Island compost facility, Milpitas, CA | place: USA:Newby Island compost...
CCCGCCGGCCCGATCGCGAGGGTCCCCACGGGGATCCCGGCCGGCATCTGGACAATCGACAGGAGCGAGTCGAGCCCGTTCAGCGCCCTGGACTGGACCGGGACGCCGAGCACCGGAAGGGCGGTCTTGGACGCCGTCATCCCCGGCAGGTGCGCGGCGCCGCCCGCGCCCGCGATGATGACCTCGAGGCCCCGCTCCTCGGCCGTGGACGCGTACTCGAAGAGCAGATCCGGTGTCCTGTGCGCGGAGACGACCCGGCGCTCGTACGGCACGCCGAGCGTCTCCAGCATCTCCGCGGCGTGTCGCATGGTCTCCCAATCGGAACGGGAGCCCATGATAATGCCGACCAGGGGTTGCGCCATCGCTTCCTCTTGGTTGGGTGAGGCGTGACCGGTCCGGGAAAATTGGGAACGTAGAGAATGGCGCGAGAGTGCGTCAAGATCCGCAAACGCGCCGGAGCGCGGCGGCCGCGCCCTCCCCTGCCAGGCGCCCCGTGCACCACGCCCAGAGGAAGTTGTAGCCGCCGATCGGCCCGAACGCGTCGAGGATCTCGCCGCAGAGGAACAGGCCGGCGTGGAGCCGGCTCTCGAGGGTGCGCGGGTCCACCTCTTCCAGCGCCACGCCACCCCCCGTGACCTCGGCCTTCCTGTACCCCTCGTCCCCCGTCCAGGGGAGTGGATAGCGGGTCAACACCTCGAACAGGCGACGCCGCTCGTCGCGACGCAGCTGGCCGAGGGGCCGATCCGCGGGCACGCCCGCTTCGGCCAGGAGCGCGTCCGCGAGTCGGTCCGGCAGGCGACGTCGCACGAAGGGGCCGATCGTGCCGCGACCGCCCTGGATCTCACGCTCCCATCCCGCCGCGTCCAGCTCCGTCCACTGGACGTGGATCGGCTGCGGCGGGCGCCCCTCGAGGCGGGACCGGACCGCCAGGTGCGAGATGTTCAGCACCGCCGGGCCGCTGTACCCCCGATGGGTGAACAGGAAACCGCCGTGCGTCGTGAATCGGCCGCGCTCCAGCGGCGCCTCGAGCGTGACCGGGAGCGAGATGCCCGCGAGCGGCGCGTGGCGCGGCGGATCTGCGGTCAGAGGGGTCAGCGCGGGGTAGGTCGGGCGAATCGTATGGCCGAGCGCTCGCGCGATGCGGAGCCCCGTACCGTCGCTCCCCGTCTGCGGCACGGACAACCCGCCCGTGGCGAGGACCACGGCCGCTGCCTCGATCGCCTCGCCGTCCTCGAGTCTGACCCGCCAGGGTCTGCCGTCCCGCGGCGGCTCGAGTCCGACGACCTTCGCCTCAAACCGGATCCTCGCGCCCCGGCGGCGGGCCAGGGCAAGGAGACCGTCGCGGACGTCCCGTGCCCGGTTCGATACGGGGAACAACTTCCCTGTATCCGGCTCGAGCTTCAACCGGATCCCGACTTCCTCCTCGAAGAACCGCCGCTGGTCCGCGAGTGGCCAGGAGCGTAGCAGCCGCTTCAGCACGTTGGGCGAGGAGTCGGTGAAATACTGGGAGGGCTCCATCCGCGACGGCAGCACGTTGCACCGGCCGCCCCCGCTGATCAGGATCTTGCGCCCGCCTTCCCTCGTGCGCTCGAGGAGCAGGACCGGCACGCCCGCCATCGCCGCGTGGATCGCGGCCATGATCCCGGCCGCTCCCGCCCCCACCACGACGATCGGGTTCCCGCCGCCTCGCCCGGTTGTCGATGACACCACGCCCATGACTCGCAGTTGGTCGGTCCGAGCCCCGTCCCGGGAAGGGCGGCAGAATAGGGGCCGTGGCCGAGCCGGGCAATGCGGGCAACTCTGGAGGGGTGGCGCGCCGACTACGGGGGAGAGTCCATTCGGCGCCCACCCCTACTTCGCCAATTCGGCCTCACCCGCGGCCAGTTCCAACCTCTCCCAGTCCGGCCGCAGAACGACGGTGAAGTAATAACGTCCTGGCGGGAGCGAGTCGCCGAGGATCTGGGCAGCATTGATCGTCCCCTGGCGGATGACGGTGGAATCGCCCGCCGCGACCGTGAACTCCTGGATCGCCGCCACGCAGACGGCCTCACGCTCCTGGTCCCATACCGGCTTTCCGGAGCGGGACTCCTCCCGATACGCCCGCAGGAACATGATGCACCCGTCCGGGAAGCGAATGGTGCGCTCGGACTCGCCCTCGTTCCGAATCGTGAGCTGCGGACGCAGCTGCACCGGGAAACTCTCCATGATGGCCGTGTCCGCGCGGTAAACCACCCCATCGGCTGTCCGGTATGCCCGCATCCCCTCCGGGCTCGTGAACTCGCTGCTCGACGTGCAAGCCGCAACGGCGCCGACCAGAACGACTGCCCTCGGTGTCCACCGTCTCACGTTCTACCTCCGTCAATACGAACTCTGCGCCAGTCGAAAGTACAACGCACGAACCGCCGGCGACAGGACGCGATGTCGCCGGCGGTATCCAACGAATGCACGCCACCGGAGCGGCTGCCGAGGGTCGTCGCGGCGGTGCAACCGCCCGCAGTCTCGCGTGGTCGACGCCATGTCAAGGCCGATAGCGAGCGATCGCGCCATCGAGCCCTCGCGCGGGGTCGCTGCCATACCCCCGGCGACGCCAGCCCTACGCCGCGCGCCGCTGCTCCTGGCGTCCTTTCGCGATCTCTTCGATCATCTTGCGGTTGAACGCCTCCAGATCCCCTGGGTGGCGGCTCGTCACGATTCCCCGGTCGACCACGACCTCGCGGTCGACCCACTCGGCCCCCGCGTTGCGCAGGTCCGTCTTGAGCGACGGGTAGGACGTCACCGTGCGCCCCCGGACGGCGTCGGCCTCGATCAGCATCCATGGGCCGTGGCATATGGAAGCGACAGGCTTCCCCTCGTCGATGAAATGACGTGTGAAGGCCACGGCGCGCGCGTCCATCCGCAGCTTGTCGGGGTTCATGACGCCGCCCGGGAGGACCAACGCGTCGTAATCCGCGGGGCTCGCGCGATCGAGGGAGACGTCGACCTCGATCTCGTCGCCCCACTCCGTGTGGTTCCATGCCCGCACGCGCCCCTCCTCGGGCGCCACGATGTGCGTCGTGGCGCCGGCCTCCTCGAGCGCCCGCTTCGGCTCGAGCGCCTCCACCTGCTCGACGCCTTCCGTCAGCAGGATCGCGACCTTCTTCCCCTGTAGTTCGCCCGGCATCTCACCTCCCTACCGTCGTGTGTCGACCTGGTCCACATCAGGCGGAATGGGCAAGGAGCGTGCGAGCCGAGGCGTCCTCCCCCGCAGCCCGCCCGCCTCGACGCGCCTTCGCTCGTGCTCCTAGATTCCCGGGCGGCCGCGGCGAGTACGGCTGCAAGGGCAATCGGGCACGGCTGCAAGCGCCAGCGGGCACGGCCGAAGAGCACAGGGAGCGAAGGTCCGGAAAATGACGGAAACCGCCGAGAACCACGTCGCCGAATCCCAACCCGTCGTCCAACGAATTGTCGTCGCATCGAGGAACCCCGCGAAGCTCCGCGCGGCGCTGGGCGCGTTCCGCCGCGTCTTCCCCGACAGGCGTTTCGACGTCGAGGGCGTCTCCGTCCCATCCGGAGTCGGGCACCAGCCGATGTCCGACGAAGAGACGCTCCTCGGCGCCCGCAACCGTGCGGAAGCAGCACGGCGCCTCGCGCCGGACGCGGACTTCTGGGTCGGGATGGAGGGCGGCGTCGAGGAACACCCGGCGGGGCTGGCGTCGTTCGCCTGGATCGTCGTGCTCTCAAGGTCTCAGGTCGGACGGGGGCGGTCCGGCGTGTTCTTCCTCCCCGAACCAGTCGCCCGGCTGGTGCGGAGCGGGGTCGAGCTCGGCGATGCCAACGACCGCGTCTTCGGCACCCAGGGCTCGAAGCTCGAGGCGGGCGCGATCGGTTTGCTGACGCGGGGTGCGCTCGACCGGGTCGAGCTCTACGAGCACGCGACGGTGCTCGCGCTGGTGCCCTTCGTCCATCCGGAGCTGTACGACGAATCGCTGGCGCTCCGGTAGGGCGACGCGCGAAGCCCTATCCGGGCCACACCGCCCACGGCTTCTCCACGCAGGAAAGCGCCGCTACGACGTCTTCGGTACGAACTCGCCCCGCGCGACATCGAGGAACTCGATCTCGCCCGACTCGATGATGTAGTACCACCCATGGATGGCGAGGCGACCCGCTTCGACGCGCTCGCGCACCATCGGATATTCCATCAAACGGGCGAGCTGGAGGGCCACGGCGCGGCGTTCCGTCCGACGAAGCACTTCCTCGCTCGGTTCCCCGTCCAACCGCGCCGCGCGTCCGTGTTCCAGCCACCGCGCCAGCAGCGGCGTTTCCGGTCCGGGCGGTTCGTACAATGCTCGGACCGCGCCGCAGTGGCTGTGGCCACACACCACGATATCCGCGACGCCGAGGGCGTGCAGCGCGAACTCGATGGCGGCGCCTACCCCCGCATCATCGGGGGCGCCGCACGGCGGGACGAAAGCGCCGACGTTCCTGACGATGAACAGCTCACCCGGGAGGGCGTCCGTGAGGAGCGTGGGCACCACGCGTGAGTCCGAACAACCGATGTACAGCGTGCTCGGCTTCTGCCCCTCCTTTACGAGGCGGACGTAGTGATCTCGGTAGCGGGGAAACAGCTCGGAACGGAATCGCTGTAGCCCCTCGAGCAGTTTTTTCGGCATCGTCCTGGAGAAACGTCTGGTGACGTGGGGCGCCAAGAATGGCTGTCCGCCGGCCGGCGGGCAAGTCCCGGCGGCTGAGCATTCCGTAACAGCTCGCGGAGGACGATTCCCACGGCCGGTGGCCCCGCCAGCCCGGGATTTGCGATTCCGCGACGTCCACCTAGATTTGGTCGATCCCGAGTGCCGCTCTCGCTCCAGGTGTATCGACCTCCGGCAGCCAACCAGTGAGCTATTGCGAGACCTCGAAAGGCCACCCGTACCACGGGCCGTATCACGACCGCGAGTACGGATTCCCGATCCGCCGCGACCACGAGCTCTTCGAGCGGCTGGTCCTCGAGATCAACCAGGCGGGTCTCTCGTGGCTGACGATCCTCAAGAAGCGAGAGAACTTCCGTCGCGCATTCGACGGCTTCGACGTGGATCGCGTGGCCGCCTACGGCGACGCCGATCGGGCGCGGCTCCTCGCCGATCCGGGGATCATCCGGAACCGCCTCAAGATCGACGCGGCCATCGAGAACGCCCGCCGCATCCGGGAGTTGCGCGACCGCCACGGCTCCTTCGCCGCATGGCTCGACGTGCACCACCCGCTCCCGAGAGCCGAATGGGTGAAGCTGTTCCGCCGGACGTTCAGGTTCATGGGAGACGAAATCGTAGGCGAGTTCCTGATGAGCACGGGGTACCTCCCGGGCGCACATTCGTCGGACTGCCCTGTCTACCACACGATTCTTGCGCTGGACCCGCCCTGGCGTCGGGCGGGGCTCACGGACACGGCCTGACCGCGTTTGCACGGACTCCGCCTGACCGCGTTTCCTGGAACGTCGCGCATGAGCGAGGAGGAGGTCCCATGGCCGAGCGTATCCGCCTGAAGCGAGTCTACGACTCCCGGTCCGACGACGATGGCGAGCGAATCTTCGTCGAGCGCCTCTGGCCTCGCGGCGTCTCCCGCGAGCGTGCCGCGATCGACGAGTGGATGAAGGAGATCGCGCCCAGCCCCGAGCTGCGTCGCTGGTACGGCCATGACACGTCCAAGTGGGACGAATTCCGGAAGCGCTACGAGGCCGAGCTGAAGGAGCACGAAGATCTGGTCGAGGAGCTGGAGAAGCGTGCGCGCAAGGGCACGATCACCCTGCTCTTCGGGAGCCGCGACCGCGAACACTGCAGCGCGCGTGTGCTCAAGGAGTACCTGGAGCGACGAATGAGCTCCAAACACTGAGCGAGGAAGCCCAACGAATGAACCGGATTCAGGGGAAGGTCGTCGTCATCACGGGCGCGTCGGCCGGGATCGGGGCGGCCTGCGCCCGTGCATTCGCCCGCCACGGCGCCGAGTTGATCCTCCTCGCCCGCCGCGAGGATCGCCTGAACCAGGTGGCGGACGAGATCGAGAAGGAGCACGGCAAGCGCCCCCGGACCTTCGTCCTCGACGTGCGCGATCGGGACGGCGTCGTCGCCTTCGGCGAGCAGCTCGAGGCCGACGACGTCGTCCCAGACGTCCTGGTCAACAACGCCGGCCTGTCCCGCGGCCTCGCCAAGCTCCACGAGGGGAGTTTCGAGGACTGGGACGAGATGATCGACACGAACATCAAGGGGCTGCTCAACGTGACGCGGGTCATCCTGCCGATGATGGTCCGTCGCGACCGCGGCCACGTCGTCAACATCGGCAGCACCGCGGGTCACCTGGTCTACCCCGGCGGCAACGTGTACAACGCCACGAAGTTCGCCGTGCGCGCGCTCAACGAGGCGATGAACCTCGACCTCCTCGGCACCCGCATCCGTGTCTCCAGCATCGACCCCGGGATGGTCGAGACCGAGTTCTCGTTGGTCCGGTTCCGCGGCGACAAGGAGCGGGCGGCCGCCGTGTACCGGGGCTTCCAGCCCCTCACGGCGGAGGACGTGGCCGACGCGGTCCTCTACGTCGTCAACGCGCCGGAGCACGTGAACGTGCTCGACATGGTGATCCTCCCGACGGCGCAGCGGAACTTCTACCTGGTGGACCGGCGGGAAGGGTGAAGCGACCGGGAGCGCCCTCATGACCGAACCCTATCGCCCGATCGCATGCTCGCTCCACGACGAGCTGGAGGCACGCGCCACGCTGGGCCTGGAGTGCGAGGTGCGCTACCGCCGCGACGACGGCAAGGGCGAGAACGTCGCCCGGGGCCGGATCCGCGACATCTACGCCCGTGCCGGCATCGAGTACCTTCTCCTGGAGGGCGGGTCGGAGATCCGGTTGGATCACATCGTCGCGGTCGACGGTATCGCCTTCCAGGACGGTTGCTGAGGCCGAACTCCAGGAGCGGAGGGAACAGATGCAACGTGCGCCGACGTGGACCGTCGTCGCCACCTATCCCGCCGTCTTCCAGGCAGAGATGGCCGCGGAGACATTGAAGCATGCAGGGATCCCCGCGGTGGTCCGCGCCGAGAGCAGCGGGATCTTCGGCGCGGGGTACGCCGGGACGGTCACGGGCGGCGCCCGGGTGCTGGTCCCCTCCGAGATGGTCGAGGACGCGAGGGAGGTCCTCGACCTCGATACGGATCCGGGGCCGGAAGCCGCGTGAGACGACGTCGGTTAGCGGGGCGCGGGCTCACTCGGCGCCCGCCCCTCGTGCCCCGCCGTTATCACCCGACCGCCCTCTACTCCGGCACCACGACCCGCGCCCAGTCCCAACTGCTGAGCCCGCGCTCGTCCACCGCCTTCACCGCGATCGTCCACCCGGCGCGGGCGTTCGGAATCCGAGCACGCGGCTCGGTCACGATCCGCTCCTCCTGCATGGGGTCGCCGGGCGGGCCGTAGACGACCCGGTAGTGCCGGATCCCCTTCTCCCGCGCCGCGTCCCACGCCACCTCCACGCCGTTCCGGTCCCGCCGAACGACCCGCAGCCCGTCGATCCGCGAGGGGCTCGAGGCGAGGAGCATGATCGACGCGACGTTCGTCTTCGTCGTCTCCAGCACCAGCTCCTGATTGATCGTCTCCAGGACGTCGTGGCTCTGGTGGTAGTGCGGGTTGGCCAGCACGGGGTACGAGCCGATGCCTCCGATCACGTCTCCGAACGCGTCGAAGAGGGCGTGGGCGTCGGTGTTCTTGTAGTACCGCGCGTCGTAGGTGATCAGGCGGCTGAAGAGGAACGCGGCGGCGTGCTGGAGGTCGCGGATCCCGGCGTTCGAGTAGCGGATCGTGTTGTCCAGCCGGTGGTCGTTCGCGTACCCCATCATGTCGTTGTTGAGCGCGCCGCGCACGTTCCGCGCCCAACCTTCGGCCTCGGCGCGCCGCGCGAACTCGCGGCTCCCCAGCAAGCCCGCCTCCTCGCCCGTGAAGAAGGCGAAGACGACCGTCGCCGGGAGGGGATGGTCCTTCAGCACCCGGGCCGTCTCGAGCAGCATCGAGGTGCCGGACGTGTTGTCGTCCGCGCCGGGGCCGCGCGGCGACGAGTCGAAGTGGCTCCCGACCACGTACATCAGCTCGGGGGGCCTCGTCCCCGGGAGCCGCGCGATCACGTTCGCGGTCCGCACCCCCGACCGCGGCTCGAACCATTGCAGCTCCGGCTCGTATCCCCAGGAGCGAAGCGTCTCCGCGAGGTATTCGATCGCCTTCCGGTTCCCCGGCTCCGTGATGTACTTCGAGTCGAACTCGAAGAGCGCGTGCTGGTATGCGTAGAGCTTCGTCTTCGAGACCTTGGCGACGACGCGCCTCACCTCGTCCTCGATCGGGGCGAACATGGCGCGCCCCGCCTCGCGCAACGCCAGCTCCGCGGCGAGGTTCTCCTCGATCCGGGCGAGGAGTTCCTCACGCGAGATCTTGCGCGAGAGGTCCATGAGGTACACGCCGCGCTCGGGCGAGACCGTGTCCCCGTCCCGCTCAGCGACGAAGGCGACCTTGGTCCCATCCGCGCTCACGTCCCACTCGTACTCCGGCGCGATGGTGCGGACCGTGTTGTTGTGGAAGAGCCGCGCCTCGCGCCCCGTGCGTACGTCGTACAGGTACGACCGCCGGTGTCGCGCCTCGCCCTTCACGACCAGGAGCGTCGTGTCGTCGATGAAGCGCGGGAAGAGGTCGTGCTGGATGTCGCGGGTGAGGCGGCGCGGATTCGAGCCGTCGCTGTCGACCAGGAAGATCTCCCAGTCTTCGCGCGGCATCATCTGGTAGGCGACGGTGCTGCCATCGGGCGACAGCGCGGGCTCGGCTACGGGCAGCGTGGTGCGCACGACCGTCACCGGCTCGCCGCCGTCCAGGGAAATCACCTGCACCAGTGTCTCCCCACTCTGCGTCGCCAGGAAGACGACCTTGGAGCCGTCGGCCGAGAGCCGGGGCGAACGCCCGTCGAACGCGCGCTCGGCGCCGGTCCTCAGGTCCCGCACGACGATCCGGGGTTGCCCGGCCCCGGCCGATTGCCCGGCGGCCTGCCCTCCCGTTTCACCTACCGCCACAACCCCCGGGCGCTGCGGCACCGGGCTCCGCAGCAGGATCTCATAGACCAGGTATCGCCCGCCGGGCGCCACGATCGGCGCGCCCTTGAAGCCGGGGCCGTCCGTCACCGGCCGCGGCGCACCGCCGTCCACGGGGATCGCGTAGATGTCGCTACGGTCGGCCTGCCCGTCCCGCGCCGCAACGACGTATAGCGTGCGGCCGTCCGCGCTCCAGGCGAGGCGGTCCTTCACGAGGCCCCCGTCGTCGATCGTCCGCTCCCGCCCGCTCGCCAGCTCGCGTACGACGATCCTCGCGCCGCGGGCCTCCAGATACCGCACCTCCGCCCGCAGGCGCATGACCTCCTCTCGATCGCCCCGGGCGAGGGCCCGCTCCGCATCGGAGCGCGCCCTCTCGAGTGCCCTGCTCCTTGGGAGCCGCAGGTACGCGACCCGGTCGCCGGATGGCGCGAAGACGAGGCCCACTCCTGCGACCCGATCACCCGCCGCCTTCTGGAACCCGCCGTCGACGGGGACGATATGAGTAACCGTCGCGCCGCCCTCGTCGGACTCGTACGCGAGCCACCGGCCGTCAGGGCTGAAGCGCACCGCGCTTCCATCCGGCGTGAGCTCCACCGTCGGATGCAGCTCCCCGGTCAGACGCGCGATCACGTCGAAGTACCGTTCGGGCTGCTGCGACCTCAGCAGCGACGCCAAGCCTTCCAGCGCGGGCACGTAGTCCCCCCGGTCCCAGGCCTGGTACGCGGCCTCGAACGCGGAGTCGAGCGGCGTTTGAGCCCGCCCGGCAGAGGTGACTGTGAGCAGGAGTCCCAGAACGACGATGGGGGATCGCCTCATGGCCCGTCCTCGAGTGGTTGGAGCGATGATGAGTCGGATTTCGATGCGGTCCCGGGAATATGGCGCTGGGGCGGCGCCCCGCAAGGCGCGCGTCGCGCGCCGCGAGTCGTGGGCGGGGCCCCGCATGGCACTCGGCCGGCGCCCCCAGGCGCGGGCGGCGGGGTTGACCGCGCCGATCGCCCGCCCTAGCCTTCCCGATCCGGCATGAGACTCCGCCGGTCGCCGGTCCGTTCGTCGGAGTGGAAGTATGTTGGATCGACTGTCGATGACGCTTCCCATGCGATGGTCGCGTGCGCTGCTCCCTCTCGTCCTCTTCCCGGCCACCGCCACGGTTCAGCCCGCCTTCGCGCAGGAAGCGACGACGGCGCGTGCCGCGCCGAGGGTGGTCAAGATCGATGACATCCGTGCCGCCCTCACCACCCTGGCCCGCGACGACTACGAGGGCCGTCGCGTCGGTACGAACGGCGAAGCCCGGGCGGCGCACTTCGTCGCGCGGAGGTTCGAGGCGCTCGGCCTCACCGCCGCGGGGAACGACGGCTACTTTCAGCGCATCCCGATGCGACGCACGGTGGACGGCGCAGGCCGCGAGCGCTT
>ERZ795042.2352-NODE-2352-length-10484-cov-4.719053_pt1 | contig 10484 bp, 9 predicted proteins | sample MGYA00375126_ERZ795042 | MGnify/ENA primary metagenome ERZ795042 (study PRJEB30171, sample SAMN05518105) | compost metagenome | isolation source: Feedstock adapted compost from Newby Island compost facility, Milpitas, CA | place: USA:Newby Island compost facility...
ATACATCAGGTCAGGAGAAGGAGGTGTACCATGTCAATCAATATCGAGCCGGCCTTTGATGTAAGCGTTTTAGTGGGGGAACCGATCATCGTCGGCGAAGTGGCCGCCGGTTTGAGGCGGGTCATTCCGATCATCGGCGGCGAATTTCGGGGACCGAAAATGAGCGGAAAGGTGATGCCCGGCGGCGCGGACTTTCAGGTCATCCGCCACGATGGCGTCACCGAACTGGTCGCCCAATATACGCTGCAGACGGACGACGGCGCGGTGATCTATGTGGTCAACCGCGGGTACCGCCACGGGCCGAAGGAAGTGATGGAGCGTTTGATCAGAGGGGAAGAAGTGGAGGAGGGGTCCTACTATTTTCGCTGCACGCCGACCTTTGAAACCGGATCGGAACAATATGCGTTTCTGAACCGGATGATCTACATAGGAACCGGCGTGAGAAAACCTTCGAGCGTGGAAATCCGAATCTTCGAAGTGCAGTAGGCATTGCAATCACACTTGATCCATGGGCAGCCGGGAGATCCATGGCCATAAAATAAGGAAGAAAAAATAGAAGAGGGGTTCTTTTTATGGTGAAGAAATGCCGGATGTTTGGTCTGATCGTTTTGATTGTGATCACCATGGTGATGGCGGGTTGTTCATCGAATCGCGCGCCGGCCGGCGGATCCGTTTCCGAAGGAGATTATCCGAACATGGAAATCCGCCTTGGCCATCTGGCGACCGAAGCTTCCAACTACCAGCAGCTGGCCCTGAAGTTCAAGGAACTGGTGGAAGAACGTTCGGGCGGAAAGATCACCGTCGCCATCTTCCCGCACCGCCAGCTGGGCGGCGACCGCGAGCTGATGGAGGCGATGCAGATCAACACGGTGGATATGGGGATCATCACCGTTTCCCCGATGTCCAGCTTTGTGCCGGAATTTTTTGTTCACGACTTGCCCTTTATGTTTGAGGACTGGGATCATGCCCTTGCGTATGTGAAATCCGATGTCAACAAGGAGATGCTGCAAAAAACGGAGGCGGCCGGGCTCAAGTCCTTCGCCATGATGGCCCGGGGCTACCAGCATCTGGTCAATTCCAAGCGGCCGGTGCATACGCCCGAGGATCTCAAGGGCCTGCGCATCCGGGTCATTGAAAGCCCTTACTATGTCAAAGGGTTCGAGGCGCTTGGACCCCAGGTGGTCAGCATGAGCTTCGGCGAAGCGTTCACCGCGATCCAGCAAGGTTCCATCGACGGCATGGAAAATACGATCGATGTGCTGCATGATGAAAGATTGTACGAAACGACCAAATATATTTCCTCGTTGAATATCAATTTTGCCTTCGCCGTCATCATGGCCAGCAAAGGCATCTATGACGGGTGGCCTCCCCAGGTGCAGGAGCTCATTTCCTCCGCCGCGGTGGAAGCGACGGACTGGATCAACGAGCGCAACCCGCAGGAAGAGAAAAAATTTTACGACATCCTCACCAAGGAAAAGGGAATGCAGCTGAACGAGGTCGACACGTCCCTGTTCAGGCCGCTTGTTGAGGGAGTATACAAGGAATACATTGACCAGTACGGGGATGAGTTCGTGAAAAAAATCGAGGCCTTGCGATAAGGTTCCGCGATCGGCCATGTGACAGTCCTTGCGAAAAACCGCACGATGTCCTGCCGTTCAACCCCTGTGCGTCCGGTGCACAGGGGTTGCGGCCGGAAAGGAGGAATTTGCCGTGTTTCTGCTGCACAAAATCAGCGATGGATTGGACTGGTTTGTCCGCAAGGCGATCACGTTCGCCCTGGTCTGGATGACCCTTGTCATGATCTTTCAGGTAGCGGGCAGACATTTTCTGGATATCGGGATCACGTGGACGGAGGAAATGGCGAAATATACGATGGTGTGGATGATTTTCCTGGCCAATTCGGTCGCATCCAGGGACGGCACCCAGATGAAGGTGACGGTGCTGGAGGAGGCTTTTCCGTCCATCCGGCCCTGGCTCGTGGCGCTGCAGCGGATCATCAGCCTGATCTATTTTGCCATCGTCGTCAAGATCGGCATCGACATGGTGGGCAATGCGATGAAGCAAACGTCCCCCAATATGGGCATTTCCATGGGGATTGTCTATTCGGTCATTCCCGCCGCCTGCGCGTTGATGTTCCTGCACACCCTTTCCCGGCTGGTGAAAAGGGCGCCGGACCCGCTCAATGAACCGGAAAGCCAGGCGATTCTGCAGGCCGAAGGCCAGGCGGATGACGGTTCCCGCGCCGAACCCCGCGACGGAGGCGCCGGAAAAGGGGTTGGCGTTTCATGAGCACAACGATTTTTTTTGCCAGCGCGGTGGCGATGTTTCTGATCGGCGTTCCGATGGGCGTCGCCATCGGCCTGGCGGGCGTCATCTATATTTTCATGGCCGGCATTCCGGAAATGATCATCATCCAGCGCATCTTTGCCGGGGTGGATGTGGCCGCGCTGATGGCGATTCCCTTTTTTATTCTCGCCGGCAATCTCATGCTGCGGGGAGGACTGGCCTCGCGAATCATCCAGCTGGCGAACGCGTCGGTGGGCCGCATTGCCGGGGGACTCGCCATCGTTACGGTGATCGGCTGCATGTTCTTCGCCGCCATTTCCGGAAGCGCTGTGGCCACGGCGGCCGCCATCGGCAGCGTGATGATTCCGGCGATGGTGAAAAGCGGCTACGACCGGGCGTACGCCGGAGCCGTGGTGGCCACGGCGAGCCCGCTGGGCAACATCATCCCCCCAAGCGTGCTGTTTATCCTGTTCGGGTCGATGACCTCCACTTCCATACTGGAATTGTACTGGCTCGGCATTCCCGCCGGCATCCTCATGGGATTGGCGCTCATTGTGGTCGCCTATTTCACGGCCAGGAAAAGAGGATATGTCAGCGGCGGACAGCAATTTTCCTTCCGGGAGCTCATCACAAGCTTCAGGAATGCCTTTTGGGCGCTGGGCGTCGCCGTCATCATGATCGGAGGGGTGTTTTCGGGATGGTTTACGCCGACGGAATCCGGTGTGGTTGCGGTGGTGTATGCCATCACCATCGGATTGTTTGTATACCGCGATCTGACGTGGAAGGATTTGCGCGAGGCGTTTTTTGAATCGGCGAAGCTGACGGGAACGCTCATGTTCATCGTGGCCAATGCGGGGCTGTTTTCCTACATCCTGACCTTTGAACGGATTCCGCAAAAAATCGTTTCCGGGCTGCTCGCGGTCACGAACAGCGAGTTTCTGATTCTGGCCCTCGTTACCGCCGTGCTGCTGGTGGCCGGCACGTTTATGGAAACGATCGCGATCATGCTCATCATGGTTCCGATGTTTTTCCCGGTAATCCAGGCGATCGGATACGACCCGGTTGTGTTTGGCGTGGTGCTGACCGTCAATCTGTCCATCGGCATGGTGACGCCGCCCTTTGGCGTCTGTCTGTATACGACCGCGAGCGTCGGCGGCATCCGCCTCGACCGGCTGGTCATGCGGGCGCTGTGGCCGCTGGGAGCTTCGATTGCGGTGCTTTGCCTGTACACGTTTGTGCCCGAAATTTTGTTGTTCTTCAAATGACGCATGAAAAATCCCTCCGGGGATCCGCCAAAACGGAACCCGGAGGGATCGTTGTTTTTTATTTGCCCCACACGTCTTCGGCGATTTCCACCACGTGGCGCAGTTTCGCCCATTGCTGCTCCTCGGTGAGCAGGTTTCCTTCCTCCGTCGAGGCGAAGCCGCACTGCGGGCTCAGGCACAGCTGCTCCAGCGGCACGAATTTGCTCGCTTCGTCGATGCGGCGCTTGACCTCGTCGCGGTTTTCCAGCTCGCCGAACTTCGAGGTGATGAGGCCGAGCACGATCCGCAGATCCTTGCGCTGCACGAAGCGGAGCGGCTCGAACCCGCCGGCCCGCTCGGTGTCGTACTCGAGGAAAAATCCGTCGATGTTCAGGCCGCCGAAAATCGTCTCCGCCACCGGCTCATAGCCGCCCGAGGAGATCCAGGTGGAGCGGAAGTTGCCGCGGCAGATGTGCATCGTGATGCGCATGTCCTGCGGGCGGCCTTCGATCGCCTCGTTGATCGTTCTCCTGTAGTACTCCATCATCTGTGCCGGATCGTGGCCTTTGGCGCGGAGCATTTCCTTCTGTTCCTCAGAGCAGAAGTACGCCCACGAGGTGTCGTCCAGCTGCAGGTACCGGCAGCCGAGATCATAGAAGGCGCGGATCGCCTGCTTGTACGCCTGGGCAAGATCATGGAAAAACTCTTCCTTGTCTTCATAGACGCCCTGTTCAAATTCGCCGCGGAAATGCAGCATGCTCGGGCTCGGGATCGTCATTTTGGCCACATGATCTCCGGCGACGCTTTGCAAATAGCGGAAGTGTTCGAGCATCGGGTGGCTGCTGAACCCGAGCTTGCCCACCACCTTGATTGCGTAGTTCCGCGTCTGGACCTGGTGGAACTGGATGCCGCTTTCGGCTTCGTATCCGATGACGCCGTCGAGGTTCTCGAGGAAGTCGAAATGCCACCAGGAACGGCGGAACTCGCCGTCGGTCACGGCCTTCAGGCCGACTTCCTTCTGCTTGTCCACGATTTTGCGGATTTCTTCGTCCTCGACCTGCCTCAGCTCTTCTGCGGTCATTTCTCCGGCGGCTTTTTTCCGGCGCGCTTCCTTGATCCGGTCGCTTCTGAGCAGGCTGCCGACCTGGTCGGCGCGGAAGGGGGGTTTGAGGGTTTGGGCCATGGCCAACTTCCTTTCCTTGGGATTCTTTTGATCGTTTTCCGGGATCCTTGACCGGTTTTGTATGTTTTCCGATAGGACAACCATCCTTATTGTATCAGATCTTGACGGAGTTGTGCAGGAGGAAGATTGCGCGGAAGAAAAATTGTGCGGGCGGAAGTTCAGTACAGCTTCCCCTGCCGGAACAGGACGGTGCACAGCCTCGTGACGGCATGCAGGTAGCAGGCCTGCCGGAGGGAGCGCGGGCCGCCGAACCAGGCGGGCAGCACCGCTTCCAGCGTTTTCCGCATCTTGCCGTACATCATGCTGCGGACCTCCTCTTCGGAGTAATAGGTCGTCTGGCGTCCCTGCAGCCACTCCAGGTAGGACACAATGACGCCTCCCGCGTTGGCCAGGATGTCGGGAACGACGATCGCACCCCGGCCGTTCAGCGCGCGGTCCGCCTCCTCCGTGACCGGGGCGTTGGCGCCTTCCACGAGGATGCGCGCCCGGACCCGCTCCACGTTGTCCCCGCGGATCTGCCTTTCCAGGGCGGCGAGGATGAGCGCGTCCGCATCCAGGTACAGGACGGCCTCCCGCGGCAGGATGTCCGCGGTGACGCCGCTCGCCTTGAGCTGCTCCGGATCGGCGGGCAGTTCCTGGCCGTGCCGCGCCGCCCATCCGGCGAGCGCCGGAACATCGAGGCCGTCCGGGTTGTACAGCGTCACGTTGCGGTCGCTCACGGCGACGACCCGGCCTTTGAGCGCATCGCACCCGTGCGCTTCCAGCGCGGCGACGGAACCGACGTTGCCGAAGCCCTGCACGGCGATGCGGACGGGCTTCCCGGCACGGTCCAGCAGGGTTTGGGCGAAGGGGCTTCCGGAATTCCGGAGCAGGTCGGGACGGGCGGACGGAACATCGTGGAGGAGGTACCGGAGCGTGTAATAGACGCCCCGCCCGGTCGCGTCCCGGCGCCCGAGGGATCCGCCGTTCATTGCGCTTTTGCCCGTGAAGCTGCCGAGATACGGCCGGCCCGGGTTGATGCTTTTGTACTCGGCCATCATCCAGTCCATCTCCCGCTCGCCGGTGCCCATGTCCGGCGCCGGAATATCCTTGTCCGGGCCGAGGATGTCGTTGAAGTACCGCACGTATTTCACGCAGATCTGGTGCAGTTCCCGCTCCGTGAACTGCCGGGGCATGATCGCAACCCCGCCCTTCGCTCCGCCGAAGGGCACATCGTGCAGCGCGTTTTTGAGGGTCATGAGCGCCGCGAGGTTGATGACTTCCTCCTCGTTGACGGATTCGTGGAAACGGATGCCGCCCTTGTAGGGGCCGAGGGCGTTGTTGTGCTGGACGCGGTACGCCGGGATGCGCACCACCTCCCCGCTAACGAGCGGGATGCGCAGGAACGATTTGTGGACGCGGTCCGGTGTGGACAGGATCGCGGCGAGAGAATGGAACGCCTTCTCCCGGGACGCGCCGGCAAGTTCCGGCAAAAAGCGCGGATCGTCCATGAGATCCGCAAGCGAGCTCCGGACGATTTCCCGGAATTGACCCATCATCGGCCGTTCGCCTCCTTGTTGGCTGCTTTTTGGCGGGACGTCCGCCCATGCCGCCGGTTGTCCGTGAAGGTTCCGGATTTGCTTGGATGGCGGTCTATACCATATCATGTTTTCCAAGAGAGGATCAGACATGCGGAATTGGGGAGGATGACCGAAAGCGATGGCGAAACCGAGGGTGTTTGTGGCGAAGCGGCTGCCGAAGGAAGCGCTGGATTATCTGGCCGGGCACTGCGAGGTGGACGTATGGGAAGGACCGGAGCCGCCCGCGCGGGAGGAACTGAAAAAGAGGGCGGCCGATGCGGAGGGGCTGATCGTCTTCGGCAGCCCGATCGACGGCGACCTGCTCGACGCCGCGCCGAACCTCCGGGTGGTGGCGAACTGCTCCGTCGGATACAACAACTTCGACCTCGCGGCGATGAAGCGGCGCGGCATCATCGGCACCAACACGCCGGGTGTGCTGGACGAGACGGTGGCGGATCTGACCTTCGCGCTCATCCTGGGCACGGCCCGCCGGGTGGCGGAGCTTGACCGGTACGTGCGCGGGGGGCGGTGGAAGCGGGGGGACGAGGAAATCCTGTACGGGATCGACGTCCATCACGCGACCCTCGGCATCGTCGGCATGGGCCGGATCGGCGAGGCGGTGGCGCGCCGGGCGAAGTTCGGGTTTTCCATGGAGGTGGTCTACCACAACCGCCGCCGCAAACCGGGGGCGGAAGCCGAGCTCGGCGTGGAATACCTGCCGCTGGACGAGCTTCTCAGGCGGTCCGACTTCGTCGTCGTGCTCGTGCCCCTCACGCCGGAAACGGAGAAGCTGATCGGCCGGGAGCAGTTCGCGCTCATGAAGCCGACGGCGATCTTCATCAACGTGTCGCGGGGGCCGACGGTGGACGAGGAGGCCCTCGCGGAAGCCCTCGAACAGGGCCGCATCCGGGGCGCCGGGCTGGACGTGTTCGTGCAGGAACCGGTGCCGGCGGATCACCCGCTGCTCAGGTTTCCGAACGTGCTCGTCCTTCCCCACATCGGGTCGGCGACCGCGAAAACCCGCTTCGACATGGCGATGCTTGCGGCGCGCAACCTGGTCGACGCCCTCGAAGGGCGTCTGCCGCCCAACGTCGTGCCGGAACTCCTCCCGTGAAATCCCGTGAATGTGGAGCCGGACTCCGGAATCGGAGCCGGCCTGTTTTTTTCTGGACGGGGCCCCATAAAAACGGAAGAACATGCAAATACTAACGGAACGGCGAGCCGGATCTTGCCTGATAAGGGAATCGAGGGAATTCGCGGGAGGATCGGCCATGGGAGCACTCTCGTCCAGGCTTCACGACAATCTTCGGCAGTTCCGATCCATCTACACGGATTGCACGGACGTCGTCGTGCACGATTTCCGCATCGACGGATGGCTGGACGCGATCGTCATTTACATCGACGGGCTTACCCACATCGAGGAGCTGGACCGCCAGGTGCTCGCCCCGCTTCTGAAGGAGGAAGGCGGGTCCGGCGCCGTCTCCCCTTCCGGCGCGGCGGGGGTGCTGGAATCCGTCCGCGGCCGGATCTCCGTCGCCTCGATCAAGACGGTGGATACCGTCGAACAGGCCGTCGAGGAGATCGCCAACGGCCATCCCGTGCTGCTCGTGGATCACGCGGACCGGGCGCTGGTGTTCGGCCTCGCCAAATGGGATCACCGGCCGATCGATGAGCCGAGCGCCGAGTCGGTCATCCGCGGCCCGCGGGAAGGCTTCATCGAGTCGCTCCGCTCCAACACGGCGCTCATCCGCCGCAAGATCCGGAGCCCGCAGCTGAAGATCCGGTCCATGACCATCGGAGAGCACTCCATGACCAAGGTGGCCCTGGCGTACATCGAAGGGGTGGCGGATCCCGCGCTGGTGAAGGAAGCCGAGCGCCGCCTGAAGCGCATCCGCATTGACGGCGTTCTCGAAAGCCTCTACATCGAGGAACTGATCGAGGACAACCCCTATTCGCCGTTTCCCCAGCTGTTGTCCACCGAGCGGCCGGACGTCGCCTGTTCCTACATGCTCGAAGGCCATGTCGTCATTCTCGTCGACGGCACGTCCAACGTGCTGATCGCTCCGGTCACGCTGTTTTCCATGCTGCAGTCGCCGGAGGACTACTACGAGCGGTATATGGTGAGCACCGCGATCCGCTGGCTTCGCTACGTGTTTTTCCTGGTTTCCCTGCTCGGGCCGTCGCTCTACATCGCGGTCATCACCTTCCACCAGGAGATGATCCCCAATTCGCTCCTGCTCACGATGGCGCGGTCCCGCGAGCAGATCCCGTTTCCCGCCGTGGTGGAGGCTTGGCTCATGGAAACGATGTTCGAGGCGCTGCGCGAGGCGGGCGCGCGCCTGCCCAAGCAGATCGGCACCGCCGTCAGCATCGTCGGCGCGCTCGTCATCGGCCAGGCGGCGATCTCCGCCGGCATCGTCTCGGCGCCGATGGTGATGGTGGTGGCCATCACCGGCATCGCCTCGTTCATGGCGCCGCGCTTTACGGTGGGCATCTCCATCCGGCTCCTGCGCTTTCCGATCATGCTGCTCGCGGGCAGCCTCGGCTTCCTGGGCGTGATCATGGGCGTGATCGTGGTTCTCAATCACCTGTTCCGGCTGCGCTCCTTCGGGATCCCCTACATGACTCCAATCGCTCCGGTGCAGGCGAAGAACCTGAAGGACGTGCTCTGGCGCGCGCCGCGCTGGAAAATGATCCATCGCCCGGTGCTTCTGTCCCGTCAAAACCCCGTCCGGATGCCGGCCGCCCAGCGCCCGGGAACCTCGCAGGGGGGACTGGGAACCGGAGAGAGGCAGGGCGCCGGAAGCGGGCAGGGTGGCGGAAGCGGACAGGGCGCCGGAAATGGACAAGGAGCCGGGAGCGGGCAGGGCGCAGGAAGCGAACAAGGATCCGGCGCAGGGCAGGAATCCGGAAACGGCCAGGGAGCCGGAGAAGATGGGCGGCGGCCCGGACCTGCCGGCCCGGGCGGCGGCTTGAGACAGGGCGGCCCCGGCGGACAAGGCGCAAGCGGCGGACAGGGAGGGAACGGAGGATGAGGGCGGTCCGGACCCGGACGTATGCAAGGGCATGGCCATCGCGGATCATCGCGGGGAGGTGGCCGAAGCTCCTCCTGCTCGTGCCGGCTCTGGCTCTGGCCGGCTGCTGGGACCGGACGGAGATCAACGACCTTGCCATCATCACCTCCGGCGGGATTGATCTGACGGAAAACGGCCGGATCGAGCTCGTCGTCCGGCAGAGCCTGATCTCGGCTCCCGGAACCGAGGACTTCTCCAGCATGGGGGGAGGCCAGGACGGCTCCGCGGGTCTCACCATCATCCGGTCCGTGGAGGGCCAGACGATGGCGGAGGCGTCCTCCAGGCTGCAGCAGGTGCTGAGCCGCAAGCTGTTCTGGGGCCAGGACGAGGTGTTCGTGTTCGGCCGCAATTGGCGCAGGAAGGGCTCGACGGGCCGCTCGAATTTCTGACGAGGCATCCGATTCCCCGGGAGCGCGCCTTCGTGTTCCTGAGCGAATCGACCGCCCGGGAAGTGCTGGAGTTTGATCCGCCGATCGAGCATTCGGTGTCGCAGTTTCTGCGGAAAATGTCCCAGAACCAGGAAGGAATGGCGGTCACGCTCAAGGAGCTGACGGAAATGCACTTCGGGAGGTCCCGGGCGGCGATCCTTCCGCTCGTGGACATCCGCTACGCGCATAGGAAAGATGAAACCTACGCCTATCTGAGCGGCATGGCCGTGCTGAAAAACGGGAAGCTGGCCGGAACGCTGAACGAGACGGAGGCGTGGGGGGCGATGTGGCTTAGGAACCGGCTGGACAAGACGACGCTGACCGTCCGTTCCCCGGACGGCACCGGGTTCGTCTCCCTGCAGCTGAAGAAGGCCGGCTTCGCCTTGCGGCCCCGCATCGAGGACGGCCGCTGGAGCCTCGAAGTCCGCATCGAGACGAAGGCGGAAATCGCGGAAAACACTTCGAAGCTGGATCTTTCGTCCCCGGACCACCTCGGCCGGGTGGAAAGGGCGGCCGAGGAGGAAATGGACGGCATCCTGCGGCAGACGTTGCGGAAGACGCTGAAAGAACTGAACGCGGACATTTTCCATTTTGCCGACGCGTTTTACCGCAAATACCCGAAGGAGTGGAGCCGGAACCGGGATCGCCTGGACGATCTGTACCGCAATGTGGACGTGGACGTGCGGACCGTGGTCCTCATCATCCGGTCC
>ERZ795042.2355-NODE-2355-length-10478-cov-4.331383_pt1 | contig 10478 bp, 7 predicted proteins | sample MGYA00375126_ERZ795042 | MGnify/ENA primary metagenome ERZ795042 (study PRJEB30171, sample SAMN05518105) | compost metagenome | isolation source: Feedstock adapted compost from Newby Island compost facility, Milpitas, CA | place: USA:Newby Island compost facility...
CATCCGTTCATCCGCCCCGAGCTGTTCCGCAACAAAGGGTATGCATTCATGCTTCTCGTTTCATCCCTGGTCTATTCCATCGGAATTTCCCTGTTTTTCCTCACCCCGAAGCTGCTTGCGGAAGTGTATCTCCTGGATCCCGGCCGGATCGGGTTTGCCATGGTGCCCGCCGCGCTCGCGACCGCCCTGCTCGGCAGGACGGCGGGACGATGGGCGGACCGGAAAGGGAACGCGTCCCTGTACCGGATCGGTTCCGGATCCCTGATCGTCTGCTTCCTCCTTTTGTCCTGCTTCACGGGGGTGCCGCCCCTCTGGATTTCCCTGTTTCTCATGTTCGGCAACGTGGGACAGTCTTTCCTCACCGTCTCCATGTCCAATACGATCTCCCGGACCCTGCCCCGGGAGTTGGTCGGCATGGGGATGGGACTTTATCCGATGTTCAATTTCATCGCCCAGGGAATCGCCGTCGGCTTTTACGGTATCGCGGTCGATCTGGGCGTGACCGCCGACTGGAATCCGCTGCACGGACTTCTCCTGCCCGGAAGCGGCAGCCGCGCCGGCCTGTACAGCACCATCTATCTCGTGTTGGCCGTCCTGCACGCCGGCATCCTGGGGTTGTACCTGTCGGGCCGGACAAGATCCGCAGAGGAAGGCCGGGCGGAAGATTAAAGGCGGAAGACGAAAAGCGGAAAAAACAAAAAGAAAGAAGGGGAAAGCCGGCTTTCCCCTTCTTTGCGTTCCCGTTATACCCGGCCTTTCCGGGCGCATGCGATCGGCCTAGCCGAGCACGACCCGGTCGTCGGCCATCTTGCGGCCGCTGATCCGCTCGAATTCGCCGAGCAGCCGCTCGACGGTGAGCGTCTTCTTCTGTTCCGGATCGATGTCCAGGATGATCTGTCCCTTGTCCATCATGATCAGGCGGTTGCCGAGCCGGATCGCCTGCTCCATGTTGTGGGTCACCATGAGCGTCGTCAGCTTCAGGTCGCCGACGATTTCCTCCGTGAGGCGGGTGACGAGCTCCGCCCGCGCCGGGTCCAGCGCCGCCGTGTGCTCATCCAGCAGCAGAATCTTCGGCTTCGTGAAGGTGGCCATGAGCAGGCTCAGCGCCTGGCGCTCCCCGCCGGACAGCAGGCCGACCTTCGCGTTCAGCCGGTCCTCGAGGCCGATGCCGAGGCGGCTCAGCTGCTCGCGGAACAGCTCGCGTTTCCGCCGGGTGACGCCGAAGCGCAGGCCCCTCCGCTCGCCGCGCTTGAGCGCCATGGCAAGGTTTTCCTCGATCGTCATGCGCGGCGCGGTGCCGGCCATCGGGTCCTGGAACACCCGTCCGATCCAGCGGCTGCGCTGATGCTCGGTCAAGTGCTCCACCGTCTGCCCGTTGATCCGCACCTGCCCGATGTCCGGCCTGAGCGTCCCCGAGATGAGGTTCATGAGCGTCGATTTTCCCGCCCCGTTGCTGCCGATGATCGTGACAAAATCGCCCGGGTCGAGGTGCAGGTTGATCGCCCGGAGGGCGACCTTCTCGTCCGGGGTGCCGGCGTTGAACAGCTTGTAGGCGTTCTTCACCTCAAGCATCCGCATCGCCTCCCGACAGTTCCTGCGACCTTTTGCGGGCGACGCTCGTCTGCTTCCACGTCCGCCGGATCGTCGGCACGACAAGGGCGATGATGACGAGCACGGCGGTGATCAGCTTCAGATCCTGGGCGTTGAGCCACGGCATCCGAAGTGCCAGCGCCACCACGACGCGGTACACGATGGAACCGAGAATGACGGCGAGCGTCGCGCGGAACACCGTCGGCGCCCCGAAGATCGCTTCGCCGATGATGACGGAGGCGAGCCCGATGACGATCATGCCGATCCCCATGGAGATGTTGGCAAACCCCTGCTCCTGCGCGATGAGCGCGCCCGAAAGGGCCACGAGGCCGTTCGAGAGGCTCACGCCGACGATCTTGGCCAGGTCCGTGTTGGCGCCCAGGCTGGCGATCATGCGCGGGTTGTCGCCCGTCGCCCTAAGCGCAAGCCCGAGATCGGTCCGGAAAAAGGCGTCCAGGAGCAGCTTGATGATGATGATCGCGATCAGCATGTGCGGGATGACGTTCACGTGCGTGAACACTGTCTCCAGGCGCGCCACCGACAGGTTCGGGGCGCCCATGATGCGCAGGTTGATGGAATGGAGCGCGATCATCATCAGGATGCCGGACAAAAGCCCGTTGATCCGTCCCTTCGTGTGCAGAAGGCCGGTCATGAGCCCCGCCGCCGCGCCGCCCAGAAAGGCGGCAAAGGTGGCGAGCCACGGGGAATAACCGGATATGATCATGATGGCGGCGATTCCCCCGCCGGTGGTGAAGCTGCCGTCCACCGTCAGGTCGGGGAAATCGAGGATGCGAAATGTGATGTAGACGCCCAGGGCCATGAGGGCGTAAAGGAGCCCGAGCTCCAGGGCGCCGGTCAGAACATATGCCATTGGCCAACCTCTTTGCCGGATGGGAATGGATGCGGGTCAGGCGGACCCGAAGATCCGCCTGACGAACGATGGATGCTGTGGATCGGTTCGATGCTGCGGATCTATTCAATAATGTTGTTTTCCGGATCCTGCACCTTGGCCTTCATCGCATCCGTCACCGTGATGCCCTGTTCCGCGGCCGCCTTCAGGTTCAGGATGAAGTCGACCTTCTGCGGATAGGTCACGGGCAGGTCGGACGGTTTCTTGCCGTTCAGCAGGATCTCGACCGCCATCTGGCCGGCTTCGTAGCCGTGGTCGTAGTACTTGAAGCCGACGGTGGCGAAGGCGCCGCGCTCCACGGAATCGCGGTCGCTCGAGAAGAACGGGATGTCGTTGTCGTTGGCGACCTGGACGATGGCGTCCACGGCGTCCACGACGGTGTTGTCCAGCGTGATAAAGAACACGTCCGCGCGGCCGACCAGGGATTCCGCGGCCTGCTTCACTTCGGACGAGTTGACGACGGCGGCCCGGATGAGGTTGATGCCGTGCTTCTTCAGGGCCTCCTCGGCGCTTTGCGCCATGAACACCGCGTTCGGCTCGCCCTTATTTATGATCAGGCCGACGTTTTTCGTGTTCGGGAAAAACTCCGCGATGAAATCCATGATCTTCTCCGTGGCCATCAGATTCGTGTCCGACGCGCCGGTCACGTTGCCTTCCGGAGCTTCCGGGTTTTCCATGACGTTCTTCGGGTTCGAGACGGCGGCGAACAGAACCGGCGTGTCCGTCACCTCTTTGGCCAGCACCTGGGCCGAAGGCGTGGCGATCCCGAGGATCAGGTCATACGTCTTGGACGCGATTTCCTTCGCGATCGACTGGTTGTTCGACTGGTCGTTTTGGGCGTTGTAGTAGTCCACCTTCAGGTTTTCGCCCTGAACGAGCCCCGCGTCCTTCAGCGCGTCCAGGAAGCCCTGGCGGGTCGCATCCAGCGAAGGATGCTCCAGAATCTGCGAAATGGCGATGGTGTACGTCGTGCCGCTATCCGATTTGCTTCCGCCTCCGCAGGCCACGGCCACGAGCAGGATCAATGCGACGACCATGGCGATACCTGTCTTGCGGATGAACTTGTCCATTTGCTGCCAATCCCCCTGAATCATTGTTTTTTCTCATTGTTTTCTATCATAAACGTTGCCATCCCGTCCGTCAATGTTGCGGCCGTTCCCCGGCGGATCTTTTTTTGCGCTCTAACTTTTCCGGCCCGGACGTGCTATAATCAATAATCAATAACGCATCAACCGATTGCTGAACGTTTTTGTTGCCATCGTTCGGACAAAGCCGGCTGACAACCCCGTGCAGGAGGTCTTCCGATGAACCGCCCTCTCATCCAGGAACGTTTGTGGACGAAGGATTTCATCGCCGTTTGCGCCACCTATTTTTTCATGGTCTTCAATTACCAGTATCTCCTGGTCACGCTTCCCAACCATTTCCTGCGGGACCTCGGCGGACCGCAGGCGCAGGCGGGACTCGTCGTGGCCGTCTTTTTTGTCGCCGCGATCGCCGTCCGCCCCTTCACCGGCGCGCTCATTGAACGGTTCGGCATCCGCAGCGTGTTTTACCTGTCCGTCGCCCTGTATCTCTTGCCCAACCTGCTGTACTTTGCGGCCCATTCCATCCCCGTCCTGCTGGGCTTGAGGGCGCTGCACGGGCTCGCCTTCGGGATGCTCACGACGGCGATGGGCACGATCGCGGCCAACATCGTGCCCGAATCCCGCAAGGGGGAGGGGATGGGCTATTTCGGCCTGATGGTCAGCCTCTCCATGGCCGTCGGGCCGTTTACCGGCCTGACCGTCTATTATGGGCTCGGCAGTACCGCCATGTTCGCGGTCGCCCTGGGCAGCGTCCTCCTCGGGATCGTGACGACCGCGATGATTTCCCGGCCGGAAGCCAACTCGGCGGAAAGCGCTCCGAAGGACGGCGCGGCGCACCCGGGTCCGGGCGGGCCGGCCGCCCCGGCCAAAAAATGGGGCCTTTCCTCGGTCTTCGAGGCAAAGGCCATGCCGATCGCCATTTCCGGCTTCATTTTCGGATTTTCCTACGCGTCGATCGTCGCCTTCATTCCGACGTACGCGGCCGAGCTCGACCTGAGCCATCTTTCAAACATCTACTTCGTGGTGTTCGCGGGCGTGCTGCTCCTCACCCGTCCGTTTACCGGAAGATGGTTTGACCGCTACGGGGAAAACGTCATCATGTACCCGACGATCATCAGCTACACGGCGGGCCTCGCGCTCCTCAGCATCGCCAGCGGGCCGCTCGAATTCCTCCTCTCCGCGGCCCTCGTCGGCCTCGGCTGGGGCACCATCTTCCCGAGCTCGCAGACGATCGCCGTCAAGGTGTCGCCGCCCGCGAGAAGGGGCGTGGCCACCGCCACGTTCCTGTTCCTGCTCGATTCCGGCGTCGTCATCGGCTCGACGGTGTGCGGCATCGTCGGCGCGTTCGCCGGCTACAGCTCCATGTACCTGTACAGCTCCTTCCTGGTGCTGTTCGGGCTCTTCGTTTACTACGCGCTGTACGGCAGGAAGCAGGCCCGGCGGAACCGGGAAGGCTGAGTCAGCCCATCGGCCTGTGGGGGATGCCGACCTTCCGTTCCGCCTCCTGCCAAAGCGTCCGCTCGGCGCGGTCCGGATCGTGCGCGAGCCGGCTCAAGGCATCCAGCAGCATGACCGGCCGCGTCTCCGTGTTGTACGGAAGCCATTCAGGCAGCGCTCCGCCGTTCGGGTTGCCGCTTCCGGCAAAGGCAATCCAGGCGCCGTGCACCCGGTCGGCCAACGCGGCCAGATCCGGACCGTCCCCGGTCATCACCCGCGCCTCGGGCAGATCGACCGTGTTGAATACGAAGGGCAGTTCCATGCCGTGGCACGCCCCGAGGACGCCGCCGTTTGCCCGGGAGCGCCGGTCGAAGCGGTACACCCACGTCGGACCGCCGCCCTTCCGGCCGGCCAGGGCGTCGGTCAGCTTCACCATCGAATAAAGATAGCGGTGATACGTCATCAGCCGCTTCATCCGCTCCTTGAGGGTTCCGCCCGCCTCCGGGTCGCGGAGATAGAAGCCGCTCACGAACGCCCAGTACGGCCCCGTTTCGCGCTCGCAGAACCGGATGAGCTCCTCTTCGTTGCCCCCCTGAAAGGCCGGGGTCGCAAGCGCCGCCCTCCAGAACTCGTCCCGCGTGAACCCGGCGATGACCGGCATGCCGTCGGCGCAGCCGTCGAGAATCCGGTCAAGCGGAGCGCCCGGCAGCACGACGCCGTCCTCCACCGGACGGATGCTCACGTAGGGCAGCCGGGCGGCCGCGTCGGAGAGCCGCTGGGCGGGCATGTCCCTCAGCTTCCGCACGGCTTCGCGCCCCGGTTCGATCCCGAGCACCCCGAGGAGCCGGTTCGCGACGTCCTCGGCGAATTCGACCGAAGCCGTGGACGACGTGCTCCAGCTCTGCAGGATCGCCTGGCGGAACAGCCCCTTCGCCTTCGGCGACGCAAGCAGGACGCTCACGCTCCCGGCGCCGGACGACTGGCCGAAGATCGTGACCCGGTCCGGGTCCCCGCCGAACCGCGCGATGTTGTCCCTCACCCATTCGAGGGCCGCGATCTGGTCGAGGGTGCCGGCGTTTCCGGAGGCGGCGTAGGCCTCGCCGCCGAGGTGGGCGAGATGCAGGTACCCGAGCGGGCCGAGCCGGTAATTGCAGGAGACGAGCACGACGCCCCGCTCCGCGAAGGACGCGCCCCGGTACAGCGGATGGGCGGAAGAACCGAACATGTAGGCTCCGCCGTGGATCCAGAACAGCACGGGCCGCCGGCCGTCGTCCGCGGCGGGAGACCAGACGTTCAGGCACAGGCAGTCCTCGCCGGCCTCCCCGACCGGCCTCCCCGCCCGGCCTCCCCGCCGCCGGCTGCGGGGCGGACCGGCCGAAGGCGGAGGCGTCCCGGATTCCGGCCCAGGGTTCGGGCGGTTCCGGCGGGAGAAAGCGCCGGTGACCCATGGGCGGCGCGGCGTAGGGTATCCCCTTCCACGCATACACGTTCCCTTCGCGGACTCCCCGCACCCGGCCGTACTTCGTTTCCACCACCAGGCGGTCCATCCCCGTTCCTCCTTCCGTTCGAGATTCCGGCTCCTTGTTCAGCCCTCGATCAGCACTTCATCGCCCCGCACGGTGAAGCTGGCGTTCAGCCCCTGCGAGGCGGTGATTTCCCGCACGTAGTCCGCCACTTCCTGAAAGCGCGGGTCGCCCGCGGACACGATTTCCGGCGTGTCGTCGTACCCGATGTAGGTCGGCAGGAAGGAGACCGACTTGATCTTTCCGCCTTCGATCCGGCATTTCACCGTCATCGACTTGTAGGAATCGAACGGCCAGTTCATTTTCTCCGGCTGCCAGTCCTGGTTCAACGCCCGGATCTCCCGGAACTGGTCGGAATGGAGCTCCTTGTCCCGGAAATTCCGCGGCAGCTCGATCGCGTAGTTGCCCAGGCTGTAGAAGATGACCCGGCCCTTGTACACCTCGATGCCCTTCAGGATGTGGGCGTGGTGGCCGATGATGAGATCCGCGCCCGCGTCGATGGCGGCGTAGGCCAATTCCTTCTGGTAGTCGGCGAGCACCGCCGGAATGAAGTGGATGCCCCAGTGCATCGACACGAACACGAGATCCGCCTGCTCCTTCGCCCGGCGCACGTCCTCGACCATCGCCTGCAGGTCGCCGCGGTGGGCGAAGGTGTGGACGCGGCACGGGGTTCCCGGCTGGTCGTGCTCGATCTGCTCGTACAGCGTGTGGGCCCGAAGCGGCGCGCAGCCCGGCCGGTCCTTCTCCGCCCAGAACGACTGCGGAAGGATCGAGTTGTACGCGAGGAAGGCGATGCGCGTCCCCTTCTTCTCCACGATCGCGGGCCGGCGCGCCTCCTCGAGGTTCCGCCCGACGCCGATGACCGCGAGGTCCTGCGCCTTCAGCACCCCGATCGTCTCCAGGAACGCTTCCGTGCCCATGTCGAGGCAGTGGTTGGAGGCGAAGGAGACGACCGAAAAGCCCGCCCTGCGGATCGCCGCGGCGATTTCCGGGCTGCCCGTGCACTCGAGGCGCACCTGCGGCAGCTTCGAACCCTTGTCCGACAGCACCGCCTCGAGCTGGCAGAAGGCGAGGTCGCCCGAGCGGATGACCGGGGCCACCTTCGCAAAGATGGAATCGAGGTCGTCCCTCGTCGGTGCGATGTCCCCTGCCGCGTAAAAAATCAATTCCCTGTCCAATCCCGATCCTCCGTTCCCGATGGAATCGCTTGCACGCTGTCTTCATTGTAGGTCACAATTCCGCCGGCGGGCATTACCAATCTGTTTGGATTCATGCCGTTCTTTTGTTCATTTTGCCGCCCGCACCGCGCCTCGCCGTCCGCTCTTCGCCGTTTTCCGGAGGGCGGCGCGAAGTTTTTTTCGGAATTCGTTTATTTATGCTATAATAGTTTTACCTTCTGAACGATCCGGACGAGCGGGAAGAAAGGAAGTGGGCCATGCCGCTGCATGAAATCCTTTTCATCGGCGACAGCTCCGTGCTTCCCCGGCATTTGGGCAGGGGAAACCGCTGGCGGGAAGCCGGCGTCGGCCAGGTGTACCACGCCATGAACGACGCGGAGGCCGAAGAAGTGCTGCAGACGTGCCCCGTCGACATTCTGGTCACCCACCACAACTGCAGGGGGATCGATCTCAAGAAGCTTCTGGACAAACCCGTCATCACCCGGCACTTGAAGCAGGTCGTCCTGCCGGAGGCCCCCGTCGACGAAGAGGAACTGATCCGGCTGATCCGGGACGCGACGGACGAAGTCGACCGGAACTGGCGGTCGCTCATTTTCCGGGTGCGGGAATTTTTTACCCTCAAAGACCATCTCAAGGTGCTGCAGAAATACTTTTTCCGGGGCACCCTGAACGGCCGGACGCTTCCGCCGGGCCAGCAGGAGAAGGCGCTCGAGCTCCACGGGTTCGGCGTCGCGATCGGCAAGCCCTTCCGGCTGCTGCTCATCCGCGTGGACGAATACCTCGGGCAGTTTGACCATCACAGCTTCAACTCCGTCGACAACGCCTTCCTGAACATCGCCGAGCTTTTGTTCTCCGAAGACTTCCACATGTTTCACTGCATCGATTTCCAGAACTACATGGTGCTCATGCTGTCGCCCAAGGGCGAGGCTCGGACCGGACACGATCCGTTCGAGCACCTCGAGCACCTGGTCGTGCGCCTGCAGCATTATGCCAAACGGTACCTGGAGATCCGCAGCTCCGTCCTCATCAGCCAGCAGGGCATGTTTCCCCGGGACATCACCGCCGTCTTCAGCGATTCTTCGGAAACGCTGCGCCACCGGATCGGGCAGGAGCAGGAGCTCCTGCTCGTGGACAAGTCCTTCGAGCGCGTTCCGAGGACCCGCCTCCGCCACCTGGCCCCGCTGTACGAGCAGCCGGGCATCGTCCTGCTCATGGAAACGGGCCAGTGGGAGCGGCTTGAAAGCAAGCTCGATTCCGTCTTCGAGGAGCTCAAGGAGCATTGGAAAGGGTCCCACGAGCACCTGCTGGAAACGTTTTTCCGAATCGCAAGCGGTTTCACCTACTACATCCACAAAAACAACCTGACCCTGAGCCAGGTGCTGGGCGAGGAATACGAGCGGATGCGAAAATACGAGTTCCACACGATCCAGCAGCTCAAGGCGTGGACGATGCGCTGCATCGACCATCTGAAAAACCACCACAACCGGCAGATGAAGGATTCGCGTTCGCTCATCATCCGGCAGGTGCACCGGTACATCGAGGAGCACCTGGACGAGGCGAGCCTCCATTCGATCGCCCGCCACGTCTACCTGAATCCGACCTATCTGTCCAAGGTGTACAAGTCCGAAACGGGCCAGAGCTTAAGCGACTACATTTTCCGCCGGCGGATGGAGCGGGCCGCGGAACTCCTCGGCAGCACCAACCGCAAGGTGTACGAGATCGCCCGGGAGCTCGGCTACGTGAAACCGAGCTACTTCATCAAGCTGTTCAAGGACTATTACGGCCTCACGCCGCAGGAATACCGGGACAGCCTGAAATGACCGCCCTCATGGAACAAGCTGCCGGAAGCGGACGCTAACGGCAGCTTGATGGTTGTCTCCGGGGTCATCCGTCTGCGGACGGTTCCCGGGGTCAGGCTCTCGTCAGGCGCATGGGCACGGACACCGTCCCCCACTCCGGCCAGCGGGTCATCGCCGGCTCGCCCGTCACCTCGAAGCGGGTCGTGTTCTTCAGCAGGTGCTCGAGGGTGATGCCCATCATGAGGCGGGCGAGGGGCGCTCCCGGGCACTGGTGGGGACCGAGGCCGAAGGCGATGTGCTGCTTGATGTTCGGGCGGTTCAGGATGAACTTGTCGGGTTCCGGGAACACATCCTCGTCCCGGTTCGCCGACATGAACACGACCGCGATCGGCTCATCCTTCTTGATGAGCCGCCCGCCGATGACGACGTCCCGGTTGGCCGTGCGGGCGAAGCCGCGGTACGGCGTGTACAGCCGGAAAAACTCCTCCAGCGCCGCCGGAATGAGCTCCGGATGTTCGCGCAGCGTCCGCTGTAGCTCCTGATCCTTCGAAAGGTGCACAACCATGTTGCCGACGAAGACGCTGGGCGCGATCATGCCGACGACGATGAGCTGGCGGATCGTGCCGAGCACGAGATCGTCCGGCAGCGGCTTGCCCTGGTACGTCTTGACGAGGAGCGCGGCGGTGATGTCCTCCTTCGGATCCCGCGGGTTGGCCTTGCGGTCGGCGATGATTTCCGCGGCAATCTCGTACAGCTCCCGGCTCGTTTCGCGCACGAGTTCGTCGTTCAGCTCCTGCAGCGCCCGGTTGTACACCCGGGAAATCTGCTTGATGCGCATCGACAGGTCCACCGACAGGTTGAAAAATTCGGCGAACACGTGGCCGGGCAGCTTCTGGGCGTAATCCGCCGAGATGTCTCCCCCGCCCGCGTCGAGAAGCGGCTGCATCAGCTCCTCC
>ERZ795042.2360-NODE-2360-length-10465-cov-530.097214_pt1 | contig 10465 bp, 8 predicted proteins | sample MGYA00375126_ERZ795042 | MGnify/ENA primary metagenome ERZ795042 (study PRJEB30171, sample SAMN05518105) | compost metagenome | isolation source: Feedstock adapted compost from Newby Island compost facility, Milpitas, CA | place: USA:Newby Island compost...
AGGCCGAGATTCAGGTGCAGAAGGATGCGCCGGTGTTGAGCGTAGTGCAGCCGCCCGTGCCGCCCGACGAGCCTTCGGGCACCGGTCGGAAAGTGATCGTGGTGGTGTCTCTGCTTTTGGGGGTGTTTGCGGGGTTGGTACTGGCCTTTGTGCGGCACTGGCTTATGCGTTCGCCGGAGAGCGAGGAGGAGCGGGAGAAGGTTGAGGAGGTGCGCACCTTGCTCCGTCCGGCCACCTGGTGGGGGGAGGTCAAAGCCCTGGTAAACGGCCGCCGCACACCGGCCAAGTCCACGCAGGAATAAAAGGCGTGCGGCGTCTGGGAAAAGGCCGTTCGTTGTTTGTGCAGGAGGGAAGGAGCCGCGTATTTGGCTGCTTTTTGATGAAGTAAGTGGTTGCAGGAAAGAGGGTCTCGGTGTCTGTTCTGCCATGAATGAAATAGTCAGCCGCAGGAAGCTTTTGCATAGCAGGACGGCAATGTCGTAATGACTTTGATGTTTAGATGGAGGAGCAGGCTGTAAACCCGATTAAGGCGGATAATCTGCAGCGGAATGGCGCGGATCGTTCACCCGGCGGAGACTCCGGAAAGGTGGAGCATGTGGGGGTGGTACAGAGGGGTGTTTTCAAAAAGGGGCAAGTAGTCCACTGGGCCAAGAAGGGCAGCTTGGCCGTCCTGGACCAGGCCCTTTTCGCCGGGACCAACTTCTTGGTATCGATACTTTTAGCCCGCTGGCTGGAGCCCGCTGCCTACGGGGCCTTCTCCGTGGCCTACTCGATCTTCCTCCTCCTCGGCACCCTGCATACCGCCCTCTGGACCGAGCCCATGATGGTGTACGGCTCTGGGCGGTTCCGGGATACCTTTGCTTCCTACCAGCAGGTGCTGATCGGCTACCACTGGCGCTTCGGGATAGTTCTGGCCCTAGGTTTTCTCCTGGCTGCGACCGGGTTTGGGGCTGCGGGGCAGCGGGAGATGGCCCTAAGCTTTTTGGGCCTCGCCTTCGCGGCGCCGACGGTCCTTTACCTCTGGCTGGTGCGCCGGGGAGCCTACGTGCTCTTGGAGCCGCGGCTCGCGGCCTACGGCGGAGCTTCTTACTTGGTCTTGTACCTGGGCCTTGCCCTCCTCCTCCTGCGAGCAAGCTTCCTCAACGAGGCCACGGCCTTCCTCGCCATGGCCCTGGCTGCTCTCCTGGCGGCGGAGGGAATCCGCCTGCTCCTCAAGGCTGGGGCCGACCGAGCGGTAGACCCCGGGGAGATCCGGGAGCTCCACTGGGGTTACGGCCGCTGGGCCCTTTTGGCCGGGATGCTTTCGTGGGTGCCTGGCAATTTTTACCTGCTTGTTTTGCCGATTTTTTCTGATTTCCGAGCTGCCGGGGAGTATAAGGTGTTGTCAACCTTGATTATGCCTGTGGTTTACTTTAACTCTTCCATGATGCAGTTTTTTCTACCTATGTTGTCTAGCAGAATGGCAAATAAGAGAAGAACCGAGGTTTTGTTTTTGTTCAGAATACAACTTTTGTTGCAAACTCTCTGGGGTGCAATGTGGGGCTTGTTTTTGTGTTTGTTGGGTAACCAACTAATTGCGACTCTTACCGGAGCCAAATACGCTTATGATGCGCGTGTATTTAGTATGCTCCTTGCTTCAAGCATAGCGCTGGGTCCTGTTACAGCCTTTTCCTCCTTGTTGCGGGCGGCGAACCTACCCAATCTTTTGAGTTTAGGCTGGCTGGTCAGTGCACTTGCTACGGTTATCGCGGGGGTGATGTTGGTACCCCGCTGGGGTTTGGAGGGGGCTATCTCCGGCAGCGTTGTTGTAAATTTACTAAATAGCGTTTTTTTGGCGTTTTTGTCCAAGAGGGGGATAAAATGGTGGTAATAGCCTACCCGTGGCACGACTCTAACAAGGGAGATGCGGCTATCTTGGAGGGCATACTTACGCAACTGAGAGTTTCTTGTGGGTTTGCCGGTCAGTTCGAGCTTATTCCCTGTGTAGATCCCGGTTGCGATCTCGGTGCAGGGATGTTGAGGCACAATACCAGACAATGGGACATCGCTGTCCGACCACCCTCTGTGCCGGCTTTTCCCAAGCGTAAGCTTGAGTGGAGCTGGAGAATTCCTCGCGCCCTTATTAAGTTGGCTGCGCCGCGCTTTGTGCCTTCCAGGCCTGATGAAGCTGCTATCGAAAGGTCAGACGGGGTTATCTTGACGGGAGGGCTCTACTTGGCCTTTCCGCACACAAAAACACTTCGCCCACCCTTCAGGCTGTTCGCATACCTATATCCAGCTTTTTATGCCAAACGCTTGGGTAAACCTGTGGTTTTTTGGGGACACTCTCTAGGGCCGTTCCAGAACAAGCTCTCTCAAATATTGATGCAGTTTGCATTGCAGGATACGGTTGTAATCGCGAGGGAGGGTATGAGCGCCGAACTTGCGAGAAAGCTGGCGAAGGGTAAGGCTCGTATTGTGGTGGCCCCTGACGCTGCCTTTGCTGTGAGCCCGCAACCTTCTTCGTTAATAGACGGCTTCTTGGAGCACAGAGAGCTGAATGGTAAGAAGTTTATAGTGTTTGCCCCCAGGGGTCTACGTGGTTACGGATGGAGTGCTGATGCTGAGCGGCGTTACCTGGAACATTTGGCCTCGGTGGCTAAAGGGGAGTTGAGTAAGGGGCACAGGGTGGTTTTTGTTGCCCATACACAGGGCCCTACGATAGATGAGGATGATCGTCTCATCTTGCAAGAGCTTAGGTCGCTGTTGCGCGACGAAGAGGTAGACTGGTTTGGTTTGGATGAAGATCCTTCTCCTCGCGAGTTGGCTTATTTGTACTCCAAGGCTTCTATTGTGATAGCAACAAGGTTCCACGGTGCTGTGCTTTCGATCTTAGGTGGGACCCCCACGGTGGCAATTCCCTATTTCGGTACGAAGACCCAAGGCTTTTTTGCTGATATGGGTCTTCAGGACTTTGTTGTTCAAGTGGACGACGGCAATTTTGGCGAGCAACTTTCGAAGATCTTAGAACACATATGGCGGGATTATGAGGGTGTGAAAGAGCAGTTCACTCAAGTTGCCCAGAAAAGCAAAGCTATGTTGAGAAGGATAACTGTGGAAGAAGTGTGTTCTGCTTTAGGAAGTCACGAAAGCAAAGGCATATAAGGCATATGAGGATTGCCGTTTTCGACTATAAGGTTGTAGCCACTAACCCGATTGGATCCTGCCACGGGCGTATGCTCGCGGGGCTGTGCCAGGAACACGAGTTCACGGTCTTCGCGGTGGAGTTTGAAAACCCCTGCCCAGACCGGGTCCGCTTCGTCCGGGTACCGGCGCCCACCCGCCCCCTAGCCTTGCTTTTCCTGGCCTACCACCTGCTGGCGCCACTGGTGTACTTCCTGTATCGCCTACGCACTGGAGCCCGCTTTGACCTGGTGCAGATGGTAGAGAGCAACCTAAGCTTCGGTGACGTGGCTTACGTACACTTTTGCCACAGGGCTTACCTTAAACATCATTGGAAAGAGGCAGGGGCCAGGGGCCTGCGAGGGGTCTTGCGCTTCCTGGACCACTGGCTTCACGCCCTTGTAGAGCCTTGGGTTTTTCGCCGGGTCAAGCGCATCGTGGTGCCGTCCCAGGGGATTAAGCGGGAGCTAGAGGGGATGTACCCCATCACAAGGGGCAAGATCACGGTCATACCTAACCCGGTGAACCTGGAGCGCATGGCGCGCCCCCCGGGGTTTGATCGGGAAGGCTTCCGGCGCAAGCTGGAGGCGAGTCCCGAAGACGTGGTGCTGGTTTTTGTGGCCCTGGGGCACTTTGAGCGCAAGGGGTTGCCCCTGGTTCTGGAAGCCTTGAGGCAACTTGGGGACAAGCGGGTTAAGCTGTGGGTCGTGGGGGGGGAGGCCGATCTGGTAGCCTTCTGGCAGGGCCGGGCTCGGAAAATGGGCCTGGAGGAACAGGCCCGCTTCCTTGGCATGCAACGCGACGTGCGTCCTTTTTTGTGGGGAGCGGATGCCTTCGTGTTTCCCTCCAGCTATGAAGTGTTTCCCCTGGTGTCTCTGGAAGCGGCCGCGGCGGGGCTTCCTTTAATCGTAACCCCCCTTTACGGCGTGGAAGAGTTCATGCGGGACGGGGAGACTGGGTTTGTGGTTCCGCGGACGGCGGAGGGGGTGCGGGCAGGTCTGGAGCGGTTTCTTGCTCTCCCACCCCAAGAGCGGGTGCGCATGGGAAGGGTGGCTCAGGAGGCTGTACAGAGGTTTGATGTTCCGACCTTCGTCCAGGTTTGGCGGGAGCTGTATCCATATGCACCTTGATACGGTGAGATTTCCTGTTTCAAAAAATACCTCCATAAAGAGGGAAACCAGACGTACTTTTCTGATTGTTCTGATAGTTTTTTTGGCCTTTTTCCGATGGCTTCCCGGAGGTGATCCCCTTAACCCGACAACGGGTGTGCGCGCTTTTGTGGAGATAGGGCTTCTGGGAGTAGTAGGGATGCTTTCTTTCTTGTGGTGGACTAAACGCTTGTGGTCTGCCCTTCTAAAGGGATGGTGGCTTCTTCTCCCCTCCGGCTGGGCTATACTGACCAGCCTGTGGTCCCCTACTCCATCCCTGACCTTTGTTAAGGCTACCGAACTTTTTGTTATCACTCTGATCGCTGGAGCTGTCTGGAAAGGGCCCATAACTTTTTTAGATTGGCTTCGTGTGGTTCAGCGGGCCCTGATATTTCTTGTGCTTTTGGGAATAGGGCTTAATGTGGTTTATTACAACACACCTTTTTACTACGGCCCTCCCCTCGGTAGCTACTTTGCCCTGGAATCCAATCGCATTAGGTTCACTCTGGCTGCAGAACATCCCCTCGTGGTGGGCCATTTATTTGCGCTTCTGCTCCTTGTGAGTGTGGTTCTAATAGGACGAGGGCTGAGGCTTCCCTCTGCCATCCTAGTCGCGATATCGCTGTGGGGACTCTTAGCCACCCAAGCGCGAGCCTCCCTGGCAATGGCGATAGCAGCATCTCTATGGGGATTCGTGCGGTCCTTTCGAAAGCGTCTAGGCCATGTAGGAGGCTTGCTGGAGGGTGTCATTCTTTTGGCTGCGGCCTTTTTAATGCCCACCTTGCTTTTGGAGAACCTCGAGCCCATATTTTTATCCATATTTTTATATGTGCCCGATCTGGACACGCTGAATGGCCGGATACCTCTTTGGGAGAATGTTTTAGGGGCCCTGCTATCGGATCCCCTCCTTCTTCTTTTGGGAACGGGGTTTGCCGCCACCCGCTTCTTAACCTACGATCTCGCTTTCTGGAATCCGGGTCACACCCATAACGGTTTTCTGGAAATCCTCACTGGAATGGGAGCTGTTGGCTTAGTTTTTTATTTGCCTACTATTTTCTTTTTGGTTCGGACGGCTTTAAATCCTCCTTCTGCGGCTTTTTCCTTTTATATCATAGTCATGGCAATTTTCAATCCCGTCTTTCAACCAGGGATAGTGTGGTTCATTGTTCTGACTACGCTTCTTCTTGCACAGGAAAAATATTAACGTTTGGAATGGGATAATAAGCACATGCGTCTCATCAAAATTCACACCCACTACCAACAACGGGGCGGTGAGGACGAGAGCTTCAGCGCCGAGGTGGCCCTTTTGCAGGAAAGGGGGCACCAGGTACAGCCGGTCACTTTTCATAACCAAGGATTAGAGACCCTTCGCCGCTGGGAGCAGGCTGCCGTGACCCTTTGGAATAGGGAGGCCTACCGGCAGGTGCGTGAGGCTATCCGGACCCTCCGCCCCGACTTGGTGCACATACACAACACCTTCCCCCTGGCCTCGCCCGCAGTGATCCACGCCGCGAAAGCCGAGGGGGTGCCGGTGGTCATGACCCTCCGCAATTACCGCCTTCTTTGCGTGAACGCCCTCCTCTTCCGCGAGGGGCGGGTGTGCGAGGCCTGCCTGGGGCGGCTGCCCTGGCAGGGTGCGATTTACGGCTGCTACCGGCAAAGCCGGGCCGCGAGCGCGGTGGTGGCGGGGATGCTCACCCTGCACCGCCTTCTTGGCACCTGGAGCCTGGTAGACCGCTTCATCGCGCTCACGGACTTCGCCCGGCAGAAGTTCATCCAGGCGGGCTTTCCCCCGGAGAAGTTGGCGGTGAAGCCCAACTTCGTCCACCCGGACCCCGGGCCTGGTGAGGGGCGGGGCGGCTACGCGTTGTTCGTGGGACGGCTTTCGCCGGAGAAGGGGGTTAGGACGCTCCTCAGGGCCTGGGAACAGCTGGATGGGAAGGTGCCCCTCAAAGTGGTCGGGGACGGCCCGCTGGCCGAGGAGGTACGTCGGGCGGCTGCGAGGCTTCCCGGGGTGGAGTGGCTGGGACGGAAAGGCCAGGAAGAGGTCTATGCGCTAATGGGGGATGCGGCGTTCTTGATCTTCCCCTCGGAGTGGTACGAGACCTTTGGGCGGGTTGCCATAGAGGCTTTCGCGAAGGGTACCCCGGTCCTTGCGGCCGATATTGGAGCGGTTGCTGAAGTTACAGAACCCGGCCGCACCGGCCTCCACTTCCACCCCGGCGACCCCGAGGACCTGGCCGCCAAGGTGGAATGGCTTCTTGCCCACCCCACAGAGCTCGCCCGCATGCGCCGGGAGGCGCGGGCCGAGTATGAAGCCAAATACACCGCCGAGCGGAACTACGAGATGCTGATAGAGATTTATGAGCGCGCAAAACGCAAAACAAAAAATAGGGTGTAAATGATGAGCGTAGTAATTGTTACCGGTTCTGGAGGCCTCATCGGTTCGGAAGCGACTGACTTTTTTATTGGCTTAGGTTACGAGGTTGTCGGTATAGACAACGATATGCGTGCTGTCTTCTTTGGCAAGGAAGCTTCCACATTGTGGAACATCCAGCGATTAAAATCCGCCCATGGATCTAAGTATCGCCATTACGAATTAGACATTCGCGATCGTGAGGGAATTTTGCAGCTTTTCAAGCGGTTTGGAAAGGACATCAAGCTCGTTATACACACTGCTGCCCAGCCATCGCACGACTGGGCAGCCAGGGACCCTTTCACTGACTTTGATATCAATGCTCTAGGTACCCTGAACATCCTGGAGGCTACCAGAAGGTTTAGCCCCGAAGCTGTATTTATCTTCACGTCCACCAACAAGGTATACGGAGACACACCTAACCGCCTCCCACTCGTGGAGTTGGAAACCCGTTACGAGTTAGATCCTAGGCATCCTTACTACGAAGGTATCACAGAAGATATGAGCATCGACCAAACCATGCACAGTCTATTCGGTGCTTCCAAGGTAGCGGCAGACATTTTGGTACAGGAGTACGGTCGCTATTTTGGTATGTACACAGGTATCTTCAGGGGCGGGACGCTTACAGGGCCTCACCACTCCGCCACACAGCTTCATGGCTTTTTGGCTTATGTAATGCGGTGTGCCATGACGCGAACACCCTATACCATATTCGGCTACAAGGGTAAACAGGTGCGGGACGCCATCCATAGCCACGACCTTATCCAGGCCTTCTACGAGTTCTTCAAAACTCCCCGGGTGGCCGAGGTGTACAACATAGGAGGGGGCCGGTACAGCAACGCCTCGGTTCTGGAGGCCATCGCCTTGGCCCAGGAGATCACCGGGCAGGAGATGGTGGTTTCCTACGATGAGCGGAACCGCATAGGTGACCACATCTGGTGGATCGGCAGCAATGCCAAATTCCAGGAGCATTACCCAGGATGGCGGCTCACCTATGACGTACCCCGAATCCTGCGGGAGATCTACGAGGAGAATCGGGAGCGGTGGAAACCGGCATGATAGACCAAGGCAAGAAGTCCGTCCTGGGGGTGATGGTGGATGCGGTGGACTACGAGGCAGCAGTGGCCCGGATTGTGGCGGCTGCTAGGGAGGGCAGACCCTACGGGGCCACGGCCCTGGCGGTCCACGGGGTGATGACGGGGGTGGGAGACCCGGAGCATCTTTGGCGTTTGAACGAGCTGGAGCTGGTCGTCCCGGACGGTCAGCCTGTCCGTTGGGCGCTTAACCTTCTGCACAAAACGAGCCTGCCGGATCGCGTCTATGGTCCGAGGCTCATGTTGGAGGTCTGCCGGGCAGCGGAGGCGGAGGGGCTCCCCATCTTTCTGTATGGCAGCCGTCAGAAGGTCCTGGAACGCCTCGAGGCCAACCTAAAACGCCGCTTCCCCAAGCTCCAGATAGCCGGGGCCATGCCCTCTAAGTTCCGGAACCTCACCCCGGAGGAGCGGGACCAGGTGGTGCGGGAGATACGGAAAAGCGGAGCGCGAATGACCTTCGTGGGCCTGGGTTGCCCAAGACAGGAGGTGTTCGCCTACGAGATGCGCGGTCTCCTGGGAATGCCTGTTATCGCTGTGGGGGCTGCCTTTGACTTCCACGCGGGGCTTTTGCGGGAGGCCCCATCTTGGATGCAGCGGTATGGCTTGCAGTGGTTCCACCGCCTGCTCCAGGAGCCACGGCGTCTTTGGCGGAGATACCTTCCCCTGAACACCGCTTATCTAGCCCTTTTGCTTCTCCAGTGGGCGGGGATCTGGTCCCCTCCCCTTAAGAAGCCACAGCCTCCGAGGGAGCTACGTTACGGCTAAGGGTAAACGGGGGGTGGAGAGTGTCCCAGGCTTGGTTGAAAAACGAGGGAGCAGCGCTCCGGGTGGAGTAGGTAAGGGTAGGTGGCAACTTGGGTGAAGGTATCCAGCAGACCTATGCGTGGTTCCGGGCCCACGTGGACGAGGCGAGGGGTGTTGGGTGAAGATTAAGGCCAAGGCTATTGGCAAAAGGGTGAACGTATCCTCGGCGCTGCCCAGGTTAGCGGTGCCGGGGCTCCTCCTTGCCGACCTCCTCGCCCTCGAGGCCTCCCTTCTTTTGGGGTGGGGCTCGAGGGAGGTCCTGTCCTTCCTCTTCCCGGCCAAGGTGCCCCTGTCCGCCTTGGGTTCCGTGGCGCTGGCCTTCCTTTGCTTTCCCGTGGGCTACTTCCTGGCGGGGCTTTACCCTGGGTTTGGCCTCGCCCCCGTGGAGCGCGTTCGGCGCAAGGTGCAGGTGACCTTCCTGATGTTTTTAGCCCTGGTGGCCTGGGAGTGGCTCTTCTTCCGGGAGGGGTGGTCCCGGGGGGTCTTGGCCTTTTCCCTGGGGTACGCCCTGTTCCTGGTTCCCTTTTTTGCCGCCTTGGCCCGGGAGGTCCTGGTGCGCTTTGGGGTTTGGGGTGTGCCTGTTCTCATCCTGGGGGCGGCGAGGACCGGGGCCCTGGTGGCCCGGAGCCTAAAGCGGGAAAGGGCCTTGGGCCTTAGGCCCCTGGGGTTTTTGGACGACGACCCCGCCAAGCAGGGCCAGGAGGTGGAGGGTTTACCCGTCTTGGGTTCCCTGGCGGAGGCGGAAGCCTGGGCCCGGCGGGGGGTGCGGGTGGCGGTCCTGGCCATGCCGGGGGTGGGGCGGAAGCGGCTTGCGGCCATTCTGGAGGCGCTCCCCTTTTCCCAGGTGATCCTGGTGCCTGACCTCCTGGGCCTCCAGAGCCTTTGGGTTTCCAGCCGGGACCTAGGCGGGGTCTTGGCGCTTGAGGTGAAGAAGAACCTTTTGCTCCGGCGAAACCGCTTCCTCAAGCGGGTCTTGGACTACGCTTTAGGCATCCCCCTTCTCCTTGTTAGCCTTCCGGTCATCGGCCTCTTCGTCCTCTGGATCAAGCGGGTTAGCCCCGGCCCCGCCTTCTACGTCCAGGAGCGGGAGGGGCTTGGGGGGAGGACGATTCGCGTGTGGAAGCTCCGCACCATGTACCCCGACGCCGAGGCCCGCTTGGCCCGGTACCTGGAGGAAAACCCCGAGGCCAAGGCGGAGTGGGAGCGGTTTTTCAAGCTCAGGAAGGACCCCCGGGTCCTCCCTGGGGTGGGACACTTCTTGAGGCGCACGAGTTTGGACGAGCTTCCCCAGCTCTTTAACGTCCTCAAGGGGGAGATGAGCCTGGTGGGGCCGAGGCCTTTTCCCCGCTACCACCTGGAGAAGTTCTCGCCGGAGTTCCGCAGGCTTCGCGCAAGCGTCCTCCCGGGGCTCACGGGGCTATGGCAGGTTTCCGCCCGGAGCGAGGGGGACCTGGAAGTCCAGGAGGCCCTGGACACCTACTACATCCGCAACTGGTCCCTCTGGCTTGACCTTTACATCTTGGCCCGCACCGTCTGGGTGGTGCTCACCCGGAAGGGGGCTTACTGATATACTGGCTCCGTTATGGTGGAAACCCCTGGGGACGAGCTTTCGCTTCGGGATATCGTAGACGTTCTAAGGCGTCACCGAACCCTTATCCTGGCCTTGCCTCTGATCTTTGGGGCGGTGGCCCTCATCTACGGCTTCTTCATCGCCGAGCCCCGGTACGCCTCCACCGCCACGGTAAACGTTTCCCCGGTGCAGGTGCAGGCCCAGCTGGAGCAGCGCATCCAGGTGCAGCAGGCCACCCCCATCACCTTTGAGGGCCTGAAGGCCCTGGCCC
>ERZ795042.2367-NODE-2367-length-10451-cov-17.487207_pt1 | contig 10451 bp, 8 predicted proteins | sample MGYA00375126_ERZ795042 | MGnify/ENA primary metagenome ERZ795042 (study PRJEB30171, sample SAMN05518105) | compost metagenome | isolation source: Feedstock adapted compost from Newby Island compost facility, Milpitas, CA | place: USA:Newby Island compost...
CGTGGAGGTCGGCGAGAGGACTTGCCAAGAGATCGGAGCGGTGGAGGACTGTCATCGGTTGCCTTACGTGGGCGCCTTTCGCCTGGTCCCTCTGTCTACGAAACGACAGCCTATCCGCTAGACGTCATAGGCGCCTAGCTGAGCTCGCGCGGGATGGTCTAGGCGGGGCCGATCCTCTCCCCAAGGATCGTTTATCACACCCCACTCTCCTTCCCACATGGACTCGAACTGTTTCGACGCCTGCGATTCACCCACCACCAATCGACAGCCATCGTCGCTGTCACTTACCACAATGAGGTCCTGCACCGGCCAATTTTCGGTCTCGCCCACTCTAGGCAAGACCAGCGCTCTCACCGCGTAGCGCTCGTCTTGACCCAGCTGGGTCTCCGGCCAAGTATTGACGATCTGACGAAAGCGCGAGATTGCTTTCATCCGGGCTCGGTGTATGCCGACCAACCGCCTGTGCTCTGATTCATCACCGCCCAAATCCGATGGCAAATCGTACAGCAACAGTCTCTTCACCCTAGCTTTTCGCGACAGTATGACAACCTTGCTGATCCAACATTCCAACGCATCACCGAGCGCACACAACCCGTCATCTATGATCCAACTCGGTGAAGCCTGGGAAATGATAACCCGAGTCACCGTAGACGGATCCACTTCAACCGCCCGTTCGAAGTCTTCTCTGCTGACACGGGGCCAGAGTCGGCTTGGTAAAAAGTCTCGCGGGTTAGCCTGACCGTCCATGTGGACTCGTACGCTCGTACGCGCTACGTAATGACCGACCTACTCGTACCGCCACATTACATCCAAAACCGACATAATACCCCCGGTGATAGCGAGTTGGCGACCATGCTTACCATTGCAACTCCCGCGTTCGAAATTCTCGCGATCGAGCGACCTTGCGAGCCGCCCGGCCGTCGCTAGCACGTTCATCGGTAGAGCAGCGAGAAAAACCTCTGTTTCCCGACGACGATCTGTGTAATCGTCCGTCGTGCTTACCGGGTACAACCTGAGCGCTGCAGCCAGGACCGCGGCGCCCACCCTCTCGCTGCGAGAGGACTGCGGTGGTCCGGGCAACTTAAGGTGCTCGTACGCAGCTTTCGCGAAGTCTCCGAAGCGAACTGGTTCGAACTGTCGCGGTGGCTCCAGGCCCCACACCGACACATGCTCTGCAACGCTTACCGCCTCGGGCGCGGTTAGGAGCGCGACAAGCGCGAGCGCCTCGTTAGCCGATCCCAGGCGGTCTTCCTCCCGCCGCAAGGCGAAAAGACGCATCCGACGCGCCAGCCGAAACGGCTCACTGGAGTAGCCGTTGACACCAGCGACACGATGAGGCGCACGCCAGGAGCGCGGCTTCCACAGAGACAACGACAGCGCGCCGAGCTCGCTCGCGAGGACCGGCAGGCCCCCGAAGATCGCCACGGCATCACGGCTTGCCCCGAGCCGCCCCGCGCCCGACCTGCCACACACCTGTGCTCGTTTCGCTCCCTCCGGGTCACGCAAACGATCGGCAATGTACGTCAGCGGACACCCGCGCCTCCACCCGAACGATCCTAAGAACTTTTTTCCCGTGAGGACCTCGCACAACACATATTGATCTGTACCCAGCAACGGCGCATTCCAGTCCACATAGCCCCAGTCCCACAGCAACACGGCCACGGGGTCCTGGAGCCCCTGTGACCAGGGATGCTCGAGGGGGAGGTAGGTGTCGGGAGGATCGGGATCGACTGCGTCGAGAATCCGTCTCCGTATCGAGATCGACAAGTCCATTACCTCTTCTAGCCGCTCGATATATCCGCCGCTCCACGATCGCTCCCGACCCTCGTACTGCCAAGCAGCAACCGCCCGCAACCCTGCCCTCGCCACGATACGACTCAGTTGTCCCATAACGACGGCCGCGACTCTTTCACTCGTCGCATCCTCTGCGGGTCCGGTAGGATCCTCACACACATTTCGATCGTGAGCGCGGCGTTCGGCCATACGGCTGCTGCCAATGATTTCGCCAATGCGCAGAACTAGATCGTCACTTAACCGCGACAACGTCTCCCCAAAACCATGCCAGTCATCGAGGTGTCCATTACATGCTGCAGTAAGGGCATCATCGATAATCTTGAGCCCTAACGTCGCAGCCGAGATGCTCTCGTCCGGGCCGCATTTGCGTAGCGCGAGTGACAGTTCGTGACATCGATCCTCTAATCCTGCTATATCACTAGTCTGAACATTCTCTCGCCATACCGACAGATATTCTCCTAACGGTTCGTCATGCCCACCGTGAATTGAGCCCGCGCTTCGCGTTCGTTTTCCGCTATCCCTATTTGCGAGGCCCGTGCTGTGCTCCCGGTAGCGCACGAGTCGTCGCACCAGTCTCTTAGCGTTTTGTTCCCGGCGACGAGTCGGTTCGGCACCTGCGATAAGTCGGTATGCGCCCCACACAGCAAGAGCGCTGCTTGCAAACGCGAGCCCGATCGCCGTGTCGCGTGCTAACTCGCAGTCCAGCATGGCGGTCGTAACTGCCGCGGCAGTAACTCCCGTCCACCACGGTAGGAGAGCCTCCCTCGCCAGGTCCCAAATCCCCGGCCAGCGCTGCCGCTCGGGAACGGACAGCGCAAACACCAAGCTCAGGACCGTGAAGCTCGTACCCGCCATCTGCAGCACCACGTCATTCACGTCTCGCGAATCGCCTGGACGCAAAACTGATCCCACCACGCCGCTAGCCACCCAGGCGATCGCCACACACGCCGCACCGATCGCTCGGGCACGCACACCATGCTTGCCCGACCGCTTGCGCACGGATCCTTTCCGCCCGCTACGACCCGAGCTCGATCCCATCTAGCCGTGAGTCGCTGGAAGCCACATAAGACGCTCGTCCGGGTAGGGATCGTCGAGCTGTCCGCGGTTCCACAAGAGCGCCTCGACCATTCGCGCCGCCTGCCACGCTTCCTTGACATCGTGCACGCGCGCGACCCTGGCACCCTTACTGAAGCCCCATGCTAGCGCTGCAAGCGTGCCTCCAAGCCTATCCAACGGACCCGTATCGGTAATCACGCCGACGAAATACTTGCGAGATACAGCGAGGAATATGGGGAAGCCCAATCTTGCAATCTCATCCAAATGGCGCAGAATCACCAGCGATTCGGAAGGGGTCTTACCGTAATCTAAGCCGGGATCAATGAGCAGGCGATCGCGAGGCACACCGCAGGCAAGCGCTCGCTCCGTACCGGATCGCAGCGCGTCGCACACTTGTTGCACAACGTCCGTATAACCGGGGAACCCTCGCTCTTTCGGCCGGACAGGTGTCTCCATCACGACGAGACTGGCATCGCTGTCTGCAACAACAGACGGCATATCGCGATCGACCATTCCGCCCGAGTCATTGACAAGGCAGGCGCCAGCGGAGATTGCAGCCGCTGCCACCTCCGCCCGCCAAGTGTCGATACCGACCTTTATGCCCTGCTCCGCGAGACCTTTAACAACCGGAACAACTCTCGTGATCTCCTCGTCCACCGATATCTGATCGGTATCCGTCCGACCAGACTGGCCTCCGACCTCGACTATGTCAGCCCCAGCCCGCCACAGCTCAACGCCGCGCGCAATTGCACGTTCGGGATCTGTAGTTGCATGCGTGTCAGCTACGGAGTCAGGGCTGACATTGAGAATGCCGACAAGTAACAGGCGCTCCGAGACATCAATCGTGTGTTGACCAAACTTGATCCTCATGACAATGACAAACAATAGCGCAGAAACACAAAATCGCCCTCGATCAGATGATCGATAAGGCGCAATGAGGTACCTCGCGCCCCATCTAACGTGCGCACGATGTGGCTGTCACCTCGAGCGACGATTCTCGGAGAGATTGTCAGGAAAAGCTCGTCGAGAGCCCTTTCGGCAATCAGGTAGGTAAGGAGTGTGGGACCGCCTTCGCAGACAACATGCTCGATCCGAGCCGTGTGCCGAAGAAATTGCAGTGACTCTCGCAAGCTCATTGGGGGCGTCTTCGCAGGTGTCGTACGGCCAGCGCCCATCGGTCCAAATTCCACATTGAGCCAATAGGAGCACGGAAGGCTGAGGGCTCGCGACGTCCGCGTATTCGGCATATCGCGCCCGATGACGAAAACCCTCGGCTCGCGGGAGGGAAAGCGACCGGTCGAAGCATCCGGCGGCAGAAGCTCTCTTTCTGCTAGCAACGGCCCCGCATACTTTTCGGCACTAACCGTCGCAGCCCCGACGAGAATCGCGTCGGCGTTAGCGCGAAGTCGTTGCATCAGGATCTGGTCCAAAGCGCCGGTTAGCGGCTGTGATGTGCCATCGACAATGGAACGCCCATCGACGCTCGCCACCATCACCGCTCTAACATACGGACGTGACTGTGGCAGAGGTACGTCGGGCTTCGTGCAAAACTCGTCGAGACGCCTGAGGGTGTTAGCAGACGGTCGATCTGTCGCTGAAGTCGGCATTTGTGCGATCAGCATGTACCGACACTGGGACGGCTGACGAACACCGACTGACCCTCGAGCAAGCGGATGCGTGCCCAGCCGTCGACGAGCGCATCCCGCGCGCTGTGAGACGGCTGCGAGTAGCGAGCGAAGACGCTTGCTACGCGCTCGACCAAGGAGCGATCGGCGAGCTCGGCACCGTGCGTCAACCCCAACCGCGTGCGCCGAAGAAAGACGTCGGCGAGCGAGCGCGCCTGCTCGCGACGCGCTGCCCACGCCACCTCGGCGAGGAGGTCGGGCGCGCCGGCAACGATGGGGACGGCGAGCTCGCGGTCGCTCGCGGCGAGCGCCAGCACTTCGCGCGCGGCATGGCCGTAGCGCGCAGCGAGATGGCTCTTCGATTCGCCGCTCACGCCCTCGACCTCGGGCAGCAGGCGTGGATCGATCGGCATCCCGAGCGGGATCTCGTCGGTGCGACAGGGTGCGCGGCGGCCCTCGCGCTCGACCAGGCGGTCGACCACCGCCGCCGCCATGCGCCGCCAGGTCGTCAGCTTGCCACCGGTGATCGTCACGACGCCCGACGGCGATTCGAACAGTTCGGCGCGGCGCGAGATGTCGACCGAGCTGCGGTCGTCGCCGCCGACGAGCGGTCGCACGCCGGCGAACGCGCCGACCAGATCGTCCGGCGAGAGGTCGCTGCCGAAAAACTCGTTGACCGCGTTGAGGAGGTACGCGATGTCCTCGTCGGCGGGCGGCACGTGATCGAGCGCACCTGTGTAGTCGCGGTCGGTGGTCCCGATCAGCGTCCGGCTGAGCCAGGGCAGCACGAAGATCGAGCGGCCGTCGCCGGCGGGAACGATCGCCCCTGCCACGACCGGTAGCCGCTCACGCGCCACGAGCACGTGGGTACCGCGGCTCGGCCGGATGCGGGGCGCGCCGGGCAGGTCGCGGAGCTCGTCGGCCGGCAGCCGGTCGGCCCACACACCGGTCGCGTTGACGACGTGGCGGGCGCGCACGTCGAACTCGCCGCCGGTCTCGACGTCGACCACGCGCACTCCGACGGCGCGCCCGCTTCGGCGCAGCACAGTCCTCGCCTCGACACGGTTCGCGCACACCGCCCCGTAGCGCTCGGCTTCGCCGAGGATCGTCAGGACGAGCCGCGCGTCGTCGGTCTGGCAGTCGTAGAACAGGTAGCCGCCGCTCGGGCGTCGGGACGCGAGCGCCGGCAAGAGCTCGCTCACCTCGTCGCCCCCGATCGTCCGGTGCCGCTCGGGGCTCCACTCGTCCTCCCCCTTGCTGCGGCGGCCGCGGTGCCAGGCCATCACGTCGTACATGTTCAAACCGACGCCGATCAGCCGGTCGGGCCGTTTGCCGTCGAAGGCCGCGACCACCAGCGGCAGCGGGCGAACGAGGTGCGGCGCGAGCTTCACCATCAGCGCCCGCTCGAGCAGCGCCTCGCGCACCAGACCGAGCTCGAACTGTCGCAGGTAGCGCAGGCCGCCGTGCACGAGCTTCGACGAGCGGCTCGACGTGCCGGCCGCGTAGTCCTCGCGCTCGACGAGCGCTACCGTAAAACCGCGCGCCGCTGCGTCAAGCGCCACCCCGGCGCCCGTCACGCCGCCACCGACGACGACGACATCGAACTCCTCGCCGGCGATCGTCTCGAGCGCAGTGGTGCGGTCGATCACAGCGCTGAGCTTACGGGCGCGGCAGCCTGAGCGCTCCGCTCGCCGTGACCGCGACCGCGACGGCACGAGCGAGCCGGGACGAGCCGAGCAACGCGGCCGCACGTTCGGTGCCGCGCTCGTCGGTGCCGGTGACGACATAGGCGAAGCCCTCGCCCGGTTCTTTCGCCCGGCTCGTGTCGACGACCGCCGCGACCAGTCCAGCACCGCGAGCGAGGCGCATGCGCACCGCACCGTCGGCGGCGAGCAGAACGAGCTTGTCAGGAGCGGCGAAGAACGCCCCGAGCGGTGTTTGCCGCGCGCCGAGGAGCGCGACCGTTCGCAAGCGCGCGATGTCGCGCCAGGCGCCGACGACGACGCGCACGCTGGCGCTCGCGGCCGACGTGCCGGGGAGCGACCTGCTCACCGGGATGCCAGCGTCCGCCAGTCGCTCCCGCGCGAGGCCGCACGCCTTAGACGAAGGCACCGCGCACTCTAGGCGCACAGGCAGCCGCTCGCCCTCGAACCCCTGGGCCAGCGGCTGCGGGTAAGCAGCGACCACAGCCGGCGGCGGCGCCGTTCCGGCGGGAACGCGCAGCCACTGGACGCGGTCGCCAGCGGCGATGCGGAAACGGCGTGGATCGGCTACGCGCAGGCCGTTCACGTAGGGAACGAAACGGATCGTGGACCCCTCGGCCGGCGCCGGCCGGGTGGCAGATACGGTCGCGGGAGCACGCACGGTGCGGGGCGGCGCGACCTCGCGGCCGCCGAGCGCGAAGACCTCGACGCGCCCACCGCCGGTGGCACGCTCGCTACCGCATCCCCCTGCGAGCAGAGCGAGTGCGAGCGCTGCCGCTATCGGCAGCACCCGGCGCGTGCGCGGACGGCCAGCAGCGAGCGCAGCCACCGTCGCCGCTGGCACCGCACTCGCGCAAACGACCACGAGTGCGAGCCACGCCAGCACGGAAGGGTGATCGAAAGCGAAGCGCGCGACCGCCAGCGGGTCGGGGCGAGCGACGGCGAGTCCGCCGGCTCCGAGCGCCAGGGCGGCGGCGACCGCGACGGCGAGCGTTTGCCGCACTCTCCCTAGCAGCACGGGCAGCGCCATCCCGGCGCGAGCGCTGGGCAGACGCCGTCCTGACACGGCCCAGACGAGCGCAAGCGCCCACGTGCCCGCGAACAGGAAACCCGCGGCGACGTCGCTCGGAAAGTGCCAGCCGAGAACGACGGTGGCGAGCCCCACTGCCAGCGCGAAACCCCCGCCCAACCCCGCGACGGCCGTTCGCAGCCGGTCGGGCACCGCCAAGGTGGCTGCAAGAGCCAGCGCCATGGCCCCCGTCGCGTGGCCGCTCGGCAACGCGCGCGGTTGCACGAACACGCCGTAGGCATTCGCCTCCGGGCGCGGATGCGCAAGGATCGTTTTTGCGACCTGGCCGAGCACCGCGGCGCCACCGACCACAGCGAGCACGAGCAGCGCGTCGCGGCGCGAACCTCGCGCCACTGCGAGCGAGGCGAGCGATCCCGAGGCGAGAGCGACGGGAAGCGGATCGCCGAGCGCGACGACCGCCTCGGCGAGGCGCTCGCTGCGCCCGCCGACCGCAGCGGCGAGCGCGCCGAGAGCGCGGGCATCGGTCGTCTCGCCCAACCTCACCGAGTAGGCGAAGACGGCGAGTGCGCAAAACACCAGCGCGCACGCGACCAGCGCGACGGGCGCTGGATCGAAGCCCCGGCTCTCTGCCCCGCTCGGCATCTGCAGCAGGCTAGAGATTGTCCGCCGCGGCGCGCGACGCTGGGCGCACTGGCGGCAGGAGCGGTGCTCGTGCCCCGCGGGCGGCTAAAATCACGCACCGTTGCCGGCCAGCGGCCGCAACTGCTCGTAAAGCCTCACAAGCCGCCATCGTCTAGGGGACTAGGACGCCGGCCTCTCACGCCGGAAACCCGGGTTCGAATCCCGGTGGCGGTGCTCGGACAGTTCTACGAAGTACCGGAAAAGGCCCGCAAACGCGGGCCTTTCTCGTGGCAGGTAACGGCCTCCATCGAGGCCGTGGGGAAGCCCTCCCACACACCGAGCCGAAAATCGCAGTGTTTATGCGAGATTGGCGCAGCGCTCAGGCGGGCGACACGTCATCACGTCAGCCGGATGGCACGGGCGCCGGCGAGCTCTACGGCCGTCCGGGGCCGGGAGCCAGATTGAGGGCCGCAAGCTCGGCGTAGTCGGTCAGGTGGCCGTTGAGGGTCTGCATGCACCCCTCGCAGCTGATGTCTCCGCTGATGTGCGCCAGGTCGTCGTCGTACATCGCGACGGGCGAGTCGCCAGTCTCGGATGTCGGGCAGCACTCGGGGTGGTAGTAGCCGTACCCGTCGACGACGAGAGCGGTCAGGTCGTTCATGGTCTGACCGTGCGGCAGGTCGGCGCAATTGCCAGTCTTCGCGGGCGATCGCGCCGGATAGCTGGCGGTGACCGCGCGGACGTCGGAAAAAGTGACCGCGGCACGGTCACTTCAGGGGGACGGCCTGGGCGATGCGCGTCGTGGGCGTGGCGTCAGGCGCTTGCCCGCGAGAGTGCTTCGGCTTCGCGTCGCCACTGATCCCAGGTGTCGTCCGGGTGCTTCTGCAAATGGCGGTAGACGACCGAGTACGACGGGATCGGCAGATCGCGACGGTCGGCGGCGATCTGCTTGAGGGAGCGCTGGTCGAGCTGCCGGCCGGGACCAAGCTCCCGGATGGCGAGGGCCATGCCCGCGATCAGCGTCTCGCGCGTCCAGCGGTGGCGAACCTTCTGCGGCCCGATACTCCCGTCGGCGGCTGACTCGAACCGGAGGCCGGCGTCCGCGACCTCGACCGGCGGCAGGCCGTCGAGCTCCCGCTGTGCCAGGACCGTCGTGGTCGCCCGCTGAAACTCCTCCGTGAAGCGGTCGATGCGTCGAAGCGCAACACCACGGTGGTCGGCCCAGTCGAAGATCTGCCGTCGTGAACGTGGCAGCCGGCCGGTGTCCTCTACGAACGCACGCACCGCCTCCTCGAGTGAGAGGCCGCTTCGGACGATGCGTTCGGGCGGCTCCAATCCGGCGCGCTCGAGTCCCTGCTCCCAGCTCAGACCATGGCGCTTCAGCAGATCGTCGATCGCGGTCAGCGCGGGTATCGCACGCGCCGCGGTCGCCGCATGCCTGGTCCTGGCGCTCGGGGCGAGTATCAGATCACGCGCGCGGACGTAATCGGTGCGGTTGACACTGGTCTGACCGAGGCGATGTGCGGCCTGCCGCAGCGCGATGAAGACGCCGGCGAGCGTGAGCCCCTTGCGCCCTTTGTCGGCCTGGAAGTTGCGTAGCTGACGGAGCGCGTCGTCGGGCGGCGCGTGGGCGGCACGCAGCAGCTGCGCCCACGAGACGCCAAGGCGTTTGGTCATGGAGAACGCTTGCGGTGCATCCGGAAAGCCGGCGGGCGCGCGGTGCTCGTTCCACGCGCGCGTGGTGACCGACGTCGGAGCATCAGCGTCGGCGTGCAACGAGACCGCCCGCACGATCTCGAGCAGCTGGCGCGGGGTGTGAGTGGCGGTGAACGGAGGCAACGAGAGCGAGACTTGCGCGGCCGCAGGACACAACGCAGCCCGGTGCGATGTCCACGCGGGACGGGCGGGCCTATAGCTACACCCTGAGAAGCCCTCGCGCGGCGCGGGCTGTCACCCTCGTCAGCCGGAAACGGGCGTTTGCGTCCGTCTGCCCGGTCTGACAACGTATGCGAACGTATGTTCGCCTCCACCGCGACCGCCCCGGAAGAGACTCGAACATTGGCCCTCGACCGCCACGCTCCTGAGTGGCTGCAGGACGCGACGAAATTCAAGACCCACGCCCACATCTTCAATCCGGTATGGGTGATCCGGACCCTGCGCCGCTACGAGGGGCCGCCGCACCGCCTGCTCGACCCGCTCTACCAAGCAGTCGAGGAGGCAGCCAAGGAAGCAGGCAGCGGGTTCGGGCGACCTCGCGGCGCCGGCCGCTTCGAGCTCGCGTACCTGGCGTTCGTCTTCAGCCGTCATCCGGACGTGCGTCCGTGGTGGCAGACCGCCGGCCGGTCGATCTGGCGCTCGTCGGGGTTCAAGGAGCGGCCGAGCTACGCGTTGTGCCAGCGGCGCTTTGCCGAGCTTGAGCACCCTGCGGTGATCGCGGCGATGGAACAGGTCGCCTCCACCCTCATTCAGCTCGCCGTCGTTGGCTCCGGCGGGCGCGTCGGCCGGTTCTTGCACGTCGACTCGACCGAGGCCGAGACCCACGCCCGGCTCGAGCACATCTGTCCGCCCAGCTCGCCGTGTCACGCGCGCAAGGCGACGCAGTTCAACGGCGGTCGCGGCCGG
>ERZ795042.2369-NODE-2369-length-10441-cov-5.044002_pt1 | contig 10441 bp, 4 predicted proteins | sample MGYA00375126_ERZ795042 | MGnify/ENA primary metagenome ERZ795042 (study PRJEB30171, sample SAMN05518105) | compost metagenome | isolation source: Feedstock adapted compost from Newby Island compost facility, Milpitas, CA | place: USA:Newby Island compost facility...
CAGGAGCCCTTTTTATGTTTTTAAAAGAGTTTTACTTTCGAAATTCAGGATAATTTCTATTATTCGGATTATATCGTCCTGTGACATTTTACACCATCCCCTCTTAATAAACCATGAACATTAATTTCTATTCACCAGAAAAACTATAATATTTATCAGTACCATATCCCAAAACTTTACATATGGCAATAAAGTTATTCTGATTTTAATATTTTCGCTATCATACCATCGATGCAGTCGTCTTCATCAAGGCAAAACACATTCTTCGCTCTACGTTCCGGCTTGCCTTTTCCCCACCATTGACGCAAATCCTCGGAACGGGTACCAGACATTATAAAAGAGTTCAGCACAATTTTCTTATCACCGCTTGAGGGCTGGAGGCGCGCTTCAAGTTCTTTAATAGTGGCATGGAACTCTATCTTGGGATCATCCCATTGCAAATGCCGCAATCCTTTTGGGTCGATAAAGGAAATATATTGCACATCGGGCGTATCAATCCATAACACATAGTCCGGATAAAAATTGCCTGCTTCGAAGAATCCCATTCCTACCTTGCTCTTGTTGCGGAGCAAGTATAGTTTTTTACCCTCGAAAATTGCAGCATTTGCATCTACATATGCCTTAAGTTTATCAACAAACCGTTTCTCGTCTTCATTCAGACTGACCGGTGATACAGTCAGTTTCAAGCCACCCGCTCTCATACAGATGAGCGGTGTGTAGAGATGATGCCGGAAATCAAAAGCTACCAGTGAATTACTAAGTATACCTTTTTCATATGTTGGTATACCGCTATACTGATTAAGCAGAGCCTTCAAATCCTCAACAAACTGCTCCACTGTCCCGGCGGTTGGATCACCATCATAGGCATCATAATACGAAAGTTTATATTCAGCAACAAAGTTACCATCGCTGTCACTCAATTCCTGGTATTCTAGGAACCTTTCCTCCCACTTTGCTTTTTCGTATTTGTAGAACTTATCAATATAACATTTCAGCACCATAATGGCCAAGTCAGTTACAAGAACAAGCTTTTCCATACTGTCAAGTTCGAGGTGCTTCTTCGGAATGATAAGCAAATACCAACCGTCAGTTTCTAAAATATCCTTGATACCATCTTTAGTAATAGAAATATTATAATAAAACTTCTCGTTCTTATAGGTTTCAAGTTCGTCAAGAATGCGGTCATAATCGAGGAATGGTATATACTGCTTATCAATTGTATGTTCTTCGGGGATAGATTCAATCTGCATGCTGAATGTAGATTCAATTGTCTGCACTTTTGAACGGCAATCAAGTATCACCTTGTTCTTGTTTAAATAATGCAAAAATTCCTCGTCCGGTTTACCGAGTAAAAGTCTTGCAGCTTGTTTTTTAAAGTTTACACCCTCTTTAACTTTGATGACCCGCAATTTTCTGTGCTCATCGGGATTATACCGGTTTAATACAGGAAGCGTGTACTCGTGCGGCTTTTCGTTGGCAGGCATATCCTCCATTTCTAGATACCTTTTAAAGTCTTCCATGTACTGGGCTTTTATTCCGAATATAGTCAGCGTTTCAAGCAGCTCAATATATTTCGGTATGATAACAGAGCTATCATCCAATCTGTGACTGCGTTTTAAACAACCACCGTAGCCACGCAGGCGAACTCCACGCCCAAAAAGCTGGATGGCTTGTGAGCCTTCGCCTTTAGCAAAGTTAATAAGCCCCATCGTAGAAACACGCCACGAGTTCCAGCCTTCGGTAAACTTGCGTGAACCAATGAGAATATTTATGTTCGAATTTCGTTCGTTGATGTTGTGGAAAAGGGATTCAGAAACAAACTCCTCTGTTCCGGTGGTAATACCTTTTGCCTCGCAGTTTTTAATTAAGCCTGCCGTGTCGCCAATGCTTACCACACCAAAATATTCGCCGTCGGAACCAATTCGGAGTGCAATTTCTCCTTGTACCTGACGCAAGTTTATGACGTGCAGGCGTGGGGAGTCAGATGTGGTATCGCTGTTGAAAACAAGGCGGAGAATATCCTTATAAACATCTTCAGCTTTAGGAGTTCCTCCGAACAAAGAATTTAGAGCGTTGAAGTTTTGTGAAAAGAGTTCCCGGCCGGCGCTGTCGGTTAGTCCGGTGTCACCACTTAACACAGTGTCGATTCGGTTTATGGTTTGCTCCTTGCGGTTGACAAACTTATCAATAAAGTCCAACACTTCCTCAACATCGGTCATTTCTGCGACGGATGTTTTTGCCTTTACACGATTGCCCACAAAAACAAGTAGAGGCTTTTCAATTCGAAAAGGTGCGTACTCCTTGCCTTTTTCACAAAACAACTTCAATTGCTGATAAAATGACAACAAGCAGCCTACGAGGTATAACTGCCTCTGTTCCTCTTCAATACTGTCCCGTAAGTTATAAATGCGGTATTCCTTGCCGTATCCGTCTTCATAAAAGTACTTGTAAGAGTAATCAATTATAATTGAACGGAAATACTCGTCAAGACGTTCTTTCCATTCTTTCTGAGAAATATTACCCGGCTTGGTTGATTTCATCGCCTGCTTTAATGTTGCGGAATATTCAAAGGCAAAGCCACCCTCTGCCGAAAGGCGCGAACGGTAGTCATACCACACATCTCCCGCGAGGCCGCGGTGTGCTTCGTCCACAAGCACGAGGTTGTTCTGCTCGAAGCTGTCAACTGAAACGGTTTTGACTTTACCTTCCTCTTTCAGCTTGTTCATGTCGATAACAATAACGTCAGCGGTTGTACCAAAGCCGCTCTTTGAGAAAGGATCTGCGGATATGTCCGATAGTTTCAACTCCTCCAAATGCTGGTTTGACATTCCCTGGTTCGGCGCAAGAACAATAATCTTGTTAATGTCCAAGCGCGGGTTGGTCAGCTTCGCCTTTCTCAGGTAATAGCGAAACTGCAGGATGTTTATGTGCATAATGAGCGTCTTGCCGCTGCCGGTGGCGCACATAAATGCCAATTTATTCATATTCTCCGGTGTAAAAGGCTCAATATCAATAGCACCGAAACTTTCTACCTTAACCTTTTCGATAAAAGCGTTCAAATCAGCTGCAAAGGCTTCTTTGTCGGTAAAATAGCGGTCAAGATATATTTCGGTGAACAGACAGGCTATATACTGAAAATATTTAAGCTTAATGCCCCCGCGTTTTTCGCCAATTTTTTTGACATAGCGGCAAATACGCTCATCATATTCCCGCAGAGTATCCCGGCTAATTTTTGCGTCTGCGCCCTGGCGCATCAACAGTAAATCCAGTTCACCCCAGAAGTATGTATTCTGGTTTTCGTCAAAGCCTTCGTATTCAGAACTGTTCATTTTGCCAGCAAGGTCAGCAAGGCTGTCTTTGCCAAACAGGTTGAGGAAATAGCGAAATAAAACTAACTGGTCACTCCATTTGAAAGCAGAAGCAGTGTTTTTTCTTTTTGCCATTATTCCGCCTCCTCAAACATCTTTTCCCTGAATACAGGTTCAATACGCTGCACTTTCCAGTTTTCGTCATCCAGGCGCAGGTTTTCAAGGTTGTTGTCACCGTTGACATAGATAACATCAAACTCACGGTCAGCGGGGTTAATCCTGTGTTTTGTGAAATATGAGTCTAATGCAGCATTGCTTTGTATCAAGTCACTTGTGATGGTGCGCCAGATTACAAGCGCTCGTCTGCCATCAGGTAGTCTGCCCTCAATTTGCTTAAAGCCGTACTCGCCGCTGTTATCCCGCTCCAATCTGACCGCTCCTTCGTATAAGCCTTCTCTTTTCCATTCCTCTTCAATCAGTCTTACAGCTTTAAACCAAGCTGTTGCCGACTGTCGTATAACCGACAGCCCAATCAGATAATTGAATGTCTCGCATAAGTCAACAGTCTTAAGTTTCGTTTCGTTGTTTTCAATGATTTTAAGCTTATAGGAAAACGGTGCGTTAAAAGCGTCCAGCGAAAGCATGCTGTCTTTCGCCTCGTAGTCAAACATATAGTGTATCATATATTCATCGCCTAATTTCATCGCAAGCTGGTGTTTGTCGTCATCCAGTTCAATATTTGAAAGCGTGTCTTCGTAGCTTTCAAGGGAGATGTATTTCATAATGTGGCTTATGCCAGTGTTGCGGTTTTGCGGTTTACCGCTTTTCCAATCGGCGGAGTAGATAACCTTTTTCATGCGTGGCAGCGTAACAGTGTGGAAGTATTCACCCATTTCGATGAGAATGTATTTGCGATTTCCGCCATCTTCTCGGTTTAAGTTCAGAACGGCATGACCTGTGGTACCGGAACCGGCGAAGTAGTCCAAAACAAGTGCTGATGAATCACCAAAAGACTGGGCCCAAATACCTGTTTTAAGTGTATGTATAGACTTAGGATAATCAAATTTGCCCCCTAGCCCCATATCCCTAAGCAAATTTGAGCCATGCGTACCTGCATTAAATTTCGAATCTGTCCAATTACTAAATAATATTTCTCTATTATCTGTGTGCTCTATTGTGTATTTTACGACACCTTGAGGAGTGATAATAATTTCATTGTTTTTTACTCTTTCACGTCCAGTTAAGTAACTTGAACGCCACACGCGCTCTTCACCGCGGCTATTTATAGGATAAATCCTCAGATATCCCTCGGGAGTTGGTTCTGTTGGATATGGTTCTCCAAGTGGTACTGGATCTTCCACGCCAACAAAAGTTCGTGTTTTCGGGTCAAGTAATAATGCATAAAAACTTTTCCATCTATATTGGCGCCAGTTATTTTCTCCTTGACCACTACGCATAAAACTACGATCTTCGCTATGATCGTCAAGGGGCTTTCCAAGTAAGGCAGGTGAAGTTGGCTTGCTTAGAATTATATAGTATTCATGAGTTCTAGAAATGCGGCCACCTGACCCTTGTGGGTGATGATTAACAATTATTGTTGACCGCTCAAGAGAAGGAAAACTTTGGTCAAGTAATTTTGCTAGGTTTGCAAATTCAAAATCATCAATAGCTATACCAAAAGAAAATTCTTCTTTCCAAAAATGTGGAACAAGTGATAAAGTATTTTGTATTAAGGAAAGCCACGAGGAATGCTCATAATTATTCTTATATAAAATCTTTGAATATACAGTATTATAAGGCGGATCAATATATATACATTTAACTTGCCTACGATATCGTTCCATAAGTAATCGCAACGCCTGAAAGTTTTCGCTATGAATAAGCAAGCCGCCCGTCTGCTCGTCGAGATTGTCTATGCTTGCAATCAGGCGTTCTTTAAAATCGGCCGAGAAATGACGAGTGTCAAGAACAAGGTTTTTATTTTGACGCAAAAACTCTATCGTCAGTGGCTCGGAATATCCGACGGTCGTAAGGTTGCCCTCGATCTCATGAATCGCATACATTTCCCGCCATTCGGCAATTTGAGCTTCGTTTTCAATAATTTCTGGGTAGAATTTTTCGTCCACCCTATCGAGAGTTATACACCAATTTGTATCAACAACAAACTTCTTTTTCAGCCACAGTTTTTTCTGAAAATCCTCAATTTGTGCGAGAAAGTCAATAATAATCTTACCGACACGCTTGATTGCCCTCACCTTGGCAAGATAGCTATCAGCACGTTTCTCGTCGGTAGTATCAATATCATCAAGATGAATGACTTCGCTCTTTATAAAAAAGTCCAGTTCGCGGGTTAAAAAGCCGCGTAAATCCTTATGAATGAAATAGTCAAAGGTGTTTTTGGCGACATAAGCACTCAAGTGCTTTTCCAATACCGTGCGCGCTTCCTTTTTTCCACCAGGTACGGGCGCGAGTAGGTGATACCAATCTTTGAACTTCTTTGCAATTGCGTCCGATATTGCAGCAAGATTGGCTTGAAACCAATTTACTTTTTTATCATTGGGAATGTCATAGACAAAACGGATAACCAGCTCGCCGTTAATTTCTTCAATTGTCTTAAGTTCAGGACGTTCCGGCGTTTCCTTATAGAGCATAAACTCGCGCTTGCTTGTGTCGGTTTCCTTGTTATTGTTCTTTTCTGTGGTTGCATCAACAAGACGGAAGTATACCTTTTTTCCGTTGTCAATAAAGGTGTAGTCGCGGAAATTCTCCGTGGTCTTTATGTAATACTGGTCAGCGTTCGCCCAGTACAGCTTTACTTCCTCACCCTCATAAGGAATGGCGTACACGCCTTCTTTGTAGCGGCGTTTAGAGATAAAATCACCTTCATCATAATAGCGGCTGAAAAATTTATACAGTGCTGAGTATACATCTGTTTCAAGAGATGACAAGTCTGTACCCGACGCAAGCTGTGATTTTAGTCGAGCGTATTCTTCCGCGAGTTTCGGACTCGCACTTATCTCAATACCTAGTTCGGCCGCTTGTCTTTCAATAGCTGAAAGACGTTCTTTTATTTCCACAGTGTTCTGGGCAAAAGGAGTAAGCGTTTCCTTCACTTTTTTTGGCAAATCCTCCGAGAGGAATTTCATAATCTCTTTCCTGCGGATATTCATTATACGGTAGATTCCGAAATCCAAATCTGCCTTGTCAAGTTCAAAAATTTCCTCCAAGAGGTTAATAAATCGGTTCAATTTTTCGTTCGTATTTTGATTCATCGCGTTCTCACTCCTTTATACAATCTGCCATTCAATGGCGAATAGATCCTCGTGATGAGTTTGTCTTATCATTCGACTGTCCAATTCAGCCAACAGTTTACGGCGTTTGTTTGCTATTTCATCTTCTCGGTCGGCAAGCTCATTGCGCTTTCGCCGCTTGAAGCTTTCGAGTTGTTCTAACTTTTTTGTTGCTGCAATTTTCTCCTCTATTGTTACAGCATTGCGTATTAACCTTTCCTGCTCACGGATTTGCCGCTTAATCGTATCAAGCTCTTTTTCCAGACTATTTATCATATCCTTCTCCCATTGGAAGATGCGTTCTTCCTCTTCCTTAAAATATAAGAGATTTCGCGAGTCAATCTGCTGTAATTTCCCTTTTCGATGCTGTTCTGCACTCTCTTTCAATTTACGCTGTTGTACAGGGGTAAGTCCTGTTGGTTTGACTTCACGTCCGGCACAAAGAAACAATTTCTCACATAATTCCTGAGACAATGGTTGTCCGTCATCTGTATATGCCGTAAATAAGCTGTATTGTTCTGTATCGAATGCCAAAACATCCAATGACGAAAGAAGCAGGTATCCGCTTTTTCCTTTCAAATCCTCCGGCAAAGTTACATTTAATTCTGTTTCCAATGGAGAAAATATAATCTTACCACCCGTAACTTTTATAGCTGAAGCCTGCTTCAGCACATATTGCGCAAGCGGATGAGAAAGACGGTAAGGTATCCCCTCGGTTTCTTTACTTGTAATAAGACAATACTTTCCTTTTGGAGATTCTCCAATACGTTCTTTTAATATAAAAGAGTGGTTGCTATCGTTGAAAACCGCTTTATCTCCTAAAATAAATTTCGTCAGTTCCCAGAAGATATATTCGTAACGGTTTATGAACGCACAGGTGTGTTCTTTTGCTAATTTCAACCGTTCCTGAACTTCCACGTCAAAGGTTTTCAGTACTTGTTCTTTTACGTCTTTCAGGCGCGTATTAATTTTACTTTCCAGTTCGGCTTGAAGTTTTTCAAACGCATTACTGATCTCAGCTTCGGTCCGACATTCCTGGTATATGAGCCATATACGCCTTTCAAAATCAACACCGTCGATTTGACCCAGTATTTCATCGGATGTCCCGAACACGTCGCTAAACAGTTTAAATTTGTCATTAAGCAGTTCAAATACGCGCAAATCAGCGTAGTTGCGCTGATTTACGAAATTTACAACAACGACATCGCTTTTTTGCCCGTAGCGGTGACAGCGGCCAATGCGCTGTTCTATTCTCTGTGGATTCCAAGGTAAATCATAGTTCACAACAAGAGAGCAAAATTGCAGGTTTAATCCTTCCGCAGCAGCTTCTGTTGCGATCATGATTTCCGCCTTGTCCTTAAAATAGTCAACGATGGCGGCACGGCGGTCCGCTGCGCGGATACCGCTTATTTTGCCTGTATAGGCATTAGCCTTAAGCCAAGCCTCCAGTATCTCGTTTGATTTCTTGTCCGAGTTTGAACCGTTAAATGTTACAATTTTCCCTTTGTAACCATTTTGCTCAAGAAATTCTTTCAAATATGCTTGCGTTCGTTTTGATTCTGTAAAAATAAGTGCTTTACGATTCGCACCTATTAATTCAATCTGTTCAAATGCTTTCTGTAATGCTATAAGGAGTGCTTTAGCTTTCGAATCATGCTTAATTTGTTCAGCCAAATTTATAAATGACTGTATTGCTGCAATTTCTTTTTGTATTTGTTTTGTATCTATTATTTCTTCCTCTGTAGGCGAGTTAGCATCACTATCGATATTATCTTCTTCATTTTCATTAAGAAGTTCAATCTCATCCTCATCAAAAATCTCATTCAAATCAAACTGCTGGTATTTATTTTCTTCAAGCATTTTTTCCAGGCGTGCTTTTATGGTAGCCAATGTGCCGAGCAAAGCATATGTAGAAGATGCCAGTATTTTTCTAACCATCATTGTTGTCAACATTTTCTGTTGTACAGGTATAGAATATAAGTTGACGGAACGCAAAAATTCCGAAACCTTTGTGTACAACTCAAACTCCAAATCAGTGGAATCAAATTTTTGTGTCAAAGGCAGACGTTTGGTATAGTTTATATACTCCACCACGTCTTTTCGCAAAGTTCTTTTATAATAAGGTGCAAGCCTCATTTGCAGTTCAGAATAATTCTCTTCATACACATAATTGGCACGAAATGATTTAACATCGCCAAAAATGTTTTCGTCTATTATGGAGGTTAGTCCGTATAATTCCATAAGGCTGTTTTGAAACGGCGTAGCCGTCAGGAGCAGTTTCTTTACATTTTCAAGAGCTTCCCGAACAGCGTGTGCTGTGACACTATTCTTTTTATATACATTTCTCAGTTTATGCGCCTCATCAATAATAGCCAGGTCAAAGCCAAACAAACGTATTTCATCTTTTTTTCGGGCAGCAAAATTATAAGAACAAATGACAACCTTTTTATTGTCAAACGGATTACGCCCAATGCGGACATATTCGTTGTAATTTTTTGAATCAAGGATTTCATTATCAATACCAAACTTTTCTGTCAGTTCAAAACTCCATTGTTTTCGGAGGGCAGCAGGACAAACAACAATTATCTTCCGCTTACCAATAGCCCAGTATTGGCACAGCACTAATCCGGCCTCTATGGTTTTTCCCAAACCAACCTCGTCGGCAAGAATAATGCCTTTGGAGAGCGGAGAACGAAACGCAAATAAAGCCGCCTCAATTTGGTGTGGATTTATATCAACAGCGGCATTTAATAATGATTGTGACAAACTGTCTATATTATCACCTATTGCTCTTTGCGCAAGAACACGTGCATAGTACATCGCATGATACCTTGTAATCATTGCTTCTCCTTTAGTTTTTAATCATTTTTATTTATTATCTGGTATAAATTCCATAATATTACTTATATCACATTCCAAAGCCCTACATATTTTTTCTAATACTTCAGTATTCACATTTTCGTTTTTGCCAAGCTTTGTTATTGTTGCAGAACTTATACCTGCAAGCTTTTGCAGGTCTTTTTTCTTCATATCTCTATCAATCAATAGTTTCCAAAGCTTTTTATAACTGATTGCCATGATAATCACCTATAGATATTTATAACTGTATAATATCATTCGTTTCATAATAATGCAAATAAATTCTTTACATTCGCATGATTTTTAAATTGGATTTAATAAATATTATTCTAAATACAATATCGACAGATTTTATAAAATGTACATCCATTCTGGCTACCCAATCCTATGTAAAAATGGGCATTATCTAATGTGTTAACTCAACCCCATCAATTTTGGGGGATTAAATATGAGTTTTCGACATGTTCCCATATACGCGTTTTCCCCCTTTCTCTCGAGTAGACAAGTTGAATGTAAACGCGAAAAGCCAGTAATATCAAGGACTACAACTTTGACATCAATGTTACGCTCTCCACATGCCCCGTATGCGGGAACATGTCCACCGGCTGCACCTCGACCGTGCGGAAGCCGCCGGCTTCGAGCACCGCGAGATCGCGTGCTAACGTTGCGGGGTTGCATGAGACATACACCACCCGCGCGGGGCGCATGGCGATGATCGCGTCGAGCAGTGCGGCGTCGCAGCCTTTCCGCGGCGGGTCAACGACGATGACGTCGGCGGCGACGCCGTCGGCGCGCAGCGCGGGCAGCACGTCCTCGGCGCGGCCGCGGAGGAACTCGACGTTTTCAAAACCGTTCAGCCGCGCGTTCGCCCGGGCGTCCTCCACCGCCTCCGGCACGACCTCGATCCCGTACACCTTGCCCGCCGCCCGCGCCAGAAACAGCGAAATCGTGCCGATGCCGCAATACGCGTCGATCACCGTCTCC
>ERZ795042.2377-NODE-2377-length-10426-cov-2406.574390_pt1 | contig 10426 bp, 4 predicted proteins | sample MGYA00375126_ERZ795042 | MGnify/ENA primary metagenome ERZ795042 (study PRJEB30171, sample SAMN05518105) | compost metagenome | isolation source: Feedstock adapted compost from Newby Island compost facility, Milpitas, CA | place: USA:Newby Island compost...
GCTTTACCTTTTCCAGTGCAGCTTTCCAGTCATCACCATATCCCATGGCTGCGGAGGCTTTTTTAATTTGTTGCAGGCACCAGTTGTATTCTCGATTGGCGATATCAATCAATTCTTCAGGAGTATAAGGAATCATTTCATCGTGCAACAATCTGACTAACGCATCGCGACCGATGGGACTTCCATGAATGCCACTGCGATCATGCGCATTCAGCTGCCGCATCATAGCCACACGCAAACTGTCGGTATACACTGTGAAAAGAGAATCCGTCCGTCGATAGGTAGTTTGCATCCACCAGGTAAACGAAGGATCATAGAGGTTATAGAAATCATAAATACCTTTTATGATTGCATGCAAATGTTGCATCGCCTGCAGTACCGGATAGGATAAATGAGCATCGGGTAATGTGGCTGGATAGATATGTTGCGATCGTTGTTGCAGTTGATCAGCAAATTGATGAAAGATACCCGCCGTCCATTCCGGATTCAACCTATCGCCTTCATGTCTTTTCTCCGCAACTAAAAGTATGCTATCGGTTAATGGTAATAATTTTCGGATAGCTTCCCATACCTGAAGCTGTTGTTCATTTTCAAATAATTCTTTGTGAATGGTGTATTGCAACAGAATATCATCGACTTTTCCTTCCTGACTCAGCTGATCGAAAGAAATAGACTGCAAGGTATCCTGCCATCGATGCAAATAATGGTTTCGATAATCGATGAGCTTTAAAGGCATATCTTGCATGGACCGATTCAGATCGCGCCATCCGGCTTCAAATCGCTCGATATCACCGGCCATCTCGCTAAAATCGAGATTGGATGATTGCGCAAAAGCATCTGGAAGGTAAGAGAGCGTAAGGATGAAAAAAAGAAACGACATACGCTTTAAACAAGCAGGCATGGGGGTAGGATTTAAGTGAACAAAAAGCAGAAAAATCGATATACGAAATTAAATCTTTTGCCTTCTTATTTCACCTCCCATTCATAGATGCCGGTGGCGTATTGTTTGTTTAATCGGATAACCATACGCAGGGCTGAAGTGTGAACGGGTTTAAATTTCACGATGTTTAACTGATCTTTTTTTATGCCGTAGGAAGTTACATTTTGAACAGGTAACCATCGGTTATTTTGTCGATAAAACAATTGCCAGCTATCGGGCACGCTGCATCCGCCGCCGGTAAGATGATCATCATACCAGTACACGCTGCTCGATGAAACCGTGGCGGGTTGTTTGAAATCATATTCCACCCACACGGTGGTATCTTTCTCCGGCCACCAGTGAAAATACAGCACCGAATGATCGTTTGAACTATCGGGCAGGATTTGATCATGAATGGCCATCAAACTTCTGGATGGACGTGATGCACGAATGGTGCTTGTATAAGCAATCGTTGGAGCCGGCAAAGGTTGTACGGCTTGCTCGTCGGTTGCTATCCAGACCGTCATCTCACCGGCGCCCCGATTCGCCCATGCATAATACGGAATTGCAGTGAAGTGTACGGGTGTGGTTTCTATTTTTCCACTCAACGTGCGCCGGGCTGCCAGGGCTTTACCCTGGATGATTTCCACGCCATCGAGTAAATCAGGTTTAAACGTAGTGGTAAAGGTTTGATGTGGGTTCACAATCAAGTTCAGCACATGATGATCCGGATTATCGGGCCATTCCAGGCAATATACCAGCGGTCCCCGCTGCAAAGCTATTCTGCCCACATCTGCTTTTACATGCGGATTAGCTTCAACGACACGTACATCCATTGGCAAATGCAACGTAATCTGATCTCCTTTCTTCCAGGTTCGGTTTATAACGGCATATCCGTTTTCAATGACGGGATGAATGCTCTGCCCATTCAATTGAATGGCATATTGTGCTGATGAGGAATTGGCAAAAGTATATAAATCGCTGGGTACGGGCCGATTCATTGCCCATCCGGGTATACGCAATCTTAGCGTGAACACACCGGTGTGTTCGGGTTCCAGCATAATCTGGATATCACCAGACCAGGGATAATTGGTTTCTTCATGCACATGCACAAGCTGATCCTCTAAACGAATCGAAGCTTCATTGGCGCCATAAAGATTTACATAGATATCATGACCGCGTGTGGCATAAAAATATCCACCCACAACCGGGATGAAACGCGCCAGATTGGTGGGGCAACAGGAACAGCCAAACCATGGACTGCGCGTGTATCCGCCCATTGAAGCCAACGGATTGGGATAAAAAAATGCATTCCCTCTTAACGACAATCCATCAAGTAAGGCATTATATAAGGTGCGCTCCAGCACATCATAATAAACGGCATCACCTGTGGTGAGAAACATGCGCTGGTTGAAATAAACATTGGCAATGGAAGCACAGGTTTCATTGTAAGCTGTGAGGTTAGGCAATTCATAAGGTTGACCAAAAGCCTCGCCATTGCTGGTAGCCCCCACCCCACCCGTAACATACAGTTGTGTGGAAACAATATCGTTCCAGATGTAACGATCGGCATACACATAAGCCGTATCGCCTGTAAGTGCACTCACATCGGCCATAGCGGAGTAGAGATAACCCGCCCGCACGGCATGGCCCACCGCCTTGCGTTGATCCACTACTTTTTGCTGGGCTTGCTCATACGTACTTCCACCGGGACCGCGCACATCAAGAAAAAACTTCGCCAATTGCAAATATCTCGGATCATGGGTAACCCGATATAAACTCACCAGGCCCAGCTCCACCTCCGGATGACCGGGATATTTTTCCAGTTTACCCCATCCGAACGTACGGCAGAGTAAATCGGCATTTTTAATGGCTACTTTCAACAATGCACTATCGCCTGTTGCTAAATAGTTAGCAGCTGCTGCCTGAAACAAATGACCGGAATTATAAAGTTCATGGCTGAGCTTTTCTACATTCTCCCATCTTTGTAAACCCGACCACGGATGCGGATGCAAAGGATTAATGGTACGTGCCGTGTACAGATAACCATCGGGTTCCTGAGCCGCGGCAATCAAGGCAATAAGGCTATCCATACGTTTTTTTAAGACCGGGTCGGGATGCAACATCAAGGCATAACTGATCCCTTCAATGACCTTATACAGATCGGTATCATCGAATGGATATTGCGTACAAAAGCTACCCGTATCTACATGGGTTTGCAAGGCAAGAGCAGCCAATTCAAAATTCCGATCTCTACCCGTTATGCGTAACTCGTTTAATTCATGGGGTAAGGTTACGGTGTACATCCGATCTATTCTGGGTTTCCAGAAATGATCGGTTAACCTGACATCGCTAAACGGCACCGGATGAATCGTATAATCATGCGGTAGAGAATCATGAGAAGGAGGTGAAGATGCAAAATATTTTGCTTGCCGTAAAAGATTATCAGGATAAACTCCTGAAAGCAAAAACATCAAGCAGCAAAACAAAGTATATTTCATCTTCTCATCATTTATTTTAAATAACTGGTATCGACCACGGGCCAGTCGTCCACCCATTGTATCGGCAATATCGCCAGGTCGGGTACACCATGAAGTTCTGCATCATAAGCATGCAACACGATATAATCTTTACCATCATCATGCAGAATCGCATTATGTCCCAAACCAGGAAAATGCTTATTTCCTTCTACGATGATGGTTCCACCTCCATCTGTCATACGCTTACCCGAACGATCTACATAAGGACCGAAGATTTGTTTTGATCTTCCTACGGCCACCTTATAATTGCTTCTCACGCCCCTGCAACAATAATCAAAAGATACGAATAGATAATAATATCCATTCCGGTGAATGATATAAGGTGCTTCTATGGCTCCATCACCGGGCAAGGTATCGTCCAGGCCGAAAGTACGTGGCCTACAGGCAACAGTATACCATTGTTCAGGTTCAGCAATTCGCGTTCTGCTGGTGTCCAGTTTCACCAGCTTAATTCCATCCCAGAATGAGCCTAATACAAGCCATGGTGTTCCTTGTTCATCTACAGCTAAGTTAGGATCGATTGCATTCCAAAGATCACGCCCTGGTATAGACCTGACCACCACACCATGATCATCCCAGTAATAGTTAGGATCATCAGGATTCAATGTTACATTAGTAGCCAATCCAATTGCCGATGTATTCCGTTCAAATTTTGAAACTGCGTAAAACAAATAATACTTTCCATTGTAATAAGAAATATCGGGTGCCCACATATCTCCATTAAAATCTGGCACAACTTGATATACCCAATCGGGTGTGCGATTAAAAATTCTACCCCTGAACTGCCAGTGCTGTCGATCTGTTGACGACCAGAAAAGAATTCCTCTGCCCGTGGCAAAGATATAATATGTACTATCCGTTTTGATAATTGACGGATCATGTGCACGGATAGGATACACCTGTGCAGAAATAGGATGTAAGTTGAACAAGAAGCATGATACTGATAACAAACTGAATAATTTAAGTCTGTTTTGCATATAGTTACAGTTTTAATGTTTTATTTTAGTTTCTTCCCCCACACAGCTATTCCCTGGTTATCCAATCCGGTAAACAAGATTGTAGTATCATGATTTTCCCAGTCTCGGCCCATAGATACCATTACTTTCGCCTGTAAACCATCTGCCCATTTCAGCGTCAACCAGGGATCTAGATAAGTCCAGGTGTTCGATGCTTGATTATTAAAGGTTCCATTTGATTGCATATTTACTATTTGAGAATACTGAAAATCAGGAGAAACCTGTTCGTTTTGATATCCTGGCACCACACGATATTGAAACACGATCCATTCCCATTTTCCTACCAGATCATCCGCTGAAATTTTTCTTTGTGCTACTCCAGCATAACGTTCCGGGGAAACAACCGGCCATCCATCTTGTGTCCAGAAAACTTTCCTGATGTGCAAATCCATAAAATATTTATTAACACCCGGTCGGGCATTATGCCCCATGTATACATTTCCGCTGTCATCTTGAAAAACAGCACATCCTCCGGTACCCTGCCATCCGCTTTGATTCATAAATTCATATGGGGCTAGAATCATGGGCAGGTGATCCTGTTCTGTATTCAGATCGTTTCCAAAATAATCATAAAATGGTCCATCCGGATTATCTGATCTCCCTACCCTAACATTATATTTTGTTTCGAACCAATCATACGACATAAAGAGATAATATTTTTTTAACTGGTTGTTATAAAATATCTCTGGCGCTTCAATATTACCATTGACCTGGCCATTAGTAAATCCTCTCTGGGCAATCCTTTTACCTTTATCTCCGGGATTTAAAGCCAGCCCAGTTGATGGATCTAACTGTAAAATATAAATTCCATCCCATGCCGAACCATAATAAAGCCATTCTTTACCCTCCGGATCCACCAATACACTGGGATCAATGGCATTAGTTTGTATCGTATTGTCATTTAACGACGAAACCACGATTCCTCTTTCCTGCCAGGGGCCTTCAGGGGAGGAAGAAACGGCCAATTCAATCACACTTAATCTGGGTGTAGAAGAAGAAAGAGCAAAATACAACCGATATTCTCCATTTATTTTTAAGACATAAGGTGCCCAGATTCCCTGGTTAGGTGTACCACCATGCTGGGATATAAAATTTGCGGCCATTGAGGGAATTCCATTAAACGCCCATCCCACAAACTGCCATTGAATCAAATCCTTTGATCTGCGAATTTGAATTCCGGGTCTCACTGAAATACCATAAGCTACATCTGTGCTGTAGCAATAGTAATAATCTCCAAACTTTTTTATAGAAGGATCGTGCACATTATATACCGTCCACTTAGGATAAAATTGAAAATCAGCAATATCCGCATAGGTATCTGTAATACTATTGATATCAAAATTTGATGTACTTTGATTATATGAACTATCCTGCTGGACATTGGTTTGAGGAGTGATAGAGCTATTCTTCTTACAAGAAATGAAAGATGCTAAACAGATCAATGACACTATGATGAATGAATAACCATACCTCATTTTAAAATTATATTATTTAATTGAGCAAATAAAAAGTCCACCGAAAAATTGCGGTGGACTGTGGTGATTGAATATCAATAACTAGGATTCTGCTTAAATCCAGGATTATTATCTATTTCTCCCTGAGGAATGGGCAGTAAGTCCCTTCCTGGTTTGTAGTAATTAAATTCTGGATCGTGCTGCTTAAGTTCATTCAATTTTGAAGGATCATTCAACCACCCCCATCGTCTTATGTCATCGAAACGATGTCCTTCTAACCCAAATTCCAATAACCGTTCATGTGAGATCTGGTCTCGCATTTGCTGCTGGGAATAGGTAGCAAATTCAGCCTCACGATCTGGAAGATTCACCCTATTTCTCACCATCTGAATGTAGTGCGCACATTCCGCTACATTCCCTAATTCATTTTCACACTCGGCGTACATCAACAACACATCTGCATATCGCATGATAATATAATCTTTTCCAGACTTCCAATCATATTCATTGGGTTTAGTATCCCAATTCTCATATTTTTTACAAAAAATGTCATTTAGATAAGGTGTTCCTGCATATACATCACTAAAGTAGTGACCATATAACATCTCCCCAGGTTTATTGTAAAGTATTGTTACATCGAGTCTAGGGTCAAGTGAGCTATCAACTGTCTTTTCTTTCTGGAATTCATTAAACAAATAGAACGAGGGTTGGACATCGTTCCATCCAAAATTGGGTGGCCCATAAGTAATTGCTATGGCGTTAGTTTTAGCCCAAGTTGAGGAGGGTATCCCCTGCCAGCCGAGATCTTGCCCACCAGCAGTTAAGGAGAACTGCACTTCAAAAATTGATTCCTGGTTATTCTTATGGCGTCCGTCAAAGTTATCTGCATAATTTGGCATTAAAGCATATACACCCAGATCAATAACATTTTTAAACTGTTCTGCTGCCTGTTGATACATGTGATTAAACAAGTAAGTTTTTCCAAGAAATGCCATTGCAGCTCCCTTGGTTGCTCGTCCAATTTGATTATCAGGCCCATTAACATTTGCATACGAAACTGGTAAAAGAGGAATTGCTGCTTTAAAATCGGCCATTGCTTGTGCCCAAACAGAGTCGACAGGCATTTGAGGTGAAAAGAAATCCTTAGGTGATTGGGGTGCATGTAATGGAATGGCTACATTCCCAAATAAGTCGGCCAGATAAAAGAAATATAAACCTCTTAAAAAATATGCCTGGCCAAGAATTCTATTTTTTAGATTCTGATCCATCTGGATGCCAGGTACAAAATCTAGAACTTGATTACATCTATAAACTCCTTCGTATAATTCATCAAATGTCCATCCATACCCAGACGGGTCACTTGTGTTCAAGGAAAAAATCGCAGCGTTGCGAATAGCGGTCCAGGGACTATTACTTCTAACATCATCACCTCTAACATCTGTCAGTACAGGAGTAAAGCGCATGAATAATCCATCGAGAAGCAAAGGAGCATAGGCAGCATTTACTCCCTGCAAAGCATCATTACTCGTCTTCCAGAATGAAGCCGAAGTCTGTGCGTTAGGATTAACCTGATTCAGATTTTTCGAACAACTACTGAAAAGAAATAAAGCAGCAACTGCAAAAATTATATTTTGAAATTTCGTTCTCATATGAAATAAATTTTAGAATTGAAGAATTATATTATTTTATTTTAAATTTTAAATTCTTAAAAACCTGCTTGAATCCCAACCATAATAGTTCTAGGATTCGGGAAGGAACCGTAATCAAATCCCCTACTAAATAATCCGTCACTGATAAAATCAGGATCATATCCTTTATAATTAGAGATTGTGATGAGATTCTCTCCTGCAACATAAACATGAAAACTACTAAATATATGTGTGCGTTTTATAAGCTCCGAAGGAATTGTATAACCAATTTGAAGATTCTGTAGTTTAATGTATGAGCCATTCTCCACAAATCTATCTGATACCCGATCATTTCCATTAGGATCGCCAATAACTGGCCTGGGAACATTTGTATTAGTATGGGTAGGCGTCCAGAAATTTAATGCATCTACATGATCATTTCCGTATTGTTCTGCCATCAACGCCTGGTATACTGCATTGAAAACCTTGTTCCCTGCGTTTCCCTGCCAGAACATGGAAAAATCAAAATTTTTATAAGTCAAATCGATATTTAACCCATAATAATATTTAGGAATCGCGTTTCCAAGATACACCCTATCTTGATCAGTAATTACCCCATCACCATTAACATCTTTAAATTTAATATCACCAGGTGCGGCTCCAGTCTGTGTTGCATGTTTTGCAATATCATTCTGATCCTGGAATATGCCTTCGGTGAGGTAACCAAATATTTCGCCTACAGGATGACCAACTTCTGTTTTACTTGCATTACCATAAATAGGATTATTTGCACCACCGAGTTTTAGGACTCTATTGGAAAGAGTTGAACCATTAAAAGTTATATCATAATGCAAGGACCCGGTTGATTTGTGATATGCAAATGTGAGCTCTATTCCCGTATTTTTTAGAGAAGCTGCATTAGTAGTTACGGTTTGAGGGAATGATCCGACAGAATATGGAATCGGTATATTTGTAATAATGTCTTTTGACTCTCTATTAAAATATTCAATGGTAAAAGTTAAAGATTCATTCAATAGTCCAGCATCAATTCCAACATCAGATACAACAGTAGATTCCCACTTTAATGAAGGATCTGCTACTGAAACAGTCGTAGCTCCGATTGCCAACTGGTCATTGAAATCATAGTTTACGCTATTATCGATATAAGATTGATACAGGTAATTACCAAAATTTTGATTACCGAGCTCCCCATAACTGCCCCTCAGTTTTAGATTACTGATAAATTTTGGAAGCTGAATAAATTTCTCATTCGAGATATTCCATGCTGCTGCAAATCCTGCAAAATTACCATATCTATGTGCTGGGCTAAACCTGGACGATCCGTCCCTTCTGAAATTTACAGTAAACAAGTAACGATCAGCAAAGTTATAATTTATTCTCCCAAGATAAGAAAGTAAGGTACTTGCTTCAAGGTAACTTGATAGTCCCTTGGCAGCAGGATTTGATACAGCACTAAATGTCTGGAATTGTAGATTCGTCGTATCCTGAGCAGTCCCCAGCATCCATTGATTATGATCTTCCTGATAGGTCATTCCGGTCAGAAAGTCAAATTGGTGCTTCCCGGCTTGCAAATGATAAGTGATTGTATTTTCAACTAATCCCGTATTTGCATTGCCTAATTGTTCGCTTAAATAGAATGTATTATTGATGTAATAATAACCCATATCAAACTTAGGCTCAAAATGATAATTCTTATAGTCTGTTCGATCATAGCTTAGGTTCAATTTGTATTTTAAGTTTGGTATGATTTCTAGTTCAGCCCATATATTTCCAAATGCTCTATTCCGATCACTATAGTCATGAACAAGATTATTGATCCCAACAACATTGGCCGATATTCCTCTTTGTAATGCTGCATCACTTCCTCCATAACCTCCAAGTCGGGTTGAATCATATACAGGAACAGTAGGAATTGCTGTTAACATTGCGGTTACAGTGCCTCCAAATACTGCATGTCCTTGTGTGGCAGCATAATTCCCCTTATGTGATTGTGTATAAGCGAGCTTGGCACCATATTCAAATCTTCCTTTATGACCACCAAAATTTGCATTAAGTGTATATCTATCGTATTTTTGTGGACCAACCTGAATGCCCGTTTGGTCAAAATAACTCAATCCTAAATCATAATTAATATTTGAAGAACCACCAGAAAGATTTATATGATGATCCTGTATAATGCCTGTTTTTAACGCTGCCTTTTGCCAGTCAGTATTTATATTTGAAATATACTTCGGATTAGTGGGGTCATTAGCAGGAGCAATCGTCAATCCTGCATTCAGTTCGGCTGCGGTGGTAATTTTCTGATAACCCACGCGATCAGTTACTGGAATGTATTTAGGTATTCGTTGCCAACCATAATATCCACTATAATTAACCTTAAGAGGCCCTGGTTGACCTTTTTTAGTCGTAATAATAATTACTCCAGTAGCAGCTCTAGCGCCATATATAGCAGCTGCAGATGCATCCTTAAGAACTTGTATGCTTTCAATATCATCTGTTGAAAAATCAAATGGAGCGTCAATAGGTACTCCATCTACCACAAACAATGGACTATTGTTTCCAAAAGTAGTTATCCCTCTTAACTTAATTTGTACATATCCTCCAGGTTCTCCAGATCCATGTACACTAATACCCGCTACCTGTCCCTGAAGCATTCTAGCCACATCGTATGTTGGATTTTTTTCTGCATCTTTCAAATCTACCACAGAAACAGATCCTGTAAGATCCTTTTTCTTTACCGTTCCATACCCTATTACCACCAATTCATTCAGCGCACTGGTACTAGGCAACATGGAAACATTCAACGTTTGCTGCCCATCAACCAGCACATGTCTTTCCTGATAACCTA
>ERZ795042.2383-NODE-2383-length-10410-cov-82.222887_pt1 | contig 10410 bp, 5 predicted proteins | sample MGYA00375126_ERZ795042 | MGnify/ENA primary metagenome ERZ795042 (study PRJEB30171, sample SAMN05518105) | compost metagenome | isolation source: Feedstock adapted compost from Newby Island compost facility, Milpitas, CA | place: USA:Newby Island compost...
AAGTAGCGCACTGCTTCTTGAAGCGCTTCAGCGATTGCTGTCAGATGCTCGGCTTCGATGCCGATATTCTGCAGCTGCATCGTCATTTCCTCAGCTGCAGCCGAAACTTGCTCGGTAGCACTTGCATTCTGTTCGACGAGATGCGTCACCTCTTGCATGCTGCTGCTCATTCGGTTGACGGTTGAAGCCAGCGCCAAGGCAGCGGCGCCGTTCTCTTCAGCGATTGCTGCGGTTTCCTCCAGCGCTGCGCGCAACTCTTGGCTCTGCCGGGCAATAGTGCGCGCTGCCTCAAGTGTCTGCTGGCTCTGCTGGGCAACGTGCTGCGCGGCTGTACTGAGTGTTGTGAAGACTGCACGCAATCCCGCTGCTTGCTCCGCAGCATGGGTGACTTGCTCGGCACTGGTATCCATGACATCAATCACCCGCTGCACCATTGACTGTATGCCGCTAATCAGTCCAGCAATCTCCTTGGCAGCCTCGGAGGAGCGTTCGGCGAGCTTGCGCACTTCTTCCGCCACCACTGCAAACCCTTTGCCGGCTTCGCCAGCCCGTGCCGCCTCGATGGCAGCGTTGAGTGCCAGCAGGTTCGTCTGTTCGGTCAAGTCCTCGATGGTCTGCACGATCTTGCCGATCTGCCGCGACCGCTCGCCAAGCTCGGCAACCGTTTTGGCTGCCTCTTCAACACGCTCGCGCACGACGACGACATCCCGAACGGTCTGCTCGACTGTTTCTTGCCCTTGCTGTGCATGCTCGGCGTTTGCCCGCGAGGCAGTGAGGCCATGCTGGGCAGCGGCTTCGATGGCCTGGTTGCCTTGGGCAAGCAGCTGCGAGAGCTCGACTGCTCGCTGCAACGAGCGTCCTTGCTCCTGGGCCGCGCGTGCTACCGCGTTGACGGTTTCAGCAACCTGCTCGACTGCTTCGGCGACCTCGCGTGCTCGTGCCGCTTGGGTTGCTGATCCATGCGCAACAGTTTGCGTGGCGTCGGCAACTTGACGCACTGCCATATCGGCCTCGGCAACATGTTGCCGTACCTGGAGTCCAGCCTGAGCTACACTCTCGCTTAAGGCTGCAACTCGTCCCAAGGCATCGCGCAGGGCACTGGTTAACGCGAGCAAGCTTTGACCAAGCAGATCGTCGTCGCCTAGTGTTGTGACCTGGCGCGTGAGGTCGCCTTGACCGACTGCATGGGCATGTTCAGCAACCTCGCTGATGCGCTGTGCCATAGCCTTGAACTGGTCAACCAGCCGACCGATCGCGTCATGGGCCTGGTAGCGTGGCAACTGGACTGCGGTAACCTGCCCTGCGGTAATCTGTGCGGCGGCACTTGCGAGGCTTTCCAGCGGCCGCAGTACGGTCCGCGTTACCAGCCAACCAACACCGAGCCCAATAAGCAACGCCATCACTGTGATGATCCACATGAGGAAGGAACGGTGGGTGCTGAGCGCTGTGATTTCTTGGCTTTGGCGGTCGATTGTCGGGCTGTAGACCGTGTCCTCAAGCTGATTGAGTGCCTCACGCATCGCGCTGAAGTGCGAGCGCACGTCAGGCAAGAGCGAGCGTGCCTGGTCGGTAGTTGTCTGTGTGCCTTGGGCACTCAATTCCGCAACACGGTTAGCCAGTGAGAGCCAGACTGCCTGCTCCTGCTCATAGGTCTGCCAGAGCGCCGCTTCCTGAGGCGCATTGATGGCATGGGCACGGAACTGTTGCCAGCGGTCGCCCGTCTGCTGTGCGTTCTCCCGGAAGTCGTTGAGTTGGGCCGTACGTTCTTTGTCGGAAATCGCAAGCAAGCTGGCTTCGAGGGCATATTGCGCTTGGTAGGCGTCGCGGTCAATGTTGAGCAAGAGTTCGATGGCTGGCACCTCTCGCTTCAGCATCTGTTGGTTCCGGCTCGCGATTTCCCGGAGGCTGAGTGTGCCAACCAGAATGCCAAGCGCCCCAACGAGCAGGACGATCATGACACTGGCTTGGATTCGTCGAGCCAAGGGAAGCGTACGCTTCATTCTCATCCTCTCCCCATCGTCTGTCCGTTACGCCACACGGGCTGGGCCTGCTACGCTCGCTTCAGCACGTCGGCCGAGACATGCCCCAGCGAGCTTCTCCAGTTCGAGCACTTGGAGCAGGCAATCGGGCAATGGAGCTACAGCCGGAATATAGTCGGCAAGCGCACCGAGGTTGCCATTCGGCTCACGCAAGGCGCTGACCGGAATGCGAATCGTGCCGCGGATGCTCTCGCCGCGTAACACCATCGGCCCAAGGCTTGTCAACGTGACAACATCGACGCTCTGCTCTTCAGCGCGGGCTGGCCGCTGCAGCACGCCGCCAAGGTCAAAGACCGGGACGATCTCACCACGAATGTTCGCCAAACCGATGTACCCGGCTGAGTCCAGGGGTACAGGGGTGACGGCATCAAGCGCGGTGATCTCCCGCACGCTCTCAATCGGGATGCCGTAAACCTCGTTGCCAAGGTTAACTGCCAGCACATGAATGCTTGCTTCCTCATCATGCACGGACGTTGCGTCGTCATTTGCTGTTTCGTCAACGACGAGGTGACGGAAGGCATCGAGCAACTCGCTCTGCCCGAGTTCGTCAAACTTTGCGTAGACTGCATTGGCCCCAGCAGCACGCAAGCGGTTGGCAAGTTCACCACTTGCGTCTTGCTCGCTGAGATACTGTGAGAGCACGACAATCGGCACATCTGGGCGAGCAGCGGTCTCGCCAGCACGAACAGCGCGAATGAGGTCCAAGCCTGATTGACCAGGCAACATGTAGTCCGTGATGAGCAAGGCCAGTGATGGAATGCGTCCTAAGGCACTGAGGGCTGCTTCGGCACTCTCAACAGCCGTCACGCGGTAGCCGGCGCGTGTCAACACTGCTTCAAGCGCGTCACGATAGAACGCGCTATCCTCGACGATCAAGGCATGCTGGCCGTGCACTGAACGACCGCTTTCGGCCATTGCGAAGAGCCGCTCGAGTTGGCTATGAATGATCGTCGGGACATCGACGAGCAAATAGACCGCATCAGGTAGGTTCAGAAGGCCTGCAACCCCATGTCGGTCGGACGGCTCTGGTAACACCCCGACCCGGCCAATGCGGACAACAGCAGCTGCGACAAAGCCACAAAGGAAGTCATCAGCCTTTAACAGCACGGCGACGCCACCTTTGTCGAAGCCGCCAGAGCCAAAGCCAAGCGCCTGGTCGAGATCAACTAAGGGGATGAGCTGCCCATCCTGTCGCAGATAGACACGCTCGTTAAAGACGGCGAGCTCGGCTGGTGTGAAGCGGACAATGCGTGAAACGAGGCGCACCGGCAAGGCATAGCGTGGCAGTCCATAGCCCTGGAGCAACACGAGCCGCTCGCCGAGGTCATCGTCGGCTGTGGCCTGGTTGGTCAGCGGCAGTGCCTGCTCACTGCGCAAGCGCTCCATTGCTAGTCCGGCCTCGGCAAGCATACGCTCAGGCTCGAGAATCAGGACAATCTCGCCGGTGCCGAGCGTCGCTAATCCGCTCACGCTTTCGACACCGCGCAGCACATTGCCAACTGGCTTCACGATGAGCTCTTCAAAACGGGAGATGCCGTCGCAAAGGAGGCCGGCAACAGCGTCCTGGCCACGCAGGACGAGGACATATTGCTTGTCGCGGCGGCGGATTGTTGCGCCGTTGCGGACTGGCCAACGGTTGAGCGTGAAGAGTGGCACGAGCTGGTCGCGTAGGCGAAAGACTTCTTGCTCGCCATAGCGTTCGATATGCGCTTGGTCGATCAGCACGATCTCTTGGACAACATTGTAGGGGATGCCGAGGAGGTACCCACGAGCCGTGAAGACCAGCGTGTTAACGACTGAGACCGAGGTGGGCACCGTCAGCCGCACGGTCGTGCCTTGGCCGGGCGTCGAGTTGATGGTCAGATTGCCACCAAGCTCTTGCATACGCACTGCAACGACATCGAGGCCAACGCCGCGACCGGACAGTTCCGTTGCTTGGTCACGCGTCGAAAATCCAGGGCGGAGTAGCAGGCTCGTCAGCTCAGCCTCGCCGAGTGCCGCTGCCTCCCGGGCACTGATGAAGCCGCGCTCGACTGCCTTAGCGCGTACTGCCTCAAAGTCGATCCCTTTGCCGTCATCGCTGACTTCAATAACGAGGTGCGAGCCTTCACGGCTGGCACGCACAGTGATGCGCCCTTTTGACGGCTTGCCGAACGCGACGCGCCGCTCTGGCGACTCGATGCCGTGGTCGACGGCATTGCGGAGCAAGTGGACGAGTGGGTCACGGAGTTCTTGGAGAATCCGCCGGTCAACTTCAAGCCGTCCGCCCTCGAGCTCTAGCTCAACGCTTTTACCGGTAAGCCGAGCGGCATCACGCACGACACGTGGCAGTTGGGCGAAGAGGTGCGAAATTGGCTGTAGGCGTGTCAGTGCTGCAATGTCTTGCAGTTCCGATACCATAACACTGAGCTTTTTCGATGCGCCGATGAGTTCGCCGTCCTGGATGTTGGCAGCAAGCGCGGTAATCCGGTTGCGTGTAACCAGCATTTCCTCGGCGAGTCGCCCAAGCCGGTCGAGCACGTGCACCGGGACTCGCACGGTGGTGCTGTGTAGCTCGGTCTCGACGATACGGCCGTCTTGTTCCTCTGGCTGGGTGCCCGTACTACTTGCCGTCTGCTCGGGTGATGTCGCCTCAGTGCTTGGTTGCGATGTGGCAGGCTCTCGCTCGCTTGGTTGTGTCTGTGCGGCGGCGTGCAAGCGCACGACGAGGCTGGTGCCGTCCGGGAGTGGCTCGTCCTTCGCTAAGCTCGCCAGCGCGGCCCGGAGCCAGGCCGCGACGTCGAGGAGCACATCGATATGCTCGGTCTGGAGTGGCGCGCCTTTACGCAACACATCGGCAAGATGTTCAGCTGCATGGACGAGTTCAACGAACAACTCGAGTCCAAGGTAGCCGGCGCTACCCTTCGTCGAGTGCAGGTGACGGAAGATTTCGTTTAAGAGGCGCTCGCGCTCATGCTCAGTGTCGGCGCGCTCGAGCTCAACGAGGAGTGGCTCGAGTGACTCGACGCGCTCACGTGTTTCTTCGAGGAACAGTTCGAGCAACTCGCGGTCTTCGCCCATCGCGCCCCTCCCTCGGCGCTAGCGCTTGCGTAGACCGTTGGAGGCAAGCTGCCCGCGCACGCCGTCTGCTGCCACCAACTCGCGACCAGCCTTGCCAGTTCCGTTCACTCTCGCGCCGTTCTGCCGTAACCCCGCTGATACTGTACCCGCCCAGCTGGTGATGTCGCGCGCTGTTGCTTCGTCCTCGCGCAGGCGGAACTGGGCGACGGTCGCTTCGAGATGCTGGGCGAGATCCATGAGTTGCTGCGCTGCTGCAGCGACTTCCGACACCTGTGTTGCCATCTCTTCGGTTGCCGCCGAGACTTCTTCAGCGGCGGCTGCGTTCTGCTCAGCCACTGCCGTGACTGACTGGATCGCCTTGCGCACTTGCTCAGCAGTAGCAGTGAGCTCGGTGGCTGAGGCGCTATTCTCCTCAGCGATTGCGGCCGTGTCGTCCATCGCGGCTCGCAGCTCGTTGCTTCGCCGCGCGATGTCCTCAAGTGCGCGCAGGAGTGTGCTGTTCCGTTCAGCGATCTGCTGGGCGGACTGCTGGATCTCGCTAAAGACGTCACCGATCATGCGTGCTTGGCCACTGAGTTGGTCGACGCTGGTGGCACTTTCCTCCATGGCAACGATGGCACTTTCGGCGACCTGCTGCACGCTCGCGATCATCTGGGCAATTTCTTGCGTTGCCTCGGAGGAGCGTTCGGCGAGCTTGCGCACTTCTTCCGCCACCACTGCAAACCCTTTGCCGGCTTCGCCAGCCCGTGCCGCCTCGATGGCAGCGTTGAGTGCCAGCAGGTTCGTCTGTTCGGTCAAGTCCTCGATGGTCTGCACGATCTTGCCGATCTGCCGCGACCGCTCGCCAAGTTCGGCCATCCGCTGGGCTGCCGCCTCAACCTGCGCCTGGACATTCCGGAGCGCTTCGACAGCGCGCGCGACTGTCTCACTTCCGCTTTGGGCCTGGCCAGCGTTCTGCTCAGCTCGCTCAGCGGTTTGGCGAGCGAGTTGCTCAACCTCACGATTGCGCTCGGCCATCGCCTGTGTCAGTTCAGCCGCCCGCTGCAGGGCTCGACCCTGTTCCTGGGCAGCTCGGGCAACAGCCTCAATGGTCTGCACCATCTCGTCGACGGCGGTCGAGGCGCTCGTAACCTGCTCGGCTTGCCGCGACGAGCCCTGGGCGACGTCTTGAATCGTCTGGGCGACCTCCTGGGTCGCACTACTCATCTGTCCCGCGAGGCTCACCGTGCCTTCGCTTGACTGGCTGATCGTTACCGCTGCCTGACGCACGCTTGCTGCGAGCCGGTTGAGGCCATCAATTGCTTGCCCAAACGCGTCACCGATCCGCTGAAGCCGCTGGAGCATGCGGTTGAACGACTCAGCAGCGCGCCCAAGCTCGTCATGGCTGCTGACCGCGATCGGTTGTGCTGCGACTGCAAACTGCACGGTCAAGTCGCCTTCCGCGAGCCGGGTTAGGGATTCTTCCAGCGCGGCCAGCTCGTGATTAGCGAGCATCTCGCTGGCGTCTGCAATCTGCCGCGCCGCCCGAACGATTGGCCGTGCGAGCATGAAGCCTATGGCAAGGCCGACGGCACTAGCGAGCAGGCCAACACCGACGATTACCCAGGTCGTTCGCATCGTCACCTGGTTCACAGTTTGAGCGCGTTGCGTCGCGATATTGCCAAGCGATTGTTGTGCATCGTCCAGGGCTTTCATCACCTCAGCGAAGCGTTGCGCACCCTGCGTCTGGGCAAGTTGCAGCGCGGTCGTCGAATCAAACCGCCGGCTGGCATCGAGTATCTGGTTGCGGACTGTGAGGTACTGCTGCCAGGCCTGGGTAATACGATCGCGTGCTTGTTGCGCATTGCCGCCTGGCACAGCAGCCTGCCAGTCAGAAAGTTGCTTGGCGATGTCCTGGTCAAGCTGGTTTAACTGAGCGTCGAGTTGCGTCTTGGTATCACGATCGTTGGCGACGGCGTGTTGGAGCGCGTAGACCCGAACGGTCATCATGTCGTCAGCAATGGCGCCGAGATACTGGAGGCTCGGCATGCTCCGATTGGAGATGTCATTGTCCGCTTGGTCGATCTCGCGGACACCGAGCCAGCTTACGCCGCCAACGATCCACAAGGCGACAATCAGCCCAATCACGAGGCTGAAGAGCTTCTGTTGCAAGCTCAGGTGACGGTACATTCCTCCTGCCCTCCTTCACCGCACCCCTTTTCTGTCAGGAGCTTTCGGCAACTTCTATGTCAGTCTCTATCCCCTCTTGGCCCTACTGGATCAGCGCACATGTCCCCGCGCAACCTGTGACCAATGGCCTATAGTGTCTTGCGTGACACGAAGCGCCCCGGTATATCACCGGGACGCTTGTGCCGTCGAGGAGTTGCTCGTCACTTCGCCCAACGCCAGAGGCCGGTAGTGAGCAACCAGTCCGTCTTCTGTTTCTCTTTGCCGTCGGGCATGCCCCAGAGCGTCTGGACAGCCAAGGCTTCGGGAAGGACAAAGAGCCAGACTGCCTGCTTCTCATGCTGAGGCGGTTGGCCCTTGACAGGACGAACTGGTCGCTCGCTATAGCCGAAGCCAGCTTGGAGCACGATATAGGGCGCTGCGGCGAGTTCTGGCGGGAACGTTGCTGGGGTTGCTGCCTGGACATCGTCCAGCAGGATCACGAGTGAGCGCTCCAGCTTACTTCGCCAGGCCCGTGCGAGGACGCCACAGGTGACGACATTGCAGACCTCGTGATAGGCAAGCAGGTCGTTGGTTTCAGTCTCGCTGAGCACGAGCGCGCCGTCCTTGGCCGGCTCGGGGGCGCTCCGCGTTGCCGGTGGTCGGCGCAGGCCGATTGCACCCCAATCGAGCGCTTCCGCGAGTGGTTGAAACAAAAAGGCTGTCGTTTCATCCTGCTCGAATGTCACGCGAAAGCGCGCGATGGCCCAGGTTGAGTGTGCTGGGAAGCCACGCGGATCCCAGCGCGCGGCGATGAGTGAATCCGGCAAGAAATCGACGCTGACACCAAGAAGCGTCGCCAGGTTCTCGGCGACAATCGGCATGAGATGACGTTCCCAGAGCACCAGTCGAAACCGCTGCGGTGTTTTGGGATTGCGGATCAGTGGAGCTGCGGCTGATGGCGCCGCTCCCGCAACTTTGGCCGTCATCTTTGGCCTCCTTACGCCTCCTTCGCTGCGAAGCCAACGGCAAGTACGGGCTCGCCGGGCAAGCCAAGCTGTACCAGTACCGCTGCTCCGTTCACCAGGCTCGCGCCGACGTTGAGGCTGCGCGCTCCGCCAACGAAGACTGGCAAGCCAAGGCTTAATCGCAGACCAGCGCTGTGCAATCGTTCTTGCATCCGTCCAGCGACAATGTTGGTTAACTCGCGGATCGCATCTTGCAGGAGCTCATCGTCCTCTGAGCTTGGCCGCTCGCCAACCAGCACTTCCGTGACGGCAGCCAGTGCGGCAAATTCACCTCCCACCCAGGCAACGCCTTGAAATTCGCTGCCGGCGGCATCTGCAAGCGAGACAAGGGCGATGCCCACTGGCGGATTTGCCCACGGTAGTGGCGCTTCTCCAATGACCTCGACAGGGATCCCGCACAATGGCTCGATGCTCAGAACTGCAGCTTCACCGACAAATGTGCGGAGTTGGCCGCTGGTGACGAGCGCTTCAACCACAGCGTTGCGCATGAGTAAGCTCCCCACGTTACGCTCGGCTAGTCAGGAGCAATTCGAGTGTGACTGCCAGTGCATCTGCTGTCACTGGCTTCGTCAGCAGCGTATCGACACCAGCATCCTTAGCCCGCAGCATCTGTTCATCAGTGCTCTGGCTCGTGATCATGACAATCGGCGTTCGGCCAGTGCCAGCTTCGCGCTCGCGCTCACGCGCCGCCCGGACAAACTCCAGGCCGTCCATACCCGGCATATTCCAGTCAACGATGACGAGATCGAACGCGCCTGGTGCAAATGCTGCCAGCGCTTCTTCACCGTTGCCTGCCTCAGTGACGTGCGCCTCATAGCCGGCTTGTCGGAGCGAGCGCACGTGCATGACGCGCATCATCTTGGAATCATCAACAATCAATACCCGCATGCCCCGCTTTCCTTCCCTAGCCCAACGGGCGTGTCGCCCGTGCAAGCGTCTGGCTCTGGTGCAGCCAGCGCACCACCTCACTGGGGATATCGGCAGCGGGAAGGATCTTCCTTACCCCTTGGCGTGCAATTGCGGCCTCAATCATCCCCGAGACGACCGCTTCCGACGGTTCTTGGGCGACGGTATAGGCACCCGCAGCCGCAAGTTCGGCCATACCATCTCCTCCATCGTCGCCCATACCGGTCAGGATCACGGCCATCGTCTTCGTTGCAAGCCCTGAGCGCGCGACGGAGCGAAAGGCTTTCGTGACGTTGGGCACGTAGATGTCCTCAGGTCCAGGTGGGACAACACGCAAGCGCCCGCCGCGCTCAATGAGCACGTTCTGATGCCCAGGAGCAACGTAGATCGTGTCAGCCTGGAGTACGTCGCCCGTTTGTGCCTCGCGGGCAGCATAGGTCGAGAGGCGACCAAGCCGTTCGGCAAAGCTGCGGGTAAACCCGGCTGGCATATGCTGCACAATGACGATTGCCAAGCCAAGATCCCCTGGCAATTGCCGTACGATCTCGCTAACGACCGCTGGCCCACCGGTCGACGCGCCGATCACGAGCAAGCGTGACCAGGGCCGCTGCATACCAAGCCAGCCAGTTCCCGGCTTCCGCTCGCTGCTACTGGCACCTACGTTTGCCCCTGTCCGGCTTAGCTCCTCGCGGCCGGTGTTGGCTAGCTCGATCAGCCGGCTGATGATTTCACTACCGTGTGATTGCACGGTGCCGAGGCGTGCCTGCGGCATGACGAGCGTGGCCACGCGTCGTGCGCTGAGGCCAGTTCCTGAGCGTGGGGTTGCTGTAAGTACCAGCGTTGGTACCCGTCGAACAGTGCTCGCAAGGTACGCTGTAAGTACGCTGTCGTCGTTTAATGCGTCGAGCACAAGTACGTCGGCTTGGTTAACGAGGGGCTCTGCGTCTTCCCACGAGCGTGCTTCGCCAAGCAGCACGATGCCGGGCGCATCGCCAAGGACAGTGCGCAATCCCAGGCGCACGATTGGCGAGCGACTCACAACCAGTACCCGAAGTTGTTGGCTGCGTACACGGGCAGGCGGTGAGGAGGACGGCAAGACTGTGGAAGAAGGGACACGACGCCGACGATAGAGCGTCACGCCCTGCCAGGGCTGCCGCTCGAGTTCTGGTGGCACATCGTCGAGTGTCTCGGCTGAACCGATGATGAAGAGCCCGCCCGGTATCAGGACATCG
>ERZ795042.2390-NODE-2390-length-10394-cov-40.382919_pt1 | contig 10394 bp, 7 predicted proteins | sample MGYA00375126_ERZ795042 | MGnify/ENA primary metagenome ERZ795042 (study PRJEB30171, sample SAMN05518105) | compost metagenome | isolation source: Feedstock adapted compost from Newby Island compost facility, Milpitas, CA | place: USA:Newby Island compost...
TGGAGGAACGTTTTAAGCTGACCGCGGGCACCGAGGAAGGCGTCTGGGACTTTGTGCGCGCACACCTGAGGCAATTGCCGGTGGTGGTCGAAAATAATGGTAAACTGGAGGTGATTGCCGAGCGGCAGGCCTATTTGCTTTTCGACCGCATGGTGGCCTTCCATGTTCAGCGGGGCGTGATGGTGCCGCTCTCCGCGGCGGAATTCTATGCTGGCCTGGCCCAGCGCTTCCCGGAGCGCGACGGGATGTACTTCCTGCCCGAACAGGTGGCGGAGTACGACCGGAGGCGTCTCAAAGCAAAGGAGATTCTGCAGCTCTCCATTTTTGTGACCGACGAAGCCTCGGCCATTCAGTGGCTGCGCCAACAGCTCAGCAAAAAGCCACAGACCTATCAGGAGCTCCACCCGCAGTTTCTCAAAGAGATCGGCGGGTGGCAGAAGCACGAAAAGCCGCTTGAGCTCATGGAGCTCCTGGAGCAGAACTTCCTGCGCTACGATGGCAGGGGCCCGATCCCGCCGCAGATTGTCTCGTGGATGCGGCAGAGCGCGGAGCTGCGCAAGATTATCCAGGAAGAGCTGGACGCCGGCCGGGCCACTGAAGACAATCAAGGATTGCATACGACCCGGGCGGAACTGCTGCGGCGGGCGAAAGACCGCTGGTATGTGCCGGATCCCAACCGGGCGGCCGACCTGGAGAAGCTGCGTGAGCGGGCTCTGCTGCGGGAATTTGAAGAGTACAAGCAGTTCACCGGGCGTCGACTCAAGGTTTTCCGTCTTGAGGCCGTGCGGGCTGGCTTCAAGAAGGCCTGGCAGGAGCGGGACTATCAGACCATTATCCAGGTGGCCCGCAAAATTCCCGAAACCGTCCTTCAGGAAGATCCCAAGCTGATCATGTGGTATGACCAGGCTGTAACAAGAATGGGCGGATGAAGATGGGTTGCCGGATTGACCCGGATTTGCAGGCATTCTTTGAAGAAGGGTCAACGATCTATGCCCATCCTGTAGCCGTAGCGTGTGGGCGCATTTGTCGTGCCCGTACAGCTCCGGAATTGCTCGACAGCACCTTGCGTGCTGGTGAAATACTTACGCGATATCTGGCCGGTATCGCGTTGTGTTCCTTTGCCTGTCGTCAAGAGGAGATGATTTGCGAGCTTACTACATCCTTAAATGGAAGTCTTGCATGGGGCCGGTTTCTTCAGCTCATTCAAGAAGTTAGTAGGGCAAAGGTTACGCACCCCGCCGGGCCTTATCTGAATGCAGGATTCGGGCCCCGAAGGGGATCTAAACAAGGACCTACGGAAGAGGCTCTCATTGCTCTTCTGGAGATACGAAATCAGCTGGGGCATGAGCTGAATACGATCACCGGAGCGGTCGCGCAATCCGTTCTGGACACCAGGAGACCTTTCCTCCTACTCAAGCAGGCTCTTCGAGGTGTTAAAGCATTGATAGAGTCTCCTCTGTTTCTGATTGAAGCGCAGGAACTGGAAGATGGTAAAATACTTGCGACGACCCTGCTTCTTATGGGAGAGTCTTTTGATCCTCCTCCCCGCACACTTGTTTTGCAATCGGGAATAAGGAAAAAATGGCAGGTATATTTAGCCCTGAATGACCAGGCGATTAACCTGTGGCCTTTCCTTTTATGGCATCTCGTAGAGAGTCGCCAGAACTACCGTCTCTTCTTTATTGATGTAGTAGATCCAAATCGGGTGGTGTATAAGTCTTTGAGTGGGGATCGTTATGAAACAAGCAGGGATCTTGGCGAGACGCTGCAGGCTCTTTTGTGCGGAGAACACAGGGAGTCGGAAATGTTGGTCTTAGAAGAGGGGGAGACCCTGGGTAGATTCTGGCGAATCGAACAGGATAAGCGCTTAGCAGCTGTAAGGTCAGTGGGAGAGGAGATTCCTTGGCAAGCCCTAGATGACAGTACAGTCGAGTGGTTCGCTGCTCGTCTTGATTCTGAGGCGCAGGTTTCGTCCAGAGAGGTGATTCGGGAGAAGCTTTTGGATGGTAGAACAAGAATTGATGCGGACGAAGCAATACAATTAATATTACTCCTGGGCAAACCTGGTGAGGTTAAAAAGCTCTGTCGTAGACCAATTTTAGATTTGCGTGCCAGAAAAAGCGAAACGAGCAGGTGGGATGAGCGAGAGCTTGTTGAAAATGATAACCTGCTGGGGGCGCTCCGCAGAGCCGTTGCCTTTCTGTGTAGGCATCTTAATAATGAAGAGTTGGCTGTAGAAAACCTTTCTTCGACCGCTGGAACGCCGGATTATATTGCGGTGCGCGAGGCGCTGGTTAATCTTTTCATTCATCAGGACTACAAAGATGCCAGTGCACCGGGTCAGATTACAATTGAACGTAACTATACTGAATTGTTTAATCCAGGATTTTCACTGGTTGATGAGAGAGGGCTGCAGGAAGGAAATAAAAGCCAGTCTCGAAACCCCCTGATTGCCCGGGCTTTTCGTTTATTGGGGTTTGCCGAACTAGCGGGTTCGGGTATTCGAGCATTGCGTGAGGCATGGGCCAGAGAGAAACGCCGACCTCCAGAGGTGTTTTCGGATCGCAAAGCTAACAATTTTACAGTACGACTGGATTGGCGACCTGTTGAGGAAAACATAGACGCATTTTTCAAAGAAAAACTGGGCGTTTCGGTCAGGACGGAGGAAGTAGCTCTACTTGGGCTGTTGGTAGCTTCTCCCAAGCGCGTAGAAGAACTCATAGCTGATTCGGGTTTTTCCAGGGATGAGGCAATGGATTACCTTGAACAATTACAGCTTCAGGGTCTTGTGCTGCGAGAGAAAGACTTTTACAGAATTCGAGATGATCTGTCAGATCTGGTAAGGCAACGATTTTTAGAGTCAAGATGACAGGGCCCGTTGTGCATGGGACGAACTGGTACTATCTCCCCGAGTACGGCGAAGTTTGCCAGCTTATTGAGGCCCATTCGCTCTGGGGCGAGACGGTCTGTCGCGTCTGGTTGCCGGGTCGAAATGCCATTGTGCAGCTACCGGCTTCACGTCTGAAGCCGGTAAAAGAGGCGGGGCCCAGGACCGAAGAGAGCCTGGCCTATACAGTTGCTGCGGCGCGTGTGGCGGATGCGCTTAGCCGGGACGTGTTGCTGGCGCCCGTGGCCTCTTCCGTCATTCCGCTTCCTCACCAGATTTACGCTCTTTCTCGGGCTATTTCGGGCGACCGCGTGCGCTATCTGCTGGCCGACGAAGTCGGCTTGGGCAAGACCATTGAGGCCGGGCTCATCATGCGAGAGCTTAAGCTTCGGGGGCTGGTGAAGCGCACGCTGGTTGTGGCTCCTAAGGGACTGGTCCGTCAATGGATCGCCGAGATGGCTACCCATTTCAATGAGACCTTTCATCTGGTTCTTTCTGAGGATTATCGAAGCCTGAAGCGTCTGGAGCTCCATCCTAATCCGTTTCAGGCATTTGATCAGGTAGTCGTCTCTATGGATTCGGTCAAGCCCCCCAGACTGAAACAGCCAGATGATCCTGCTCGGGAACGTTTCGAAGACCTGATTGCCGCCGGGTGGGATCTGATTATCGTGGACGAGGCGCACCGGCTGGGTGGTAGTACCGATCAGGTGGCCCGCTACAGGCTTGGACAGGCTCTGGCCGAGGCGGCACCCTATCTGCTTCTGCTCTCGGCCACGCCGCATCAGGGGAAAACGGACCAGTTTCGTCGCCTCATTTCACTGCTCGATCCGATAGCTTTTCCCGAAGACACGAGTATCACCCGTGAGCGGGTGCGTCCTTATGTGATTCGCACGGAGAAACGCCATGCCATTGATGCGGAAGGGAAGCCACTTTTTAAGCCCCGCTTCACACAGCTTGCACCGATCGTTTGGGACGATCGCCATCAGAATGAGCGACTGCTCTACGAGGCGGTTACCGAATACGTGCGCCAGGGATACAACCGGGCCGCTGTTGAACGGCGCCACTACATCGGGTTTCTGATGGTCCTGATGCAGCGGCTGGTTGCCTCTAGTACCCGGGCCATCCGTACCACACTGGAGCGGCGTCTGGAGACGCTGAAGACCCGGCCGAAGCGACTTCCCCGAATAGAATTCTTCGACGAGGAGGAATGGGCCGATCTGGACGGGGAAGAACAGGTGGAATGGCTCCTGAACTCCTTTTCATTTGAAGCGTGGGCGCAGGAACGGAAGGAGGTTGAACATCTTCTTGAAGTGGCCAGGCGCTGCGAACGTCAGGGACCGGACGCCAAGGCGGAGGCTCTGCTGGACTGGATTTACCGTCTTCAGGCTGAAGAGAACGATCCCAATCTGAAGGTGCTCATCTTTACAGAATTTGTTTCGACTCAAGAGATGCTCTACGAATTTCTTTCTGGACGGGGCTTTAAGGTGGTATGTCTCAACGGGTCTATGGATCTGGAAGAGCGTCGACGCGCTCAGCAGGATTTTGCCGGAGATGCGCGGATTCTTGTTTCCACGGATGCGGGCGGAGAAGGTCTCAATCTTCAGTTCTGTCATGTGGTGATTAACTACGATATTCCCTGGAATCCGATGCGCCTGGAGCAGCGGATCGGTCGGGTTGACCGCATTGGCCAGGCAAAGGTGGTGCGGGCCGTAAATTTCGTGCTGGAGGACTCCGTCGAGCACCGCGTGCTGCAGGTGTTGGAGCGAAAACTTGCGGTGATTCTAGAGGAACTCGGGGTGGACAAAACGGGAGATGTACTGGATTCCGCTCAAGCGGAGCAGCTCTTTGATGAGCTGTATCTCGAAGCCATTCTTCATCCTGAGAGACTTGAGGAAAAGGCTGAAGAGATGCTCGCAAGCTTTCGAGAGCTGGCCCGGGATGTGCGCCAGAGTCTCTCGCTGCTCGGATCGACAACGGAGCTGGACGCGCGAGAAGCGCAGCGCATGATTGCTCATCCATTGCCGCACTGGGTGGAACGCATGACGGTTAGCTATCTACAAGCACATGGAGGGCGCGCGGAAAAACAGAGCGGCTACTGGGTACTTACCTGGCCGGATGGCGAGCAGATGAGGGGGGTTGTATTTTCTGCTCGAGAGGCAGAAGAGAATCCGGCGAGCATTCATCTGACGCTTGAGCATCCCAGAGTGCGCGGCCTGGCCATGCGCCTGCCCGCTTTTGTGCCAGGTCAGCCTGTCCCGGTAGTTTCCATTCCTGAGCTGAGCCCGGAGGTGCAGGGGTTCTGGTCGCTGTGGGAAATCTCCGTTCAATCGAACACGATAACAATACCCGGCATGTCCGTTTTGACATTTGCACGGCAGCGGCGTATGTTGCCGGTTTTTCTGGCGGACAGCGGGCGTGTGTACGTGCCGACAGCACGACACATCTGGGATCTTCTGTTGACCAGACCGTTCATCGTTCTTCGGCATCTGGACAGCGAAGATTCCCGGCTTGTGTTTGAGCGCCTTCGCAGGGTAGCAGAAGAACAGGGAGAATCCCTGTATGAAGAGTTGGTGCGTGTGCGTCGGGAGCAACTGGAGCGGGAGCGCCAGAAAGCGGCGTATGCGTTCGCGGCTCGGCGTCGGGTTATAGAGCGTATAGGGCTGCCGCAGGTGCGGAATCATCGGCTGCGACTTCTTGAGAAAGAGGAGGCCTGTTTCAGGGAGCAACTTGTAATGGCGGCACAGATCGTTCCAGAAATGAAGGCGCTCATTCTGATCCGTGTGGGAACAGAGAGCCATGAGCAGTTGGCGTGACCATATTTTGAAAGAGTTTGTGCCAGGGACTGCCCGGCTTACCCTGGTGGCGGATCCGGATGATCTGCTGCTGGACGAGGACGTGCTTCAGGAAATCCGTGCGCGGGGATTTGAACTAATTCCTTTCGAGGATCCCGTGGCCTTTCGCTATATCTACGAGTCCAGGTTTCGCGCTCATTGGGATCGCAATGAGGAAACCGAGTTGGTTGTTGTGTTACGCTTGCCGTCAAGCCAACTTGATTGCTTGCCGTACGATTTGTTACAGGCCGGACGGAAGCTATCGTTCAGCCTAACCGATCTTTTTCCCAATCTGAGCTATTCGGTCGTAGCGGCACTGGATCGAGCCGATCTCGACAGGCTATATGAAGCTCAGGAGGAACACCGGCCTGAATTACTTGGAGAGAATGCTACAAAGGATTTTATTCTGCATTATGTGTTCGGCATTGTGCCGGAGACTATCAGGGAGCCAGCAGATCTGCTCCGGGTGTTGCTGCGGTTTCACTATCGGCAGCAACGTATTCCGGAAATTCTCGCCAGGCGCCTGAATGATCTTCTGCGCCAGAATGCGCATTTCCAGGACTGGCCTCTTGAGGCGATCGTTACAGATGCGCAGGCTTTTTTTGCATTTCTACAGGAGCGCTGGCCGGTCTTCCTCGATTGGCTTGCTGAGGCAGAAAATGTTAGGGCTATACAAGATCCGCGCGTGCATTATGGGCTAAAATTGCCGGGACCGGCGCTTTTGCCCTTTGATCACGAAGGCGTGCGCGTTTATGTAGACAATCTGTTTCTCGACGGGATGCTGCAGCCCGTCTCACATCCGCAGGCTGAGCGGATTATTCAGAGCTGCCGCTGGGTCGAATGCGGACTTCGGCTGTCTGCGGAAGAGACTCGGCAGCGGCGCGTAGAGAAATTGCTTGAGGCCCTGGAGAACGATGCGGTGCTTTCCACGGTGGATGTGCGGCATGAGGCCTGGATGCATTTCGCCAGCAGATGGGCGGAACTCTGGGCACTTATCTACACCGACGAATCCACGTATCACGCATATCACGAGCGAGTGGAAGCGTTGCGCTCTCGGGTGGACAAAAGTTTTTACACATGGGTGTGGAAACGCTACGCCAGTTTGATCAACCTTCCGCCTAATCCTCCGGTCATGTTACATCATATCCCACGCTATCTTGCCCGGGAGCTTGAGGGAAAACAAGCCGGAAAGATTGCGCTTCTGCTGGTGGATGGGCTGGCTCTGGACCAATGGGTTGCGCTGCGCCAGGAGCTCGAACAACAGAACGCAGGCCTCCGGTTCCGAGAGGCATCAGTGTTTGCATGGATACCAACGATTACCCCAGTGTGTCGCCAGGCCGCATTTGCTGGAAAGGCTCCGCTTTTCTTTCCGGAAAGCATTCAGACTACGGCCAGGGAATTATATCTGTGGACTAAATTCTGGGCCGAGCAGGGCCTGAAACAGGAAGAGGTGGCTTACGAAAAGGGATTGGATGAAACAGGCAGAGAGCGTTTTACTGAATTACTGAAACAACCCGAACTGCGCGTTGTCGGGCTGGTAGTTGACAAAGTGGATCGAATTATGCATGGCATAGAACTGGGGGCTGCAGGGATGCACAACCAGGTACGCCAGTGGGTCAGGAATGGATTTCTAAAGGAGCTTTTGCTTTTTTTGCTTGAGCGTGGATTCAATGTTTTCCTTACCTCAGATCACGGGAACATTGAGGCAAGGGGTATAGGCAGCCCACGAGAGGGTGCGGTGGCAGACGTGCGGGGAGAACGAGTGCGAGTATACCCTGACGCTATGCTCAGAGCGCAGATTAAGAGACAATTTCCAGATGCCCTAGAATGGCCACCAATTGGCCTTCCGGAAAACTATCTTCCCCTCATTGCCTCGGGACGAACTGCGTTTGTGCAGTCGGACAAGACCGTGGTGGCTCATGGAGGCATCAGCCTCGAAGAACTGATTGTGCCTTTTGTTCAGGTTGAAAGACAATAGAACACACCTTTGTGTGCTTGTTATCGGAGAGGCCAACCATGACGCAGCGTGTCGACCATATTGGATTTAGCCAGCGTATTCGCCTGGACTGGCTGGAACTAACGGCAAACCTGGTGCTTGCCGGAAACGATGAAAGCGTTGTCTACAGCAGCCTTCAGGAGTTTCTGAAGGATAAGCTCTCTGTTGGAAGCAATGCCAGATGGGGCAACCGTGCCAAGACAATTTCTATCTTGATGCGGATATGGGTGCGACCGCCTCGCATCCTGCGACCCTTGCATCGGGATGGGCTTAACCTTCTTTCTCGATTGCCCGCAGAGGAACATCTTGCGGCGCACTGGGGCATGACCATGGCAGCGTACCCGTTCTGGGGAGCCGTCGCGACTCAAGTGGGGCGGCTGCTCAGGCTCCAGGGAGCCGTAAGGCATGCCCAGGTGAGGCGCCGTATTATGGAACAGTATGGTCAGCGTCCAACGGTCAAAGACGCCGTTCGGCGAGTGCTCCGATCCATGATCGACTGGGGTGTTTTAGATGAGCGCAGGGACTCCCATAGTCGAGGTGCATATGTGCACGGACGATCTTTAAGCATAACCGATGTCAGATTGATCGCCTGGCTGGTGGAAGCATTCTTACATGCTCAACCTAACGGTTCCGGATCACTGGAGCTAATTCTCAACGCTCCGGTTTTTTTTCCCTTCCGAATCGACCCCATCTCGGCCGCCCAGCTGGCTTCAGGATCAGAGCGACTCGAGGTGCTAAGACACAGTCTGGATCAGGATTTGATTCTGCTACGCCCAACAACTGGCAAGTAGTGATATGTTGACAGATATCCTCTTTGAATTGGAATTAACAATTAGAATCTGAACCTTTAAAGAACAGACTTAATGGCTGTCCAATACAAAAACCCGCCCATCGTAGAGGCGCTCTGTGAATTCCGTCTTGGCAAGGACACAGAGTGGGATCTGACTATTCCAGGCCAACTTTACGAAAAGGTCAAAAGTCAATTTCCGCTTCGAGAGCATCGTACGGTTCAGGTGGTTGAGTTTGCGTTTCAGCCACAGAACGTTCAACAGCAGATTCGGACGGAAGAGCGTGTTTTGCTCTTTACACCCGATCGCAAGGCACTGGTACAGATAGGACCCCGATTGCTGGTCGTTAATGTGTTAAAACCATATCCCTCTTGGAAGGGGTTTAAGCCGCTTATTGAGACAGCCTGGGAGGCATTGCGGCAGGTGGTGGCTCTAAAGACGCTGGACCGAATTGGATTGCGTTATATTAACCGGGTCGAGTTTGAGACTTCCAGAGTTGACCTGAAGGCATATTTTGATTTTTACCTGTACACAGGCGCTCGGCTACCTCAAGAATACGCTTCGTTCGTTGCCCAGGCTTTGTTTTCATTTGCCGGCGGAAGAGATCATTGCCTGGTCAGGTTGGTTTCAGCTGAGAGCGAAGCACAGCGAATGGCTGTGCTTCTGGACATCGACTACCACTGGGCTCGTTCAGATGCGGTTGCAATTGACAGGGCCCTCGATTGGGTTGAGGAAGCCCACAGCAGGGTAGAAGAGATATTTGAGGGATGTATTACCGATGAACTGAGACGAATCCTTAATACTTGAAGGCCGATATGTTTGCCGACTCGCTTACACTGACTGCTGAATTGGCAAAGGAGCCGTTATATCAGGGCGGGTCTGCTGTAAATGATTTTATCTTCGAAGAGCCGGACAGGCCCGTTACTTTAAGCTCAGAAGGATCCGAGGTGGCCTATTCCCATTCAGGTCTTGCCTGGATGTCGCTCCCTGGCCAGTTTGGAGCAGCGGGGGAGGTTTCGCTTCAAGTAGAGATTGAGACACTGTTGCGAGGGATCAGAGAACAGGGAGTTGTCCTGGGAAGAATTGATCAGGTGAGAGAATATCTACTGCAGTTTCCAGACCTGTTGGATATAGTACCCGTTGTGATTTATTCGACAAGAAAGCATTTCCCCGAGGGGCAGCTGACGCTTGACATTTACCGGGATCCTGAGATTGAAGACCAGTATCTTGTTCTGTATGTCAGACTTGCGCACTACGATGAGACAACGCTTGACCGATTGCAGAAAGCAGAAGCCGCGTTTCTGGATGCTCTTTCTGACAGAGAAGGATGGATTCAGTTGACCACGGATTTTCGTGAGCCGGGCGGGAGCAATGTCCTTTGACTGGCTTTCGTATCTGGAGTTGGCCAGAGAGCTGGCCAGGCAGGGCAACGCGAGTCATTTACGGGAGGCAGCAAATCGTTCTGCGGTGAGCAGAGCTTACTATGCTGCTTTTTGCTTTTGTCGAAATTACGCCGAGCAACATCTGGGCTTCCAGAGAAGCAGTTTAGCAGCTGAACATGCGCAGCTAAGAAAGCATCTGAGCAGGCACAATCATGGAAGAGTGGCTTCCAATTTAAACAGATTGAGGCAATGGCGTAATCAATGTGATTACGATGATAGTGTAAATCGATTGCATCAGATGGTCAGAGACAGCATACGTCTTGCTGAACAAGTCGTATTGCAGATCCGACAATAGCTGGCTTGCCAGATAACGCTTCGCTCCTCTTTACAAACTCGGCGCCAGAGGCTATCATCCTGTCAAATTCCGCCGATACCAGTCAAAAAAAGAACTTTTTTCGACAGGACGCATGAGCACACGCGTTGTCGAAGTGGTGCCGGTTCGTATCGGGG
>ERZ795042.2393-NODE-2393-length-10391-cov-4.392802_pt1 | contig 10391 bp, 5 predicted proteins | sample MGYA00375126_ERZ795042 | MGnify/ENA primary metagenome ERZ795042 (study PRJEB30171, sample SAMN05518105) | compost metagenome | isolation source: Feedstock adapted compost from Newby Island compost facility, Milpitas, CA | place: USA:Newby Island compost facility...
ACCAACTTCCTGTCGGTCGGCGTCGCCGGATCCGTGGTCACCAAGCTGGCCGAGGCGGCGGAGACCGCGGCGGTTCCCGCCCTGGCGTTCGGCTTGATTTATCTGGGTTTGGCGGTGGTGCCGCTTTTGATCCTCGGGGTGTTGTACGGTGAAGAACGAACCGGAAATATGTGAGCTGGAAAGCGTGCACGTTAATCACGACGTCGATAGTCGGGATCTCCGCAATCCGCAAAATTTAATTTTATACCCGAATTTACCTTCCACAGTCTCGTGGAATGCTTTTTCAAAAAGGACATAATGTTAACTCGACGAAATTATATAAAATAATATAAAAAGACTTTGTTTAACGTTGAAATTTTTACGGATCATCGTATCCTTATGGGGTATTTGGATGAATGTGGAACATCAGATATCGGGTTTGACAATAAAACTTGAGAGCAACAGATGGCATGTGATCTATTTAGTCGACAAATAGTTCGACGAGTTACGTAAAGAACGAAATCTAGCGATGGCCATGGCAAAAAACTGAGGTGGGTTGGGTTTGAGCGGAAATTTCACGTTTTTAAAGGACCGTTGGGAGCTCTTAGCCAATCTCGGGGAAATGGCCGAACGGAATGTTTACACAGACCCGAACACATCGCTGATTAAGCTGCGGATGTTTGGGGAAACGCTGACGAAATATATTTATGCGATGGAAGAGCTGGAGGAGCCCAAAGAGTTCACCCAGTACGACCGCCTTGCCCAGCTCAAACGGGACGGATTGCTCACAGAAGAGGTGCTGGACATCCTGCACACCTTGCGCAGAGCGGGCAACAAAGCCGCTCACGAAGCGAACTTCGGAACCTCACAAGACGCGCTGGCCCTAACCCGGATGGCGTTCCGGCTGGGCGTCTGGTTCATGCAGGTGTACGGCGACTGGTCTTTCGAGGAACCGGATTACAAGGAACCTGTCAAACAGGACGTAGCTTCCAACGAGGCCCAATTGGAACAGCTGGCCAAGTCTTACGAAGCCAAAGTAGAACAACTGCAACAGGAACTCGCCGTCCTGCGCGAGCACCAGAAGGCGATAGCGGACGAAGACAAAAAAGCCCGACAGGTCAAATCCCGTCAACTCGGCAGCGCGTTTGCCCTGTCCGAAGCCGAGACCCGGCTAATTATTGACGAAAAGCTGCGTCAAGCCGGCTGGGAAGCGGATTCGCAGAAACTGCGCTTCAGCCTGGGCGTGCGTCCCGAAAGGGGGCGCAACATGGCGATCGCCGAATGGAAACTTCAAAACGGCTATGCCGATTATGCGCTGTTTTGCGGTCTGGAACTCGTCGGCCTGATTGAAGCAAAACGAATGAGCAAGAATGTCGCGGCAGATATCGGGCAAGCCAAAGATTACGCAAAGAACGTGGTTCGGATTGGCGACGAGATTATCCTCGGACCCTGGGGAAATTACAGGGTTCCGTTTCTTTTCGCTACCAACGGTCGTCCCTATCTGGAACAGCTGAAGGAACAATCCGGCATTTGGTTTCTGGACGCCCGCAAGCCGACAAACCACCCTAGACCTCTTCAGGCTTGGTATTCTCCCGATGGTTTGATGAGCCTGCTCAGGCAGGATGTCGACAAGGCTACCAAGGACCTGCAAGATGAACCGTTGGATTATCTGAACCTGCGCTCCTATCAGAAGGAAGCGATCCGCGCCATAGAGGATGCCATCGCTGCCGGCAGACGCCGGATCCTGGTCGCCATGGCCACCGGCACGGGAAAAACCAGAATGGCGATCGGCCTTGTCTATCGTCTCATCAAGCACAACCGGTTCAAACGCATTCTGTTTCTGGTGGACCGGAATGCCCTAGGGCGGCAAGCTGAAGCGGCGTTCAAGGATTCCAAGCTGGAAAACTATCTTTCCTTCACTGAAATCTTCGAGCTTCAGACGCTGGATGACCGCAAGCCCAACCGGGAAACCAAAGTGCACATCGTGACGGTCCAAGGCATGGTGAAGCGGCTGTTTTACAGCGAGTCGGACGAGGATGTCCCTTCCGTCGACCAGTATGATTGCATCGTGGTGGATGAAGCCCATCGTGGCTACACACTGGACAAGGAAATGTCTGAGCTTGAAATGGTGTTCCGCGATCACGAGGATTATGTGAGCAAATACCGCAAGGTGCTGGATTATTTCGATGCGGTATGTATCGGGCTCACCGCCACCCCCGCGCTGCACACAGTGGACATTTTTGGCCGCCCCGTATACAACTATACTTACCGGAACGCGGTCATCGACGGCTATCTGGTTGATCACGAACCCCCGGTCCTGATTGAGACGGAGCTAAAGAAAAGCGGCATCCGTTGGGCGGTCAACGAAGAGGTGGAAGTTTACAACACGGCCACAGGGACTGTTGAGAAAGAAATCCTGGAGGACGAACTCAACATCGATGTGGCCCAGTTCAACAAACTGGTCATTACGGAAAATTTCAATCGCGTCGTCCTAAAAGAGCTGGCCAAGCATATTGACCCGTGGGGAGAAGGTAAGACGCTCATTTTCGCGGCAACGGATGACCACGCGGACATGGTTGTGCGCATTTTCAAGGAGGAATTGGAGCAAATTCACGGACCGATCGATGACAACCTGGTCATGAAAATCACAGGTTCAATCAAGAACCCTATTCAAGCCATCAGGCTGTTCCGAAACGAGCGTCTGCCCAACATCGCCGTAACCGTAGATCTGCTCACCACGGGTGTAGATATTCCTCGGATTACCAATCTTGTTTTCCTTCGGCGCGTTCGTTCAAGAATTCTGTACGAGCAAATGCTCGGACGGGCCACACGGCGCTGTGACGAGATCGGCAAGGATCATTTTACGATTTACGACGCTGTCGGAATTTATGAAGCTTTGCTGCCATACACGGACATGAAACCTGTTGTCCAGAGACCGTATGTGTCTTTGCGGGACTTGGTTGCCGAGCTTTCCCAGATAACTAATGAAGAGCAGGGAAAACAGCACAAAGACCAGATCATTGCCAAAATCCAGCGTAAGAAGCGTAAGTGGACGGCCACGAACTACGAGGATTTCAAAGCGCTGTCCGGGGGACTCAGCATAGATGAATTTATCAACACAGTAAAAAAAGGAACGGTTACCCAAATTGTCCGCTATTTGATGGAAAAAATGGACCTGGTCCGATTCATCGATGAAAATGGAGAAAGGCCGTACAAACAATACATTTCAAGGCACAAGGACAAGCTGGTATCCGTGTCTCTCGGCTACGGCAACGCCAAGAAACCTGAAGATTACCTCGCGGGTTTCAACCGTTTCATCACGGAAAACATGAACCAAATCCCCGCTCTGAACATCATTTGCACTCGGCCCGCCGATCTCACCCGTGAGGAACTGCGCAAGCTCCGGGTGGCCTTGGATCAGGAAGGCTATTCCGAAAAAAATTTGCAGGCCGCCTGGCGGGACGCGAAAAACGAAGACATCGCGGCGGATATAATCAGTTTCGTCCGCCAGCAGGCGCTGGGCGATCCCCTCATCAGTCGGGAAGAACGCGTCCAACGCGCGATGCGAAAAATTTACGCCATGAAAGCATGGACCAAGGTGCAGCGAGGATGGCTTGAACGGATCGAGAAACAGCTGATCAAGGAAGCCATCCTGGATCCCGACCCTGTGAAAGCCTTCGAGGTGGAGCCGTTCAAAAGCAGAGGCGGCTATAAGGTACTCAATAATATTTTTGATGGTGAACTTAATCGAATCGTGAAAACCATAAACAACGCCCTGTATACGGCAAACGGCAAAAGAAAGGAAAATGCGTGAATGCGTAACTATGACATCGTCCAGAAACTGTGGAACCTTTGCAACATCCTCCGCGACGACGGCATTACCTATCACCAGTATGTGACCGAGCTGACCTACTTGTTGTTTTTGAAAATGATGAAGGAAACAAGCAACGAAGAATTTATTCCGGAAAAATACCGTTGGGATTCGCTGACCTCGAAACACGGGATCGCGCTGCAAAACCACTATCGACAACTTTTGCTCGACCTTGGAAATTCCAGCCAAAAAACGCTAAGGCAAATCTATGCGAATGCTACGTCCAACATCGCCCAGCCGGCCAATCTTGAGAAACTCATCAGCGCCATCGACCAGCTGGATTGGTACAGCGCAAGAGAGGAAGGCCTTGGCGACCTGTATGAAGGGTTGCTGGAAAAAAACGCCAGCGAGCTGAAATCAGGGGCGGGGCAATATTTTACACCTCGGCCGTTGATCGAGGTCATCGTGAAGCTTATTGATCCCCAACCGGGTGAACGCTGCCACGACCCCGCCTGCGGGACCTTCGGTTTCATGATCATTGCCGACCGTCACGTGCGCATCAAGACGGATGATTATTTTGACTTGAGCCAGAAGGAAGCGGAATTTCAGAAATACGAAGCGTTTTCCGGTGTCGAGTTGGTCCGGGATACCCACAGGTTGGCCTTGATGAACGCGATGCTCCATGATATCCACGGCGAGATCATCCTCGGGGATACCCTGTCGGAGCTGGGCGCATCGCTTAAGAATTTTGACGTAATCATGACGAATCCGCCTTTTGGTACCAAGCAAGGCGGTGAGCGTCCGACTCGTGATGATCTCACTTTCGCCACAACGAATAAGCAGCTTAATTTCCTTCAACACGTCTATCGTGCTTTGAAACCGGACGGCAAAGCCCGAGCGGCGATCGTGGTGCCGGATAACGTGTTGTTTGAGGATGGTGTTGGCGCAAAGATTCGCGAGGATTTGATGGATAAGTGCAATTTGCACACTATCCTACGGCTGCCGACAGGAATTTTCTACGCCCAGGGCGTAAAAACAAACGTTCTGTTTTTTACTCGCGGGAAAACCGACAAGGGCAATACAAAAGAAGTGTGGGTATACGACCTGCGCACAAATATGCCCAGTTTTGGCAAACGCAATCCGCTGACGGTCTCCCACTTCGACGATTTCATCGCAGCCTATACTGCTAAGGACCGTCGGAAAGTCAAAGATGAACGCTGGAACGTGTTCACCCGCGAGGAAATCCGAAAACGTGGCGACAATCTGGACATTGGCTTGATTGCGGACGAATCGCTTTCCGCCTACGACAACTTGCCGGACCCGATTGGCTTGGCGGAAGAAGTGGTGTTGAAATTGGAGCAAGCCCTAAGATTACTTAGTGAAGTTTTAACTGAATTGAAAGAGATCGAATCTAATTCGAACGAGAAATCTTACGCAAAGGATCAGCAACAATTGCTGAAGGTCGCGGAAAAATCAGGGGTGTATAAGTTTGAGCAGAAAGAAAAGTAAAACGCTTAAGAATTTGTTGGAAGAATTTTTGGTGACTCCCGACGAACAACTCTATAAGGTACCTCAAAATTGGTTATGGGTAAAGTCTCAAGCTATCGCAGATTGGGGTTCCGGGGGTACGCCAGCAAGAAAGAATTTAGAGTATTACAATGGGGACATACCATGGATCAAGTCTGGCGAATTGAGGGATCAAGTAGTTTTTGAAACAGAGGAACACATTACAAAGGTAGCGATCAAAAATTCAGGAGCGAAGATATTTCCAAAGGGATCCGTTGCCATTGCCATGTACGGAGCGACAATTGGAAGAGTTGGGGTTCTCGGAATTGATGCGGCCACAAATCAGGCTTGTGCAGTGGGTACTCCAAAATCTCCTACTATGACAGATTACATGTTTTATTACTTTTTATCCCAGAGAGAACAACTTATTAATTTGGGTAAAGGGGGAGCGCAGTCAAATATTTCACTAACTATAATTAAAAATTATCCTTTTCCACTCCCTCCTATGAGTGAACAAAGAAGAATAGTGGATAGGGTTTATAGACTATTAGAAAAAATAAGTTTGGCTAAAAAATTTATTAATGAAGCGAGAGTTACCTTGGAACTTCTACGAGAAGCAATTATAGACATGGCATTTAGTGGTGAATTAACTGTTAAATGGAGGAAGGAAAATTCAGTATCACTAGAGAAATGGATCCAAGTATCACTGAAAGATATTCTGCATGTTAATCCTCCGAAAAGAGGTCTGGATGATATCCCTGATGATCAAGAATGCAGTTTTATACCAATGCAAGCTGTAAGTGAAATTACAGGGACAATAGCTGAGCCCGAAATTCGCAAGTATTCTGAAGTAAAGAAAGGATATACGTTTTTTATGGACGGAGATGTCATTTTTGCAAAAATAACTCCGTGCATGGAAAACGGCAAGTCAGCATTGGTAAGTGGGCTTATAAACGGGTTTGGTTTTGGCTCAACGGAATTTTTTGTGTTGAGAGCAAAAGATCCAGACAAAATTAACATGAAATTAATTTACTACCTTATAAGATCAAAGTCTTTCAGAATGCAAGCGAAATCAGTAATGAGCGGAGCGGTTGGGCAACAGAGGGTACCAAAAGCTTTTATTGAAGACTATCCTTTCCTACTCCCTCCAAAAGAAGAGCAGGATCAGATCGTGATAATACTGGATTCAATGTTTGAAAAAGAAAAAATGGTGGAGGAATATATATCAAATTATGGTGATCTTGAAAATTTGGAAAAGTCAATTTTAACCAAAGCCTTTTGCGGCGAACTAGGGACAAATGATCCTGCTGAAGAAAGCGCGATCAGACTTCTAATTGATACTTTATCAAGTTAATCATTGAGGATATAGAAATGCGCCACGCACCAACAATTGCAAACACTTCGAATTTTGCTTCTGAAGTCGTTCCAGGGCGCCCGGCAGCGGCCGTTTTTGTGTTTGGGCTGGCATTGTTGCTGAATGCGTTGCTAGCCGGGAGGCGACAACCAAGTAAACGACCCACGTCTTCATGATTCTCACTGTCTAGATTTACGACAGGTTCCTGGATCGGATTTATCTTCGGAGACTCGACGCCTTCCGGGCAATTGCTCCTGGGCGACTGTTCAGGGGATACCTCATTGCGTTCTGGCGGAAGCATGGCCGATTGAACGCGGGCGCCATTGTCTCCGCGGCTTTCCTGTTCGGCCTCCTGTACGCATACATGTTCCTTGAGTCCGGAATGTGGATGCCGATCAGCCAACTATTCTCTGGAAATTCACCCAAATGACGATCCTTCCGGAACCAGGCGGAAAGTTGCGACGATATTCGTGATTACTGCTAGCTTCCCGGTTCTGCGCGTTTATTTTCAATGAAAAACTTACCGAGGAAGATTTCATTCACTGACTCACAGTCTTTTACGGCATAACCATTGGTTTAAGCCCCATGTTGATCATTGATTTTCGTGAGTCATTATCTTTAGATTTCGGTATTGCCACGATCAACAATTTTCGGGGGCGGGTGCAAGCTACATATGCGAAACGGTTGTGTTCATGGTTCTGATCTCTTAACCAGTGGACGAAATACCCGCCGTCCGATCTTGCTGTTGGAGATGAAACCAAAAGCACCGCATCATAGGTTTTTCCCTTGACTCCGTGTATTGTTTCTAACGAGATGCTTAATTTTTTATTGGTTTCTTGAGGGTTGATCTCAACTTTATTTCTTGCAGTTTTTCTGCTTGCCCTGATTCTGTTTCTTACTTCTTCATACGAGAAGGCCGGGGAGTCGAAATTGGACCAAAATTGTTGAAGTTTGGGCTTGAGATAGATATTGATCCATTCTGACCAAGTAGCAGCTCGACCTTTATGCTGGAAATGTGCGATACTTTTGAACTCGTCTAGCATTTTTACGATTAAGGTTCTCCATTCAATTGAAGAATAGTTATCAGGTGTTTGATATATATTGCGTTTACCATCGTATGCAAGGTCTAAAATTGCCTCGCTGCAAAGTTTGAAGGCACTTCCAATGTCCGAGCCTGTCTTATTGGGCAAAGTCCAAATGAATAACGCCGTCGCCAATTTAGTGGCGATATTATTTGGATTTCCAAGATTTTTCCCACGTATTTCATTAAGTGTGCTGTGGCCGCGTGCTATGATTACCGCGTTATCGGGTTTAATAAAATTCTCTTTCAATATCTTAAGAAAAGATGATTGGAGATCCGGAAGCTGGTTTTTGCCGTATTCCCATAATAGACAATCATTTTCACTTCTTTTATTTCTAGCTTTCATTTTTTTGCGGCCTTTAAGTTTAGAGGCGAAATCGCAGATCGTCTGTGTACTTCTGAAGTTATCTATTAATTCAAGTGATGTTAGCCTCCAATAATCAATGCATTTTTCCACTAATTCAGGGTAAACATTTCTGAATTCATAAATGGATTGATCGAGATCTCCAATCAAATGCACCTTTACTCCGGATCTTATCAGCATATGTAAAATGGCCAACTGCATCCCGGAAAGATCTTGACACTCATCAATGAGGATGTACGGAAATCTTTTTGCTATTAACTTTCGCAACTCTCTTTGATTTTTCAAAATTTGAAAGGACCAGTATTCTATATCTGAATATGTTGTGAATCCGTCAGTTGCAAATTTTTTCTTATTTGTAAATAGAATTTTGTGAATAGTATCGGGAAACGATATATCTCCTTTACCTATCCAAATGGGTTTACTCATATAATTGATTGAATAGTGCAAAATGTTAATATACATATCGAATAATTTGTCGTTTGGTTTATAGCTATATCTTTCTAGGAATTTTGCGTTCGAATCTTCCGAAATCAATCTGTGTGTATAATCGCCATCTATTCCTCTAAATCCAGTTACTGCATGGCTAAACGGATGAAAAATAAAACTATGTATCCAGCTATCAATGGTGCCCACGAAATGGGGTGTTGAGACGTCACTTCTTATCAGAAATAAAGTCGCTCTTTTCTTAATTTCGTTTGCTGCATTTCTTGTAAAAGACAATACGGCAATTCCGCTATTCCGGTTATTCCATTGCGAAACATGATAAGCCAGCTTTATACCAACGCATTGCGTTTTTCCGCTCCCGGGACAAGCCTTTAAAAAAGATCCCGTATCCAACGGATGGAGGATAAAATTTAATTGATCTTCGGTGAGTTCATCCAGCTCTTTTTGATTACCCAAAACGGTTTTTATTTTTTCAAGCTTGCAATCGGTTCCGCTGGCCATCTTTATCCTCCGCTTCAAGCCTGCATGCCCAAATAACGGCGTTCTTAATATATTCGGGTACTGAAAACTCTGAATCTGTTGCTGCCAGGCGCCAGGCTAATCGTTGGGCGTATTCTCCCTTTTTATTTTTATGAGTTATTCTTTCAAATAACTTATAGGCCGCATCCGCTCTCTCTTGTGGTGTCTGGTATTGTTCCGCTTGTTTCTTTTCATCTTCAAGTATGTTTTTTGTTCTTTCAGATTCCGTCATTTCGATAAGAACATCATACATCAAAGTCAAGTTATGGGTGCTTTCCAAAGCTAAGTCATATTCGAATGTTTTCTTATTGTAAAACAATCGGCAGTATGCGTTTTTTTCTGATTCTAGTTCCTTGGCGAGTTCAATGGCTCGATTATTACATTCACAAAGGTTTCCTTCAGAAGGTTTTTCTTTTTCACCCGGATCACAGTCTGTGATACCGGCACATCTGACAGGAATGCCGGTTTCGGCCGCACTGTCATCGTTTTTAGATTCTTCATGATTTTTGGATGCTCCGCGGAACAATTGGAAGAACGTTTTGAAAAGCACTCCGCCCATATTGATGACAGAGACAGCGAAGTCTTCCAGTGTGTATTCCTTTTCAGATGGATGATCCTGAAATGTTGAACAGAAGTAATCTTTCAAAACTCGTTTCGCAAGCTCAGGAATTACCAAGGCTTCGGCCAGACCTTCCACGAGAATCACGCCACGGGCAAAAAGGAGGGTTGACTTTGTGACGTCCAGCCATCGTTCCAAGAGGAATTTTTGATATGGATCCAAACCGCATTTGGACAACTGAATGGCTTTGGGGACCGACTCAAAATCCGTGCGTGTAACCACGACTATGCTGTCCAGGCTGACCGCCGCTGCAATCGTGGGAGAATGTGTGGTTATGATCACCTGCATGTTTCCTTTTTCAGCTTGCGATTGAATATACTGCAAGACTCTGGTTTGAAGCTGGGGATGCAAATGGGCTTCGGGCTCTTCGATAAGCAAAACGCGAAAAGTGTCGTCTTTATCCTCATCTGTATCTTCAAGTTCTGCCAATATGGTTGCCAAGTAAATCAAGTTGTTATAGCCCAGGCTGTTTTCTGATAACTCTCTAAACCAATCGGACGACAATGATTCATAGTTTGCAGTGTATTTTGGATAAAATAAGAGTTGCAAGCTCTCTAAAATTTTTTCCGTTTTTGTTTCGGCAAAAAGGATACGGATATCCTGGCCCAGATATTCTCCAAGTGCTTGGAACATCCTTTGTCGAATCCGTTTATTGGTCTCTTGGATTAAAGGGTCTTTCAATAGTTGTGCATTGTGTTCTTTCACCTTTTGATC
>ERZ795042.2394-NODE-2394-length-10383-cov-3.742157_pt1 | contig 10383 bp, 8 predicted proteins | sample MGYA00375126_ERZ795042 | MGnify/ENA primary metagenome ERZ795042 (study PRJEB30171, sample SAMN05518105) | compost metagenome | isolation source: Feedstock adapted compost from Newby Island compost facility, Milpitas, CA | place: USA:Newby Island compost facility...
CCCGAAGAGGCTGGAACGCGGGTCGGCGTCGTTCTGATGGCAACTCTTATTGGCATGGCGCTCGGGGGCTGGCTGTCTGGCGCGCTCTATGATCTCACCGGCAATTACCAAGCTGCCTTCATCAACGGCATACTCTGGAACGTGCTCAACATCGCGATCGTTGGCTGGCTGCTGCTCAGAAAGCGGGCCCAAAGCACCGTCGTGGCCTAACCCATCTGCTCACAGACAGCAGCTACGATTGCTACCCGGCTCTCCTCCGAGCTCAATCAGAGCGCGCCGCCAAAGCTGGCCCGCGGCATTAGTGGACACCCAGCTTGTGCAGCCGGTCCCTGGCCGCCTGCGAACGCGGATCGAGAGCGAGCGCCTTTTGAAAGTCCTCGATGCTCTTGGCGCGATTACCGAGCTTTTGATGCACCAAGCCGCGGTTGTAGTAAGCCAGAGCCATATCCGGCCCTCGCTCCACCGCCGCATCGTAGTCGGCAAGAGCTCGCTTATAGTCGCCAAGATCGTAGTAGGCGTTGCCGCGATTGTAATACGGGAACGGACTATCGGGAGCGAGGCGGATCGCTTCCGTGAAGTCGGCAAGCGCCCGTTTGAGGTCGCCTTGCGAAGCATAGGCAATGCCCCGGTTCGTGTAAGCCACAGCCAAGTTGGGACCAAGCGCCTTGCCAGTGCGAATGTAAGCCGTGCAGCCGCGGATCTGCCGCGCCCTGTCTTCGAACTGATTGCAGTCAGCGATGGGATTTTCGGATTGAGCCGCCGCCAAGCCCGGCAGCAGGACCAGTGGCAGAAGGGCGAGGAACACTCTCACAGGCAGTCTCCTGCTCTAGGGTCGATTAGAAAAATGGATCGGCGCTGGGTCTGCAACAAGCAGCATGTCCGATTCCCGAAGCGCTCCCCACCCCTAAGCAACCATTCAGTGGCAATGGCGCACGCGCCATTGCCAGCGGCGCTCGCCTCTTTACGCTCGGACTTAATCGGCCTACCGATAACGCGTACCACAACAAGATCGGTCCAGGAGCAAAATATATGAAGCTTGTCCGTTTTGGTCCGCCGGGTGCGGAAAAGCCGGGCCTCGTCGACGCTGACGGAACGATCCGGGATGTATCCGCTCATGTCCGGGATTACGATGGCCCGAATCTCAGCCCCGCCAGCTTGGACAAGCTCAGGCAGCTCGACTTGAAATCGCTTCCTGCTGCTCCTCCCGGCGTCCGGATCGGGCCGCCCGTGGCAAGGCCGGCCAATTTCATCGCGGTCGGCCTGAATTATGAGGACCACGCCAAGGAGACGGGTTCTCCCATCCCGACCGAGCCGGTGCTCTTCAACAAGCTCGGCAACTGCATCGTCGGGCCGTACGACGACGTGATCATGCCGAAGGGATCGCAGAAGCTCGACTGGGAGGTCGAGATCGCGTTCGTCATCGGCACGCGGGCGCGGTACGTCGAGGAGAAGGACGCGTTCAAGTACATCGCCGGCTACACCATCTGCAATGACGTGTCCGAACGCCACTTCCAACTGGAGCGTGGCGGGCAGTGGATGAAGGGCAAGTGCTTCGAGACATCCGGCCCGCTGGGCCCGTGGCTCGTCACACCGGACGAGATTGAGGACGTTCAGAACCTCGACATGTGGCTGGACGTGAACGGGAAGCGCATGCAGACCGGCAACACACGGACCATGATTTTCTCGATTCCGTACCTCCTCCACTACATCTCGCAGTTCATGGTCCTCGAGCCGGGTGACGTTGTGACGACCGGCACGCCCCCTGGGGTCGGCCTTGGCATGAAGCCGCCTGTTTTTCTGAAGCCCGGGGACGTGATGACCCTGCACATCCAGGGTCTAGGCCAACAATCGCAAAAAGTGGTGGCGTTCCGCGAATAGAAGCGACGCGTCCAGCTTTGGAGGCCAGGTCTTGGCCCTCCCTTCCGAGATCTAGGCCCCGATAAGCTCGGCGAATAGCTCTGGATCGACGTTGCCACCTGAAAGGACGCAGGCGACCGTCCGGCCAAAGGCAGGGATTTTTCCTGAGAGGACAGCTGCCAGCGCTACTGCGCCGCCCGGCTCGACAACAAGCTTGAGCTCCTCGGAAGCGAACCGGACGGCATCGCGCACCTCGTCGTCGCTGACGGCCACGCCGCCCGCGAGCGTCCTTTTGCAAATTTCGAACGGCAGCTCGCCGGGAGACGGAGCCAACAGGGCGTCGCATATCGAGCCCGACATCCTCTCGTTCCGTTCACGGCGGCCGCTGGCGAGCGACCGGGCCAAATCATCGAAGCCTTCAGGCTCAACGCTGTAGATCTCCGTGGCCGGATTGGCCTGCTTCACGGCGATGGCAATGCCAGAAATGAGACCGCCGCCGGAGCACGGAGCCAAGACAGCATCAGGGGTAGCGTTCATTTCGCTAGCCTGCTCCATCAGCTCGAGGCCGACCGTCCCCTGTCCGGCGATGACGTCACGGTGGTCGAATGGCGGAATGAAAGCTGCGTTGCGTTCGGCGCAAAGGCGCTGGGCGATGGCGTCCCGATCGTCGGTCTCCCGGTTGTAGGTCACGATCTCAGCACCGTAGCGCCTGGTTCGCGCGACCTTCATCTCGGGCGCGTCCTGCGGCATGACGATAAGTGAGCTCAAGCCGCAGATCATGGCTGCCGCAGCGACACCCTGAGCGTGGTTGCCGGACGAGCAGGCCACGACACCGCCGGGAAATTTCGCCCGGTCGATCTGGGATATGGCGTTGTAAGCCCCCCGGAACTTGAAGGACCCTACCCTCTGCAGCGTCTCGAGCTTGAGAAGCACGCGGCCGCCGGTCCTGTCGTTCAGCACAGGATGCTCGATGAGCGGGGTGCGCACGGCAAGCTTTCCCAGCCGCTCGGCGGCCGCCAGGATGTCATCGTAAGTTGGAAGACCGGGCTGCATGATTTGGGGCTCCGTGGGAGGGCGACGAGGCGATCAAGCCACTTGAAAGATTAGGTCTACGATTAGCTTAGTTCGGGAAGCCTCCACCACCGCTTTGCGAGCTGGCACAGCGATTTCAGCGTCGCTTCCTCGCGCTCTTGCGCACTCGTGTGGAGGGATGATTATGGTGGCAGAGCAGTATTGAGATTTCCGGCTGGGAGCCCCGGCGCTCACCAACAAAAACCGGCCCGGATCGGACCGGGCCGGTCTTTGATAGAGCCGAACGAAGTTCGACTCTCCCCCCGAAGCTCGCCACACCGTCCGGAGTGCCTCCGGAACTCAAAATCGGTCTCCCCCCGAGCCGATTTGTGCTTGCAAGTCTGTCATTTGACCAACGCCGGAGCAACTGGTCGGTGCACAGAATCTGGGGAACCGGTGCCGATCAGCCACACTACAGTTGCATGGGATTTCTCGCTGATCAGACCGGCGGAGGCTGACGGCGTATGGCGAAAAGGTGATCGACTGGTCCCGAGCCGTGCCCGATCCGGTGATGCGCGCCGGCTTCGAGCGCGCTCCAGACGAATGCCTTTGCACGCCGGACCGCCTGCTCTAGGGGCTCTCCCGTAGCCAGGAGCGCTGCGATCGCCGCCGAAAGCGTGCAACCGGTGCCATGCGTGTTTGGTGTCTCGATACGCGGCGCCTCGAGGCGAATGATACCGCCAGCGTAAGCCAGAATATCGGTTGCTGTGGCGCCGCTGCCGTGACCGCCTTTGAGCAGCACGGCGCCGCAACCGAGTGCCCTTAGGGCTTCAGCCTGCCGTGCCATCTCTTCAAGGTCGGTCGCTTCGGGACACTCCAGGAGCCTGGCCGCTTCCGGAATGTTCGGCGTGAGCAACAAGGCGCGGGGGATCAGCCGTTCCCTCAGTGCGCCAATGGCATCTGGCTCCAGCAGAACATCGCCGCTGGTCGCCACCATCACGGGATCGCAGACGACCGGAATATCGGCATGGCCGTCCAGCGCCTCGACCACCGCGAGAATCACTTCGGCATTGGCCAGCATGCCGGTTTTCGCCGCCTTGACGTCGAGGTCGGACAACACCGAGTTGATCTGAGCTTTGACGAACGCTGGGGGGATTGGGAGGACCTCGTCGACCCCGCGCGTGTTCTGTGCCGTCAAGGCCGTCAGCACCGAGCCGCCGTAGACGCCGAGAGCGGTGAACGTCTTGAGATCGGCCTGGATGCCTGCGCCTCCGGAGCTGTCAGACCCAGCAATCGTCAGGGCAATCGGCGCTGCTTGCTTTGTTTGATCAGCCATCCTGTTCCCGTGTCCTCCCCCATCCCGCCACCTGGCGACAGCAGGCGCATTAAGGCCATGGTTCGTGGGCAATTCGCTTGTGCGGCGGCTTCAGTTTTCCAGGCTCTGCTTCATGATGTCCATCTGCAGGCTTTGAGGCGTGAAACGCTCCTCGATCTGAGCAAGCCCGGGGAATGTTTCAATCATCCATTGGCCGAACCAGTTCATCGTGCCGCTCAGAAACATAACGCCCGTAACGATGAGCAGCACGCCCATCACCTTCTCCACCGCGCCCAGGTGCCTGCGGAATTGCTGCATGAACGAGAGGAAGGGGCGGATGGCGACCGCAGCCAAAATGAACGGGACGCCGAGGCCGAGCGAGTAGACGAACAGCAGTTGCACGCCCTTCGAGAGACTCGCCTCATTGGCGGCAAGCGCGAGGACCGTTGCCAGAATCGGCCCGATGCACGGCGTCCAGCCGAAGGCAAACGCCAGCCCGATGGCATAAGCACCGAGCAATCCGGCCCCCGGCATAGCCCCGTGATAGCGCGCCTCCTTATAGAGGAGCGGAATGCGCAGCACACCGAGGAAATGCAGGCCGAACAAGATGATCACCGCCCCCGCGATGATCGAGAGCTCGCCCTTGTAGGTCTGGATAAGCTGCCCGAACGCCGAGGCGCCCGCGCCAAGGCCAACGAACACCGTCGTGAAGCCGAGCACGAAAGCCACCGAGCCCAGCACGACGCGACGCCAGATGTCGGCATCGAGCTTCATATCTGAAGTGGTCGCCATGCTGATGGTCGTGCCGCCGAGATAGCCGAGATAAGGAGGCACAAGCGGCAGCACGCACGGGCTCAAGAAGCTGACCAGCCCGGCCAGCGCCACTCCGAAATAAATGTGAGCGTCGATGAACACGTCAGCCGTTCGCCCTCGAAGCAACGCGCTACTGAAATTGCCCAGGAGGCATCTTGGCCTGTCCCGGGCACCAGGCCAACGTGGATGACCGCCGCATCAGCGGCCGAACGGCGCAGCCCTTCCCGTCAGCGACGGCCTCGACCGACGACCGGCGCGGCCTCCTCCGGCCCCTCCAGAGCCTCGGCGGCCTCGTTATCGTCGGGTTGAGCCAACATCCGATCCACGATCAGCCCGGCATTCTGGCGAATTGCCTGCTCGATCCTCGCCGCGATCTCCGGGTTCTCCTTGAGGAACGCCTTCGTGTTCTCGCGTCCTTGGCCGATGCGCTGGCCCTCGAAGGAGAACCAGGCGCCTGACTTCTCGACGATCCCCGCCTTCACGCCGAGGTCGACGATCTCACCAGTTCGGGAAATTCCCTCGCCATACATGATGTCGAACTCGACCTGCTTGAAGGGCGGCGCGACTTTATTCTTGACCACTTTCACGCGAGTTTGGTTACCGACGATCTCCTCGCGCTCCTTGATCTGACCGATGCGGCGAATATCAAGCCGCACGGAGGCGTAGAACTTGAGCGCATTTCCGCCTGGCGTCGTCTCCGGATTGCCAAACATCACGCCGATCTTCATCCGGATCTGGTTGATGAAGATCACCATGCAGCGTGATTTGGAGATGGAGGCCGTCAGCTTCCGCAAGGCCTGGCTCATGAGCCGGGCCTGCATGCCAGGCAGAGATTCGCCCATCTCGCCTTCAAGCTCGGCCTTCGGCGTGAGGGCTGCCACGGAGTCCACGACCAGCACATCGATGGCACCGGAGCGGACCAGCGTGTCGGCGATCTCGAGCGCCTGCTCCCCGGTGTCGGGCTGGGACACCAGCAGATCGTCGACGTTTACGCCGAGCTTCCGGGCATAAATCGGATCGAGCGCGTGCTCGGCATCGATGAAGCCACAGATCCCGCCACGCTTCTGAGCTTCGGCAACGACGTGAAGGGCCAGCGTCGTCTTGCCAGAGGACTCAGGCCCGAAGATCTCGATGACGCGACCACGGGGCAGGCCGCCGATTCCGAGCGCGATGTCTAGGCCCAGCGAGCCTGTGGGAATCGCTTCGACATCGATCGAACGGTCATGCGAGCCAAGCCGCATGACGGAGCCCTTGCCGAAATTTTTCTCGATCTGCGACAGCGCAGCTTCGAGGGCTTTTTGCTTGTCCATCGTGTCTCCCTCGACGACTCGGAGGTGCGGTGTTTGCATCGCGTCACCCTATGGCAGCTGTTGCAGGTCGACAATCGGTTAACGATATGTACCCGATTTGTTCTCAGCTGTCGAGGGTGAACAGATTGTGGATTTCTTATGATCGCGGGAACCGACGCAAGGGATCGTCACGGGCAACTCGCTCTCGTGTCCCGCTGCCAGGCTAGCAACACCGGCTATTTCGCCAGCTCCTCTTTCACCTTCGCCGCGAGCTGAGCCAATGTGAATGGCTTCTGCAGGAAGGCGAAGGGAACGTTGGGATCGAGGCTGTTATTGAGGGCGTCATCAGGATAGCCGGACATGAAGATGATCTTAATATCTGGATTGATCTCCTGCAGCTGCCGGCCCATGCTGGGGCCGTCCATTTCCGGCATGATCACGTCGCTGATGACGAGGTCCACCGGGCGATCGGCAGTGCGCACCATTTCGATCGCCTCGGCCCCGCTTGAGGCTTGCAGCACTTCGTAGCCCTGCCGCTTCAAGGCCTCCGCGGCGAAGTTGCGGACCGCGTCCTCATCCTCCACCAGCAGAACGCGGCCGGAGCCGGTCAGATCGCGATGGCGCTCCTTACGCCCGTTCCGGCCTGCAGCGACCTCGACCTCATCCTCCGCATCGACCACATGGCGCGGCAGGAAAATGCGGAACGTCGTACCCTTGCCCGGCGTGCTGTCGACGAAGACGTACCCGCCCGTCTGCTTGACGATGCCGTAGACCGTCGCGAGCCCCAGGCCGGTTCCCTTGCCGACGCTCTTCGTGGTGAAGAACGGCTCGAAGATCTTGGCGCGCACCTCGGGCGTCATGCCGTGGCCGGTATCCTCGACCTCGATCATGACGTATTCCCCGACCGGCAGGTTCTGTGGCTCGAGCTTCTGGCAATCGCGCTCCGCAACGTTCCTTGTTCGGATGATGAGCTGGCCGCCGTCGGGCATGGCGTCCCGCGCATTTACGGCCAGATTGATGATGACGGACTGGAGCTGCGAGTAGTCGGCCTTGACGTACCACAGGTCTCGCCCGGGCTGGATTTTCAGCTCGATCTTCTCGCCCAGGAGGCGATTGAGCATCACGGAGGTGTCCGTCAGCAGCTCGCCGATCTGGAGCACCTCCGGCTGCAGGGTTTGACGGCGCGAGAAGGCGAGCAGCTGGCTCACGAGCTCGCCCGCGCGGTTTGCCGCCGTCTTGATGTTCATGATGTTGCGATAAGCGGGATCGCCGGGGCGATGGGTCTGGAGCAGCAGGTCCGAGAAACCGATGATGGCCGTCAGCACGTTGTTGAAGTCGTGCGCGACGCCGCCCGCGAGCTTGCCGATCGCCTCCATCTTCTGGCTCTGGGCGAACTGCATCTCCAGCGCCTTCAGCTCGGTGGCATCGATGACGTAGAGCACCGCCGCCTCCTCCGCCGACCCGCGGCTCAGGGCGCTGAAGAAGACGCGGCGCGTGAGCTCGCGCGACTCGCCGACTGTTATTTCGAGGGGTTGGATATTGGCTTTCCCGGCCAGGGCATCGTTGAGCGCGGCTTCCACCTCCGCCCGCCGATCGGGCTCGACGTTGCGGGTTAGAACGTCGACGGCGCGGCCCCCACGCCCGGCCTTACCATCCAGCAGCAGCCGCGCGAAGGCCGCGTTGGCACTGACGATTCGGCCATCCGCGCCGACCGTCGCGATGCCGAACGGCGCTGACTGGAAGAAGCGGGCAAACCGGACATCGGCCGTGCGGCCGCGCCCACCCGCGTTGGGCTCCGTAATGCGCTCGAGCACGGCTGCCACAAAACCCGCCTGCTGCGAACGCTGCACGACAAGCAGCGTCGCCGGCCATATGACGCCGTCCTCGCGTACCAGATCGAGATCGATCCGGCGTGCTGTATGCTCGGCATCGCGGGCTAACGCGCGCAAGAGGAGAGCGCCGTCTCCGGAAACGATATCGGTCAGCTTCAGACCGCGTGCCAGCGAGCTGGCCGAAAGGCCGAGCCACTTCGCCAACGTGTCGTTGAGGTGCTCGATCTCCGCATCGTCTCCGGCGACCAGGAGGCCGAGGGGCATCGTCTCGTAGTAGCCAAGCGTCGCTTCCAATGCGCGCATCGCCTCGGCCTCGCGCCGACGATCATCGGTGACGTCGGTCATCCGCCACAGGACGAGGGGCTCGGACTCTCCACTCCGGCCCAACTGAAGCCGGCTTACGCTGAGGCGAAACCAGCGAGACTGCCGCTGGCCGGCCACGACAGTCCGCAGCCGGAACTCCTCTGTTCTGCTTTCTCCGCGGCCTGCCGCCCGCGCCAGCCGGAACAAGGCTTCGGCAGCTTGCGGCTCGCCGGCACAGAGCGACTCCAGGGCACTGACGTGATCGTAGTTCGTCGGCCCGACCAGCTCATCGAAGGCAGGGTTGGCATAAACTCGCCGGCCGTCGAGGGTGGTGACGCACAAGCCATCCTTGAAGCTCCGCGCCAAGGCATCGGTGATGTTCGCATTCCCGGAGTGGTCAGCGATCCGAATGTGCCCTGCCACGAGCCCAAAAACGAAGAAGACGCCAAGCGTCGCCAGAAACGCCATGGCGGTGAGGAGAATGGGCTCGCTCGAATCGAACGTGAGGACGGCAAGTGTCCCCAAAGCCCCGGCGAGCACGACCGCGGCGATGGCGATGACGCCTCCGCCGGAACGCGAACTCACCAGTGGAATGTCAGCCGTGAGCGGTCCCTGCTGCGCTTCGATTTCCCGCATGGCGGGAGAGACTAGCTGATTCTGGGAAAAGGCGGGCTTGCCGGCCATCTTAGGCTACTCTTACGCACAACTTTCACGAATGTTCATAAGCCCAGGCTACGGCCGCCCTCACTGGGAGGAAGGACGTCTCGGAACCGTAACGATCTCAATATTTCAGTCATTCCGGTAAACATACCGTTGCCGAGTGTCCGTTCACCGGTCTTTTTGCGTACAGAGATGTTCTGTTCGCGCACGAGTTGTGCTGGTTCCAATCGTGTTAATCTGTTTCGCGAAGCGCGCTATACCTTCGCGCTGCGACCGTCGGGGGGTGCGAACGGGATGGCCGGACGGGGCGGGGGCGCCCTCACAGCGCCATAAGGACGTGCACGCCTCCATCAGCTGATTGAGAGGAGCGCGGGCAGCGCCCGCGTCAATTCATTATGGAAATCCTGTCCTGGCTGCTTTTTGTGGTGTTCATCGCTGCTCTTCTCGTGGTCGGGGCACTGCTGCTCCGCGGCTATCTGACCACAGGATCGCCAAGCAGCGCGCTGAAGGGTGCCCTGACCGGCAACTTGTTCGGTCCCCGTCCACCGAAGCGCCTGGAGGTGGTGGACCAGGCGAATGTGGATGGACGGCGGAAGCTCCTCCTCATCCGCCGAGACGGCGTGGAGCACCTCATCATGACAGGGGGCCCCGTCGACATCGTCATCGAGACCGGCATTCAGCCTCCGGAAGTGCCCGAGGCTGCGCCTGAACCTGCCGAGTCGATCTTCCAGCGGCGCACACGGTCGAGCACCGTGGTCGAGGCGTGAGCCGCCAAACGGGAGCCGGGGCATGTCATCACGACTTCCAAGGATTCTCGTCCTTGCGCTGACCTGTGTCGGCTGCCTTACGACTGCCCTTGGGCTCCCGAGGGGTGCATACGCTGATGAGCCTGTAGAATCAGTTGCGCCTCCCGCGGTACAAGCGCAGCCGCCTCAGTCGCCGACCCCATCGCCTTTCTTCCCCGCAGAGCTGGCCCAACGCATCGTTCGCTTGGCCTCGGATGTCGAGAACGCCGCTAAAGGCATCCGGCGCGTCAAGGAGAGGGAGAGCGGGCTCGCAGCTCAGCGACTTGAGCTGGAACGCATTGAGGCTGAGGCGCAGGACCTTATTGATGTGCTGAGACCCCGGCTTTCGGCTGTTACGGCACAGCTTCAGAAGCTCGGTCCCCCTCCCGAAAAGGATGCGGCCCCCGAAGCGCCGAACGTCGCTAGCGAACGAGAGCGGCTGATGTCGATCCAGTCGAATATCGAGGGCGCCATCAAAAGCGCAGAGCTGGCTCTGGTCCGATCGCGGCAGCTCATGA
>ERZ795042.2396-NODE-2396-length-10373-cov-4.787362_pt1 | contig 10373 bp, 8 predicted proteins | sample MGYA00375126_ERZ795042 | MGnify/ENA primary metagenome ERZ795042 (study PRJEB30171, sample SAMN05518105) | compost metagenome | isolation source: Feedstock adapted compost from Newby Island compost facility, Milpitas, CA | place: USA:Newby Island compost facility...
GAGCCGATAGACGAGCGTCGTGAGCATTGCCGGGTGAAGCAGTCCTTCGACCGGGCCGGAGAGCGCCTGCCGCGTGGCGACGCTGAGGGCGTCAACGCGCTCTCGCTCGGCATGGGCGAGGAGCGAGCGTGTCAGCGCGGAATCAACGCGCACGTCGGCATCGATGGTGAGAATCCAGGCGGTGTCCGGCCTTGCGCATTGAATCCCTTTGGCGAGCCCGTACGCCTTGCCATTGACGGTGGGCGGCACCGGCGCCGCGCTGACGAGGCGGACGCGGCTATCCCGCTCGGCGAAGCGCCGGACGAGATCAACGGTGCGGTCCGTCGAGCCGCCGTCGATCACGACGATCTCCGCGACCTCCGAGCCTTGCGCCACCAGGCTGGCGAGGCACGGCTCGAGTCGCCGCTCCTCGTTCAGAACCGGCAGCAGCACGCTAACGCGCTCGTCGGTGGCCGCGTCGTCCCGGCGCGCGATGACCGTGCCTCGCGCCGTGCGCGCCCAGCGGGCGGCGACGCGAAGGGCCAGTACGGCTTGAATCAGGCCGAGGATGGCGAGAAGCGACCGCATCAGTCGCCACTCCTCGGGTAGGCAGCGACGGACTCCACCGGATATGGTGGAACGCGCCACGGCGTACAAGCGGACAGCGCCCGCCGAGGAATTAGCGATCGTGGAGTTTCCGGAATGCGGCGCGTGACGATGGCGAGGCTGCTATGAAGCGCATCGTGGTGATCGGGGCCGGGTTCGGCGGTTTGGCGGCCGCGATTCGCCTCGCGGCGCGCGGGCATGACGTGACGGTCGTCGAAAAACGCGACCAGCCGGGCGGCCGCGCCTATGTCTATCGCCGTGACGGCTTCGTCTTCGATGGCGGCCCGACCGTCATTACCGCGCCCTGGTTGCTCGCGGACCTCTTCACGCTGGCCGGGCGCAAAATGGACGACTACGTCCGGCTCGTTCCGCTCGATCCCTTCTACCGAATCATCTTCGCGGACGGTACCGCCGTTGACTACAACGGCGACCGCGAGCGGATGCTGGCGACGATCCGCGCCTTGAGCCCGTATCCCGAGGATGTCCAGGGGTACGAAGCGTTCCTGGCGCAGTCGGAGCGCATTTTCGCCAAGGGGTTCACGGAACTCGCGACCAAGCCCTTTCTGTCTGTCCGAGACATGCTCGCCATCGCGCCCGACTTGATCCGGCTGGGGAGCTACCGGACGGTCTATGGAATGGTTGCTCGGTACGTGCGGGATGAGCGCGTCCGGCAGATGCTTTCCTTTCACCCTCTGCTGATTGGCGGCAACCCGTTCCACACGACCAGCATCTACACGCTGATTCATCACCTGGAGCGGACGTGGGGCGTCTGGTTCGCGATGGGCGGAACCGGGGCGATCGTCGACGCGCTCGTGCGGTTGCTGGAAGAGCTGGGTGGCCGTCTCCGGCTTTCGGCCGAGGCGCGGCGCATCCGCGTCGAGGGGGGAAGGGCGACCGGCGTCGAGCTTGCTACCGGCGAGGTGATCCCGGCCGATATTGTTGTCGCCAACAGCGACGTCGCGACGACCTACCAGCGACTGCTGCCGGCGCACGCGCGGAGCGCCTACAGCGATCGCCGGCTGCGGCGCTTCCGATATTCGATGTCCCTCGTCGTGATCTACTTTGGGACCGATCGCCTCTACCGTGACGGACCGAGTGCGACGCTCCGGCACCACAATATTGTGCTCGGACCGCGCTACCGCGAGCTGCTTGAGGATGTCTTCGAGCGGAAGGTACTGGCGGACGACTTCTCGCTCTACCTGCACATGCCGACGCTGACCGATCCGTCCCTCGCGCCGCCGGGATGCGAGGCATTCTATGTTCTTGCGCCGGTGCCGCACCTGGGCGGCTCCGTGGATTGGGAGGTTGCCGCCAAGCCGTATCGCGACCGGATCATGCAATTCGTGGAAGACCGCTTCCTCCCCGATCTCTCGCGGCACATCGTGGCCGAGTACATGATCGATCCGCGCCACTTCCGCGATGAGCTGGGCAGCTACTTGGGCGCCGCGTTCTCGCTCGAGCCGGTGTTGCGGCAGTCGGCCTATTTCCGGCCGCACAACCGCTCCGAGGACGTGCCGAACCTCTACTTCGTCGGCGCGGGCACGCATCCCGGCGCGGGCTTGCCCGGCGTCCTCTGCTCGGCCGTCATCGCCGACGAGCTGATCGCGGAGGAGACGGGCGGCAAGCGGTAGCTGATCGCGGGATCGGGTGTCAGCCATGGATCGGCAGCTCCGGTTGCCATGCTGGCGTTCGCGGCCCATCGGCCATTGCGATTCCATCCCACGCGAGAGCTCCGGCAGACTGCTGCGCGGAGCGGCCGGGCAACGTCAGGCGAGCGAAGGAGGCCAGGATGCTCGGCGCCGCGCGGAGCTTGCGACTGGCGCAGACGTACGCGCGCGTGTCGAAGACGGGATAGTTCGTTCGCTCCAGCTCGGTCAGGATCTCGGAGTAGAGGCGGCTCGCCACCAGCGCCGTCAGCCGGCTGCGTGGCGGGAGGGCGCGTAGGCCCCGCTCGGCGCTGGCATAGAGCGCGCGGGCCCGCCGCGCCTGCAATGCGAGGAGCTCATTGAATCGGCCGCCCGGCTGGCCGCGCATGATGCCGTCGGGATCGCACCCGAAGGCGGCGATCTCATCGAGTGGCAGGTAGAGGCGGCCGTGCCGGGCGTCGTCGCCGATGTCGCGCAGGATGTTGGTGAGTTGCATGGCGATGCCGAGCTCCGCCGCCATCGGAATCGCCCTTCGATCGGAGCAGCCGAGGATCGGCGCGACGATCACGCCGATCGTGCCGGCCACGTGGTAGGCGTAGGTGTAGAGCGCCGGCCAATCGGCGAACCGCGTCCCGGCGAGGTCCATCCGGATTCCGGTTAGGAGATCGCGCACCGGCTCGACCGGAATGTCGAACTCCTTACGGGCATGCGCGAACGCGATAGCCACCGGATGCCGGGGCGCAATCAGTTCGTCTTCCCATTGCGCGAGAGCGGCGGTAATGGCGGCCGGAGATTGCGTCTCCGACCGGTCCACGAGGTCGTCGGCGATGCGGCAGTAGGCGTAGGCGGCCAAGATCGCCCGTCGCCGGCGGCGGGGGAGAAAACGGCTGGCGAGGAAGAATGTCCGGCCGTGCTCCCGCGCGATCGCTTCGCAAACGGCCCACGGATCATCCGCGATCGCGGGATGGTCTCCGTCAGTGTGTCGTTGCATGCCCGCCCGTCTCCCTCCCGTTGACGATCCGTGTTCCCAGTGCCGCTGTGCCACACATCACAGCGGCGTTACCGGCGCGTTGCTCTTCGCTCCGTTCAGCTCGGTGGCGCAGATGGTTCTTCCTGGCGCGATCCGCGAGACTGGGTGGCCGTCGTCGTCCACCATCTCGGCCGAGCGCAGGTCAGCGATGGCGCCGCAGCCGGTGCAGAACAGTGCCAAGCGCAGCTCCTCGACGATCGCGGCCAGCGTGGCGTGCGCGTCGTCCTCGCTCGCGGCTGCCGCCTTGAGGAGCGGTCCGGCGAAACCGGCGAGATCGGCGCCGAGTGCGATCGCCTTGGCGGCATCGAGCCCGGTGCGGAGCCCGCCGCTGGCGATCATCGGCAGGTGCGGCGCGCCCTCTCGCGCCATGCGGAGGCTGAGCGCGGTGGGGATGCCCCAGTCGGTGAAGGTTTCACTCAGACGCCGCGCCAGTGGGGTCCGCGCGCGGTGGTGCTCGACGGCGCTCCACGACGTGCCGCCAGTGCCGCTGACGTCGAGGGCGGCGACTCCGGCGTCGGCAAGCTGGCGGGCGACTCGGGCTGAGATGCCCCCGCCTACCTCCTTGATGACCACGGGGACGTCCAAGGCGGCGCACACCGCTTCGATCTTGTGGAGGAGCGCGGAGAAGTCCCGGTTTCCTTCTGGTTGCAGCGCCTCCTGCAACGGGTTGAGATGGAGGATGAGCGCGTTCGCCTCGATCATCTCCACCGCTCGGCGGCATTCATCAATGCCGAACCCGTAATTGAGCTGGACAGCGCCGAGATTGGCGAAGAGCGGGATCGTCGGCGCGAACTGCCGGATGGCAAACCAGCGGCATGCGTCCGGATTCTCGACCGCGACGCGCTGGGAGCCGACGCCCATGGCGCAGCCGTGCGCCTGCGCGGCAACCGCGAGCCGCCGGATGATCGTGAATCCCTCCTCGGTGCCGCCGGTCATGGATGAGATCAGGATTGGAGCCGCCAAGCGGTGTCCGAGAAAGGTCGTGCTGAGATCGAGAGCGTCGTAATCGTGCTCGGGGAGCGCGACATGCACGAAATGGAGCCGCTCGAACCCGGTGCGACGCTCCCGCGCCGTGACGTTCTGCTGGAGATTGATCGCGATGTGATCGTTCTTCCGGCCAGCGGTGACGGCGTGCTCAGGCGGAGCCGCGAGCGGCAGCGTGGACGGGGAGCGGTCATGGTTCATGGCGCTCTCCAGGCGAGTCGGGTCCGGGCTCATGGCTGGCATCCGTTCTGAACGATCCTTTCGCTCTTGCTCCGTGAGGAAATGCGCAAGCGCGGGTTAGCTCGCGCGCCGCAGGACGAGCGAGGCGTTGATCCCGCCGAAGCCGAAGGCATTGGTCAGCATGTACTCGACGGCCGCGTCGCGCCCGCCCGGTGGGATGATGTCGAGGTCGCAGGCCGGGTCGAGGCGCTGCAAGTTCGCGGTGCCCGGTAGGTGATCGTGGGTGAAGGAGAGCGCGCAGATCGCGGTCTCGATTGCGCATGTCGCGCCGAGGGCGTGCCCGTGTAGCCCTTTCGTGCCGCTGACGGCGACGCGTTCGGCGTGCCTGCCGAGGGCGTGGCGGATTGCCAAGCACTCGGTCGAGTCGTTCAGGACGGTGGAGGAGCCGTGCGCGTTGACGTACTCAATGGCTTCCGCCGGAACCTCAGCGTCGTGCAGCGCCAGGCACATCGCGCGGGCGGCTTCCGTACCGTCGGGGCGCGGGGCGGTCATGTGGTGCGCGTCGTTCGTTGTGCCGTAGCCAGAGACGATGGCGTAGGGGCGAGCGCCGCGCGCGCGGGCGTGCTCAGCGTCCTCGAGGACGAGCATCGCGCCGCCCTCGGCCATGACAAAGCCATCGCGGTCGACGTCGAACGGGCGGCTGGCTGTCGCGGGATCGTCGTTTCGCGTCGAAAGGACGCGGATCAAGGCGAACGCGCCGAACGTGAGGGGCGCGAGCGGCGCCTCGATTCCGCCGGCGAGCATGGCGGTCGCGCGTCCAGACGCGATGAGCCGCGCCGCTTCTCCGATCGCGATGAGTCCAGAAGCACAGGAGTTCGCGTTGGCGATCGTCGGGCCGGTTAGGCCTAGCTCGATGGCGACGACGCACGCGGAGGCGCCGCCAAAGACGGAGAGCGCGAGCATCGGGCTGACGGCGCGCGCTCCGCGTTGGATGTACCGCTCGTGCTGCTCTTCGCCGAAGGCAACGCCGCCGAGCGCGGAGCCGGTGTAGACGCCCATTCCGGCCGCCTGCGCCTCTTGCGGTGAGAGGCCGGAGTCGGCGATGGCCATCTTCGCGCAGGCGAGGGAGAGCTGGGCGAAGCGATCCAGCCGCCGCGCCTTCCGCTCGTCCATGAAGCAAAGCGGATCGAACTCACAGTCGGCCGCGACCTGTGAGGAAAACGGCGAGGGATCGAAGCGATCAATTCGGCGGACGGCGGACTCTCCCAGGCGCACGCCCGCCCAGAGTCCATCCGGCCCGTTGCCGATCGGCGTGATCGCGCCGATCCCGGTGATCGCGACGGCGCGTGTCATGAGTCGCGGACCGAGAGAACTATCGGCGGATGGGTGGGTCGGTTCAGGAGCGTCATGTTCCTCCCTCGGGCTGGTGCGCCATGACCGGCGAGGTCGCGGCAACTGGCTCATTGCTCGCCGCCTCGGCGATCGCTTTGATATGGGCGAGCGTCCTGCCCGCGATGTTGGCGATGAACATCGGACCGATAATCCGATTGGCGACGAAGTTGCCGACGACTGGCCACGGCGGGGCAAAGTCGTGATCGATCCGGACCTTTACGCCGTGCGCGTCCGGTGCGAAGGTCCAAGCAACCTCCATGCCACGGGTCACACCCCCGATGTGGCGGAACCGGACAACTGGCGTCGGGCCGCTCTGATCGAGGTCTTGAACGGCGCGCCATTTGACGGGGAACCGCCCGCGCCGCGCCGCCATCTCGACGGTCTTGCGATTGCCCTCTCGCGACAGCACGGTCACCCAGCGGTAATGCGGCAGAAGCTCCGGCCAGCGCTCGACCTCGTAGGCGAGCTGGACGATGCGCTCCAGCGGTGCGGCGATGTAGATGCTGTTGGCGGTCTGCATGGTTCCTCCTATCGCTAGGGCCAGAGAAGACGCGCAAGGAACCAGGGAGAGAGCGCGGCTCCGGCCGGCCGCAGATCCCCGAGGACGGCGCTCAACGTGAGCGCGAGGGAGTCCCGCCGGTTGAGGCGGTCGGTGGCGTATCGCAGCAAGGACGGGCGGTCGATGAACCCTTGGACGACCCAGCAGACGCCGCGCTTAGTCGCGAACGTCCGGCGGCGGATCGAGACGTACGGGGCGAGCGACGCGGTGGTGATCTCGCGCTCGCTCAGCGCGGCGCTGACGATTGGCGCGGCAAGCTGGGCGCTGCGCAACGCCTCGGAGATGCCGTCGCCGGTGAAGGGATCGAGGAAGCCGGCCGCATCACCGAGGAGGAGATAGCCGTCGCCCGCGATGCGCCGGACGCGGTGCGCCATCGGCCCGACGCCGCGGATGCTCCCGACCCGCTCCGCACCTTTCAGCCGCTCGGCAAGCGCCGGGATCGCGCGCAGCCCATCCTCGAAGAGGCGCTCTACTGGCGCGTCGGAAGCCCGCACGGTGTTGGCCGGTAGGACGAGTGCGACGTTCGTCAGGCCATCTTCGAGCGGCGCGAGGCCAGCGTAGCCGGTAGATGTGACGTGAAGCTCACCGTGGTCGGTTAGGCCGGAGACGCCCCGGTAATGGGCGACGAGTCCGGTCCGGCGCGGCCACCGTCGGGCGCCGCTTGTGCCGTTAGTGCGAGCGAGGAGGGAGTGGCGGCCGTCCGCGCCGATGACGAGGCGGGCGCGTAGCTGCTCTCGCGTTCCGCCGATCGTCGCTTCCACGCCGTGGACTCGGTCCCTATCGCGAATCACGTCGCGGACGTGCGCGCCCTCCACCAGCGTTGCCCCTAGCGCAACCGCTCTCCGGACCAGCAGCTCATCGAGCCGGAAGCGGGAGAATCCCATCGCGTACTGGCCGGAAGCCCGCGCGAAATCGACGGCGAACGGTTGTCCTTGTGGCGCATGGACGAGCATCCGGGAGATCGATCGCGCTCCGGCGTCGCGGCCAGCTTCCCCGAGGCCCCAGGCTTCGAGCAGACCGACGGCGGCGGGATTGACATAATCAGAACACGGCTTGTGGCGAGGGAAGCGTGCTTTGTCGAGGAGGAGGACGTCGTGCCCCGCTTCGGCGAGGAGGGCGGCGATCGCGCTGCCAGCCGGTCCGGCGCCGACGACGATGACCTCGGCGTCCGGCAGCGGTTCGGTTAGGGGGCGCATCGCGGGTGCGGGGTGCTGCCGGTCGGGCATGACTCCCTCTCGTCACATCGGTCGCGTCGCATCAGGCGGCGCCTGCCAGACGCCGACCATGCGAAAGAGTGGGCGCGTGTGGACGCGCGCGCCGGTTGCGCCAGACATATGCAAGAGTTCGGCCAACTCGGCAGGGGTGTAGGCGCGGAGAACGGAAAGAGGCGCGTCGTGGCGGGTGAGGCGGTTGCGGGTGAAGAGCCGCGCGGTGAGCCAGGCAGCGGCGTAGGCACGGCGGTTGCGGACGAGGTCGTTGACGACGAAGCCGGCGCGCGCCAAGCGGCGCATCTCAGCAAGGATGGCGCACGCTTCGTCTGGCGGGAAATGATGCAGTGTCAGGGAGCAAAGAACCACATCTACCGAGCGGTCCGGCATCGGGACGGCGCGGGCATCGCGCCGCTCCAGCTCGATCTCCGGGATACTCGCTGTGTGCTCCCAGGCGATGGCGAGCATGGCAGGGGAGGCATCGGAGGCGATGACCCGCACCGGGCGTTGCTGGCGACGCGCCCAGCGGACGATCGCCAGTGGGATGTCCGCCGAGCCGGTGCCAAGATCGAGGATCACCGCTTCCCGGTCGGACGGGACGTCGCGGAGGAGGGAGGGCAACTCGTCGAGGATGGCGGACACGCCGCCGGCCAGGCGATTGATCCGGCGGATGTCGCGAAAATTGGCGCGCAGCTCATCGTCCGTCCAGTCCGCGCCGTCCATCAGCTCCGGGAGATCGAGCCGCGACAGCGGTCGCCACGGAGCGGCCGACATAACCTGTCGTACGAACCGCGGTATACGTTCGGACAGTGGCGAGATTGGCGATTTCATGATGGCTCCTCCACCACGGAGATGCTATCAGTCATAGCTGTGCGGAACCGTGAGATGGAGCCGAATCGAACGCCGCTCCGAGAAGGATTCGAGCGAATGTGTGAAATTACAGTAAGCAAGTATACAGATGTAAGAAACTACTCATCTCGATTCGCTTAGCTGAGCATGGTATCATGAAGCAACAGTGGCCGCCGTCTCTCTTTGATTGCGGGCATCGAGGCGTGAGGGCCACGAATCCTCCGCACCCGGCCTCCGGCATCCTGTGACCATGGCACACAACCGGCGGCCGCGCGTTGTTAATTGGGGCGACGCAAGCCCTAGTTTGGCATGGGCGCCAACTCGCCCTTTCTGGGCTGTGAATGAAGGGGGAACCCACCGGTGAGCGCTGACGACATCATCATCCGGGCAGAGAGCGTAGTCAAGACATACGACACCGGGACGACGCGGGTGACCGCGCTCCGAGGTGTCGATCTGGCTGTGCGACGTGGTGAGATGGTCGCCGTGATGGGACCGTCTGGCTGCGGCAAGACGACGCTGCTCAATTGCCTCTCTGGCCTCGACACCGTGGACGCCGGCACCATCACCCTCGAAGGGCGCGACCTGGCCAAGCTCAACGACCGGGAGCGGACCGACTACCGCGCCAAGCGGATGGGCTTCGTCTTCCAGGTCTACAACCTGCTGCCGGTCCTCTCCGCCGTCGAGAACGTCGAGCTGCCGCTGCTAGTGGCCGGCATGTCGCCGAAGGCAGCGCGTCGCAAGGCGATGGAGGCGCTGGCGGCGGTCGGCTTGGCGGAATGGGCCAAGCACCGGCCGGCGGAGCTCTCAGGTGGCCAGCGGCAACGCGTGACGATTGCCCGTGCGCTGGTCAACGACCCGGCTATCGTCTGGGCAGATGAGCCGACCGGCGCCCTCGATTCGCAGACGGCCAACGAGATCCTCGATCTGATCCGCGCGCTGAACGAGCGGATCGGCCTGACCGTCGTGATCGTCACGCACGATCCGGCGATCGGCGACCGCTGCGCTCGCATCATCCAGATGCGGGATGGCCAGATCGTCGGCGAGACGTTCGGAGCGCAGGGGATGCTTCGGCAGGAGCGGATCGAGACGCCGGAGTCGCTGGTCGGCGCGCCCCGCCCCGCGCATAGTCCGGCGGGGGGATTAGGAGCCAACCAATGACCGAAATATTTGGCGTACCGATGACGACCATCATGGTCGTCTTGCTCGTCCTGCTGTCTCTCTGCTTGCTTTCGGTCGCGTGGGTGGCGTGGCGGCGGCCGGTCGTCTTCAAGCTCGGGGTGCGGAACATCCCGCGACGAAAGGCCCAGACGATCCTGATTGTCGTCGGCCTGATGCTCTCGACGCTGATCATCGCCGCCGCGCTCGGCACTGGCGACACGATCGATCACTCCGCGACCGCGGAGACCTATCGCAGCCTCGGCGCGACCGATGAGCTGGTCGTGGCCAGTCGTCAGGAAGACGGCGAAGGCTCGATCGTGACCGCCATCAATGAGCGCTCCCGGATCCCAGCGGACATGGTGCAGCAGATCGAGGAGCACTTCGAGGGGACGGGCCTGATTGATGGCCTGATGCCCGTCCTGATCGAGATGGTGCCGGCCGCGCTGATCGAAGGCGATGTGACGGACGCGAACCTGATGCAGCTCGTCATGGAGGGCCGGATCATCCAGGCCGAGCCGTCGGTCTACATCGTCGGCATTGACGCGCCACGCGTGCCCGAGTTTGGTGGTTTGAGCGACGTCGATGGAAACGAGATCGACTTCGCGGCGCTGGCCGACGACGAGGTCATCATCAGCGAGGACCTCGCCGACAAGCTCGGCGCGAAGGTGGGAGATACTCTCGGCTTCACGTTCAACAATCAGCCGCAGTTCCTGAAGGTCAAGGCGATCGCCGCCGATTCGCCGCTGAGCGGCCGCTTCGATCCGGCCACGCCCGGAATGGCG
>ERZ795042.2399-NODE-2399-length-10361-cov-83.889482_pt1 | contig 10361 bp, 9 predicted proteins | sample MGYA00375126_ERZ795042 | MGnify/ENA primary metagenome ERZ795042 (study PRJEB30171, sample SAMN05518105) | compost metagenome | isolation source: Feedstock adapted compost from Newby Island compost facility, Milpitas, CA | place: USA:Newby Island compost...
CCACGGAATGGGATCGCCCGCAAGGGCAGCGCCGGTACGAAATGGAGTGAAAATACTAACCAATCGCAATAAACGAAGCCGTTCGCTCAGTTCAGCGACAACGCGAGCAACGTACATGAAGAACAAGATCCCCCCAGCAATTCCCGCAGCCTGCCCCCGTGTCCGGGCTACAGCTGAGCAGCAGACAGCAAGCCCGCCAACAGCGAGCAGGAACGCACCAAGCACGAGAAATAATCGAGCATATCCCGTCGCTGTCGCATGCTCGCCCGCCAGCAGAAAATCGAGCATCACACCAAGCACACTCACGCTGGCAAAGAGCACAATGGTGCCGAGCAAGGCAACCAGCTTACTTGCCAGGAGGCGTGCCCGACTCACTGGTACCGACAACCAGATGTCGATGGTTCCCTGATCGAGTTCCTGAGCCACAGCCGAGGAGCCAGCCAGCGCAACGAAGATGATGGCAGCAATCGGCCAGACAAAACCGAAGACCTCGGCCTGTAGAAACGAGGAGAACGAAGCAGCAGGACTCTGCGGCACGCCAAAGGCGGCAAGCACGCCCTTGGGAAACGCTTGAGCATATTGTTCAATCGCACTCGCAGCACTGCGCACTGGGTGCCAGAGCGGCCCAAAGAGGAGAATATACGCCAGCATTCCAAGCGAGAACCAGAGCATAAGAGACTGCCAGTCGCGGAGTGCTTTTCGCACCATAACCCCATTCATGCCTGCACCTCCGTTGGATGTGCTGCTTCCGCATCGCGATAGATCGCTAGGAAGACGCTTTCAAGATCGGGCGGCGCATAGGTGAAGTCGCGAACAGGCAATTGACTGAGCCGACCGAGCAAGGCGCGGACATCACCCCGGTTCGTCAGTTCAACGTGCCGGCCCCCATCATGGATCGCAATGATCTGCACGCCAGGAAGATCAGCAAACGCAGCCTCGGTTACTGGCGCGTTCAACCACACTTCCATACGACGCGCGTAACGCTGGCGTACCGTCGTAATCGGTTCGACTAGGAGCAATCGGCCATCACGGATAATCCCGACTCGATCGGCGAGCTGGTCAACTTCAGAAAGACGATGGGAGGAGAGAAAAACCGTTTTCCCGCGCGCCTGCTCCTCGCGCAGGACTTCAACGAAGACATGCTGCATCACTGGATCAAGGCCACTCGTCGGCTCGTCAAGCACAAGCAATGGAGGATCATGCATCAGCGCAAGGATCAGCGCGAGTTTCTGACGATTTCCCGTCGAGAGCGTCCGCACCCGTGGGCCAGGATCATAGTCAAAGCGGTCAAGCAACTGGCGAACCCGACCGCGGTCAACACCGCCGCGGAGTCCAGCAAAGAGGTCAATATGCTGCCACCCTGTGAGATGGTCATAGAGACGGATATCGCCAGGAACATAGCCAACGTAACGCTTTACCGCGGCAGCTTCACGCCAGCAATCGTAGCCGAAGATGCGAGCCTTCCCACGTGTGGGACGCAATAGCCCCATTAACAGACGAATCGTCGTGGTTTTACCGGCGCCGTTCGGCCCAAGGAAACCGAAAATCTCCCCAGGCTCAAGTGTGAAGGTCAAGTCTTCGACACCTCGTCGTGCACCATAAAAGCGCGTGAGTAGTTCAGTCTGAATTGGTCTCTGCTGCTCCATAGTCAGGCTCCTTTCGCATTCGCTCCATGCTGTACGCCGTCATGACGGCATCAACTTCCTGGAGATAAGCACGCAACACACGTTTGCCGGCTTCAGAGTCACCGCCATCCGGAGGAGCAAATGCACGCTGCACGATATCGGCAAGAGCATCAACAAGCACTGTGGGCGGTGGAACGACAGCTGACGGGTAATATTCGGCAGCACTCATCATGCCCAGAGAGATCAGCGAGAGCAGGTAGGTTGCAAGCTCCGGGGAGAGATCAGCACGGATCACGCCTGCCTGCTGAAGCTGCGCAACCAGCACCGAGTCAAGCTGCCATTGCCACTGCGTTATTCGCGGGCTTGCCCGACGCAAGTAGTTGCCCAGGACTCTCCCCTGGGTTGTAAGCAGTGCCCGCACAAAAGGATTGGCAAACGAGGCAGCCATACCATGCCGAACAATCGCGCCAATCGTGCCACCCTGGGGGTCAGCTTCCACCCGGGCCAGGAAGTCGGCATTTACCTGGCGCAGCGTTTGAAACAGCAGCGTTTCAAAGAGCGCCTCTTTACTCGGCCAGTACAGATAGAGCGTGCCTTTTGCGATGCCAGCCTCGCGCGCAATGTCGTCCATCGTGGTCTTGTCATAGCCATAATGCGCAAAGAGACGGCCCGCCACCTCAAGAATGTGCTGGATTCGCCCGTCATCGAGTCGTGCCAACTGGTATCACTCCTCCCTTCTGACGCACTGACTGAATAAGCTTATTCAGTCAGTGCGTCAGAATCCTAGCACGACGCCGCATGAAGCGCAATGGGGCTCTTGGAATGTGGTTGCAGACAACCGGCAAAGGACATAGCGTACGCGACGCTGTGCGATCTATTCCGTACCAGGATCCTTCTTGGCTGCAAACAAAACGCTTCGGTCGTTACGCGGAATCCCTTGACATTTCGTCCCGCTGATCGCAGGGGTTTCTGCTGTCCTCGAGGAACACATCACACAGTAGACAAGCAATCGAAAGGCTCTTGACAACGGCCCCTGATCTGACTACGCTAGGTGCCGACAACGAAATGACGGAGACCACGGGGGCTTGGGGAACCAGGCTGAGAGGGTGGCTTAGGAAACTCCGCCACCGACCGCTGGAACCTGACCTGGGTAATACCAGCGAAGGGACGGTCTACACCGGAGGACGCTGGCAGCTCAGGCAGCGTCCCTTTTGTTTCTGCCATACCGCTGCGCGCTGTTTCCCCGGCCTGCCGCAGAAAGGAGCTCCCCAATGACGCCTGACACGGCTACGCTGCATGCTGCGCTCACCCAGCGGCAGGATGCATTGCTAAAGCTGGCCCAGCGCCTTCTGGCTTTTCCTACGCCAAATCCGCCGGGAAGGAATACTGCCGAAGCCCAGGCGTTTCTCGCTGATTTCCTTCGCCAACTTGGCTGTACGGTTGAGCAGTTCGACGTTTATCCAGGCGATCCCGACGTCATCGGCGTCTTGCCTGGCAAGCAGCGCCAAGCAGCCTGCTCGCTTCTGATCAATGGTCATATTGATGTCGCAGAAGTTGGCGACCCGGCTCGCTGGAGTGTGCCGCCTTTTGCTGGAACACTCCGCGATGGACGGCTTTATGGTCGAGGCGCAGCGGACATGAAAGGCGGACTTGCTGCTGCGCTCTTTGCGCTTCAGGTGATCCGCGAACAGGGCATCGCGCTCGCCGGAGACGTCATCATCGAGTCAGTTGTCGGGGAAGAACAAGGAGAGCCTGGCACTCGCCGTTGTATCGAACGCGGCTATCGTGCCGATTTCGCTATTGTACCGGAACCAACGGAACTCTCGATCGTTGGTCAAGGCGGCGTGATCACCGGGTGGATTGAGATCATCAGCCCAGAGACGCTCCATGACGGCATGCGAGCTCGCACCATCCACGCTGGTGGCGGCGTTCTTGGAGCAAACGCAATCGAGAAGATGATCTTGGTCATTGAGGCGCTGGAGCGCCTGGAGCGCCATTGGGCCGTTGTGAAGCAATACCCAGGCTTCCCGCCAGGTTCGACGACGATCAACCCAGCAGTTATTGAAGGTGGGCGACATCCGGCCTTTCTTGCTGATCGTTGTGCACTCTGGATCACCGTGCACTTCTATCCCAATGAACAATGGCAGGATGTGGTTGCCGAGATCGAGTCATATGTGCTCGCAGCAGCCCAGTCGGACCCCTGGCTTCGACTTCACCCGCCCCGCTTCCGTTGGGGCGGCGAGTCAATGCTGGTTGACCGTGGAGAAATCTTTCCTGCAGCCCCACTTCCGCTCCACCACCCCGGCTTGCTCACACTGCGCCAGGCACATGCACAGATCTGGGGAAACGAGCCAGCCACTGGGATGTGGCCCTCGGTCTCTGACGCTGGCTGGCTCGCAGACGCTGGCATCCCAACCGTGGTGTACGGTCCGGGAAGCCTCGCACAAGCACATACCGTTGACGAATGGGTCAGTGTCGAAGCGCTGCTGGGTTTCAGCCATGTGCTAGCTGAGTTCATTGTCCGCTGGTGCAATCGCCCGAAGGAGGCCATGTGAGTGAGCCTACAATGCCGTTCTGGCGAATTGAGATACGGAACGTGAGTAAGACCTTTTCGCACGCTGGTCAGCAACTGCTCGTGCTTGACACCGTGTCCTTGCAGGTGCGTGACCGCGAATTTGTGAGTGTCATCGGGCCAAGCGGTTGTGGCAAGAGCACCCTACTCAACATTATCGCAGGGTTAGAGGAGCCATCCAGCGGCGAAGTGTGGCTTGATGGATCACCAGCACCTGAACGACTCGGGCGAGTTGCGTATATGCACCAGCGCGACCTCCTGCTCCCCTGGCGTACGGTGCTTGATAACGTGGTGCTTGGGCTCGAGCTCGCAGGCGTCCCACGTGCTCAAGCACGGGAGCGTGCGCGGGGGTGGCTTGTACGCTTCGGCCTCGAAGGATTCGCCGACGTCTATCCGGCAGCGCTCTCCGGTGGCATGCGTCAGCGCGCAGCCTTCCTCCGCACGCTCTTGACTGAGCGACCAGTCCTCTTGCTTGATGAACCCTTTGGAGCACTCGACGCGCTCACACGGGCTGAAATGCAAGAGTGGCTGTTGGCGTTGTGGGGCGATGTCGGCCGCACAGTACTGTTTGTGACCCATGATGTCGAGGAAGCGATCCTGCTCGCAGATCGTGTCCTCGTCATGAGCCAACGTCCTGGCCGCATTCTCCGTGAGTATTCCGTTCCACTGCCACGTCCACGGACCTACCAGCATGTGACAGATCCGGCGTTCGTCGCACTGAAAGCGGAACTGCTCGCAACATTGCGAGCTGAGCGCGTGAAAGGCCAAGTCAATGTTCCAGCCGTTCGGTCATGAAAGGCAACCGCATGGACCACTTGTTGTACCCGTATTGGGAGTGCTCAGCGGACTTCTTATCTGGGAGTTGGCCGTGCGGTTGGCGCATCTCCCACGGTGGTTCCTGCCAGCTCCAAGTGCGATTGTCCAAGCATTTGTTCGTGATCGAGCGCTTCTCTGGCGACACACTGCTGTCACCCTAGAGGAAGTCCTTGTTGGTCTTGCGCTCTCACTCGTCCTTGGCCTGGCACTCGCATTGGCGATCGCTGCTTCCCCAACACTGGAACGCACACTGTATCCAGCCATTGTCGCCTCACAAGCAATACCGGTACTTGCTCTTGCACCGTTATTGCTGATCTGGCTGGGATATGGCCTGAGTCCGAAGGTCGTGGTCGTCGTGCTTACCTGCTTTTTCCCGATCACGGTCAATACCGCCGACGGTCTGCGAAACGTCGATCCGGAACTTGTCGATTTAGTGCGCAGCATGGGAGGACGTGGCTGGCAAGTGTTCCGCATCGTTCGCTTACCTGGAGCGTTACCAAGCTTCTTTTCAGGGCTACGCGTTGCCGCTGCAGTGAGTGTCATCGGAGCTCTGATCGGCGAATGGGTGGGGTCCTCAGCTGGTCTGGGATACCTGATGATTCGTTCAGCCTCACAGTTTCTGACTGATCGCGTCTTTGCCGCAGTTGTGATTGCAGCTGTGCTGAGTATTGGGCTGTTCTGGCTTATTGGCTGGGTCGAACGCATCACGCTGCGCTGGCGTCAGCTGCCACGCAGCGAGCGTCCAGCTGCAGCACGATAGGAGGGGTAAGGCAGATGACCGAGAACGCTCTTCTCCGCTCGAAGTCAGCTCGCCTCACGCGTCGTATGCTCCTTCGCGGGGCAACCACCCTCGGGCTTGGGATGCTCCTTGCCGCCTGTAGCAACACTGGGCCGACTCTCACGCCAGGACAGAATACAGCTGACCGTGGAACAACACCATCACCTGCCCGAACCCCTTCTCCCGCGACACAAACAACAGGGCAGACGAGTGTTAGCGTCGCTCTGGACTGGTATCCCTGGTCAAACCACACCGGGCTCCTGATGGCCCAGGAGCATGGTGCGTTTGCGCAACAAGGACTGGATGTACGCCTTGAAGTCCCAGCTAACCCCGACGACGTGCTGAAGCTCGTTGCGACTGGACGCAATACCTTTGGCATTAGCTACGAGACAGACGTGTTGGAAGCACGGGCCCAGGGATTGCCCGTTGTCTCAATTGCAGCTCTTGTTCAGCACCCACTCAATTCTGTTATGGCACTCAAGCGCTCAGGCATTACTCGCCCCCGTGACCTCGTGGGGAAGCAAGTAGGATATCCCGGGATTCCGAGCGACGAGGCCTTGTTAGCGACGATGCTCGAGAGCGACGGCGCCAAACTTGATCAAGTGCAGCTCGTTAACGTGGGCTATGACTTGGTCGCTGCACTCCTTGGCCACAAGGTCGATGCCGTCATTGGCGCCTACTGGGTGCATGAATCAATCCTGATTGAGCAGCAGGGCGAGCAAGTAACAGTGTTGAAAGTTGAAGATTGGGGAGTGCCGGATTTCTACGAACTCGTTATGGTTACAAGCGATGACCAGGTCAAGCAACACGCTGATCTCGTGCAACGTTTTGTCCGCGCAATGATCCGTGGCTACCAAGATGCCCAAGCGAATTTACAGGCTGCCGTTGACCTCCTCGTCAAACGCTACCCCGACACAAACCGAAGCGTTGAAGAAGTTGGCATTCAGCGTTTGGCTCCGCTCTGGACAGCTGGGGTGCCCATTTTTGGATGGCAAGAAGCAAGCCGATGGCAACAGTACGCCACCTGGATGAAATCGCGAGGGCTCTTATCCGGCCAAGTTGACCCGAATAGCGCATTCACGAATCAGTTCGTTGAGGCCGCCCGTACCAGTGCATAAGGAGGAGCGCCATGCGTGAACCACTCACCACAACGCTCTGGCATGCCATTACCCCGATTTACGCCGCCATTCTCGAGCACCCCTTCATCACCGGGCTCACTGATGGCTCCCTACCAGAACCAAGCTTCCGCTTCTACGTCGTGCAAGACGCCCTCTATCTCCAAGATTTCGCCCGAGCACAAGCACTCGCCGCAGCCAAAGCGCCACGAGACACCTGGTGCGAGTTATTTGCGGAGCATGCGAAAACGAGTCTCGTTGTAGAGCGAGCGCTCCATGAAGCATTTTTCCAGCATTGGGGACTTTCTTCCGAAGCAGTCTATCGCACCCCAAAGATGCCCGCAAACCAGGCATACACGAACTACCTCCTTGCCATCGCAGCACTCGGCACATTTGAAGAGGCAATCGCCGCCCTGCTGCCGTGTTACTGGATCTATTGGGAAGTCGGCAAGCACCTCGAAGCTACTGGCTCTCCCAATCCCCTCTATCAGCGCTGGATTGAGACGTATGCTTCAGAGGAGTTTGGCAGCATTGTCCAAGCGGTGCAAACAGTGATGGATGAAGCAGCAGCTGATTTACCAGAGAGCCGACGAACTGTGCTGATTCGCCACTTTCGCCAGACGAGCATCTATGAATGGCAATTCTGGGACGATGCGTATCACCGGCGAACATTTCCTTGGCTGGAACAAGAAAGCGAGCACCAGTGACAGTCGCCCAAAAGAGATCCACCGTGTATACTCACGAACTTGGCAAGCGGACGCGTCAGAGAGGTGGGTTACAGCACACCAGCAAGCATTGACGCGGCGCGAGCAACGCCGAAGTGGCGGAACGGCAGACGCGGCGGTCTCAAAAACCGCTGGGGGCAACCCCGTGAGGGTTCGAGTCCCTCCTTCGGCACCACGAAAGCGGCAGCAGCATGCGGAAATCTGGCCCTCCTTCTCCTCAGCGTGAACTGGGGAAGAGGAGGCATATGGGGGTCAGGCGAGGGTCAGCTGAGGGTCACCCCGCCAACGACAACTCCCGCCAGCGACACGGCCAGCCTCTTTCCGCGGCATTCACGCCGAGTGAGCAATCGAGTTAGCAACGAGCTGATTGATGCAGGTGTTCCGCGGCCTGGTGCATCAGCCCCGGCGTCACATGCGAGTAGGTATCCAGCGTGATCTGGATCGTGCTGTGGCCGAGGAGGCTGGCCACCACCTTCGGATGCACCCCGTCGGTTAAAAGGAGCATCAACGCACCTACAACACTGTAGCATACCTGTCGCAGTCCGCCAGACTGCAAGCGATCTCGTCCCAGTGTGCTGCCAGCCAAACGCCCAACGATGCCTCACGAGTGCAGCTTTCCCGCACCGTGTTATCGCACGTTTGGAGCAGAATTTACCCGCGAGCACGATAGGGTGTTTCGCTACACTGAGTACTCTGTGCTGTACAACAGGCACGAAGACGATAGCGGATTTGCCGTACTACGGGAAGAAAGCTGATCCCGGAGCTAGGCACCAAGAACGGCAGTCGTTCCATTCCCGACATCAAGAAAGCTGATGAGACGAGGGAGATCCTCTAGCGTCGCCAACAGGCAACATAGGACAAACACCCGTTCAGTCCCCTCCTACTGCCACACTCGTGCCAGGAATTGCAAGATCTCGCGCCTACGGTTCTCCAGGTCTGCTATCCGGCAATGACACACGCTGCCACACCACCGACCAGAGCACTTATCACAAGTCCCAGACTCGCGTGGGCCCCATCACCGTTGCCTTATCCCTGCCAAGACGCAACTCTTTCTCGACAGATAGTGGGAAAGGGTGCTACTAGACCACCCCGCCCCAAAATCGGCGATGACAATCGTCACCAAGCGGCAGAGACCATCCACCAGCACCACCGAGGTCGCTCTTGCTCCCACTCTTGTCTGGTTCATGTCCTGCCGCTACACTCCTGCTGACAACAAGAAGAAGGTCAGTCTGCCGGAAGGGAGTTGCTGATGCAGTTCCAGGCTTTCCGCTGGTTCCCACGTGCTGCCAGGCCAGCGCCCTCACGAGCCCGCCTCAGGCGGCTCCCCCTCGTGCTGCTCACCCTCCTCCTCGTTGCCTCCTCACTTCCCACACCAGCCGCCGCAGAGCCCATTCTCGTGCCATCCCCACCCCAACCAGACGGAGTGCGGGGTGACATCGGCCTCGGGGTCAACCCCTTCGCCGCCTGTAGCTCATGGTGGGTTCTGTATCCGCCTGGCCCCTTCCAGCTTGTGCCAGAAGTCTTCATTCCCTTCCTGGCCTATGATGTCCCCGTGGCTCGCGGGCTGGAGCAGCAGCCAGTCTTCGGAGCAGAGCCCTGGCTGGAAGCAGGGCCCCTGATGCTGGAGCCCTATCGGGAAGGTCTCGCGCTTGCGGACACTCCCGTGTGCCCCCTCTTCAAGAGTGAGGAGCGCACCATCGTCGGAGGACGCTGGGTTGTCTATTCACCGAAAGGGCGCGTGGAACTCACCAATGTCCTGCCATCCATCACGCGAGAGAAGTCTGTCGCCACCATCACCTTCGGGGCGGACAGCTCATCTGGTCGCTCCATTGTCCTCCCAAACGTTTTCGAATACCGGAGCACCTGGGATCCGCTGGATCCTCCCTGGTGGCTGACCAGTGGGCGACTGCCCTGGGAACTCCTCGCAGGGCTGATCCAGGTTGGCGATTCTCGCTTCATCCAGCGTGAGCCGCCTGCCATCCCCATCGTTGGTGACCCTGACGGCGGCGGCGTGACCTATGCGGCCCTGGCCAACGCGGTTCGGTCAGCAACCCCATGGCAACCCAGCATGGTGCTCGATGCCCAGGGCAACGTCACCATTGACCTCACTGCGCCCAAGGTCTCTTGGCAGCCTGTGATGGTTCCTCCATCTGCAATCCCCGGGGGCACTCATCCCTCCGTCGTCGCCGATGTCTTCTGGGACTTCCTGCAGCAACCAGGATGGGTGGCAACCGATCTTTCCTGGGTCCATATAGACCCGCGGCATCCGGCGGTGAAGCTCTTCCACTACACGCTGGTCAAGTCGCCGCACCGCGTGCCCTGGCTCTGGCTGGTGGGGCTGCCCATCACGAATCCCTACTGGACACGCGCCAAAGTCGGCGGGGTGGAGCGCTGGGTATTGGTGCAGTGCTTTGAGCGGCGCTGCCTCAGCTATACGCCGGACAACCCGGATCCGTGGAAGGTTGAGTTCACCAATACCGGGCTGCACTACTACCAGTGGCGGTACGGAGCACCCTGGAATGCACAGACGTTGGGAGTGGGATGGGCAGCCAAGCGTGCCGCGGATAACACCTACCGCCGCGTCGAGTAAGTGTGAGAAAAACCGGAAGGACAGGGCCAGAGGCTGTTTCCCTGGCCCTGTTTCGCTGTTTAGCACTTGATCCGGGTTTGGTTACGTGGTGTCAGGGTTACGGTGTCGTTGTGCTGTAGAGGGAGCAAAGAGATGAAAAA
>ERZ795042.2415-NODE-2415-length-10329-cov-4.892350_pt1 | contig 10329 bp, 11 predicted proteins | sample MGYA00375126_ERZ795042 | MGnify/ENA primary metagenome ERZ795042 (study PRJEB30171, sample SAMN05518105) | compost metagenome | isolation source: Feedstock adapted compost from Newby Island compost facility, Milpitas, CA | place: USA:Newby Island compost...
TATCCGCCAACTCCGCGGCAAATCCGCCCAAACCGGAACCTAAAATCAAAGCGACCTGCGGTTGAAAACCGCCCAGCCGCTCCCTCAACGCCGCGGCCGCTTCTTGTACGCGGCGGTAAAGGGCGTTGTCCATCATAGCTGTTTCCCTCCTTCACCCTCCTGCTCCAGCGCCCCTTCCGGCAAAATTTCCGGCAAAAAGCTGTGGCCGATGTCAGGCTTGCGGACGGCAAAATTTTCCGCCACCGTCGCGCCCACATCGGCAAACGTCCCGCGAACGCCCAAGTTCACCGGCCGGATGTGACGATGGTAAACCAACAAAGGCACGTATTCCCGGGTATGATCAGTGCCTGTATGGGTTGGATCGTTGCCGTGGTCGGCCGTAATGATCAACAAATCGTCGTCGGCCAACGCCGACAAAAGTTCGGGGATGCGCGCATCGAACTCCTCCAGCGCCCGGCCGTAACCTTCCGGATCCCGCCTGTGGCCGTACAAGGAATCGAAATCGACCAAATTGGCGAAAGCCAAGCCGCGAAAAGGCGTCCCCAAAGCGTCCAACACCCGGTCCACCCCTTCCATGTTGGACTTGGTCGGCCAATGGCGAGTCACCCCTTCGCCGTCATAAATGTCGGCGATTTTGCCGATGGCGATGACATCATAACCGGCTTCCTGCAACCGGTTCATGACCGTCGGCGCCGGCGGCTTGAGGGCGAAATCCCGCCGGCGGGGGGTGCGGACAAAGGCGCCGGGTTGGCCGACATATGGCCGGGCGATGACCCGTCCGACCCGCCACGGTTCCTGCAGCGTCAACTCCCGGGCTATGCGGCACGCTTCGTAAAGTTCGTCCAAGGGAATGACTTCTTCGTGGGCGGCAATTTGGAAAACGCTGTCCGCCGACGTGTAAACAATCCAGGCGCCCGTCTCCATTTGCCGGGCGCCCAATTCCTCAATGATTTGCGTCCCCGACGCCGGCTTGTTACCTAAAACGTCACGGCCCGTACGACGGACGAACTCGTCGAGCAACGCCGGCGGAAATCCGTGCGGAAACGTCTGAAAAGGCTGCTCGATTTGTAAGCCCATCAACTCCCAGTGGCCGGTCATCGTATCCTTTCCGGCAGAAATTTCTGCCATTTTCCCGTACGCTGCCAAAGGCTTGTCCGAAGGCGTCAGACCGGGTAACGGATGAATGTTGGCCAGACCCAACGCCGCCAAGTGAGGCGTGCGTAATCCCCGGGTTTCGGCGATATGGAACAACGTATTCGTCCCGGCGTCACCGAACTTATCGGCATCCGGCAACGCGCCAATGCCCACACTGTCCAAAACGATCAAAAAAATACGGCGAAATCGAATCGGGAACACCTTCTTTCTCCGCACGGCACAACCGTCACGCTCGAGGATGTGCCAACCGGTATGTATCGCGAATTTTTGCATGGGTGACATGGGTGTAAATTTGCGTCGTGGAAATGTCGGCATGGCCCAACATTTCCTGGACGGAACGGAGATCGGCGCCGTTTTCCAGCAAATGGGTCGCAAACGAATGTCGCAGCACATGGGGCGTAATCGGCTTTGTAATTTGCGCCTGCCGGGCGTACCGTTTGATCAGTTTCCAAAATCCTTGCCGCGAAAGCGGTTCGCCCCGGGAATTCAAAAATAAAACGTCGCTCGCTTTGCCTTTCAACAAATGCGTCCGACCGCGTTCCAAGTAAGCCTGTACCGCCTCCACCGCCCATTGCCCCACCGGGATGATGCGCTCTTTGGAACCTTTGCCGAGACATTTGATAAATCCCATGGACAGTTGCAAGTCGGAAACTTTGAGCGAGACTAATTCGGATACCCGCATGCCGGTGGCGTACAACAATTCGAGCATGGCCACATCCCGCAAGCCCAAGGGAGTATCCCGCCGGGGAGCGTTCAAGAGCGCCTCGATTTCCGTCGGCGACAAGACGTGGGGCAGCCGCTGATCCCGTTTTGGCGTCGGCAAATCTTGCGCCGGGTTGTGGGATATGCGCTTTTCCGCCCAAAGAAACTTGTAAAAATTCCGCAACGAAGCGGTCAAGCGGGCCAATGAAGCACTGGATTTGCCGGACCGCCGCTCTTGCAGCAAATATTGCAAAATATGTTCTTGCCGACTGTCTTCCAAACGTGTGACCCCTTGCCGACGCAAAAACAAGAGATAAAAAAAGATATCCCGGTGATACGCCTCAACCGAATTTTTCGCCAGGCCTTTTTCGACCTTCAAATAATGTATAAACTGTTCCAGAGCTTCATCCATTCCGCTTCACCTCGTCCGCCCTTCCATGGGCCGTTCAACGGGAAGGGGTACCCCGACGGAGAGACAACTTTTTCCCGCTCTCTTTATCCAGTCCGCGCCGCTGCCCGCTGCCGACCGTCGCTTCCTGATCCTGGGCGATGCAACGGTGGCAAATGCCATGAAAAATGAGGCGGTGATCGAGGATTTTAAAACGGTATTGCTGTTCTACTTTATCTTCGACATTTTCCAACAAGTCTTCAATGATCTCGTCCACAGCCCCGCATTCGACGCAAACAAGATGATGGTGGTGGCGTTCCCGGTTTTCGTCCCGCATTTCGTAACGGGCAACACCGTCACCAAAATTGATCTTATTGATGACTTTTAATTCACTGAGCAAATCCAAGGTTCGGTATACCGTAGCAAGTCCAATATCTGGAAACTTTTCCTTTACAAGCAAGTATACATCTTCCGCACTAAGGTGATCCACCTGGTTTTCCAACATGACGCGGAGGGTCGCTTCTCGCTGTGGCGTCAACTTGTAGCCCAACGCATGCAACTTTTCCTTGATTCGCTCCAGGCGTTCTTCCATGTCAAACCCCTCCCCAGCTCACTACTTTTCATTATAGGAAGGGGTCGAAAGCAAGTCAAACTAAATTATAATTATTATCTTTTTATATTCTATGTAAAATTATCAATACCAAGTTGCCATGACCCAATCCATCATGGGTACGGTCACAAAAACCTCCACCAAGCTCCCCACCAAAAACACCGCGCCGACGAGGGCCATGACACCGTTGTAACGACCCCATTCATCGCGGAGCTTCAGCGCATCGCGGCGGAACAACAAGCCTAGCAATATGAGCGAAAAACGAATGCCGATGGCCGCCGCCAAGACCAAGGCGGGAACGAAAAACAAATTGTGGGGCAACACACTGACACCGGCCAGCACCATCCCTTTCCCGGGCCATTGTTGGACGAAAAAACCGACCGTAAAACCAACGGTCAGTCCCTTGGTAAAAACGAGGGACAAAATGACCGGAAAACCGATGCAGAAAAGCCCCAACACCCACAACAACAGCAACGTCCGCAGCTCGTCCCCCAATACCGTCCACAAACTGACATCTGCGCCCATTGCCCCTTCATGGACAGAGAAAAAACGGAGCTCGTCCAACAAGTAATCCCGTTGTTCGGGGGTCAACACAAGGACCAACATGGCACCGAAGCCGACGCCTGTGATGAGCAAGACCGACGTAAACAGCAATGTCTTTGACAGCCCGTTCTTCATCCCATTCATCGCTTGTTCCTCCTATATGGGAATCTTATTCGGAACAAGCGGCGAATAGAATCATTTTTCCTTATTCATTTCTGCCGCATCATTTGCAACGCCTGCAAAGCCAAGATCGTCTTGGCGTCGTGAATGCGTCCGTCGGCCACCCAGTGCAAGCCCTCTTCCAACGTAAGTCGCAACGGTTGGACGAATTCGTCGGCATCCAGTCCCGGCGGCTGGGAAACATCGCTGTTCCCCACCCAGGCCAAATACAAAAAAATTTTTTCATTTGCAAAACCCGGCGACGTGTAAAACGAAAAAAGGAACTCAAGCCGTTCGGCCACAAGCCCCGTCTCTTCCCACAGTTCTCGGCGGACGGCCACTTCCGGCGCCTCGCCGGCTTCCAGCTTGCCGGCCGGCACTTCGATGAGCACTTCTTCCACAGCCTTGCGGTATTGGCGAATAAGCAGGAGACGACCGTCGGCCAAGACCGGCAACACCGCCACGGCTCCGGGATGTTCCACCACTTCCCGCCAACTTTCCTGTCCGTTCGGAAGTCGGACGCGATGCCGCTTGAGGGTGATGATTCTTCCCTCGTACAGTGATTCAACATGCAACGTCTTTTCTTCCAATGAATCCATTTTTAACACCTCGCGTCTTTGTTCCTCCGACGCATACGGGCTGCGTCCGCTCCATATATTATGGCAAGAACAGGAGGAATACGCATGAAACCGATACCGTTTTACACCGTACACACGCCGACACAACTGCTCATGGCCGGCAAAGGGTGGGAAATCCGGGCCAAATTGCGCCAGCTGAGCCGTACCGGCTTGACCTTACAAGAATATTTGCGCCGCATCAATGCAGCAACGGCGTCAAGCCGTGCAATACGCCCCAAAAATAAGCGGGGTCTTCCCGGACCGTCCGGCCCATTACGGTCATCTCGCCCGGATAAAGGGACAACAAATCTTCCAACTCGTCCCGCCGGATGATGGCCCGCCGCTCGATACGCGCCTTGGATCCGGCCAATTGCGTCAATTGCCTTTGGATCACCTGTTCTTGCCAACCTTCATACGGCGGCACGACAAAAATGAATGGTACGTGGATGGCCTTGGCGATAAGCGTCAGCTGATGATGGCTAATGCCTTGGTGGCGGGGGCGGGCGTCAGCAAAGCTGATGCGCGGTATCAAACAAGGCCGCCCATCAAGGGAAAAGGTGGCGTGAATCATGTCAGCCACCTCCATTCCGGAAAAACCCCATGTTGTCCCGGTGCCCACCGTGCCGGGCCCCATCATCATTACCACCACATCGGCTTTCAGGACATGCTTGGCCGCCAGCAAAGCCGTGTACACATTGACGGCTTCCAGCTGGCCGCCGAAAGCGTGGCCGTACGTCACGGTCCCGGCCAGCCACCCCAACTCTTGCAACGTCCGCACATGGCGACTTAACGCCAGCGGCAGGGCGCCACCGTCACTCATGATATAAACGAGCCGCAAGTCCGACGGAAGTCGGCCGGCGCGCATCAACCACTGGACGCCGGCGGCCAAGACGGGCAACATGCTGTGCAATTCACCGATCAAGACCGGCATGCCGCCCAAGGGCGGGGCATCCTTTAACGTTTCATGGTAAGGGCTCGTCTGTTCTTCACAACTTTGCACCGCCAATTGATACGGCGTGTAGCGCAATTTCATGATGTGACCCCGGAGCGGCCGAAGGCCCGGATCCGCATCGCCCGGCCCGCCGCGGCCCAGCCGTTGCGCCACCAAATGATATCCGCCGGTGCCCAGGTTCAAATGTACGGCCGTCGTATTGAGCAACACCGTGTCACCAGGCGACAGCGGCCCAATGAACTCGGGAAAACTCCACGCCTTTTCCCTTCGCCCCTCAAGCGACACATAAAGCTCCTGCAAAGACGGATCATCGGCGACGATTTGCACCACTTTCCCGACTTGCCAGCGAATCATCGGCACCCCGTCCTTTTGCGAAACGTTCCAACGCCGCAAACACCCATTGAGCACCTGGTTTGAATCACCTGGTTAAAACCCGGTTTGTCCTTTTGGCCGAATGTGGCGGCCCCGGCTAAAGCGGAATATTGCCGTGTTTTTTCCAGGGCCGTTCTTCTTTTTTGTTCCGCAGCATCTCTAGCGCTTGGCGCAATTTTAACCTCGTCTCCCGCGGATCGATGACATCGTCCACCATGCCGTGGGCGGCGGCCACATACGGGTTGGCGAATTTTTCCCGATACTCGGCAATCTTCGCCGCCCGGGTCGCCTCCGGATTGTCGCTCTGTTCGATTTCTTTGCTGAAAATGATGTTGGCTGCCCCTTCCGGCCCCATGACGGCGATTTCCGCGTTGGGCCACGCGTACACAATATCGGCGCCAATGGCCTTGCTGTTCAGGGCCACATACGCCCCGCCGTAAGCTTTACGCAAGATGACAGTGATTTTTGGAACCGTCGCTTCCGAATAGGCATACAAAATTTTCGCCCCGTGCCGGATAATGCCGCGGTGTTCTTGATTGACGCCGGGGAAAAACCCGGTCACATCCTCAAACGTAATGATGGGAATGTTAAAGGCGTCGCAAAAACGGACGAAGCGGGCCAGTTTGTCGGATGAGTCGATGTCCAAGCCGCCGGCCATCACTTTCGGTTGGTTGGCCACGATCCCCACCGAATAACCGTCGATGCGGGCGAAGCCGACAACAATATTGCGGGCGAAGCGCTCTTGCACTTCCATAAAATCGCCGTTGTCGACAACGCGCAAGATGACTTCCCGGATGTCGTACACTTTTGTCCCTTCCACCGGAACGACGTCAATGAGATCTTCCACCCAGCCGTCATCCTCCGCCGGCTGTACCCGCGGCGGCATCTCCCGGTTGTTTTGCGGCAGAAAACTTAACAGGCGCCGCACCGTTTGCAACGCTTCTTCTTCCGTGGGCGATGTAAAGTGGGCGTTGCCGCTTACCGTCGCGTGCACCCGGGCGCCGCCCAAATCTTCGGCGGTAATTTTTTCGCCCGTCACCGTCTGAATCACTTTCGGCCCGGTAATAAACATCTGGCTCGTTTTTTCCACCATTACGACAAAATCGGTAATCGCCGGCGAATAAACCGCACCGCCGGCGTTGGGCCCCATGATGACGGAAATTTGCGGGACAACGCCGGAATAGATGGAATTTCGGTAAAAGATGTGTCCGTATCCGTCTAACGATACAACCCCTTCTTGGATGCGGGCGCCGCCCGAATCGTTCAGGCCGATGATAGGGGCGCCATTCTTCGCCGCTAAGTCCATGATGTTGGCGATTTTTTTCGCGTGCATCTCGCCCAAGGCGCCGCCGAAGACGGTGAAATCTTGGGCAAATACGTAAACCGGCCGGCCGTTGATTTTTCCAAACCCGGTGACGACCCCTTCACCGGGCGCTTCCACTTGGTCCATGCCGAAGTTATTGCTGCGATGTTCAATAAAGGGATTGAGTTCGACAAACGTCCCTTTGTCCAGCAACAGGTCAATCCGTTCCCGGGCGGTCAATTTCCCCCGCCGATGTTGGGCGTCGATTTTTTCATAACCGCCGCCCAACTCGACCTTTTGCCGGCGATGATGCAGTTCCTCGATTTTTTCCAGCATTTTAGCCGCGTTCGCGTTTTCGACAGCGAAATTCACCATTTTCCTCCCCACTTGCTTCTATTTGGATCGTGAAATGATTCCCGAGATCAATTCCATATCATAGTGATTATGCATGTGTCGATTCAGCCGGCTGGCAAAGCTCCAACAAGACGCCGTTGACCGCCCGGGGATGAATGAAGGCCACCTTCGTCCCGTGGGCGCCAATCTTCGGTTTTTCGTCGATCAATTCTACCCCTTGCGCCTTGTAAGCCGTCAACTGTTCTTCGATGTTTTCCACCTCAACGGCCAGATGGTGAATGCCTTCTCCCCGTTTGGCGAGAAACTTGGCGATGGGACTTTCTTCATTAAGGGGCGCCAGCAATTCGATGTGGCTTTCGCCGAGCCGCAAAAACGCCACTTCCACCCCTTCGCTTTCCACCTTTTCCCGGCCTTCCAGCCGGAAACCAAGTTGCACATAGCGGGCCACCGCGGCCGACAAATCGCGCACCGCCACACCCAAGTGGGCCATTTTTACCGGTTCCGGTGCGGTGACGAGTAAATCCGCTTTTCCCGTCACTTGCCCGCGCAAAAATTGAGCCACTTCTTGCGTCGAGGTGCCGGGGGTAAACACGCGTTTGACGCCGATCGACTCCAAGAAAGGAATGTCTTCTGCCGGGATGACCCCGCCGACGACGACCACAATGTCTTCCGCGCCATTTTCTTTCAACAGCCGCATCACTTCCGGCACCAGTTCATTGTGGGCGCCGGAGAGGATGGACAAACCGATGACATCCACATCTTCTTGAATGGCGCTGTGCACGATTTGTTCCGGCGTTTGGCGCAAACCGGTGTAAATCACTTCCATTCCTTCATCCCGCAAAGCTTGAGCAATTACCAGGGCCCCCCGGTCGTGTCCGTCCAGACCGGGTTTGGCCACCAACACGCGGATGGGATTTGTTGACATTTCTCGTTCACTCCTCTATGTCCTCTAGTCCATTTGCACGAATATGTCCGTCAAGTCGCTTGATATTCGCCGAAAACGTTCCGCAACGTGCCGCAAATTTCCCCGATGGACGCATAGACGCGTACGGCGTCCAAAATATACGGCATGAGATTGTCGCTGCCCCGGGCAGCCCGTTCCAAACGTTGCAAACTTTCGGCCACGGCTTGGGCGTCACGGGTCCGCCGCACTTCTTCCAGTTTTTGTTTTTGCTTTTCCGCAACCGACGGATCAACCCGCAACAGTTGCGGCGGCGCCTCTTCCTCAATGCGGAACCGGTTCACGCCGACCACCACTTGCTCGCCCCGTTCGATGGCTTGTTGCGTCTCGTAGGCCGATCGGCGAATTTCCTGCTGGATGAAACCTTGCTCCACCGCCGCCACGGCGCCGCCCATGGCATCGATTTTCTCCAAGTACCGCCACACTTCTTCTTCGATCTTGTCAGTCAAATATTCCACAAAATACGACCCGGCCAGCGGATCGACAGTATCGGCCACACCGCTTTCGTAAGCGATGATTTGTTGCGTCCGCAAAGCGATGCGGGCCGAATCTTCCGTCGGCAACGCCAACGCTTCGTCCCGGGAATTGGTATGCAAGCTTTGTGTTCCGCCCAATACGGCCGCCAGCGCTTGCAAGGTTACCCGGACGATGTTGTTGTCCGGCTGTTGCGCCGTCAACGTGGAACCGCCGGTCTGCGTATGGAAACGCAATTGCCACGACTTCGGATTTTTCGCCTGGAAGCGCTCCCGCATGATCTTGGCCCAAATGCGACGCGCCGCCCGGAATTTGGCGACTTCTTCAAAGAAATGGTTGTGGGCGTTGAAGAAAAACGCCAAGCGGGGAGCGAATTCGTCCACATCCAAACCGGCGTCCAATGCCGCTTGCACATACGCGATGCCGTTGGCCAAAGTGAAAGCCACTTCCTGCACCGCCGTGGAACCCGCCTCCCGGATGTGGTAACCGCTGATGCTGATGGTGTTCCATTTGGGAAGCTGCTTGGAACAATATGCGAAAATGTCGGTAATCAAACGCATAGACGGTTTGGGCGGGAAAATGTACGTGCCCCGGGCGGCGTATTCTTTCAAAATGTCATTTTGAATCGTCCCCGACAATTTTTCCGGCGCCACGCCTTGTTTTTCCGCCACGGCAATGTACATGGCCAGCAAGACCGACGCCGGTGCGTTGATGGTCATGGAAGTGCTGACCCGATCCAACGGAATGCCTTCAAACAGTTGTTCCATATCTTTCAGCGTATCGATGGCCACACCGACTTTCCCCACTTCGCCGCGGGCCATAGGAGAATCGGAATCGTAGCCGATTTGGGTCGGCAAATCGAAGGCCACGCTCAAACCGGTTTGTCCTTGTTCGAGGAGATAACGGAAACGGCGGTTCGTCTCCTCCGCGCTGCCGAATCCGGCATATTGGCGCATCGTCCAATGACGGGCCCGGTACATGGTCGGCTGAATCCCCCGGGTAAAAGGATATTCTCCCGGAAAGCCTAACTTTTCCACATATTTTTCATCGGGATTTTCCGGCACGTACAGCCGATCCACAGGAATGCCCGAAAGCGTCGTAAACTGTTCCCGCCTTTCGGGAACTTTTTCCAGCAATTTGTTGGTCTTTTCCTGCCATTTTCGATATTGTTCGCCGAACGTTTCGTTGGCCATTGAAGTTCCACCTCGTTTCTGAATGTTGCGCTTGAAAAGGGTTCGGTAAAGCGATAGCATGAAAGCGAGGAACAAGCGTCACTGGAGGTGAGGATGGTGCGCCGTCGTTGGATGAAATGGGTCATTTATTTGGTCGTGTTTTCCATGCTCCTTTCGTCCGTCGCCTTTGGACTTACCTTCTTCTAACCGTCGGCGACCGACTACCCTGTCATAGTTCGGGCAACCGGGCCACTGTTGAAACCTTCAGCGGCCTTTGAAATACGTCGCGAAAGTGACTGACTACTCGCTCAGCCACATCTTCCATTGAACACTCGCAGCCCAATCGGCTCATGGACGTCACGCCGTATTCCTGAATGCCACAAGGAACGATAAAGCGAAAAAAATCTAAATCGGTATGTACATTGATGGCAAAACCGTGGCTCGTTACGAAACCGCCGTCTTTCATCCGGTGGAGCTTGACCCCGATGGCCGCGATTTTTTCGTCGGCCACCCACACGCCGGTGTACGGCTCTTTCCGCATCGCCGCCACGCCGAAATCTCGCAACG
>ERZ795042.2419-NODE-2419-length-10321-cov-3533.182837_pt1 | contig 10321 bp, 5 predicted proteins | sample MGYA00375126_ERZ795042 | MGnify/ENA primary metagenome ERZ795042 (study PRJEB30171, sample SAMN05518105) | compost metagenome | isolation source: Feedstock adapted compost from Newby Island compost facility, Milpitas, CA | place: USA:Newby Island compost...
GGCCTTACACGAGATGTGTATTTGATTGAAACGCCACAAACCTTTATTCAGGACTATTTCATTCATCTCGACGACATCCACACCCGGCAGGTGAGCGGCTGGGTACAGCTCAATGGCCCAGAAGCAGCCCGGGCAACCGTGCAGTTGCAGATTCCGGAATGGCATTTCACCCGCAGCTTTACCACAGATGAAAGCGGGCGAGCCGCTTTTACTTTTCAGGCCCCGAGCAGCCTGGAGTTGTGGTCGCCCGAACATCCGCGTTTATACCGGGTGGTATGGACAGCCGGTAAGGATACGCTTCAAGATGAGGTGGGCTTCCGCACCATTGCCGTACAGGGCGAGAATATCCTGCTCAATGGTAAACCTATTTTTCTTCGAGGCGTGAGCATACATGAAGAAGCCCCTTTCGGTGGAGGGCGGGCATACAGCCGCGAGCAAGACCATATTTTGCTGCAGTGGGCCCGAGAGCTGGGCTGTAATTATGTGCGGCTGGCCCATTACCCGCATAATGAAGCCATGATCAGGGAGGCGGAAAAAATGGGTTTACTCGTCTGGTCGGAAATTCCGGTGTACTGGACGATCGACTGGACGAATCCGGCTACACTTGCCAATGCCCAACAACAACTGCGAGAGAATATCACCCGCGATAAGAATCGAGCGAATATCATCATCTGGTCGGTCGGCAACGAAACGCCCCGTACGCCCGAGCGACTGGCATTCATGAAGACTCTGGTGGCGGAAGCCCGATCACTCGACAGCACCCGGCTGATCTCGGCCGCCCTGCAGATCAGCCATGTGCGCAACGACACTTCCTGGCTCGATGATCCGCTGGGAGAATATCTCGATGTACTCGGCTGTAATATTTACCCCGGCTGGTATGGCCCCTCGGCCGACGCGCGGGCTCGTTTTGCCAGCATCTATCACAAACCGCTTATCATGAGTGAATTCGGGGCAGGTGCCCTGCAGGGCTATCATGGAGATAGCACCCAGCGCTGGACGGAAGAGTTTCAATACCGGGTGCTGGATGAAGATATCCGCCTGTTGAAGACCATTCCTTTTCTGCGGGGCACTACGCCCTGGATATTGAAAGATTTTCGATCGCCCAAGCGTTTGTTGCCCTACTATCAGGAGGGGTGGAACCGCAAGGGCCTGATCAGCGATCGGGGTGTGAAAAAGGAAGCGTTTTACCTGATCCGGCAATTTTATACCGATATCGCTTCGGGAAAAATAAGTTTCGGGGGTGAACGCTTTGGCCCTTAGTCACACGACGAAGAGATCGACCCATTCATGAACTGGCATCTCGATCAGCTGTTTCAGGTTGAGCGAATGTGCAAGGATTTGCTGCTGTTGTTTTTCCGCAAAACGATGGCTCAGATGTCGTTTGAATTTTTCGATCAGCAGCGGTATGCCTTCTGCCCGCCGGCGTTTGTGGCCGATGGGATATTCCACCACCACTTCAGGCAATACAGTACCGTCGTTTAAGGTCAGGGTCAGGGCATTGGCGATGGATCGTTTTTCTGGATCGTAGTAATCGCGGGTAAACTGCGGCTCTTCCTCGGTGGTCATCTTCCCGCGGAGGATATCGATTCGGGGATCGGCAGCCACTTCATCTTCATAATCGGCAGCCGTAAGACGGCCGAAGATCAGCGGTATGGCGATCATGTATTGCAGGCAATGGTCGCGGTCGGCCGGGTTGTGCAGGGGGCCTTTTTTATCGATAATGCGCAGGGCAGCCTGGTGCGTACGGATGCGGATATGGGCGATATCTTCCGCCGTCTTGCCCATTTGCTTCAGCTGCTGGTGCAGTTGCATGGCGGCTTCTACGGCGGTCTGGGCGTGAAACTCGGCGGGATAGCTGATTTTAAACAACACATTTTCCATCACATAGCTGCCGAAGGGGCGGGCCAGCTTCAGGGGTTGGCCGTGCATCACGGCGTCCTGAAAGCCCCATTGAGGGGTGGTGATCACGCCTGGATAACCCATTTCGCCTGTGCGGGCGATGAGGGCCAGCCTCAAGCCACGTGCGGTGGCATCACCTGCGGCCCATGATTTTCGGCTGCCCGTATTGGGGGCGTGGCGGTAGGTGCGCAGGGGATGGCCGTCTAGAAACACGTGCGAAATGGCGTTGACGAGCTCTGATTCGGTGAGTCCGAGCAGCTTACCCGTTACCGCGGTGGTGGCTAATTTCACTAAAATCACATGATCGAGCCCCACCCGGTTGAAGGCATTCTCTAAGGCCAGCACGCCCTGGATTTCGTGGGCGCGGATCATGGCGTCGAGTACATCGTGCATGCGCAGGGGCGGCTTGCTTTGTGCCTGAGCTGTGCGCGACAGCCAGTCGGCCACGGCAAGGATACCCCCGAGGTTATCGGAAGGATGTCCCCATTCGGCGGCCAGCCAGGTATCATTGTAGTCGAGCCAGCGGATCATGCTACCCAGCGTGAAAGCAGCCTGCACCGGATCAAGCACGTAGTTTGTGCCCGGTATGCGTGTGCCGTTCGGAACGATCGTGCCGGGAACAATGGGGCCCAGCAACTTGGTACAGGCAGGATAGGAAAGCGCTTCCAGCGCGCAACCGATACTATCCAGCAAGCAATAATGTGCTGTAGTCCAGGCCTGTTCGCTGGTGATTTCGGTATGCAGCACATAGCGAGCAATTTCTACTAACAACGTATCGGGTTGTGGACGATCGTTGAGGGAGACATGCATGGTATCTGCTGTTTGAAGCCAAAAATACAGGAAAACCGGGCTTATGGAGCAGGGTTAGAGATGGGATTAAAAGATATCGGCGCTTTGCTGGCGTGGTTGAGCGGGCAGGGTGAAATAAAACGTGGTGCCTTTGTTTTCCTCGCTTTCAAACCAGATCGAACCACCGTGGCTTTCCACCATTTCTTTGCACAAAACCAATCCCAGGCCGGTGCCGATTTCGTTGGCCGTGCCGCGGGAGGAAAAGTTTTCCATGCCGAATACCTTGGGCCGGTCGGCTGGTTTAATGCCCACGCCATCGTCTTTCACCCAGATCTTCACCATGCCGTTGAGTTTTTCGGCACCAATGAAAATATGGCCGTTTTCGTTGGTGAATTTGATGGCATTGGTGGTGATGTTGCGCAGGATGATGCGCAACATTTCCCGATCGGCATAAGCCTGCAGGCGATCAGGCACATCATAGCGAATCTGGATTTTTTTCTTTTCAGCCTGCCATTGACAGAATCGGATATTCTCCAGTACGGCGTCTTTAATGTTTACGAGTGTGGGCTTGGGGTGGATGCCGTTCATCTGGCTTTTTGACCACTCCAGAATATTGGTAAGGAAATTATTCGTTTCTGTAAGGCTTTCGGAGAGACTGGAAGTGACATGGGTAATTTCATCCATAGAAAGACTACCTGTTTTCATGAGTTCCAGCATCATCTCCATGCTGGCGAGCGGGTTACGAATATCGTGGGAAATGACGGAAAGAATGCGGTCTTTGATTTTATTCAGCTTTTCCAGCTCTTTATTTTTCTGCTCCAGCTCGTTGCGGGTAATTTCTATGCTTTGATTTTTTTGCTGAAGTTCGTCGAAATGTTTTTTGCGAAGCTGGTTTTCTCTCCATAGCAGTATCGCTATGATGATCAGCAGCAGCAGGATGCAGCCAATGGTGATGACCCAGTAGAGCTGGCGTCGGATGATATGCTGTTGAGCCTGTTGTTGTTCGCGCAGGCTTACGATGAGGTTTTCATTTTTCTGGCTTCTGTATTGCCCGATTAATTCAGCAATTGTTTTGCTCTGTTGCAGGCTGTAGAGGCTATCGTGTAGTTGCTCATACTGGCGTTGGTACAACAGGGCTTCGTCGGGCTTATTTTTCATAGCCTTTACGAGTGCCAGTTTCAGACAATCGCGCATGAGCAAAAAGGGGTCGTGTTGTTCGACGGCCATTTGATAGGCCTTTTGCAGCTGGTTTTCGGCCTCATCATATTTTCCCTGTGCCAGCAACAAATCTCCTATTTCGTAACTCAAGCGAGCAATACGTTGCGGTTGATGCAGGCGTTGAAACATGTCGAATGCTGTGGAGAAGTTCCAGGTGGCTTTGTCGTATTGCCCCTGCATGAAGTAAATGTAGCCCATGTTATCCAGCGCATCGGCTATACCCATTGAATCGCCCTTCATCGAAGCAAACGTGAATTCTTGATTGAAGAGCTCGAATACCTGAGAGAAATCGCGCTGGGAAGGCGGTTTTTGTGCCAGTTGCCGCATCCGAATATTACCCAGTGCACCCGATAAATGAATCAGGCTTGAAGTATCGCGCAGGCGTTGTTGCAAAGCATAGGCATGCTGGTACGATGCTGAAGCGAGTGAATCAATACCCAGCCGAATGTACAGATCACCTAATTGTTGGTGAATGCGAGCCGCATGCACGTCGTCTCGATTATTTTCAGCAAGCGCCAGCGCGTTCAGATAAAGCGCCAGTGCTTGCTCGTATTGTTGAAGCCGGGCAAGGATTGAAGCGCGTATTACCTGTGCCTCGATGAGCCCGGGCGTATAAGAAAGTGTTTGCGCGAGATCAGCCGCATTTGTTGCAAAATATTCCGCAAGCCCGGGATCGGTGGGTTGATAGGCATGGGCTATTTGCAATTGAAGGTTCACGCGTAAGCTATCCTGCTGGCGATGGGCAGCAAGCAGCCTGAGCAGGGAATCCACTTTCGCCTGGCCAAACAAAGGAAAAGCACCCAGCAGGATACTATGGATGAAAAGAAAAACAGTAAAAACGATCCGCAATAATTTCATACAAGTTGAACGTGACCACCCCTACTGGTTTGTTCATGGATATGATATTGCGTTGATGAGGCAAACGATGGCAGAGGCCTGCTTTAAGCCCATAAAAATACTATAAAAAACCTAAGCTGAACCGCCTGAAACCCGGTTTTTCCTTACACGAAGTGAACTTTTCAGGGATCGGGGCTAACTGTCCGGTCAACGACAGAAAATCAACCGCCAAAAATAGCAAAGGGATATCAAAAAATTCTGCAAAACGTACGCTTGATTTTTTCATTTCTGTACTTTTGCAACCTGTTATTTGAAAATTTGTCCGGAACGCTTTGCATGCGATCTTGTTTACTAAACTTACATATGTATTTGGGTTTTTATTTGTTCACATCAATTACCCTTAGGTTAAATGAACAACACATACACCGACCTCGTCCGGCAAACGTTTGAATTTCCACAGGAAGGATTTGAAATCAAAGACAATTATCTCTATTTCAACGGGGTGAATCTGAAGGCCCTGATCGATAAGTATGGCACCCCCATGAAAATCACCTTCCTACCCAAGATCGGCATGCAAATTCAAAAGGCCAAGCGCATGTTCAGGGAGGCCATGAAAAAACATCGCTATGAAGGCAATTATTATTATTGCTATTGCACGAAGAGTTCACACTTTTCGTTCATTGTAGAAGAAACCCTCAAGCACGGCGTGCATCTGGAAACATCGTTTACCTATGATCTGGAAATCATCCGCAAACTCTACGAGCGCAAGAAAATTACCAAAGACACCATCATCATCTGCAACGGGTACAAAACCCGCTCATATACCAGAGCCATTGCCCGGCTTATCAACAACGGATTTAAGAATGTGATTCCGGTGCTGGACAACAAACCCGAACTCGATGAATACCGCAAACTGGTGCATACCCGCGAGCCGGTGAAAATCGGCATCCGCATCGCAGCAGAAGAAGAACCCACTTTCGATTTTTACACTTCACGCCTTGGCATTCGTTCAAAGGATGTGCTGGAATTTTATGTGGATAAAATCAAAGGCAATCCGAAGTTTCAACTGAAGATGATTCATTTCTTCCTGAACAAGGGTATCAAGGATGATATTTACTACTGGAGCGAACTGAACAAGGTGCTGAATATTTACTGCCAATTAAAAAAGATTTGTCCTGAGCTGGATTCGCTCAATATCGGAGGAGGCTTCCCCATCAAGCACTCCCTGGCCTTTGAATACGATTATGAATACATGGTGAACCAGATTGTGATGAATATCAAAAAGGCCTGCAAACGGAGTCGCGTGCCTACGCCCGACATTTACACGGAATTTGGTTCCTACACAGTTGGCGAAAGTGGTGCCATGATTTACAGTGTGCTGGGTGAAAAACTACAGAATGATCGGGAAATCTGGTATATGATCGATAGTTCGTTTATCACCACACTTCCCGATACCTGGGGGATAGGCGAGAAGTTTTTGTTGTTGCCCATCAATAAATGGGATTCGGAATATCAGCAGGTGAATCTGGGCGGACTAACCTGCGATAGCCATGATTTTTATACCTCTGAAGAGCATATCAATCAGGTGTTTCTTCCGAAGCTGGATAATCACGAGCCTTTGTATGTGGGCTTCTTTCACACCGGTGCTTACCAGGATCAGCTCAGCGGATATGGGGGCATCAAACATTGCCTGATTCCTTCACCCAAACATGTGGTGATTGAGTATGATCGCAATGGCAAGTTGGTCGACTGGCTATATGCCAAAGAACAGAGCTCAAGAAGTATGCTGAAGATTTTAGGATACTAAGCTTTGCATGCTCGATGTGGGCTGTTTCACGGATGAAGCCCGAACGATGAGTTCTACAGGAATGGTAATGGTAATGGGTGAAGGTGTACGTTTTCTGTCGCGATATTTGATGAGGTCCAGCATCGTTTGCAGGGCAGTACGTCCGAGTAAATATCCTTTTTGATCAATGGTTGAAAGTGACGGGCTGATGAGCTCGCCTGCCGGGTCATTGGAATAACCCACGATGCCCATGTCTTCGGGAATGCGAATACCATGCGTTTGCAACAACTTGATGCTATGCAATGCGCTGGTATCGTTAGCAATAAAAATCGCATCTGGAAGCGGTTCCAGGCGTAATAGTTTTTCAATAGCCCCTGGTGTGGATTCGGCCGTGAGTTCATGTTCAATCACCCAGCGTTTGTGAAAAGATAAGCCGTAATGTTGCAGGGCAGCCCGATAGCCCGCCAGTCGTTGTTGATAAATGCTGGCGCTGAGTTTACCACAAAAATGTGCAATGCGCCGATAGCCCTGTTGGATGAGATGTTCGGTGGCCAGCCAGCCGCCATGGAAATCATCGCCCACGACACGGTGATGCTGACCATGCTGTGGTGTGCGATCGAAAAATAGCAGTGGGATATGATGGGCTTTGCACTGGGCAAACGTCGAAAAATTCGTGGTGTACATGGTTGGAGATACCATGATGCCGTCAACACGACTCGAAATCATGGCGTTCAGCTGCATGTGTTCGCGTTCAATCCGTTCGTTCGTCTGGCCGATGAGAATGGTATAACCATGTTCTTGCGCCTCGTCCTGCATACCGCTGATTACCGTAGCGAAGAAATGCCGGTTGATGCGGGGTACGATGATGCCTATGCAGTGGGTACGATTCATGCGTAAGCTGGCAGCGAGTGTGTTTTGTCGATATTTGAGTTTTTTAGCCAGTGCCTGCACTTTTTTGCGTACTTCTGCACTGATCACCGGATTATCGTGCAGGGCTCTGGATACGGTAGATGGCGATATGCCCAGCTCCCGGGCAAGGTCGTAAATCGTAATGGGATTTTTTTTCGGCATAGTTATGCTTTATCACTTCGTTTTTGCAGGTGAATGAATAAAAAATAACCTACCAGGCCAGCCCAGCATCCAGCAGCCCAAACCTGTCGGGATTCGAAAGATAATGAATTTTCCGGCCTTCCCGTATCCTTTTCGTTTTCATGCCTGGGTATATGCTTTTCAAACGATCATTCAACTAAAAAATTTTTTCAACGGGTAATTACCATCCATCCGCTACTCCATCCGTTAATCTTCCCTTTAGGCGTTTTGTGAAAATTTATCATCTGTGGCTGTAATTCCGCTTAAATTTGTGATATGCGCCAGAGCTTGCAGATTTTTGTTAACAGCCTGTGGATGACCCTTGAAGAGCTAAAGGTCAACAGGTTGCGCACTTTTCTTTCGCTGTTGGGCGTTACTGTGGGTATTTTCTGCATCATTGCCGTGCTCACCATTACGGGTAGTCTGGAATACAATATCCGGCAGGAAGTGCAATCGTTGGGCAGCAATGTGATTTATGTGCAGAAATGGCCCTGGGGTGGGGGCGGAGAGTATCCCTGGTGGAAATATGTAAACTGGCCCGAACCTACTTTTCATGAGTACAAAGCTTTAGAAAAGCGGGTGAATGGTGCATCGGCAACATGTTATGTATTCAGTGCCGGCAATCAGGAGGTTGATTATGGCGATGGTTATATGAGTGGGGTGACGGTGCAGGGAGTAACCCAGCAGTTCAATCAGATTATTGATTTAAATTTTCAGGAGGGAAGATATTTCACACCTTATGAAGGCACGGGAGCTACGCCGGTGGTGATCTTAGGGGCCAATATCTGGGAGGGTTTGTTCGGAGATGCCAGTAATGCAATCGGGAAATATGTGCGTATTCATAACAAGGAATTACGCGTGATCGGTGCATTGCAGAAGTATGGCAGCAGTTTCATCAACGCTTTTGACTTCGATAATTCCGTGTTTATCCCGTATTTCACCGCACGCACGATTGTCAAAGATCAGGATCCCACTTTTATGGTGGAGGCAGCCCCGGGTGTATCCGTAGATGCACTTAAAGAAGAATTGCGTGGTGAAATGCGGGCCATTCGCATGCTGCGGCCTACAGATGAAGATAATTTTTCGTTGAATGAGATCAGTGCTGTGAGTGGAACGCTCGATCAGCTGTTTGGAAGCATCAATACGGGCGGCTGGTTTATCGGTATTTTTGCTTTGATTGTAGGAGCATTCGGTATAGCCAACATTATGTTTGTTTCTGTCAAGGAGCGAACCAATATGATTGGTATCAAAAAAGCCATTGGAGCACGTCGGGGCACCATCCTGGGCGAGTTTCTGATGGAATCGGTTATCCTGTGTTTAATTGGAGGCTTGATGGGTATTTTTCTGGTTTACATCGGCACCAAGCTGGCTACAGGTTTTTTCAGTTATACCGTATTCTTATCCGCAGGCAATTTCTTCACGGGTATATTTGTTTCGGTATTAACTGGCGTGATAGCGGGTTATATTCCCGCCTATCATGCTGCCCGCCTTGATCCCGTGGTGGCCATTCGCAGCTGATTAATTTTTTTGTTTGCTTTCTTTAAAAGGCATCACATAATCCATCACGTGTTGTGCAGTAATGGTTTTATCGGAGAAAATGATCAGGCGTTCAATGACATTGCGTAGTTCGCGGATGTTCCCCGTCCATTCCATTTGCTGCAGTAGTTCAATAGCCTGGCGTTCTATCTTTTTTTTGAAGATGCCATATTCTTTGCAGATTTCTTCCAGAAAATAATCGGCCAGCAGGGGAATATCTTCTTTGCGCTCGTTGAGTGAGGGTACGTGGATGATAACCACACTCAATCGATGATACAGGTCGAGTCGGAAACGTTTGGCTTCCACCTCTTGCAACAGGTTTTTATTGGTCGCGGCAATGACCCGCACATCCACCTGAATATCTTTATCGCCGCCCACACGCGTGATCTTGCCTTCCTGCAGGGCCCGCAACACTTTGGCCTGTGCATCCAGACTCATATCGCCAATTTCATCGAGAAACAGGGTGCCGCCATGCGCCTGTTCAAATTTGCCGATACGCTGTTTGATGGCTGAAGTAAACGAACCTTTTTCATGCCCGAATAATTCGCTTTCGATAAGTTCCGATGGTATGGCCGCGCAGTTGACCTCCACCAGCGGGCCTCTGGCACGATGGCTTTTTTCATGAATCCAGCGTGCCACCAGTTCTTTACCCACGCCGTTTTCGCCGGTGATCAACACCCGGGCTTCCGTAGGAGCCACCCGGTCGATCGTTTCCCGGATCTTTTGCATGGCGGGCGACTCGCCAATCATTTCTTGAAGGCCGTAAACTTTTTTCTTCAATACGCGGGTCTCGGCTACCAGCGTGGTTTTGTCGAGTGCGTTGCGCAGGGTGATGAGCAGGCGATTCAGGTCGGGTGGTTTGGCAATATAGTCGAATGCCCCTTTTTTCACGGCATCCACGGCTGTTTCAATATTGCCATGCCCGGAAATCATGATGATGGGTACATCGGGATTGATTTCCCGCGCTCTGGTGAGCCATTCGATACCGTCTAATTTGGGCATTTTAATGTCACACAATACGGCATCGTAGTTTTTTTGTTTGAACAGGTTCAGGCCCTGTTCACCGTCGGCGGCTTCTTCCACGGCATATCCTTCATAGCTGAGGATGTCGTTCAATGTTTTGCGGATAGCTTTTTCGTCGTCGATCACCAGAATGGTTGGCATGGT
>ERZ795042.2423-NODE-2423-length-10315-cov-6.122320_pt1 | contig 10315 bp, 8 predicted proteins | sample MGYA00375126_ERZ795042 | MGnify/ENA primary metagenome ERZ795042 (study PRJEB30171, sample SAMN05518105) | compost metagenome | isolation source: Feedstock adapted compost from Newby Island compost facility, Milpitas, CA | place: USA:Newby Island compost facility...
GCGGCCCTGTCAATCACGGCGGTGGAACCCTGTTTCTTTCTGCCCCTTGATGCGCACCAGCCAGGCCTTCGTACAAACGAGGACCTGCCTGCCGACAAACGCACGGAAATGAAACAAAAAATGGTACAGCTCGGTATAACAATGCCCAATTTTTATGCGAATATTGGAGGCGATAAAGAACAAGCGCGGAAGGTCTTCTCATTTGCTAAAGAGATGGGCTGTCAGACCATCGTGGCTGAACCACCTGCCGACTCGCTCCCCATGCTTGACGAACTTCTGGCTGAGTACGATCTCACGCTGGCTATCCATAATCACCCGCGGTCGCCAACGTCTCACTATTGGCATCCTAAGAACGTGCTGACGGCCGTGGAAAAACGAAGCCACCGAATTGGCGCGTGTGCAGACACCGGACACTGGGTTCGTTCGGGCCTGGATCCTGTCGCGTGCCTCAAGCTCCTGGAAGGGCGTCTCATCACCCTTCACCTGAAAGACGTCGCGGAATTTGGAGTGATCGATTCTCGGGACGTACCCCTGGGCACGGGAGCAGCCCACTATGATCGCGTCCTGGAGGAGCTGGCCCGGCAGAATTTCCGGGGCGTCATGACCATTGAATACGAGCACGACTCGCCGGAACTGGTTGAAGATGTAGCCAAATGTCGCGATTTCATCCTTAATTGGGCCGTTCAACACGCCTGAACGCCTGCCAGTGGCATCGCCGGCTCTTGCAAGTCTCGCATCCAGGGGAGGAAAACTATGCAGCGGCTGAAAACCGTGACGGCTTCCTGGACCCCATCAGTCCCCCAACCGCTCGTCGCGCGGTTGAGCGTCCTTTGCTTTCTCGTAGTCTTGACTCTGACCTGTCCGCCGATTGGGAAAACCGAAGAGGCCCAGCAGTTTTCCAAACTTTGGGGCAAAAACGGAGAACTCTGGTCGCCCTACAGTCGGCTCCCGGATTTCACGTGGGCAGGATACCGTTGGGGCACGGAGCCCTACAGAAGGCCCCAGCAGCGCGTGTCCGTCAAGGATTTCGGGGCCAAGGGTGACGGCCAAACCGATGACACGGCGGCCTTTCGACGCGCCCTCGAGGCCGGAAAGGGCAAGGTCATTTTCGTCCCTCCTGGAAAATACATCCTGCGGGATATTCTTTACATCCGCAGTTCAAACACCGTGCTGCAAGGCGCGGGGCCCGACCAAACGGTCATCGTTTTCACCCGGCCGGGTACAGAAATTGATCCCCGTCCCTCCAAAACCGATAGCAATCGGCCGACCACTGGTTGGTCCTGGGCAGGGGGACTGATCTCCATCGGCGGCTCGCCAACCAAACCTGTTGACGTTACACACGTTACGAAACCCCAAAGTCGAGGCGATACAAGCCTCACGCTGGAAAAGAATCCTTTCCGGCCGGGCGATGAAATTCTTCTGACACTCCGGGATGATCATGCCAAATCGCTCATTCATTACCTTTATCGCGGACAGCCTGGCGATATATCGGGACTGAGGAACTGGTACGTGGAACAGGTTTTCCGCGTTGTCCGCTGTGAAGGACACACGGTGTTCCTGAATCGGCCGTTGCGTTTTGACGTCCGTGCGGAATGGAGACCAACTGTGGAGCGATTTGCTCCGCCTCTGACAGACGTGGGAGTGGAAGGGTTCACCTTTGATTTTCCCGTGCGTCAATACGCCGGACATTTCAGAGAGGTGGGCCTGAACCCCGTTGAAATCACGCACAATGCCGCCCATTGCTGGTTAAAAGATCTGGTGATCCGCAACGCCGACAACGGGCCGTTCGTCTCGGGGTATTTCTGCACAGTGGAGAAGATTCGATTGGAGGCTGATCCAGAACGGACATCCCGTTTGGGCAATTACACCGGCCATCATGGTATCACTTTCGGCCGAGCCTTGGACTGTCTCTGCCGGGATTTTGAGATCTCGACCCGATTCATTCACGACCTCACTGTGCAGAGTTCCATCGGATGCGTGTTTTGCTCCGGACGTGGCATTGACCTGTGTTTCGATCACCACCGCTGGGTGCCCTACGAAAATCTTTTCACTGATATTGATGCGGGTCTGGGAAGCCGATTGTTCGCTTCGAGTGGTGGGGACATGCGGGGCAACCACACGGCCGGGGGTGAGACCTTCTGGTGTATTCGCACCCAAAAGCCGGTCCGCTGGCCCACGAGTTTGGGAATCGATGCGATCAATCTTGTGGGACTGAATGTGGCGGACGCCGATCAGGCCGTCCCGGTTCTGCCCTCTCCCACCGACCTGACAGGTCGATGGTGCGAACCGATCCCACCGCAGAAACTCTTTCCGCCGAATTTATACGAGGCCATGCGTGCCCGAGGGCGGACTAACAACTGACAAACAGAATGCCAAAAGCATGACATGAAACGAGCACGCACCGCCCACCGGGTATGCGGGCCGCGTTGCTATACCAAGGTTTTTCTTTGAAAGAAAAAAATTCCCCGCAGCAATAACCTGCCCATATCGAGCATGTCGGTTTCCGAAGCCCCCCAAGTAGGTTATTGTTTCTTGGTCCGGCGAGAGTATATTGCAAGCGGTGGCCATGACACACGCCAGGGGCTAATAAGAATTCCGCTACTTCCATCGAGTAAATAGATGCCACCAATTGATTGTAGAATTTATTGCGTCCCCGGAGCGGCAGGTCCGTTTCTCAGCAGGAGATTCAAGCCAATGTTTCGCAACCATAGTTTTAGTGCGGGCATTTTAGTCGGTGTCGTGTTCGTGCTAGCCGGATGGGCAGACAAGGCACGGGTTTTCGCGGAACCGACTCTGCAAATCTATCTCGAGGGCGGGCTTTATGATACGGTCACAGAAAGCTGGTATCTGGCGCCGCCAGGTTCTTCAGCGGGAGCACCCTTCCGGTTGTGGATCATCGGCAACACCTCCAAGGGACCTATTGAGGAGGTGCGTCTTTCTATGGCTTATTCCTCCATTTACCGGGCTAACGGCGTCGATCTTGCCGTGACCATCACTCCGAGCACCACGGGTAGTCTTTTTGGATTCACCGATCCCTCGACACCCCCCACTCCCACCTTTCTTCAGTACGGTGCTGAAGGAACTCAGCCCGTTTTGGGGGATGGTTCCCCATTGCCTGCCCACGGCATCTACGGTGAGGGTGTTGTATGGCAGGAATGGCTTCTGGGGGACTTCACGCTTTCCGATTCGCCCATCGGCGATTTCATCAACAGCGTGCCTCCACCAGGTCCGAAGACAGGTCAAATCAACGTTTATGAGGTGACCATCACTTTTTCAGACGGCTCCAGCGCTCACGGTGTGAATGTCCACTTTGATGCGTACAACCACGTGGAAGCGAAAAACCACGTACGCTATCGGTTCGCCCCGTTTTCGCACGACGCTGACGGCGATGTGACGGTTGTGCCCGAACCGGTGAGCCTTGTTGCTCTCGCCTCTTATCTTGGAAGTTCGTTGGTCTTCGGGCCGGGCACCTTCTTCCGGCGGCGAAAGAAAGGCTGACCAAACCACGTTGAACGCGTTTTCGACTGTGGTTGCGGTGAAGTCATCATTGCCCGCCCGGCCGTTCCTATTGGGCAACACGCCACTGGGCACATGTTTCGCACACGCAACATTGTAGCGCATCCGCAGAGCAGTTCCCTTCCTTTTCAAGTCGCTGCGGCGGGGTTTTGGTGAGGTCAGCGTCGTTTCGGCACGCGACGTGCTTATCCTGTGAACGAGGTCAACGACATCTGAAATTCCCAATCGCGAAGCGATATTGATTCAGGCGCATCTTTGTCCCGAGGAGTCAATGCTCTATGAGTCACCTCTCATCGTCGCATCGCCGGCGCTCGTTCCGTCGTGGCGTGCTCAGTTTCGAGTGGATTCTTCTCATTTCGCTCCTTGTGATCGGAATTATCGGCGGGCTAGCTGCGGTGCGCAATGCCCTGCTCAGCGAGCTGAACGATCTCTCTCAGGCCGTTGAAGCAATCAACGTTTGTGGAACATGCGATCCGGCCAGTTGTCCACCCGGCAACCCCGATTGCTGCGATGACCCCTGGTGGTGCCCGTGAGCTTGCTCCGGCTCCTTGCCCCTCCGAACAGTCAATGAGATACAATGGGGCTATGATTTGCCGGCATCGCCAGCCCAGTTCGGCACGCTGGTCTTTTGGGTAAGGTATTGATGGAATCGGCCCATACTTCCGAGACTGCCAGCCGTCCCATCACCCCGGCGGGCGCGACTGCGTCCGTTCCACCGGAGCGAGCCGCTCGCCGTCCTCGGTGGCGACGCCATCTCTTTGTTGCGGCTGCCCTGATCTTCGTCTTCGGGCTGATTTTCCACCGACAGTGGCTTCCGGTCCTCGTCTATCCACTCCTGGCACCCTCGGTTTCCCCTCCACATGCCGTGGATGTCGTTTGGATTCGCAGTTCCGATGGACACTCGTTACCAACCGAAGACGCGATTCCCCAAGCGGCAGCGATTCTACTGCAAAATCCGGATGCCGTTGTCATCTTTACGGAAGGATGGCCGAGCCGACTGGTGGAGCTGGGCGTCATCCCGCCCATGGTGGAGGTCCTCCGGTCAGCCCTGAAGGATTACGGTATTCCTCCCGAGCGGGTGATCGAACTCAAACCTACCCAAATCGGGCTGTGGTACGAAGCGCAGGCGGTGGCAGACTACCTGGAGCGGCATCCCAATTCGCACGCGGTCTTTTTCGTGGAAGAATTCGGTGGAAGAAGTGCTTCACTGGTCCTTCGTTCTGCCATGGGCGACGCTATTTACCGTCGCATCACGCTCGTTGGGGTGCCGCATCCCCTCTTCTCCGAGCAAAACTGGTGGCGTTGCCGGGCAGGCATCAAAGGGGCCATGGTGGGCTATCTCTACCTCTTTTATTCCGTCATAGAACCCCGGCCGGTGGTAGCGCCGCAGCCTTTATCTCTCGATGATTTTGACAGATTGATACCGGAATGTCCGGAGAGCCAAAGAAAATCCGTACCATGAGGCATCGGTGGGTAGCCGTTCTGGTGGTCGTGGCCGTCGTCGGCGGTCTGGCCGCCGCGCACCAGTGGTGGCTTCCCTACCTCGCAGGCTGGCTCGATGTCAGCAGCCCACTTCGCCATGCTGACTACGCCATGGTGATGGGAGGAGGTGTAGAAAACCGTCCGGTCCTGGCCGCCGTTCTCTACCGGAAGGGCTGGGTGGATCGAATCCTCATCTCCGAAATCAAACCCGTGCCGTCAAAGACCCGTCCTCTCTTACCCCCGGAACACGAACTCACGAAGGCCCTTTTGATGCGTCTGGGCGTGCCCGAGGATCGAATCGTCCTCTTGCGGGGCAATCACGCGGCGACGTTTCACGAAATCGTTTCCTTGCGAGATGTCCTGGTGGAGTCTCCGTCGGCCCGGGTCCTCATCGTGACCGACAGTCTGCACACCCGTCGGACCGCCTGGAGCGTCCGCCATTTGCTCGGCCCGATGGCAGACCGCGTGAGCTTCGTGGGGGTTCCTTCCGAGCGCTACGACCTCCGCCGGTGGTGGCAGTCTGGCGATGGATTCTTCATGGTCACCAGCGAGTACCTCAAGCTTTTCTCCTACTGGATCATCTATGGATCGGGAAAATGGTGGGTGCCAATGTTTATCGGCCTGATCGTCTTGCTGGGCATGCTCCGGCGCCATTTCACCCACCGCCGAACGTATCAAACACCGGACCATACTCCGGCCTGAAGAGCTGTGGCGCTTCAGCTTTCAGGCTTCCTCTGCCCAGGGTTTGCTGCCTTGCCACGTCATTATGGGGCTGCCGATCCCCGCGCATCCCTGGTTCTGGGCGGTTTCTGTCTCGACGCTCTCCGTGTCTCGGAAATTCCCCAAGTTGGTGGTGTGGCACTACCGCACTTGGAGCCAAGCTGGTAAGATTATCATGGTGGTAGCGCAACCATCAGTTTGAGGGGGGAACGTTGTGGGGGCCAGATGCGTTGGCGGGGCGTCGCTTCAAGGGGATATAAGCTGGGAGATCCATGGCCATGAGCGAGGCGCAAATTGAACCCAGGAAAATTCGCGTGTTCATCGCTGACGACCACGAAATGGTGAGGGTGGGTCTCCGCGCCATGTTTCAGGGGACGGAGATCGAGGTCGTGGGGGAAGCAACAACGGGCGAAGACGCGGTCAACTTCTTGCGCGATAACGATGTCGATGTGGCCATCCTCGATGTCCGGATGCCCCGTGGCGACGGGCTCAACGCTCTTGGCCGAATCAAGCTCGAAAAACCCGATCTCCCGGTCCTGATCCTTTCCACATTCGACAATCCTAGCTATGTCGCCCGAGCGGTGGCGTTCGGTGCCCAGGGATACCTCCTTAAAAGCAGCACACGCGACGAGCTGTTGGAGGCCATCCGGGCAGCCGCCCGTGGAGAAAGTATCTGGACCCGGGAAGAACTTCGTCGGGTGGCGGGAGGACTTGCCACGCCGCGGACCCAGGGAAATATCGACATCCCATTGACCCAGCGTGAAAGCGAGGTCCTGCGCCACCTTGCCCGGGGAATGACCAACAAAGAGATCGCTCAGGCCCTCAAAATCAGCTACGAAACCGTCAAGGAACACGTCCAGCACATTTTAAGAAAAATTGGTGTGACGGATCGGACACAGGCGGCCGTCTGGGCCGTGAAAAACGGGTTGGTATGAATGTGCCGACCCTACCGCTGGGCGAAACGGAACGGGAGCGCGTTCTCCCGTTTTTTTTCGTGCCGTTTCTCTTCCGTATGCCATATTTTCTGCGCAGCCAGAAAATCTTCCCTCAAAATGATCCGTCCCTCTGTCAACCGCCCAGCTACGGTGGAAAGCGATGGCCGTTATTCCCCTATCCCCCGCCAATTTTCCTCGGTTTGAATCGGACCTCGTCCTGAAACCCTGGGAAATCGAGAGCGCCAATTCCGGGTTCCCGTTCCCGCTTCCCCCCGGGGCGCGCCCTCCAGCTCTGCCGGAAAAACCGGCTCTGCCTGACCCCGTGGAAGTGCTGGGCCTCCCCATTTCGCCGTGGACAAAGAGCCAGGTCCTGGAATTTGTGGACTGGCTTGTGCAGCAAGGTCAACCGTCGTTTTTCATTACGGCCAATCTTCACTACGCCCGGCTGACAGCACGTTGGCCCGACCTAAAGGAAATCAACAAGAAAGCCGCCTTTATCGTGGCGGATGGGATGCCCCTACTGTGGGCAGCGCGCCGGCTGGGGCGTCCCTTACCTGAACGGGTGACGGGAGCAGACCTCGTTTGGGATCTTTCCGAACTGGCGGCCTCTCGCGGTTACCCTGTCTTCCTTCTGGGAGGGGCCCCGGGCGTTGCCGAAACAGCGGCCCGAAAACTGGTGGAAAGGTTCCCGCGACTGGTCATCGCCGGGACGGCAGCCCCAATGCTGGATACCCTGGAACCGACGCGGGAAGAAGAGTTACTCGCACGAATTCGGAACAGCGGGGCGCGGATCCTTTTTGCCGCCTTTGGTCAGCCTAAGGGAGAACGGTGGCTGGCCTCCCATATCGAGGCACTGGGCATCCCGGTCGCTGTTCAGGTTGGAGCCGCCCTGGATTTTGCCGCGGGGAGAGTCCGTCGGGCACCCCGGTTTCTCCAGCGCGTCGGTCTGGAGTGGGCCTATCGTATTGTGTGCGATCCCTGGCGGCTAACTCCCCGTTATTTTGCCGACGGTCTGTTCTTCCTCCGTGTCGCTGCGCGACTTCGGAGAGAATGAATTTCGGCTAGCGACCGACGGTGTGCTCGAGGACCAAGGTGCTCTCGCCACCCTCGGAAACTTCAACAGGGATACGCCAGCCCTGGATTCCGATGCGGCACAAACCACGGCCAGACTTTTCGCACCAGTAAAACACCGCCACCACTTCAAGCGTCGTGGTGCCGGAGTCCACTGCGGGGAGCTCGATTTCGAGAGGTCCCTCTTTCGGCGTCACCCGAAAGACCTCGAAGCCTTGCCGCGAGTCCCTTGAGAACGCCGATGACACACCCTGCTGCAACCGCCGAACCCGAATCTCCACCGGCATGGCCGGATTCAGCCCGTGGTCCGGGGGGAACCGAAGATCGAGGCGAAGTTTCACGGGAGAACCGGCACGCACGGAAACTTTTTCTCGAGTAAGGAAGCGAACGTCGGCGAGAGGCGGCTCACTCTCGCGTTTGATCTGTGGTGCCCGCAAGCCTTTGATGGTCACCGTCGCTACTCGAACGGCCGGGGCCAGCTCCAGTCGGCGAATCGCGTGGTTATTCGTGTCAGCCACGTAGAGGACGGTGTCGGAAGCCGGCGAAATCCCGGCCGGCTCGTCGAAACGGGGCGGATTGTCGCTGTTGCCCGGCTGGGTGTCACCAGCCACGGTCACGGTTTCTCCGCTTTGGGGGTCCACCCGCTTGATCTTGTTGTTATACGTATCGGCCACATAGAGGAATTTCCCTGCATAGCACAGCCCTATGGGATGCTGAAGGAGCACCTGAGAGGCGGGGCCATCGCGATCACCAAACGTAAAAAGCCGGGCCGCCATCAGGTGGGCGGTTCCCACCACCGTCCGGACCTCACCGCCTCCCCGGAGCGGCACCGCACGGATGGAGCTTCCTTCACTGTCGGCCACGTACAACCATCGACCATCAGTGGCCAGTCCGCTGGGCTGTGCGAAAGAAGCGAATCCAAAGGCGTACGGGGACGGCGGGAGAAGCGGCCCGTCAACGATGTCCTCGCGGGCATTCCCTGCGTATGGACCAATCCGGCTGAACTGGGTATCCATCCGCCAAATTTGGTGACAGCCGGCCATCGCGATATAGATCCACTCCCCCACCACGCACAGATCCCACGGGCTGCTCAACTCGGTGGAAAGGGGCGCCCCCATGCGAATCGGCGGGGGACGGCGCAGTTGACGGCCTGTTCCCGCCACTGTTCTCACCACGCGCTTTTCGAGGTCCACCGCCCGAATCGCATGATTTTCCGTGTCTGCCACCAGGAGGACCTGGCCGAGAATCGCCATGCCCTGAGGACTGGAAAACTGGGCTGCGTCGAACGCTCCGTTCCGGAGGCCCGGCTCACCCGTCCCAATCACGGCAAGAAGCTCTCCCTCCAAGGTGGTCACAACAATTCGATGATGTCCCGAGTCCGCAATGAATAGTCGCTTCCCAGCAGAATCAACGAGAATTTTGCCGGGAAAGCGCAGGGGAGTAGGTTCCAGACGCCGGGCAAGCGTTTCGAAATGAATCGGTGTACGGTCCAGAGTGCCACGTTTCTCATAATATGCAATCGCAGGCCGCAAGAGCCGATCCAATGCCTCGAATGTGGTCTCTCCACTTTCACCCCAAACGACAAAGCCTTCGGGATCGATCAGGACCAGCGTCGGCCAGGCGTTGATGCCAAACCGCCGCCAGATTGTCATGTTGTGGTCGTTGATGACGGGATGCTCAATTCCGTAACGTAAAATGGCCTGCTTGATGTTCTCCGTCTCGCGTTCCTCATCGAACTTTGCGGAATGCACACCAATAACCACGAGTTCCCGCGGATACTTCGCCTCCAGCTTCTTCAACTCGGGGATGATGTGCATGCAGTTGATGCAGCAATATGTCCAAAAGTCGAGCAGGACGAACTTACCGCGAAGGTCTTCCCACCGCAGCGGTCCCGCGGTATTCAACCATTCAACGTCCTCTGGCAGATCCGGCACAGGATGACGTATTGCAAAAGGTGATGCTTCCATAGTCATTCCTACACTTGCGCAACCAACAGAAACAAAGGCGAGCGTACACAGGAATATCCCCGGGAAAATCCACGAGCGCTGAGCCCTCACCCATCTAAACGGCGCGGTCCAATCCCGAGATCGCTCGACATTCTGCGGTGACTGCCTCGCGGGATCGCAACGTCTCCAGGAAATCATCGTCCCATCCTTCGCGCCTGACGAATTTCGCACACCTTCTGTCCTCAATCCGGCAAAATTTCTCCCCGGTTTTTCGAAATATGCCCGGAAGTTCAACTTATCCTGAAATCCCCCGTGATCCCCGTGAGCCGGTGGGAACAGTCACGACCGGACACCGACGGCCCCCGGGACGGCCCGGAGGAATGCCCCGCACAGGCCCCCGCCTGTGATTGCCCAATCCTATACCCGAGTGGGCTGCCCGGACAATAACCACCAACACTGCCCCACCCCCTTTCCGCTGGCCGGGTGACACCGACGTTCGCATGGATTCGCGTCGGGGTGAGTCGGAAGGCCCTGCTTGTCAAGTCCACTTTCGGAGGGACGCACCTGTGAGGCCCGCTTTTGGAGGGACCTGCTTGTCAGGTCCGCTCCCGGAGGGACGTGCTTGTCACGTCCGCCTTCCGACGT
>ERZ795042.2427-NODE-2427-length-10302-cov-6.085879_pt1 | contig 10302 bp, 8 predicted proteins | sample MGYA00375126_ERZ795042 | MGnify/ENA primary metagenome ERZ795042 (study PRJEB30171, sample SAMN05518105) | compost metagenome | isolation source: Feedstock adapted compost from Newby Island compost facility, Milpitas, CA | place: USA:Newby Island compost facility...
AACTGGAACAGTACTGTGCCAGGGTAGCTTCAGCGGTGGGGGTGGCCTGTCTTTACATTTGGGGGTTTAAAGGCCGGGAGGTTCCTTGCCAAGCGCACGACTGTGGGGTGGCCTTCCAGTTGACCAATATTCTTCGGGACCTGCGTGAAGACGCAGAGCGAGGACGGATCTACATTCCTTCCGACGAACTCAAGTCTTTCGGATGTGAGAAGGATGCTATTCTCGAGGGGGTGGTGACTCCCGCCTGGCGTGATCTTCTCGATTTCCAGTTCGAAAGGACGGAACGTTTCTACCGAAGTGCATCGGATTTGTTCGAGTTTCTCAGCGATCAGGGGCGAAAAGTTTTTGGCCTGATGTTTTCCACCTATTATGCACTTTTTCAAAAGCTCCGTCGGCACAAGCATCACCTTTTCCGGCAGAAACTGAAATTGCCCCGGTGGCAGAAGATTTGGCTGCTGGCCCGCTGGAGCCTGGCACCGCCCCGCTCTCTTCCCCTCGTTGACGGGGCGACGAATTCTCGACCTCCAGCCATCTCACCATCGACGGGGTGAAGCCGCGTCATGCACCACAGAGCGGAGCGGGAAAGAATGCGTGTCGCCGTCGTCGGTGGAGGACTTGCCGGCCTGGCCACGGCATGGTTCCTGCGACACACCGGGTGCCAGGTCACCCTTTTCGAAGCCCGCCGAGTCCTGGGAGGCCGTGTCAGATCCGTCACCGACCCCGAGATGGGCCAAACGATTGACACCTGTCAGCACGTCGCGCTCGGTTGCTGCACGGAATTCCTCCGCTTCTGCCGGGAGATGAACGCCCTGGACCTTTTTGACCGACATCGCACCCTCTTCTTTACAGATGGCGCCGGTAAGATTTGTCGCTTCCGGGCTGCCCGGGGGTTGCCCGCCCCCTTCCATTTGCTGCCCACCCTCCTGCGGTTCACTCTGGTTTCGCCCTCTGAACGGCTGGCCCTGCTCCGCGCGGCCTGGACGCTTTGGAAAGGAGGAAGTGATCCTGCGCACACTTCGGCCGACGAGATGACAGAGGCGTTTTTACTGCGGACGGGCCAATCCGAGCGGCTCTTGCGGATGTTCTGGGGGCCTCTGCTCGTCAGCGCGACGAGCGAAACTCTGGATCGCATTCCTCTTCCTCTTACGCGAATGATCATTCGCGAGGTTTTCATAAAAAACCGGTATGGGCATGAACTTTGGATCCCGCGAGTGCCACTGAGCGTTCTGTGTGATGTCCATTTTCGCGGCCGTCTCGAAACCGCCGGGGTGCGCATTCTCTCGGGGCGGTCTGTCCGCGGAATCTCGCGGTGTAACAACACCTGGTGCCTTCACTTTGCAGACGGCCAGACGGAAAATTTCGTAGCCGTCGTGCTGGCAGTTCCCTGGTGGGTTGCGGCACGGCTCCTCCCGGCAGAAATGGCGACCAAGCTTCTCTCCGATTGGCCGACGCGTCGCTCTCGAACATCTCCGGAAGCCTGCGCGATCACCGGTGTGCATTTGTGGTTCGATCGGCCGGGATTTTCTCTCCCGCACGCGGTGCTACCCTATGCGCTTTCACAATGGGTGTTTCGGCCTCCCTTCGCCGATATTTCTCGAAGTGAATCGGCAGACACTCTGGGTGATTCTTCGTCGGCAAAACCGCTCTGGTACTGCCACGTCGTTATCAGTGCTTCGCACCGGTTGGCGCCGGGCTCACCGGAAGAGTGTCGTGAGCGTGTCGTCAGGGAATTGCGAACGACCTTCTCCCCCCTTCAATCCGCGCAACTGCTGGCCAGCCGTGTCATCACGGAACCAGCGGCCGTGCTCTCTCCATGTCGTGAGTGGGATCACCGCCGACCGCCGCAGGATATCGGCGTCCCGGGGCTCGTCCTGGCAGGTGATTGGACAGCGACGGGATGGCCGGGCACCATGGAAAGCGCGGTCCGCAGCGCCCGGTTGGCCAGTGCGGCTGTCTCCAAGTTCTTGCAGTCTCTCTCAACCCGGTGGTGAGCAACAAATGCTCGGCTCCGGAAACGGCCGCAATCACCGGTCTAACCTAAGCAGTGTATTCAGGCGAGCCAATCTTGCTTGCCGATTCCGGACCGTTAGTGATAGTTGGGGGGAACGGCTCCATAGGACCAGGGCGTGGTGACAGGCGTCACGCGCGGTGGTTCCGGCACTGGCCCCGGCGTCAACTGGTGCGCCAATTCCAGGAGCGTGTCCCGGATTTGGTTACCGGCTTTAAAATCGAGATTGCTGTAGGCTGTCAGCCGGGTCTCGTAGCCCCCGCCGTGCGGCCCGAAGGCCTCTTCCGTGGGCACGTAACCCACGCACCCGTTGGCCAGTTCGACGGGCATCGTAAAAGGAAACCGCGAACCTGCTTTTAACTCCAGACCATACTGGCAGAAATATTCGGCGGGATTGGCGAGAATGACGAGCGGACCGATCTGGATGGCCTGCAACTCCACGGTGGCTTCCGGTTCATCCTTCAGTTTGGCGTCGAGGAGCACCGTCTGCACGGCGAAAATCCATTCCGTGCCGCCCACCTCCTTCGGGTCCTTTTTCGTGAGCGCCAGGCACTCCTCAACGCGTTTGGGGTCGGGCCGACGCCGCGGAATGGTGAGCGTGGTGCTGCGATAGTCGATCGGAGTCAGAGTGCCCCGCGGGGTCAAAAGCAACGTTTTCACCGCTTCGGCGCCCACCCGGCCGCCCACGCGCTGAGCCCATTCCTCACCCGTGGGGTTCCGGTAGGGACTGAGATTGTCCACCTGTGTGACATCCCCGGAGCAACCCTGAAGGAAGACAACCACCACGTCGGGCCCGTAAAAGCCGCGAATCGCCTTTTCCATGTAATAAATCCAGTTGGCGGATATGCCGCCCGGATTGGTCGTCGCGTGACAGGTAAAGTGAACCACGCAACCTTCCAGCTTTCCATCCGGGGACCACGCCCCCAGCACGAGGACCTCCGGATCGGTCGGCCCCGCCACTTCCACAATATCGGGATTGAGCTGGCCGGGATGCGTGAACGTCAGACCGTTTTTCATGCGGAACCGCCGGTTGAAAGCCACTTTATCCTCGATTCCGCGGCCGACACCACACAGGAGCGGATGCCGCTTTTCCCATGCTTCGCAAATCGCATCGACTGTGGCTTTCTCCATCTTTTCCAGGTAACGGCTGTCTGCCGTGGAGGCCACCTCATAGGCCAAGTGTTTCACCCAGTCGTCTGCATGGTCGTACTCGCCCGGCAAAACCATTCCACTCGGTCCGCCTGAGTGTGTGTGCGACGCAGCCAAGAGAATGGCTTCCGGTTTGAGGGCGCATCGCCGGGCCACTTCTTCCCGAATCCGCTTGACGCTGGGTTCCCGAATCATGAGCACGTCGAGCCCCACCAGGGCCACGGCCTTCTGCCCGTCGTCGAACACCGCCGCCCGCGCTTTACAGGGATCATGGAACGTCCGGTGATAAACCTTGCCATATCCTCCTGGTTGCTCCATGCCGATTTCCGGGCTGATATCGCGCTCCGCAAAGCCCACTTTTAAAACAGGCTGAGGGGTTTCCGCCCAAAGGCGAGACTTTTCCTCGCAGGCAGCAAATAGCGCAGCGATGATCCCACCCAGGATCAGCGCCGCGGGGATCCGGGGAAGTCCAACACGTGGGGGCGCAGCGGACCCCTTCCAACCGAACAAATTACCCGTGGTTGCAGTTCGGCTCCATGGTCGCTGGTGTGTCATGGCATCCACCTCCTCTTGTCGGCATGGCTTTCAAACTGGGGATCGCGAAAACATTCCGCGCGATCTTGGCATCCCCATTTGATACCGGACGGCCATCGCCTGAGCAAGTGTGCCCGAGCTGGGTCGCCCCCAGTTCTTGCAAAGATTTTTCGGAAGGGTAAACGCGCAGCGCGCTGTAGGGGCAATTCATGAATTGCCCCTACCGTTTGGGCGAACAGCTAGAGCCGGGTCGGTGAAATTGATTATCAAAAGGTTGAAATGTGGACCTGACAAGCCGTCTCTGCGGGCAATTCTTCGGAGGGGCACGCTTGTCGTGCCCGATGAGAGGGCTCGATGATCAAGCGTTAAACGGCGGACCTGACAAGCAGGTCCCTCCAGAGTTTCTTCGGAGGGGCACGCTTGTCGTGCCCGATGGCCGGGATCGGTGGTCCAACGTTGCACGGCGGACCTGACAAGCAGGTCCCTCCGAGGGGTGTTTCGGAGGGGCACGCTTGTCGTGCCCGGGGAAACCAAACCTCGCCCCCACGCGAAACTATTTGAACGTCCGCGTCCCCCTCGCCAGAGGAAAAGTGCCAATGCGTCACCTGGCACACCAGATAGGAAATATTCACGCTGCTGGTGTAGAATCATGGGAAAAGGTTGGATATGAGTTGCGAAAAAATTTCTCAGGGGAGGTCATGGACGCATGACGTATAAGGTGCCAGGATCCTGGAGAACAATTCTCGCTGTTCCCTGTTGCTATTGCGGGAAAGGCTCATCGGCGGGACGCGTAGCGTTTTGGAGCTTTGTTGTTAGCAGCCTTGTGCTGAGCTTGGGCTGTACCAACCGATCGGAGGTCTCTCCCTCAAACACGTCCCGCGAACAGCCCGCTGCTGCGGTTTCCGGCTCATCCACGGAAAAAGCGACACCTGCCGAAGCCGTTTCCTCGACTGGCAACTCATCCGACAGCCGCTCCCCCCATGTTGCCCTGCGGGATGTTGACGCCCAGGCCCTCACCGCAGCCCTTCGGGCGGCAAATCCTGGCTTTACAGGTGAGGCCATTGTGGAAAACCAGGATGGCGTGATTGTCGTGGCCATCAATGCACCCGAAGTCCACGATATCTCCCCTTTGGCTGGTTTGCGAATTCACAAGCTGGACCTCTATCAGTGCTCGGTCAGTAATCTCACGCCGCTGTCGGGACTCCCCCTGGAAGCCCTCGCGCTGGACAGAACCAAGGTCACCGATCTGAAGCCGCTCAGCGGGATGCCGCTTCAGTACCTCTCGCTCAGCGAAACCGACGTGAGCGATCTGACACCGCTGGCAGGCTGTCCGCTGAAACAGCTCAACCTTGTCCGCACGAAAGTGTCCGATCTTTCCCCCCTCGCCCGATGTCCCCTGGAAACGCTCTGGCTCAATGAGACGCCGGTCAAAGACCTCTCCCCGCTCCGCAATGTACCGCTTGTCAGTCTGACCATCGCGGGCACGCCTGTGGAGGACCTGTCGCCGCTGAAAGGCATGCCCCTCAAACGGCTGCACATCGCGCGGTCACAGGTAACGGATCTGACCCCTCTTCGCTGGTTGCGGCTGGAACGCCTGGTTTTCACGCCCTCGCGGATCAAGACGGGTCTGGACATCGTTCGGAACATGCCCACATTGCGGGAAATCGGAACCGCGTTCGGCGAATCAGACTGGGGAATGGAAGACCGCATGATGCCGCCCGACGAATTCTGGGCACTCTACGACGCGGGGAAAATCACAGAGTGACCCTTTTGACGGCTTCGTCACAGGATTTACGGCAGCAAACCACCGGCAATCGAAGGTCTATCTTTCCTTCCCGCGGGCGGCCGATTCCAGCGCCTGAAGGAGACGTCGCGCTTTGTGCCAGGTTTCCCGGTATTCGGCATAAGGATCTGATCGTGCCACGATCCCACCGCCCACCGAGAAGATGCACCAGTCCCGCCAACAGAGGATCGTCCGAATGAGAATATTGAGGTCTGCCGAGCCATCCAATCCGATATAGCCGAGGCTGCCACAGTAGGGACCACGGACATGGGGCTCCAGTTCTGCGATGATTTCCATTGCCCGGGGCTTGGGGGCACCGGTCACGGAGCCACCCGGAAAGCAGGCAGCCAGTAGGTCAAAAGCGTCGTGCTGCGGTGTCAAGTCTCCCTCGATGACAGACACAAGATGAAACACGCCAGCGTAACGTTCCAAGCCGCACAGGCTTGTGAGCTGGATACTTTCCGGCAGACAAACCCGGGACAGATCATTTCGCAGCAAGTCAGTGATCATGATGTTCTCCGCCCGATCTTTCGCGGAGGCCAGCAATTCCGCAGCGATCGCGTCATCCGTGGCAGGAATTCCGGTTCTGGCACGTGTCCCTTTGATGGGTCTGGTTTCCACATGGCCTCCCATCACGCGGAGGAATCTTTCAGGAGAGGCGCTGAGAAGCTGGGCGAGCCCAAAATCAAAGTAGGCCGCGAAAGGAGCTGCATTGACTTTGCGGAGGTGCCGATACAAGGTCAACGGGTCTGCCGGCCTTGGTGTTGCCAGCCGCTGGGCAAGATTGACCTGAAAAACGTCGCCCGCCCAAATGTAATCCACCGCTTTTCGCACCGCCTCCCAATATTCCGCGGCCGAAAAATTACTCGTCAATGGAAGTGCGAAGCGAACGTCATCGACTGCAACAGGGACTTGCTTTTGCAGTCTCTGATCAGTTTCCGCGGAGCGATCGGCGTATTCGCGCCTAAAGGGATGACGTTCAGTGCAAGAGAAATGGCCGCGTCCACTGATCTCTTCTCCCGAGCGACCGACCGAAGAAACGTCTGCCTCCTCGAGTTTCTCTGCATCAGCCGCAAGTTTTCGGAAATACTCGAGGCGTGATCGGGCCCGTTTTTTGCGGTCCTCGCCCGGGCCACAGGGAATCCCCTGCGAGACAAGCCAGGCTCGATGATGCCAGTGATCAGCGGCGAGGACAACGTCGTAGAGGCCCACGGCCCACAGCGGCCAGCCGCAGTCATCAGTTTGGGCCGGCGGCACATCCTCAAACGCTCGATTGAGCTCATAACTCCAGAAGCCCGCCAGACCACCCTGAAACGGTGGGAAGTCTTCTCGCACTGGCTGACGAAACGTGCGGACATAACAGGCGAGTCTGTGGAATGCGGCCGCCGCTTGCTCTCCGGTAGCGTCGGAGGGCAGGAGGAAAAACTCCGGAGGATCGGCCATCAAGAATGAGTATCGCCCAAGCGCACGGTCGTCGGCAGCCCCCTGCGGTGAATCGAGGAAAAGGACGTAGGGCAGGCGGGAAAAAGCGGCCAGCAGACGGTCCCAATGGGGCCACGGTATCTCTGTGACAAGAGGAAATTCGAACGGGGTCACGAGTGAGCCGTTTTCTCCGTTTCCGAACAACCCTTGACAGGCCGACGCCGGGCCAATCGCCGGATCCGCCTTTCCCGAGGAGAGGGCTCCGCCACGGTGTGCAGCCCCCAGTGCAAAGCCTCGTCCTGCCAATAATTTTTGCCCAGATCGCGCGCTATGGTAGCCTTACATAGCTCATAGCCGAGATAAAAAGCGGTGTCCGGATCCAGGTGACGTCCGGCGTCCTTCGCCGCATCCGTGATTGCTTCAAACAGCTCGTAGGGATCGGAGGACCGCAATTCCCGGCCGAAAGCCCACGCACACAGTTGGCTCGCTTGCACAAACAGCCGGGGAGACGGATCGCGAATTTGTTCCCGGAGCTGCTGCCAGTATTCTTCGTTGCTGTTGCTGATGTGGTCATCCCGGAGCATAGCCAGGGAACAGTCCAGACTCCTCGGCGAGACGCCATACCGGTGTGCACAGTGGATCATCCTTCGAATCACATCACATTCGCGCACCGAAGTCCGGGCGGTGTTGACCTCCTGGGTTGTCAAGATCCATCGCGCTCCGATTTCCTGGGCGAATCCCAGCAAAAGGAGCAAAAGCGGTCCGGAATCCGCCGCCGAGTGAAAGAGGATCGGACACAGATCAAGCGCTAACGGAAGGTCCGGCCAGATATGGCGGGCCTCCACACTGCGGAGCATGCTCTGAGTGAATCCCAAACCGACCGGAATGAGAGACTGCTTGAGGATCGTCGGCCGTTGAATCCTGGCCAGCGATTCCAATGTTTCTTCCACACCCTCCCAGGTACCCGGAAGACAAGGCTCAATCACAAGATTCGTGTGTTGCGGAAGATCTTCGGGCACTTCCAATGGTGGCTCGAGAAAATCTGCCCCCGCCCCAAGCGCTGCCCGCCATGTGGAAAGTTCAAGCGTCCTAACCCAAACCTTGTGTCCGTGTGAATGCAAAGCCTTGATCATCCTGGCCATCTGCGGTCGAGGCTCTCGATCCTCGTGCCACAGGCCGATGGCGTCAGCCCCGTCGGCTACCAGACGCTCCGCCAAATCCAGCAAGGTGGGGAGGGGAAGGTCGGCCGCGTCTTTGACCACAGCCACAATCCGCAGGGAGTACTCGTCCTGCGGTAAGCACGGCCGGTGCCGCTTCCGAAAATATTCAGGAAGGTCGTGCAGGTCGTTCGGACCGCGTTCCACGGGTATTCCCAACCTGGCTTCCAACTCGTGAACGTCGCCCAAACAGCGTCCCGGAAGGAGAACTCGGGTCGCTTGAGGGGGCACCTTCAACCGCTCGGCAATCCAGGGCACGCTCATCAACCCGGCAATGGTAATGGGCATGACCGCCACCGTGTATTGAAAATCGTAACTGGCGGCCAGATCGGGCAGAAGACGCCGCAGAAACGGTTCCGCGAGACGTCCGGTGACGAACAGAAAATGCTCCGAAAAACCACGTTCTGCAGAATCCATAGCGTCCCTCCGGAGGTACCTTTCACCCCACCGGACATGACATAGGCCGAGAGGTTTCTTCTGCGGCCGCTGCACCACCGACCGAGGGGCCGTGGTCTGTTGGTCAAATGGAGGCCACGCCCCTCCGCAGAGGCGCTGCGGTCGAGATCGGGAATTTTCGATCCCAGCCCTGCCTGCTCAACGCAGGCCACTCGCCACTTGGACCGTTGGGTTTCATGGGTAGTGCAAATCTTACCGCGCGGATCATCTTATTCTACTCGGAGGCCGTCCTTTCCTGCCACCACAGTTTTAAGGAAGGCAACGGGTTCTGTGGGAAGGCTAGTTCCGGGGTCAGTGAGAGCCGCCACGAGGTGTGTCCTCCAAACGCCACAGGGAGACCTGCCTGGCAGGTCCGCTTTTTCGCATCGGAGGATCGGTTCCGTTCCGTCACGCATTACGAGGACCCGCTTGCGGAAAAAGCGGTCAGTTTTCCCGCACATTGTGGGGGGAATGGCCTTCTTCCGGTCCCCCCAAGGACCACCTCCGACCTCGCATAGAAGCAACGCGCCAGGCTCGAACGCCCGTTTACCGCGGTTTAATCCGCGGGGAAAAAAAGGTAGAATTCTTTAGCCTGACCGCGGTGTGTGCGGCCGTGTTCTGAGGCACACATTGAAAGCAGACCGAACCGGGTCGGGACCGCGCCGACTCAATCGATACACGCGGTACAGGTGAAAGAGGAGGTTCCGGTGGCAGAATTGACAGAATCGGTCACTCGGTTGATCGAACACCTGACGCGGCTTCCCGGAATTGGTCGGAAGTCCGCGGAGCGGATCGCCTATCATCTCCTGCGGGTAAGCAAGGACGAGGCCCTCGCGCTTGCCGAGGCAATTCGGAACGTCAAAGAAAACGTCCACTACTGTACAGTATGTTACAACCTGGCCGAGGGGGAACTCTGCCGAATCTGCCAGGATCCCACCAGGGATCGTGGACTGCTTTGTGTCGTGGAGCAACCCCAGGATTTGATGGCCATCGAACAGACGGGGGCCTACCGCGGGCTGTATCACGTTTTACTGGGTCGGATCTCTCCGCTAGACGGCATCGGTCCCGAACAACTGACGATCGACGCGCTGGTCGAGCGGGTCCGCCAGGGCCAGATTCGGGAGGTCATTATGGCGACTAACCCGACTGTGGAGGGAGACGGCACCGCTCTGTACATTTCCAACCAACTCGCAGACTCGGGGATCACCATCACCCGACTGGCAAGAGGAATCACCCCGGGGAGTGTCATCCAGTTCGCCAATCGAGAGATTTTGACCGATGCTTTAATGGGACGACAGAAATTGTGACTTTCAGCATCATACCGACGCATCATACTAAGGCATCGTACTGACGATGACAAAGCGCACCTATCGAACATCCTGGTTTGCGTGGGGGGTTGGAGAGCACATCCGCCGGGGACACCGGGCGGAGACACGACGTATTGCGCTACGAAACATTGAATCGTCTGGATGGGATGGCTCGTCAGTATCAAAGGGAGGCTTTCCTCAAAGTTCCGCTTTTCAGAGAGTTGAGGCCTGAACCATGAGAATGTCACTTGGCCATCACTTAAGACAGGTCCAAAAACAGGTTCAAAAGCAGATCCTTTCACCACGGATGATTCAGTCCATGGAGATTCTGCAGCTTCCCCTCCATGACCTGGAGCAACGGGTGGCGCAGGAGCTCGCAGAGAATCCCGCCCTGGAAATCGAAGAATCGCAGGAACAGGAACTCGAGGAAGAACCCCGGCTGGAAGA
>ERZ795042.2428-NODE-2428-length-10290-cov-3.765315_pt1 | contig 10290 bp, 12 predicted proteins | sample MGYA00375126_ERZ795042 | MGnify/ENA primary metagenome ERZ795042 (study PRJEB30171, sample SAMN05518105) | compost metagenome | isolation source: Feedstock adapted compost from Newby Island compost facility, Milpitas, CA | place: USA:Newby Island compost...
CGGGGACGCCCCGTGACGCTGTGGACACGCCGATGCGCTACCACGGCCGGACGCTCGTCTTCGTGGACACGGCGGGGCTGCGTCGGCGGGCGCGGATCGAGCCGGGGCTCGAGTACTACAGCGCGCTGCGGACGGAGCGGGCGATCGAGCAAGCGGATGTGTCTCTCCTGCTCCTGGACGCGACCGAGCCCGTCCACGTGCAGGACCTGAAGATCGCCGAGCGCGTCTGGGAGGCCGGCTGCGGCTTGATCATCGTCGCCAACAAGTGGGATCTGGTGCCGAAGACCGACAAGACGGCGGCGGCCTACGAGAGCCATCTCCGGGAACGGGCGCCGTGGCTGCGGTGGGCGCCGGTCATCTTCACCTCGGCCCTCACGGGCCAGCGTGTGCACAAGACGTTGGATCTCGTGCTGGAGGTGGCGGCGGAGCGGAGCCGCCGGATCCCGACGCACGAGGTCAACCAAGTGGTGCAGGAGTTGGTGGAGCGTCAGCCGCCGCCGCATTACCGTGGGCAGCCGATCAAGATCTACTACGCGACGCAGGCCGAGACGGCGCCGCCCACGTTCGTGATCTTCACCAACTACCCGAAGGCCGTGCCGGACCACTACGCGCGGTATCTGCAGAACGGGTTCCGGGAGCGCTGGGGCTTCGTGGGCGCGCCCTTGCGCTTGCGGTTCCGCGGACGAAAGGAGCGCCGGTGACGGCGGCGCTGTTGATCGCCTCGTACCTGCTCGGCTCGATCCCCACGAGCTACATCCTGGGCCGTGTGGTGCGCGGCATCGATCTGCGCCAGCACGGCAGCGGGAACCTCGGTGCAACGAACGCGTTCCGCGTGCTCGGCTGGCGTATCGCGGTCCCGGTCCTGGCGGTGGATGTGGCGAAGGGGTGGGCGCCGACGTACTTCTTCCCCCTGTGGGACGGCAGGGCCGCGCCGGAGTGGGCGCTCGCGTACGGCGCCGTCGCCGTGCTGGGGCACGTCTACTCCGTGTGGGTCGGGTTCCGCGGCGGGAAGGGGGTGGCGACCGGGGCCGGCGTCTTCCTCGCACTGGCGCCGGCGGCGCTGCTCGCGGCGTTCGCGGTCTGGGTCCTGCTGGTGCTGGCCACGCGCATCGTGTCCGTTGCATCCATCGCGGCGGCACTGGTCGTGCCGGTCGCCGTGTTCGTGACGCAGGGCAGCGGACCCGTGCTCTGGTTGGCGGTCGCGCTCGCCGTCTTCATCGTGTACGCACACCGTGCCAACGTGCGGCGTCTGTTGCGAGGGGAGGAGCGCCGGCTGGAATGGCCCGCAGGAGGAGGGCGATGAGTCGCCGGGTCGCGGTCATCGGAGCAGGGAGCTGGGGGACCACCCTCGCCAACCTGCTCGCGAAGAAGGGGCACCGCGTTCGCCTCTGGGCCTACGAGGAAGATGTGGCCGGGGCGATCACCGCGACGCGCGAGAACCCGCGCTATCTGCCGGGCATCCCCCTGCACCCGGGGCTTGCAGCGACCCACCGCCTGGAGGAGGCGGTGGCGGAGGCGGAGGTCGTCGTCTCGGTCACGCCGTCGCAGCATGTGCGGCGAGTCATGGCGGAGGCCGCTCCTGCGATCCGTCCCGATGCGCTCGTGGTGAGCGCCTCGAAGGGGATCGAGGTCTCGACGCTCCAGACCATGGCCGAGGTGCTGGAGGCCGTGCTCCCCGCGCCGCTGGCCGAGCGCGCGTGCTTCCTCTCGGGGCCGAGCTTCGCGCTGGAGGTCGCCCGCGAGCAGCCCACCGCGGTGACCGTCGCGAGCCGGGACGAAGCGGCGGCCCGGGAAGCGCAGTCGCTGTTCCAGACCGAGTACTTCCGCGTCTACACGAACCGGGACGTGCGGGGCGTGGAGCTGGCCGGGGCGCTGAAGAACGTGATCGCGCTCGCGGCGGGCATGGCCGCGGGCCTCGGCCTCGGCCACAACGCTCTGGCCGCCCTGATCACCCGCGGCCTTGCCGAGATGACCCGCCTCGGCCGCGCGTTGGGCGCGGAGGACTCGACCTTCGCCGGACTGGCCGGCATGGGTGACCTGATCCTGACCTGCACCGGCGAGCTGAGCCGCAACCGCACCGTCGGGCTCGAGCTGGCCAAGGGGCGACGGCTCGAGGACATCCTGGCGTCCATGACCATGGTGGCGGAAGGCGTGGCGACGACCCGCGCCGCGCAGGCGCTCGCCGAACGGGCCGGGGTCGAGATGCCCATCGTCCGCGAAGTCCATGCGGTCCTCTTCGAGGGACGGAACCCGCGGGTGGCGGTCGAGAACCTCATGTTGCGCGAACCCAAGCCGGAGAACTGGCGATGACGGGCACGCCCGTCGAACCGGATGCCCCGGACCGGGATCCCCTGGCGGAGGACGAGCTGCTGGGACCGCGGAGGCCGATCGCGCCCAAGGAGTACTACTCGATCGGCGAGGTCTGCGATCTGGTGGACCTGAAGCCGCACGTCCTCCGCTACTGGGAGACCCAGTTCCCGGCGCTGAACCCGCTGAAGAACCGGTCCGGGAATCGGGTGTACCGGCGCAAGGAGATCAAGCTCATCCTGTTGCTGAAGCACTTGCTGTACAAGGAGCGGTACACCATCGAGGGGGCGCGGCAGAAGCTCGAACAGTTGCGGCGCGGCGGGGAGCTGCAGGGCGCTGCCGCCCGGGCGCTGGACAGCGAGATGCTCGACCTGTTGCGCGCCGAGCTGCGCCGGATCCTGGATGTTCTCCAGCTCCCGCCGCGAGGGTAGGGGCGGTGTCGATGCAGATCCTCGTCACGAACGACGACGGTTACCTCGCCAGCGGCTTGAGGACGCTGGTCCGGGCGGCGTCCCGGCTCGGGACCGTCCACGTCGTTGCGCCGGATCGCGAGCAGAGCGCCACCAGCCACTCGCTCACGCTGCACTATCCGCTGCGCGTTCGGACCACGGAGGACGGGATGCGCGTGGTCGACGGCACGCCGACGGACTGTGTGATGCTGGCCGTGGGCGACATCCTGGGGCAGCGGCCGGACGTGGTGTTGTCCGGTGTGAACCACGGCGCGAACCTCGGCGACGACGTCCTGTATTCGGGCACCGTCGCCGCGGCCATGGAGGCGACGATCCTGGGCATCCCGGCCGTGGCGATCTCGTACGCGGGCCGCGATGTCGAACGGATCCCCGAGTGGGAGGATGTGCTCGTGCGGCTCCTGGAGCAGTTGATCGTCCGGGACGACTTTCCGCCCGAGACGCTGCTCAACGTCAACCTCCCGCCGGTCGGGCCGGACCGGGTCGCGGGTGTGCGCGTCACCACGCTCGGGCGTCGCGCTTACGTCGAATCGCTCACCCGCGCCAAGGACCCGAGCGGCCGGGAATACTACTGGATCGGTGGCGGCGAGAGCCGCTGGTGGGGCGGCCCGGACTCGGACTTCCGTGCGGTGCACTCGGGTTACGTGTCGGTGACGCCGTTGCACCTGGATCTCACGAACTACCGGCTCCTGGAAGGGATCGCGCGGTGGGACCTGAAGGTTTGAGCGACCTGCGTTTCGAGCGGCAGCGGCGGCGACTCATCGAGGCCATCCGCGAACGGGGCATCGACGAGCTCGACGTGCTGGCCGCGTTCGACCGTGTCCCGCGTCACCTCTTCCTCCCGGAGGCGGTCCGACACCGCGCGTACGAGGATACGCCCCTGCCGATCGGTTTCGGCCAGACGGCGTCGCAGCCCTCGATCCAGGCGCTCTACCTCCAGACACTGCGCTTGAAGCCGACGGATCGCGTCTTGGAGGTGGGGACGGGCAGCGGCTACCAGACGGCGTTGTTGGCGCAGCTCGCCGGGCACGTCTACTCGGTGGAGCGGATCCGCGAGCTCTCGGTCCGTGCCCGCGCGGCGCTGGACGCGCTGCGGATCAACAACGTGGCGCTGTTGGTGGGCGACGGGACCATCGGCTGGCCGCGCTACGCGCCGTTCGACGCGATCCTCGTGGCTGCGGGCGCGCCGTCGGTCCCGACGGCGCTGCTCGATCAGCTCGCCCCCGGCGGCCGGCTGCTCATCCCCATCGGGGACCGGAACGAGCAACGGCTCACGCTCTTCGTCCGGACGGAGCGAGGGCTGGAGAGCCAGGAGATCACATCGTGCGTCTTCGTTCCGTTGATCGGGCGATTCGGGTGGGCCGAATGAAGGAGAACCGGGGGCGCGAGGTGGGGGCATCGGTGAGTGGCGGGCCGACGACGCCGGGAGCGGCGTCGGTGCGCCGGGGCTGGTTCCGCCGGCTGTACGACTGGGTGCTCTCGTGGGCCGAGCGGCCCCAGGGTCCGGCGGCGCTCGGCGGGCTGGCGTTCGTCGAGTCGTCGTTCTTCCCCATCCCGCCGGACCCGCTCCTGATCGCGCTGTGCCTGGGGGCGCCGAAGCGCGCGCTGTGGTTCGCGACGATCTGCTCCGTGGCGTCTGCGGTCGGCGGCATCGCGGGCTACGCGCTCGGCTGGGGCGTCTGGGCGCTGGTCAGGGACTTCTTCTTCGCCTACGTCCCGGGCGTGACCCCCGAGGCGTTCGAGCGGGTGCGGGTGCTCTACGACCGCTGGGATTTCTGGGCGATCTTCGTCGCGGGCTTCACTCCGATCCCCTACAAGGTCTTCACGCTCTCGGCGGGCGTCTTCCAGATCTCGTTCCCGGTGTTCGTGGTGGCGAGCCTGATCAGCCGGAGCGCGCGATTCTTCCTGGTCGCCGGCCTGATCTACGTCTTCGGCCCCGGGATCCAGGGGTTCATCGACCGGCACTTCGACCGCCTCGTCTGGCTGTTCTTCTTCCTGCTCGTCGCCGGGTTCCTCGTGATCGAGTACGTGCTCTGAACCCGGACGGGAGCGGACCGTGCGCCGGCCTTGCGTGGTGGTCTGCGGTCGGGTAACCTAGCCAGCGCACGATGCCGCTCGCGGCGGGATCGCGAGTGGCGCGCCGACGGCTTCCCCGGAGACGCCTTGTCATGACGCGATCCGCCGACACACCGACGCCGGCTGCGGATTCGCCGCTTCCGCCGGTGTACTCCCGCCTCTCGGCCGCCCCGCTCCCTGGTGGCGTGGTGGAGGATGGCGCGCCGGCGAGGCCGTATTACGGCCCCGGGGGTCTTCCGCCGCGGGACGCCCGGCCCGTTGGGGCGTCCCCGGGCCCGGGGCGTCCCGACGCACGCGTCGAGCCCTCGGGGACGGTGAACGCGTCGGTCTCGCCGCGGCTCATTCCCGTGCTGGACCGGACCGCCGCGCACGGCGCGCCCCTCGCCCATCAACCGGATGACGTCGCGGCCGTGGCGGGGGCGGAGGCAGCCGTCGAAACGGTCCGCGCGGGCGGCCCGTCGCCGAGCAGCAGGGGCCTTGGAGAGCGGGATCGGGCGCTGGCCGACCTCGTGGCCGATCGCCTCGAACGGCTCGCGGCCAGGACCCGGGCGGAAGGCCACCCGCGGCTGGCCCGGGCGACCGACACCGGTGAGCCGCTCGACGCGGTGCTGGTCGACATCGTGGGCGACTACCTCAGGGACCGCGGTGCCTGATCCGACTCTCGACGTGCTCGCAGAGCGCATCCGGCGTCGGGTGCGCGATATCCCGGACTTCCCCCAGCCCGGGATCGTGTTCAAGGACCTGACGCCGGTCCTCTCCGACGCGGAGCTGTTCTCCGCCGTCGTGCGGCAACTGGCCGACGACTTCTCGTCACACGACGTCGACCTCGTGGTGGGGATCGAAGCGCGGGGGTTCATCTTCGCCGCTCCCGTGGCGCTCCACCTCGGGACCGGGTTCGCGCCCGTGCGCAAGCCGGGCAAGCTGCCGTACCGGACGCGGCGCATCGAGTACGCCCTCGAGTACGGGGTCGACGCCCTCGAAGCGCACGTGGACGCCGTCCAGCCCGGCCAGCGGATCCTGCTCATTGACGACGTGCTGGCCACGGGCGGCACCGCCCTCGCCGCTGCCCGGCTCCTGGAGCAGCTCGGCGGCCGGGTCGTCGCCGCGGCGTTCGTCCTGGAGCTCGCCTTCCTCGGCGGACGCCAGCGGCTCTCCGCTTTCCCCGTACACTCGCTGGTGAAGTACACCGCCGGTTGATCGGGGCGCGGGAAATCGCTAGATTTCAATGAGCCCCGCCCCCGTAGCTCAGGTGGATAGAGCGGCGGTTTCCTAAACCCGCCAAGAACATGTTCGCCGCCGTTCGCCGTTGTCTCGCCCTGTCGGACTAACTCGTTGACATCCAGCTACTTCTCGCCTCATATTCGTTCGGCATCGTTCGCGCCGGTCCGGCCGTAGACGCCGGATTCTGTGCCCTAGGGTGTGCCCTAGGCGAGCTACGGTTCTTTTGGCGGCGTATTCTTGTGCCCTAGGACGGGTGCCAATGGCGACCGCGAAGCTGACCGACCGGGGGCTCCGCACCCTCTCCACCGACCGGCCGCAAGAAGACATCTGGGACGAGCTCCTGCCCGGGTTCGGCGTACGGGTGACCCGGGGCGGCGTGCGCACGTTCTTCGTCCGCTACCGGGTGGCCGGCGCGCAGCGCCGCATGACGCTCGGGCGCTATCCCGTGCTCTCCCTCGCGGAGGCGCGGGAGCGGGCGCGCGAGGCCCTCGCCGCGGCTGCCGCGGGCGAGGATCCGGCGGTGGCTCGGCGCGACGCGAAGCGGGCGGATACCACCTTCGCCGCGCTTGCGCGTGAGGTGTTGGAAGCGAAGGCCGCCACGACCCGGGCGAGCACGCGCCGGGAGCGTGCCCAGGTGCTGGAGCGGTACCTGTTGCCCGAGTGGGGCAAGCGCCCTGCGGGCTCTATTACGCGCAGAGATGTGGCGCTCCTCATCGAGAAGGTGGCGAGGCGCGCGCCCGTCCACGCGGGGAAGGTGCTCGCCGTGGTGCGGCTCATCTACAACGAGGGGCTCCGGCGCGGCTTCCCGGGCGTGGAGGCGAACCCCGCACACATGCTCCAACCCCCGCAGCGACCCGCCGTCCGAAACCGATACCTGACCGCAGAGGAGATCAAGATCGTCTGGCGCGCGCTGGATGAAGAGTCCCTCATTACGCGGTGCTTCTTCCGCTTTGCGCTACTGACCGCCCAACGCTACGGCTCCATCCGCATGATGCGCTGGATGGACATCGAGCCCGGGAACGTGTGGCGGACGCCGGCCGCACACTTCAAGGGGCGCCGGGACCACCTGACGCCGCTCTCCCCGGAGGCGCTCGCCGTGCTCGAGGAGGTTCGGATGCTTACCGGTGGTGGCGAGTACGTCTTCCCATCGGCCCGGGGTGGGCCACGGAATTCGATTCGCACCGCGCTCTCACGCCTGCAACAGCGGACGGCTTTGCCCCGCTGGACGCTGCACGACTTCCGCCGGACCTTCCGTACCCACGCGGTGCGCGCCGAGAAACCCGCTCACCCCGGGGACCCCGTGGGGCTTGGAATCCCGCCGAACGTGGCGGACGCGGTGCTCGGGCACAAGGAAGCATCCCTCGGCTTCGACCGCTACACCGCGGAGCCGGAACGCTACCTGCTCGCCGAAAAGCGCGAGGCGCTCGAACGTTGGGGGCGCTTCGTGCGCCAGGTGGTAGGGGAGCCGTTCCCGGGCCCGCTACTTCTTGGTGGCTAGCCGGGCCCGCCGCCGCCGCTGGGCTTCGCGATCGGCCGCGCGCTTGCCGCACGACTGGCAATACTTCCAGCGCCTGCGGGGCACGAACGGTTGCCCGCACCCCACACAGACCGCCACTCCTCGTACCTGCGCGACGGAGAGGACGAGCTGCCGAATGATGGCGCCGTAAGTACCACCGGTGCTTAGGCCGACATACGGGAACGTACCGCTCCATTGGAAGTTGAGTGCTACCACGCGCGCGCTCACCGTGTTCGAGAGGCCGATATACGGGAACGTATCGGTCCATTGGAAGCTTGGCGCCAGGCGTGCCGAAAGAATCGCAATATTGATTATCAGCCCGAGGAATTCTCGTTCGCCCCGCACAGCTCCACGGAAGAGGAGCGAACGCAAAAATGTTTCTTCTCTAGTTATTATTGCTAACCAGGGTGCTACTCCCAAGATAGGCCAAACTTCTTCAGGTATCAGCTCTTCTCGATGGAGCGATGCGGCCGCAATAAGCACGGCCCGGACCGCCTCTGCATACTGGCGCCATAGATCTACCGGCACACCCCAATAGCTCAGGGACTCATATTTGAAGAGCCAAGCACCGCATGGCCAGGCCGCCTTCGAACGTTCCTCCGCAAGCGGAAAATGCCGCGCCGGGAGGCCGTGTTTCATACAGAGCTCGATCGGGCCATAGCGCCGCGCGAACTCAAGAAACGGTTCGGGGCGCTCCTCATCAGCCAAACGAATGAAGGCATCTAGAATACCGCGGTCATCGGCCCATTTGCCTCCGGGTAGGTGATCTCCCCCCCCAACGATGAACAGATCGTCCATCTTCCGGGCTAGTTCATCATCCCATTTGTAACCCCTAGCGGCAAACTCCGCGAAAAACTCCTCAACCCGCGCCTCATCCTCTGGATGGGGCCAGGGCCAAGCCACGAGTGCGCGGCCCTCTGCGTCGTGGATGAGCCGTAGCCCGTTCGGTACGAAGACCTGGCCTCCTGCGTAAAGCTCCTGCCATTGCCGCCGCCGCGCTTCCCGCTTCTCGAGTAGGATCCCGGCCCTCTCCAGTAACAGCAGCGTCGCCTGGTTGCTGCCCATAGCTCTGTCCCGCCGTCAGAAAAACGTCAGAAAATCAACCCTACCTCAGTATAGCCGGGGCCGCCATAGTACGCCAGTACTCTGACGGATCACCTGGACCACCGGAGGATGACACGATGGGTGACAGACTACTGCGTCAGGCCGAGGTGATGCGGATGACGGGCCTGTCCCGCACCGCGATATGGGACATGGAGCGCCGCGGCGAGTTCCCACGCCGGCGGCGGGTCGGCGCGCGCACCGTCGCGTGGCTAGAGAGCGAGCTGGTCGAGTGGATGCGGACCCGGCCGGTGGTAGGTGTGGGCGGGGCGGCGGAGGACGAGGAGGCGGCATGACCCCGCCGGCCGGGCCGGGGGTGGCGGACCTCCTGGACGCGGCCCGCGTCCGCGTGCTCGGCGAGCTGCTGCGCGCATCGGATCGGTGGAGCGACGCGAGCGTGGCGAGCGGCTGGCTCACGCGGCGGGCGCGCGAGCGCGGGATCGAGATCACGCCGCGGCAGGCGTACCTCATGATCTGCCGCCGGCGCCAGCGCGGGGGTGCGCGGTGACGGCGCGCGGAGCCGGCCTGCCGCCGGAGCTGGAGCGCGTGGTCGAGCTCGCCGCGGAGATGGACGCGGCGGGGCACGCGCACGCCGACTGGCCGGAGTGGCCGGACGTACCCGTGCCGCCCCGGCCGGACCCTCTCCCCGTGGACGTGCTGCCGCCGGCGCTGCGGGCGCACGTGCTCAGCGTCGCAGCGGCGACGCAGACCCCGCCGGACATGGCCGTCATGCTCTCCATCGCCGCGGTGTCCGCTGCGCTCCGCGGCGTGGCGGACGTACATGTCGATGCGCGCGGCTGGCGCGAGGTGGCGACGATCTACACCGCGATCGTGCTCCCGCCCGCGACGCGCAAGTCGCCCGTGTACGCACACATGATCGCGCCCATCGAGGCCTGGGAGCGCGACGCGCTGGAGCGCGTCGCGCCGGACTATCGCCGCGCGCTGGACCGCGTGGAGCTGGCGCGCGAGGCGCTGCGCCACGTGCGCGCGCAGGCCGCGCGCGGCAAGGCGACGCGCGCGGACGTGGAGGACGCGCGCGCGGAGCTGGACGCGGCCGAGGCCGCCGTGCCTCCCCTGCCGCGCGTGCTCGCCGCGGACGCGACGCCCGAGGCGCTGGTGCGGCTGCTGGCGGATGCGCGCGCCGGGATCGCGGTCATGGCGCCGGAGGCCGACCCGCTCGCCATCGCCGACGGTAGGTACTCGGACACCGCGCGCGTGGACGAGCTGCTCAGGTGCTGGTCCGCCGAGCCGATCCGCATGGACCGCATCGCGCGCGAGCCGCTGCGCGTGGATCGGCCAGTGCTGACCCTCGCGGTGTGCGTGCAGCCGGCCGCGCTCGAGGCGCTCCAGCATGCGCGCGTGCATCGAGGCCGCGGCGTATGGGGCCGGGTACTGTGGTGCGTGCCGCCGCACGGGCTGGGCACGCGCCTCACCGGCGCCGACGTGCCGGCGCTGGACGCGGCGGCGGCAGAGCGATACGCGCGCGTCCTCCGGCGCCTGTTGGACGCCGCGGACGCGGACGTGCGCGCGGGACGGCCGCCGCGCGTGCTGCTCCTCGCGCCCGAGGCGCTGGACGAGGTCTACGCGTTCGAGGCGGAGGTC
>ERZ795042.2429-NODE-2429-length-10289-cov-133.275259_pt1 | contig 10289 bp, 10 predicted proteins | sample MGYA00375126_ERZ795042 | MGnify/ENA primary metagenome ERZ795042 (study PRJEB30171, sample SAMN05518105) | compost metagenome | isolation source: Feedstock adapted compost from Newby Island compost facility, Milpitas, CA | place: USA:Newby Island compost...
CCCCGGATACGGCCGTGGTCTTCCGCCCGGCCGTCATGAACACCCCCGCCATCATCACCCTGGCGATCTGGCTGTACCGGCTCGTCGCGGGCCTGGTCCGCCTCGTCGTGCGGCACCCGCTGGCGACGGCAGTGCCGGTCGGCCTTGGGGTGATCTGGACCCTGTACGGCTGGCGCCTGGCCCTGGTCACCGTCGGCTCCATCATCTCGGCCGGGGCGTCGTGGCTCCTGCTGGATCGAGCCTCGTTCCTGCGCCTGGTCGGCTGGCGGCTGCTGGCCTGGTGGCGGCTGGTCGCCGTGTACCGGCGGCACTGGCAGCCCGTCATGGTCGTCAGCGGCCTCGGGCGACACATCCGGGGGCGCGACTACCTTCCCCGCCTGGTGCGCGTGGAGTGCGACGGCTGGGCCGATCGCGTCACCGTGAAGATGCTCAACGGCCAGGCCGTCACCGACTGGGCCGACCGCGCCGAGCACCTGGCTCACGGCTTCGGCGCCGCATTCTGCCGGGTGACCGTGGCTCGGGCCGGGCGGCTCGTGCTCACCTTCCCCCGGCGCGACCCCCTGGCCGAACGCCTGCCCGCCGTCCCTATCCCTGATGAGGCATCGGTGGGGCCGGTCGAGATCGGCCGCTGCGAGGACGGCACGCCGTACCGGCTCAAGGTCCATGGCACACACGTGTTGATCGCGGGGGCGACCGGGTCCGGTAAGGGCTCTTACCTGTGGTCGATCATCCGCGGGCTTCTTCCGGCGATGCGGGCGGGCCTGGTGCAGATCTGGGCGCTCGACCCCAAGCGGATGGAACTGTCCTTCGGGCGGGAGCTGTTCGGCGGGAGGTACGCGGCCGACCCGAAGGAATGCGCCGACCTGCTCGACGAGGCGGTCTCGCTGATGCAGGAGCGGGCCGACCGGTTCGCCGGCCTCCAGCGTTCCCACACTCCCACCGTGGCGGACCCGTTCGTCCTGGTGGTCGTTGACGAAGTGGCGTTCCTGACCGCCTATCAGCCCGACAAGCACCTGAGGGCGCGCATCACGGCGGCTTTGGCCACCCTGACCACGCAGGGCCGTGCGGTCGGCATCGGCGTCGTGGCCGCTCTGCAGGACCCGCGCAAGGAAGTCCTGAACATCCGCAACCTGTTCCCCGACAAGATCGCACTCCGGCTGGATGAGTCCGAACAGGTGGACATGGTCCTCGGCGATGGAGCACGCGACCGAGGCGCACTGGCCGACCACATCTCACCGGTCCCAGAGCAGGGCGCGGGCGTCGGCTACGTCCGGCTCGAAACCAGTCCCGATCCGATGCGCGTGCGCGCCGCCTACGTCTCCGACGCTGACATCCGAGCCATGGTCGCCGAGTTTGCGGGGGAAGGCCGATGATGCGCCTGGCTCACATCCTCGACGACATGCGTTGCTCGGGATGCGGCGCGGTCGATGTGCTGTGGCTCGACCCAGTGCGGGGCATTGTCGAGTGCCGCGAGTGCGGAGAGAAGGCCTTCGCGATAGTCGGCGGTCTCGGCCCGGCCGACCTCCTCGATCCCGTCGGCTGCTGGGACGGTGACGAGTGATCAATTCGCACGACCGCTCCACCCCGCGCGCCGTACGGATGGCACAGCCCCTCGCCCGTGAGGTCGTGGAAGAGATTGCCAAGCAGTACGGCGTCTGCATTCGCCCCGTCGCGCTGAGGCGTCAGGACATCCTCACCGGCCAGGTTGAGGTCATCGACGTTCCATGCGGGGCAACGCTGGAAAGCAAGTGCCCGCCGTGTGCCCAGCGCAACCAGCAGCTCCGGCGGGCGCAGTGCCGGGAGGGCTGGCACCTCGACCACGAACCGGTACACCAGTCTGACAGCGCCGATGAGTATCAGCGGCACCTCGTCGAGCTGCGTGCCGACGCCCAGGTGTGGCGGGACGAGGTGGCAAAGGCCGGTGGCGACACCAGCGACCTGGATGCGGCCATTGAGGACTTGGACGAGAAGATCAACCGGGCGGGCATGCGCGGCAACGTCCTCGGCCGTACCTCCGGCAGGCGCACGCGATCCACGAAACGGCGGCAGGACGCCCCGGATCTGCCCAAGCGGCAGATGAGCAAGACCACGCTCGGGCGGACCTTCACCGGCGCGGACGGCAAGACCTACCGGCCTTCCATGTTCGTCACCCTGACCCTGCCGTCGTACGGACGGGTGAGGGATGGCGTGCCCCTCGACCCGGATCGGTACGACTACGCGCGCGCGGCCCGCGACGCGCTGCACTTCGCCAAGCTCGTGGACCGCTTCGTGCAGAACCTCCGCCGGGTGGCTGGCTACGACGTGCAGTACTTCGCCACCGTCGAGCCACAGAAACGGCTTGCCCCGCATCTGCACATGGCGATCCGCGGCACCCTCCCGAGGGCGGTTCTGCGGCAGATCATCGCCGCGACGTACCACCAGGTGTGGTGGCCGCCCATCAATGAAGTGCGGTACGAGGGTGACCACCTCCCGGTCTGGGAGGACGGGGCCGGCTACACCGACCCGGAGACAGGAGAAGTCCTGCCGACCTGGGAACAGGCCCTCGACGCTCTCGACGCCGATGGCGATGCCGAGCCCTTGCACGTACTCCGATTCGGCGATCAGCTCGACATCAAGAGCGTGCTCGCCGGGACCCCGGATGCCGACCAGCTCATTCGGTACCTCTCGAAGTACCTGACCAAGTCCCTAGGAGACGCCCTCGGCACCGACGACCCACGCCGTAAGACCCACGCCGAACGGTTGCTGGAGGCACTGCGGTTCGAGCCGTGCTCGCCGACCTGCCCGAACTGGTTGCGGTATGGAGTGCAGCCCAAGGGCGCCAAGCCAGGCATGGTCCCAGGCCGATGCAGGGGCAAGGCGCACAGGCCTGATCATCTCGGCTACGCGGGCCGCCGCGTCCTGGTCTCGCGGAAGTGGTCGAACAAGACCCTCGCCGAGCACAAGCAAGATCGCCGCACCTGGGTTCTCGAAGCGCTCGGCGTGGAAGGCGAACCAGTCGATCCCCACCGCTACATCTGGCGACCGGTCAAGCCCGGCGACCCCGAATTGGCCCCGATCGGCGTCCGGCTCCTGCGCTCGATCCACCAACGCCAACGCTGGCGCAACCACATGAACCAGCTCCAAGCGCTCGGAGACGGCCAAGATTTTTCGGCAACTGAAGGGAGGGCAGCGTGACCAGAAAGGCGGGTCAGGAGGCCCTGTCCCTTCAGGAGCTACTTAGCGGGCGGTTGCTCACGGTGAAGGAGGCGGCGGAACGCCTGAACACCTCCGAGCGATTCCCTCGACGGTTGATCGAGGAGCGGCGCATCACCTTCGTCCATGTGGGCCGGAACGTCCGTATCCCGGAAGCGGCGCTCAACGCCTTCATCGCGGCCGGAATCGTGCCAGCCATCACGATTGACGGCTACGGAGGGGGGAGAGCGGCGTAATGGCCAAGCGGGCTTTCGGCAATACGCGAGAGCTGCCCTCCGGACGCTGGCAGGCGCGATATCGGGGACCGGATGGGCGCATGCGCTCGGCCCCTCAGACGTTCGCGAAGAAGCGGGACGCCGAACGCTGGCTCACGCTGAAGGAGGCCGAGATAGCGCGAGGGGAGTGGGTCAACCCCGATGAGGCGAAGATCACTGTCAAGGAGTGGGCGGAGCGCTGGCTCTCGTCGGTGAGCCCGTCGCTCAAGCCCAAGACGCGCGCTTCGTATACCTCCCTCCTCCGGACGCTCATCGAACCTCGCTTCGGTAAGAACGAGATCGGCCAGGTGCGGCCCATCATGATCAGTGAGTGGGTGGCGAGCCTCACCAAGAGGGGGTTGAGCCCTTCCCGGGTTCGACAGGCATACCGCCTGATGTCTCAGATCATGACGGCGGCGGTGAACAACGACCTGATCAAGGCGACGCCTTGCCGTGGTGTGCGGCTGCCCAGGATGCCTGAGACCGAACCACACATCCTGACCAAGGCGGAAGTCGAGCGGCTGATCTCGGCGATGCGCGAGCCGCACAGCCTGATCGTGCAGCTCCTCGCGTACGGCGGCCTGCGCATCGGTGAGGCGTTCGCGTTGCGGCGGCGGCATGTCGAGCTGGAGCAGGGGCGACTCATCGTGGCGGAATCGCTGGCGGAGATCGCAGGCAAGCACGTCTTCGACACGCCCAAGTCGCACCAGCGGCGGACGATCACGCTCCCCGGATTCGTCATCTCGGCCCTTCGGTCCCACCTCAACCGGCTGCCCGATGATCCGGACACCCTGCTCTTCACTGGCCGGACAGGTAAGGCCCTGCACTACAACGCCTGGCGGCGGTGGCACTTCGACCCGGCCGTCGAGGCGGCGGGTTTGCAGGACGTCACGCCTCATGATCTCCGCGCCACGCACGCAACCTGGGTCGCTGATCGGTACGGCGTGATGGCGGCGGCTCGTCGCCTGGGTCACTCCAACGCGAGCGTCACCACGCGCCACTACGCGCGAGCAGTGGAAGGCCGGGATCGAGAGATCGCGGACGGGTTCGATGCCGAGCGTGGCACAAGGAATGGTTCGGCGGACGGAGTGGCACGTACGTGGCACGAGAAGGGCGACGAGCAGTCGCCCGGTGTGCTGTCACCGCTCTGACCAGCGAAAACGCGGGTCGTGGGCGTGCACAGCACGGCATCTGTAAAACCGTCGGCTCAGCCTACCCAGGTTCAAATCCTGGACCTGCCACCAGCAAACCAGCAGCTCAGAGGCCCTTCGGGGCCTCTTCTGTTTCTCCGGCATGCGCAGCCGTAGGCCGCCCTGAGCCGCCCTCTGTCGCCGGTCCACCAATATGTGTGCAATGATCTTGGTGGCGTTTTCCCAGGTCGGCGAAGGCTTTCGGCTCTCCGAGCGCGGCGGGATTGCCCTCCGGAGCGGCGAAGGGTCCCGGAGGGCTTCCGGGACCCCATGTGTACGGCCGGCACGTCAGGCCACCAGGGCGTCATCGATCCGCCGGTTGGCGATCTCTTGTTGCCCGTCGATGCACTTGGCGTAGACGCGCAGGAGGACATCGACGCTGTGCCCGGCCCGCTCGGCCACCTCGGGAGCCGGGACGCCAGCGTTGAGCCACAGGGACACGGCCGCGTGCCGCAGGTCGTACGGGCCTGCGTGCCAGCGGTGAGGCGACCTGGGCAGGGGTAAGGGCGAGCTTCCGGGCTTCCTGCCACACCTCCGTGTACGCCGTTGAGGCGACCACCCCGCCGCGCTCGCTCCGGAAGAGCCGCCCGTCCGGGCCGACGCCGTACTCGTCGATGTGCTGCCGAAGGATCTTGACCAAGACCGGCGGGATGGGCACCGGCCGCACATCATCACGGCCACGATGCTTGAGCCCGCGTGCCTCGTGGGCGTCACCGGTGTCCGTCCAGCGCGTGGTGACCTCAGGCCGGGAGACGTCGACGAGGATGCGCCCCCAGCCGGTTGCCGGAAGGTGGCAGTCCTGCTGCCGGAGGGCGACCGCTTCGGCCGGCCGGAGGGCCGCGTAGTACATGCAGGCAAATAGGGCCATCAGCCGCCGGCCACGTCCCCGCTTGCCGACGTAGGTCACCGCGGTCAGCAGCTCGCGAGCCTGCCGAGGGTTGACCACCACGCGAGGGTCTACGGTCTCGGTCGTCTTGGGCGGCTTCCACTTGATCCGGTGCAGCGGATTGGCCGGAAGCTCTTCCAGCTCTACGGCGTACTCCAGGACCGCATGGAGGACGGCGCGCTTACGTCTGATCGTGTTGGCGCTGGCCGCCTTGCCGTCGAGCCGGAGCGCGATCGCATCGAGCGCAAGCCGTATGGTTTTGGTCTCGTTCAGGTCGGCCAGGTCCAGGGATGCCGCTTCGAGCCATCGGACGGCCTTGATGATCTCTCGGGGCGGATCCGGCCTCTTGCCCGCCGGGAGGAGGGCGAACTTGCGGAGGGCCGTCCGCAGAGTGTCCGCGTCGGGACGGCCCGGGCGATCCTTGGTCAGCGCTGGCAGGACGGTGGACAGTGCGTCCGACATGCTGTCTCTGGTCTTCGCCGCCACGTGAGGCCACTTCATTTCGACGTATGCGCGCACGAAGTCGAAGACGGTCCGGGCGCTCTTGGCCTTGAGCATGGAGAGGGGTAGCCCGCTTTCGATCTCGAAGGGCTCTCCGCGTTTGGCCGCCTGACGAAGGTCAGACAGGAAGCTCTCGGCCAGTGCCTTCGTGCGGTACGTCTTCGACGATCGCTTCTTGGCCACCTGCCAGCGGACGACATAGGACGGTGCCTTGCTCGACTTGTTCCGGTAGATTTCGAAGAACTTGACGTCATAGGAGGTGCTCACGCAGCCTCCCGGAGGCTCTCAAGCCATGCGTTGAACTCGCTGCGGTAGATGCGGATCTCTCCGTTGGGGAGCTTGAAGCCCTCGGGAGCCTTGCCGATCTCGCGCCACCGGTAGAAGGTCCGGCGGGAGATGCCGCCGAGTTCTTCGAGAATCTGTGCCACGGTGAGAAGCTCGTCTTTCTTCGTCATGCGGCCCTCCCTTCGGTTGCCGAAAGATCTTGTCCGTGTGCTTGGGCGTGAAGCCGGTCCATGTGGGCGCGCCAGCGCTGGCGTTCGTGGACCGAGCGCAGGAGGCGGATCCCGATCGGGGCGACGTCGGGGTCTGTCGGCTTGACCGGCCGCCAGATGTAGCGGTGGGGGTCGACCGTCTCGTCTGGCAGGCCGAGGGCTTCCAGGACCCAGGTGCGGCGGTCGTGCTTGTGCTCGGTGAGGGTCTTGTTCGACCACTTGCGGGAGACCAGCACCCGGCGGCCCGCGTAGCCGAGGTGTTCAGGCTTGTGCGCCTTGCCCCGGCATCGGCCGGGCACCATACCGGGTTTGGCGTTCTTGGGCTGGATGCCGTAGCGGAGCCAGTTCGGGCAGGTGGGCGAGCACGGCTCGAACCGCAGTGCCTCGATAAGGCGTTCGGCGTGCTGGCGTTGGGCGGGGTTGCCGGGGTCGAAGGCGTCGCCGATGGACTTGGTCAGGTACTTGGCCAGGTACCGGATGCATTGGTCGGCATCCGGGGTTCCGGCGAGCACGCCTTGGATGTCGAGCTGGTCGCCGAAGCGCAGCACGTGCAGGGGTTGGGCGTTCTCGTCGGCGTCGAGCTGGTCGAGGGCCTGTTCCCAGGTGGGCAGGACCTCGCCTGTCGTGGGGTCGAGGTAGCCGGTCCCCTCGTGCCAGACGGGTAGGTGGTCCCCGTCGAATCGAACCGTGTCGGTTGGAGGCCACCACACTTGGTGGTAGGTGGCCGCGACGATCTGCCGGATCTCCGCCCGAGGCAGGGTGCCCCTGATCGCCATGTGCAGGTGCGGGGCGAGCCGTTTTTGTGGTTCGACGGTGGCGAAGTACTGCACGTCATATCCGGCGACCCGGCGGAGGTTCTGCACGAACCGATCGATGAGCTTGGAGAAGTGCAGCGCGTCGCGGGCCGCCCGCACGTAGTCGTAACCGTCCGGATCGATGGGCACGCCCTCCAGGACCCGCCCGTACGAGGGCAGGGTGAGCGTGATGAACATCGACGGCCGGTAGGTCTTGCCGTCCGAACCTGTGAAGGTCCGCCCGAGAGTGGTCTTGGTCATCTGCCGCTTGGGCAGGTCCGGGGCGTCCTGCCGCCGCCTCGTCGAGCGCGACCGCTTCCCCGAGATACGGCCGAGGACGTTGCCGCGCATGCCTGCCCGATTGATCTCCTCGTCCAGGTCCTCAATTGCCGCGTCCAGGTCGGTGGTGTCCTGGCCGGCAGCATCGGCCCGGTCGCGCCAGGCTTGGGCGTCGGCCCGAAGCTCGACGAGGTAGCGCTGATAGTCGTCCGCCTCGTCGGGGATGTTGACCGGCTCGGCTTCGAGGTGCCAGCCCTCCCGGCACTGGGCCATGCGCAGGTGCCGGTTCCGCTTGGCGCACGGCGGGCACTTGCTCTCCAGGGTGGCGCCGCAGGGGACGTCGATGATCTCGACCTGGCCCGTTTGGACGTCGATGCGCTTGAGCGAGACCGGGCGGATGCACACCCCGTATTGGATGGCGATCTGCTCGACGACATCGCGGGCGAGCGGCATCGCCATTCGCACCGACCGGGGCAGCGACCGATCGTTCGGGTGGGTCATCGGTCACCCCCGCACCAGTCGAAGGAGTCCAGTGAGCTGGGGGCGTTGATCAGGTCGAGGTCGTCGAACGAGTCGGGGGTGTCGGCCGGGTCGGGCCCGTCGACCAGGACGGCGGCTTTCTGGCCGCACTCGTGGCACTCGAGGATGCCGCGCACCGGGTCGAGCCACAGGACGTTGAGGGCGCCGCAGCAGGAGCAGCGCAGCCCGTCGAGGAAGTGAGCGAGCCGCATCATCGGCCCACCCCCGCGAACTCGGCCACCATGGCCCGGATGTCGGCGTCGGACACGTAGGCCGCCCGCACCCGCACAGGATCAGGGGAGGTCTCCAGGCGCACGTATCCGACCCCGGCCCCCAGCTCCGGCACGGGTGAGATGTGATCGGCGAGCGCGCCCCGGTCACGTGCCCCGTCGCCGAGGACCATGTCCACCTGTTCGGACTCATCGAGCCGGAGGGCGATCTTGTCGGGGAACAGGTTGCGGATGGTCATGACCTCCTTGCGCGGGTCCTGCAGCGCGGCCATGACCCCGATCCCGACCGTCCGCCGCTGCGTGGTCAGCGTTGCCAGTGCCGCCGTGATGCGCTGCCGGAGCTGCTTGTCCGCCTGGTAGGCGGTGAGGAAGGCCACCTCATCGACGATGACGAGGATGAACGGGTCGGCTGTGGTCGGCACATGGGAGCGTTGGAGGCCGGCGAACCGGCCGGCCCGCTCCTGCATGACCTTGACCGCCTCGTCGAGCAGGTCGGCGCACTCCTTCGGATCGGCCGCGTACCGGGCACCGAACAGGGGACGGCCGAAGGACAGCTCCATGCGCTTCGGATCGAGCGCCCAGATTTGCACCAGCCCGGCCCGCATCGCGGGGAGCAGGCCGCGGATAGTGCTCCACAGCCAGGACCCTTTACCCGAGCCGGTCGCCCCCGCGATCAGAACGTGTGTCCCATGGACCTTGAGCTTGTAGGTGGTGCCGTCTTCGCACCGGCCGATCTCGACCGGCCCCACCGAGGCAGTCTCCGGGATGGGGACGGCCGAGAGCGGGGAAGCGAGGGGGTCGCGCCGGGGGAAGGTCAGCACCAACCGACCCGCCCGAGCAATCGCGACGCGACAAGCGGGGGCGCCGAAGCCGTGGGCGAGGTGGTCGGCACGGTCGGCCCAGTCCTTGACGGCCTGACCGGCCAGCATCTTCACCGTGACGCGGTCGGCCCACCCATCGCAGGTGACCCGCACCAGGCGGGGTAGGTAGTCGCGGCCCCGGATGTGACGGCCGAGCCCGGTGATGACCATGACGGGTTGCCAGTGACGCCGGTAGACCCACAGCCGCCGCCAGAAGGCCAGCAACCGCCAGCCGACCCAGCGGGCGAACGATTCCCGGCCGGCCACCGCCCAGACGACCAGCATCGAGCAGGGAACGGTTACGGCGGCAGCCGCGATGGGCCACCCGTAGCGGATCCAGATCACGCCGGGGGCTACAAGCGCGGTCGTCGCGATGGGGTGCGTGATGACGGTGCGGATCAGGCCGGTGATGAACCGGCCCAGCATGACGACGATGGTGATGACCGCCGGGGTCTGCACGACGGCCGGGCGGAACACCACCGCCGTATCCGGGGTGGTGGAGACGAGGGTGCGCACCTCGTCCCCGGGCAGTTTCCGCAGCATTAGACTCGTCTCCTCTCGTTGATGTGCAGTCAGGGAGAGACCTGAGGGGCCGCCGGAAGTTGCCGCTTCCAGCGGCCCCGCCTGTGTCATGCCGCCGCCTCACCGCCCGGCGCGGACGAGGAGGTGGGCGGATCGCCGTCGGTCGCTTGCGTGGTGTGCAGGCGTTCGCAGTCGGCCAGGTACCGGGCGGCGGCGTTGAAGATCTGCCGGGCGATCTCCAGATCGGCCGCGGTGACCGGCCCGGCGCCGGTGGTCGAGATCGTCACGCCTGCGGCGGTGCTGCTGATGTCAAGGAAGGGCCGCCCCGACTCCAGCACCCCGGCTCTGGCGTCAAGCTCGGGCGTGCAGAACGAGACCCACACACGCGAGGGTTCAGCCGGTCGAATCGACACCGTGACGTAGGTGTACGGGTCACGCGCCATCACGCGGCGTCCTTCGCCTGAGAGGCAGACTTGCCAGGAGCCGGGCGGGGAGCCCGCATCCCCCGTGCGATGATCGAGTAGGCCAGGCGTCCGGTCGCCTGGTGGACGTACGGCTTGACTTCCAG
>ERZ795042.2431-NODE-2431-length-10287-cov-25.741204_pt1 | contig 10287 bp, 11 predicted proteins | sample MGYA00375126_ERZ795042 | MGnify/ENA primary metagenome ERZ795042 (study PRJEB30171, sample SAMN05518105) | compost metagenome | isolation source: Feedstock adapted compost from Newby Island compost facility, Milpitas, CA | place: USA:Newby Island compost...
GGGTCGTTGAAGTTCGCGACGTGGCCGCTCGCCTCCCAGACCTTCGGGTTCGTGATCAGCGCGCCGTCCATCCCCACCACGTCATCCCGCTCCTGCACCATGGAGCGCCACCACGCCGCGCGGATGTTCCGCTTCAGCTCGACGCCGAGCGGGCCGTAGTCGTACGTGTTCGCGAAGCCGCCGTAGATCTCGGCGGAGGGGAAGACGAAGCCGCGCCGCTTGGCGAGGGAGACGATCGTATCCAGATCGGGCGCTACCACCAGGCGAACCCCCGGCGACCATCGGTTTGGCTTCCACCATACCGCAGCTCGCCGCAACGGGCTGCGGCGGACCTCAGCCGCCGAGGCGCGCCTTGACTTCCTCCTCGCCGAGCGGGAGCTCCACCTGCTTCCGCCGGGCGCGCTCGCCGGAGACGATCCGCACCTCGGAGCGCCGAACGCCGAGCGCCTCGGCGAGCGCCTGGATGACCGCCTCGTTCGCCCGTCCTTCGACGGGCGGCGCGGTGACCCGCACGCGGATCACGCCGTCTTCCCACGACACCGACGTCCGCGACGCACGAGGTTGAACCACGATCGGGAGCCGGGCCATCGCCCCTCGCACAGATGTTCTGATGCCGCTATACTCTCGACCAGCGGGCCGGGCGCTCGCTATTATCACGGGCGGGGAGCCGACCCTACCAGGGGAAGCGATGACAAGCGAAGACCGCCGACGGGCGTTGGAGCTCGCCCTCGGGCAGATCGAGAAGCAGTTCGGCCGGGGCGCGGTGATGCGCCTCGGAGAAGCGCGGAACATCGCCGTCGATGTCATCCCAAGCGGCTCACTCGCCCTGGACATCGCCCTCGGCGTCGGCGGCATCCCCCGGGGACGGATCACGGAGATCTACGGCCCGGAGTCCGCTGGGAAGAGCACCCTCGCCCAGCACATCATCGCCGAAGCGCAGAAGCAGGGCGGCACGGCGGCGTACATCGACGTCGAACACGCCCTCGATCCCGGGTACGCGCGAGATCTCGGCGTGAACATCGAGGAGCTCCTCGTGAGCCAGCCGGACACAGGGGAGCAGGCGCTGGAGATCTGCGAGGCGCTCGTCCGTTCGAACGCGGTAGACGCGATCGTCATCGACTCGGTGGCGGCTCTCGTTCCCCGGGCGGAGATCGAGGGGGAGATGGGGGACGCGCACGTCGGCCTGCAGGCGCGCCTGATGTCGCAGGCCCTCCGGAAGCTCACCGCCGCCATCGCGCGGACGAGCACGGCCGTGATCTTCATCAACCAGCTCCGCGAGAAGGTGGGGGTCGTCTTCGGAAACCCGGAGGTCACACCGGGCGGACGAGCCCTCAAGTTCTACGCATCGGTCCGCATCGAGCTCCGGCGGGTCGATTCCGTCAAGCGAGGGGCCGAAACCATCGGGAACCGCGTGCGGGCGAAAATCGTGAAGAACAAGGTCGCCGCGCCGTTCAAGTCGGCGGAGTTCGACATCATGTTTGAGCCGCCGCGGGGCATCAGCCGGGTGGGAGACATCGTCGATCTCGGCGTCGAGTACGGGATTCTCACGAAGAGCGGTGCGTTCTACAGTTACGGGGACATGCGCATCGGCCAGGGGCGGGAGAACGCGAAGCAGTTCTTGCTGGAGAACCCGGACCTCGCTGCCGAGATCGAACGTGAGATCCGTGCTGCCGCTGGCCTGACGAAGCCGGCGCCCGAGCCGGCTTCCGTCGGCAGCAGCGGCGAATGAACAGACAGCGGAGCGTATGGACGAGCCTCCCAGTCAGGTCACGCTGCAGGAGATCCGGCCCACCCGCCTCGGCCACCAGAAGCTCCTCGTTCTGAGCGACGGGCGTGAGCTGCTCGTCCACCCGGAAGCACTCCTCGCGCACTCCGAGCTCGCAGAGGGTGTGCCCGTTTCGGAAGAGACGCTCGCCGAGCTCGAGCGCGAGTCGTGGCGGGCGCTCGCTCACGAAGCCGCGCTCCGCCTCCTCTCCCACCGCGCCAGAAGTGAGCAAGAGATGCGGACGCGGCTCGCGATGCGCGGGATCCCGCCCGACGTCGTCGAGGCCGAGATCGAGCGTTTGCGGGAAGCAGGCCTCCTCGATGACGCTCAGTTCGCCAACGCCTGGGTGGAGGAGCGGCGGCGCACCTCTCCTCGCAGCCGCCAGCTTCTGCGCTTCGAACTGCTCGGGAAGGGCATCGCGCCGGAGACCGCCGACCTCGCGACGCGGGACGTGGAAGACCTCCCCACTGCGATCGAGCTCGCCCGGAAGCGGGCACGGACGACCGGCAGCGGGGAGGACGAAACCGCCTTCCTCCAGCGGATCGTGGAGTTCCTCCGCCGCCGCGGCTTCGACTTCGAGACGGCACGCCACGCCGCGAGGCTCGTCTGGGAGGAGCTCCGCTCCTCGGCGTCGGCGGACGCGGTCGATTGCAACACGTAATCCGCCGGTTCGCATTCTTTGACCCCGCCTGTCGCCGACCGGTACGATGACGGTAGGGGTCCAGCCTTTAGGATTCCGTAGGAATTATGTTCACCTACACCGGTGTTCGGGAGCTGATTCATGGCCACGATGCTCATCATCGTCGGCCTTGTCGCATTCGTGATCGGCGTGGCCATCGGTTACGCCCTGCGACGACGGGCCGTCTCCAACGCAGTCACCCTCGCAGAGCAGGAAGCCTCGCGGATCCTCGCCGAGGCGGAGGCGAAGCAGAAGGAACTCCTCCTCAAGGCGCGTGAGGAAACCGTCGAGCTCCGGAACCGCATCGAGTCAGAGCTCCAGCAGCGGCGGGCGGAGGCCTCCCGTCTCGAGCAGCGGCTCGCCCAGCGGGAAGAGCATCTGGACCGGAAGGCGGAGCAGCTCGACCGACGGGAGGAGCAGCTGAAGCAGCGGGAGCTGGAGATCGAACGGCTCCACGCCGAGGCCGCGGAGCTCCGCGACCGTCAGCTCGCCGAAGTCGAGCGGGTCGCCGGCCTGACGCGGGACGAGGCCCGCGCCCAGCTCCTCGCCGCCGTCGAGCAGGAGGTCCGTGAGGAAGCTGCACGGCGCGCGCGGGAGATCGAGAAGGAAGCCGAGGCCACGGCCGCGATGCGGGCGAAGAAGATCCTCGCCACCGCCATCCAGCGGTACGCGGCCGAGGTCACCGCGGAAACGACCGTTTCCGTCGTCCCCATCCCGAGCGACGAGATGAAGGGGCGCATCATCGGCCGAGAGGGGCGGAACATCCGCGCGCTCGAGGCGGCGACGGGCGTGGACATCATCATCGACGACACCCCCGACGCGATCACGGTGAGCGCTTTCGATCCCGTCCGCCGCGAGATCGCCCGCCAAGCGCTCCTCTACCTGATGCAGGACGGACGCATCCACCCCGCCCGCATCGAGGAGGCCGTCGCTCGCGCGCGACGCGAAGTCGAGCAGGCGATGATGGAGGCCGCCGAGGCGGCCGCCATCGAGGCCGGCGTGCTGAACCTACATCCGGAGATCCTCCGGCTCGTCGGCCGGCTCCGGTACCGGACGAGCTACGGCCAGAACGTGCTCCGTCACTCCATCGAGACCGCCCACATCGCGGCGATGATCGCCCGCGAGATCGGCGCCGACGTCGAGGTGGCCCGCGCCGGCGGGTTCCTCCATGACCTCGGGAAGGCCGTCGACCATGAAGTCGAAGGGACGCACGCGATGATCGGCGCCGAGCTCGCCCGGCGCTACCGCGTGAAAGAGGCCGTCGCCCACTGCATCGAAGCACACCACGAGGAGGTGGAGCCGTCGACCGTCGAAGCGATCATCGTGATGATGGCCGACGCCATCTCCGGCGGCCGTCCCGGCGCTCGCCGTGAGTCGCTCGAGTCGTACATCAAGCGCCTCGAGACGCTCGAGCGAATCGCGCGCGAACACAAGGGGGTCGAGGAAGCGTACGCGATCCAGGCAGGCCGCGAGGTGCGCATCATCGTGAAGCCGGACAAGGTCGACGACCTCGAGGCGATGCGCATCGCTCGCGACGTCTCGCAGAAGATCGAACAGACGATGGAGTACCCGGGCCAGATCAAAGTGACCGTGGTCCGCGAGACCCGGGCCACCGAATTCGCTCGCTGAGCGACGATGGCCCTGGCCGACTTCCACCTCCACTCGACAGCCTCCGACGGCACGATGCCGCCCTCGGAGGTCGTCGCGCTAGCCGCCAGGAACGGGGCCCACGTCATCGCGCTGACCGACCACGACACCGTCGCGGGGATCCCGGAAGCTGCGGAGGCGGCGCGACGCCTCGGCCTCCGCCTCGTGCCCGGGATCGAACTGAGCACCGATCTCGGGCGGCACGACGTCCACATCATCGCCCTCGGCATCGACCCCCGGAACCCCGAGCTGCTCGCCTTCCTCGCCGAGCAACGGGAGCACCGAGTCCGGCGCGCCTACCGCATCGTCGAGGCGCTCGCAGCGCACGGAGTTCAACTCGACCCGGCGCGCCTCTTCGAGATCGCGGGCGAAGCTTCGGTCGGACGGCCGCACGTCGCCCGCGCGCTGATGGAACGCGGCTACGTCGCCTCCGTCCAAGAGGCGTTCGACCGCTGGCTGGGGACCGGCAAGCCCGGCGACATCCCGCGCCCGAAGCTCCCGCCCGAAGAAGCGATCCGGCGCGTGCACGCCTGGGGAGGCGTGGCCATCGCCGCGCACCCGCTCTTCGTGGGAGAGGAGTATCGATCGGTGCTCGAAGCACTCGTCGCAGCTCGCGTCGATGGCATCGAGGTGTACTACCGCGACTATCCGGCTGAGGTGGTGTACGAGCTCGAGGCGTTCGCCGAGGCGCACGGGCTCGCGAGGTCCGGTGGTTCGGACTTCCACGGACTCGACCGCCCCGGAGAGTGTCCGCCCGCATCGATGCAGTTCCCCGAGCGGGCCGTGCAGGAGTTCCTCTCGCTCCTGGAGCGGCGCGCACTCGCGTACTAGGATCGTCGGCGTTGGAGCGCACCGTGGAGAACGTTGAGATCACGAAGGTCATTCCCCATCGGTACCCGTTCCTCTTCATCGATCGCGTCCTCGAACTGGAGCCGGGCCGGCGCGCGGTCGCGGTGAAGAACGTGACCGCGAACGAGTGGTTCTTCGAGGGTCACTTCCCTGGCCGTCCGATCATGCCCGGCGTGCTGATCGTGGAGGCGCTCGCCCAAACGGCGGCGGTAGCGCTTTTGGCGGGCCAGGAGCTCGGCGACCGGCTTCCGCTCTTCGCCGGAATCGAGCAGTTCCGCTTCCGCCGGCCCGTCCAGCCGGGAGACCAGCTCCGGCTCGAGTTCGAGGTCCAGCGGCTCCGCGGCCCCGTCGGCAAGGGGACAGTGCGCGCGAGCGTGGACGGCACGGTGGTGGCGGAAGGGGTCATCTCCTTCGCCCTCGCCCCGGCGCCCGAGAGCGGCACGGGAGCCGACTGATGCCGCCCGACGAAGTTCCCTGCGCCGCCCACCCGGACACGCTGACGGTCCTTCGCTGCGGGCGCTGCGAGACACCGATCTGCCCCCGATGCCTGGTGCACTCGCCCGTCGGCGCCCGCTGCCGCGCCTGTGCACCGCCGATGCGCGCGCCGATGTACGTCCTCACGACCTCCCACGTCCTCCGCGCCTTCGGCGCCGCCATCGTCGGCGGTGCGGTAATGGGAGCGATCTGGACCCTCGTCCTGCTCCCGTTCACCGTCGGCTTCCTCGCGATCTTCGTCGGTGCGGCGCTCGGATGGGCGTTCACCCGTCTGGTCGACCTGGCCACGGGAGGGAAGCGCGGCCCGATCACGGTCGCGGCGGCGCTGCTCGGAATCGGGCTGGCGTGGGGCGAATTCAGCTGGTTCGTGGGCGTCCGCGTCGGCCTGTACGCGCTCGTGGCCGTGGCCATCGCCGCGTACTTCGCGTACCAGAGCCTCCGCTAGGCCTCAGAGGACAAACGACATTCCGACGACGAACCCGAACGTGATCGCGCTCACGACGGCGATGGCGACGAGGTCCTTCCGCACGTAGCCGTAGTCGGTCGTGATGTGATGCTCGCGCGGCCCCTGGGGAACACGGAGTGGTCGGCGCGGAAGGGCGCTGGCAGCCGCCCCCTCCTCCAGCTCGCCCGTCGCGACCCGTGTCGGCCGCGGCAGGGAGGAGCGCGGGACGCGGCGTCGTCGGCTCCGTCGCGGTCGATTCGGCACGAGGAGATGGTACCGAGAGCCTTCGGTCCCGTACAGCGAGCTACGTCTCGCGGAGCGCGACGTCGACGTTCAGGCACCCAAGGGACGTCTCGAGCGGTACGACGACGCGGGTGAGGTTGAAGGTCGCGATGGAGCTCCCGCGGCCGACGAGAAGCACCGGCGGAGACATGTCCGTGTGGTACCCCTGCTGCTCGAGCAGGATGCCCGCCTGCCCAGTGATGACGTTCGCCAGCTCGGCGAACGCGCTCTGAGCCATCTCGTCGAACTCCTCCAGCTGCTCGCCGATCATGCGCTCGGCGAACCCCTTCGCGGTCGCGACCGACGTCGAGTAGACCACCAGCCCGGCGAGCGAGCCGGTGAGCGCGACGAGCGCACTGACGTCCTCTGTCGTGCGGGGCGATCGCACCCGGTGGACGGAGCCGCGACGCGGCCGTTCCTGGCACTCCTGCCAGAGCACGCGCCCGGCTGCCTCGAGGAACGGCGACACCAAGTCGGCCCGCAGCGACTCGCTGGCCGCCGCGAGCCGCGCCGCTTCGCCGATGTCGACCTTGCCACGCACGATAGCCCTCCTTCGGTCACTTCGAGGCGAACCGCGATCTCAACGCCCCCTGCCGAGCAGGGAGTAGCCGAGATCGAGCGCATACGCACCGAGGTCGTCCACGTCGTGCGCCGCCACCGTGATGGTGCTGGGCAGTCCGCCGTCCTCGAGCAGCCGACGCGTGATCTCCCACTGCGCCCAACGCTTGAGGAACGAGCGCTTCTCTTCCGGGTGGAACCGCGCCCGCGCGAGCTGGCCGGTGACCTTCCGGTAGGCGTCCTCGGGGATCTGGACGGTGACGTCCGCGGTCTCTGACCTTCCCCCGCCGATGCGGAAGCGGAGCCGGTGGTAGCCGGTCCGGCCCGGCTGGAGCTCCGCGGAGAGGAGCACGGTGCGGATGCCGGCGATGCTCGCCATCAGGCGGCCCCCTCGGAAGCCGATGTCGGAAACGGCCTCACGAACCCATCTTCGTCAACGAGACCTTCGATCTTGACCCCGAGCCGCCGCCCGACGGTCCCCGGGTGGCCGGCGAAGCGCTCGACGTTGCTCAACATGACCCTGATCGGGTCGCCGACTTCTTGGTCGAGGAGGATGACGTCGCCCTCGCGGAGTTCGGCGAGCTCTTCCGCCGAAATCCGCGCCCTCCCGAGGATGGCTCGGACCACGACCCGCGCCGGAAGGAGATGCTCCTCGCGAACGCGGGCGGCGCCCTCCGCCGTCACCCGGCGGCTGCTGTCGAAGAGGCTCTGGCCGGAGAGCTTCGGGAGCACCGGCTCGAGCAGCGTGAGCGGCAGGCAGAGCGAGAGGCCGCCGGTCTGTTCGGCGAAGCGGACCTCGTACCAGGCGGTGAGGACGAACTCGGATGGCGGGATTCCCTGCATCACCTGCATGCCGGCGGCGACCTCGGAAACGACCGGTTCGAGCTCGACGACGCGCGACCAGGGGTCGATGAGCGCCCGGGCAACGTCGCCCGCCACGTGCCGGAGGAGGGAGAGCTCGATGTCCGTCAGCTCGCGGTCCGGAATCCGGTGAGGGATCTTCCCCGGTCCGCCGAGGAGCCGGTCGATGAGGGCGAAGGCGACGTCGAGGCCGAACGCGGCCACGGCGAGACCCTGCAGCGGCCGCAGCTCGAGGAACGCGAGCACGGAGGAGTTGCCGACCTGCGCCAGGTACTCCTCGTAGATCCCGCGCTCGAGCGCGCCGAGTCGGGCCTCCACGTTCAGCCGCAGCCGGCCGCTCAGGGCCGCGGCGAGGGAACCCGCGTACGTCTGCTGGAGCACCTGCAGACCGCGGAGCTGCTCCTTGGAGAGCTTCTCCGGGTGCCGGAAGTCGTACAGCTTGACACGGCGCTCGACCTCGCGGCTCGGCCGTCGCGTGGCGACGATCTCCTCGACCTCCTCGAGGTCGAGCCCTTCGAGGCCGGCGCTCAGGAGGGCATCGATCTCCTTCTGGCTGAGCGTCGCGCGCTCCGGAGGCATTTGCGGTCTTCCCCCTCCTGCCGCATCTTCCCTCTCCACGGTTGTCGGCTGGCATCGGCACTTCCCCTAGGCGAGCAGGGGCACGGTCCTCATCTTCCCCCGACTGGCGACCGCCCGGACCCGGGACCTGACGCGGCCGAAATGCTGGCTTTCCCCGATACGCCGAACGCAGCCGAGCCTCGACGCTCTTGCCAGGACCATCGACCGAGGGAGGCAAGCGTGACCGCAAAGACCGCACAGGACGCTCCGCTCTCCGAGCAGCACGTCGTCATCTTCCGGCTCGCCCAGGAGTACTACGCCATCGACATCCACGCAGTGCAGGAGATCGTCCGCCTGCAGCCGATCACCGCGATCCCCGGCGCCGACCCCTGGGTGAAGGGAATCACGAATCTGCGCGGGCGCGTGGTCCCGGTCGTGGACCTCCGCAAGCGCTGCGGTCTCGAGGAGTCGGAGCACACGCAGGAGACGCGCATCGTCGTCGTCCACTGCTCGGCGGGGATGGTCGGCCTCATCGTCGATGCCGTGACGGAGGTCCTGCGCATCCCCTCCGCCTCCATCGAGCCGCCGAACGCCCTCTCCCAGAACGCCTCGAACGCCTACCTCCAGGCGGTGGCGAAGTTGGAGGACCGCCTCGTCTCCATCGTCAACCTGGACGCGCTCCTCGGCCTCGACGCTGCCACCGTCGCGGCCACGGAGGAAGCCCAGCGCGCCCTCGACGAAGCGGCCTGACGGGGGGAGGAAGCGATGTCCGAAGGGCCCCGCTCGCTCGACTTCGAGCTCGACGACGAGGACCTGAAGCTGTTCGTCGAAGAGGCAACCGAGCAGATCGAAACCCTGGACCTCTCCCTCGTCCAACTGGAGTCGGACCCGAGCCCCGAACTCCTGCAGCGGATCTTCCGGGCCGCTCACACGCTGAAGGGGTCGTCGGCCGCCATCGGCCACCAGAAGATGGCCGGCCTCACCCACGCCATGGAGAGCGTGCTCGACGCGCTCCGCCAGGGCCGGCTCGCCGTGACGAGCGAGGTGGTCGACAGCCTGCTCGCGTGCATCGACGCCCTGAGAACGTTCGTCCATGAGGTCGCCACCCGCGAGGACTCCGGCCTCGACGCGAGCGCCCTCGAAGCCGACCTATTGGCGCTGCTCGAGGGGAGCTCGCGGGCGCCGGAGGCGACCGCGCCACCCGCCGTCGCCGACCTCCTGCGCGCAGCCGGAGAAGCGGTCTCGGAGGCGCGTCAGCGAGGGCTCCGCGTCTACCTCGTCCAGGCGACGATTCGCGACGATTCCCCCCTCCCAGGAGTGCGCTGCTTCCAGTTGCTCCACGAGCTGGATGCGCTCGCCTCTGTGCTGGCCACGGAGCCCTCCCGGGAACTCGTCGAGGCCGGCGAGGCTGACTACCGGTTCGCCGCCATCGTTGCGGCCAGCCAGGAGCCCGACGAGCTCGCGGAACCGCTGCGGAACGTGACGGACGTGGCCGACGTCCGCGTGGAGGAGGTACCGGAGGCGATCGGCGTGCTCCCTGCCCCGGATTCGCCCGCTGCGCGCGAGGAGAGCCAAACCGCCGCTCGCCCCGCGTCGGATTCGCCCGTGCCATCGAGGCGATCCAGCTCGACCTCGATCCGCATCGACGTCGAGCGGCTCGACAGCCTGATGAACCTGGTCGGCGAGCTGGTCATCGATCGAGCGCGCCTCGTCCGCATCAAGGACGAGCTCGCCTCCTCGCTCGCCGGGAGCGATCTCCTCGACCTCTTGGACAACCTCGAGGCGACGACCGCGCACATCGGGCGGATCACCGACGAGATCCAGGACGCAATCATGCGGACGCGGATGCTACCGATCCGTTCGGTCCTCGCACGGCTGCCCCGGATCGTCCGCGACGTCGCTACCCGGCTCGGCAAGCAGGTGGATCTCGTGATGTCAGGCGAGGAGACCGAGCTGGACCGCTCGGTCATCGAGGTGATCACCGACCCGCTCGTGCACATCCTCCGCAACGCGGTCGACCACGGGATCGAGTCGCCGGAGGAACGGCAGCGGGCCGGCAAGCCGCCCGTCGGCACCATCACCGTCACGGCTTGGAACCAGGAGGCGTCGATCTACATCTCCATCCGTGACGACGGCCGCGGTATCGAC
>ERZ795042.2437-NODE-2437-length-10270-cov-270.204895_pt1 | contig 10270 bp, 7 predicted proteins | sample MGYA00375126_ERZ795042 | MGnify/ENA primary metagenome ERZ795042 (study PRJEB30171, sample SAMN05518105) | compost metagenome | isolation source: Feedstock adapted compost from Newby Island compost facility, Milpitas, CA | place: USA:Newby Island compost...
CGATGTCGTGCAGCACGTCCCGGAACAGCCGCCGGAAACGGGCCTCCTGCTGCGAAAGCGCCACGTGGCCCATCAGGCGGTCCGAGTCCGGAAGCCGCAGGATTTCTTCGCAGGCGGTCTTGCGGGCTCTGTCGTTTTCTTTCATTTTATCAATATCCGGCAGCGGCCCGAGGTCCGACCAGGTCGTGCCCCGGAAACCCCCGATTTCGAAAAGCCAGTTGCCGGCGGCTCCGTCAGCGGAACCCAGTTTCGCGGAAATTTCCTCGTCGGCCTTTTTGCGCGCCGCTTCGTCGCGCCGATCCTTTATGTATACCTTTGCGATGCCGAGTTCCTTCAGCTTGGTGATATATCGCTCCGTCAGCACGGTGTCCGCTTCCAGCATCACAAGGCCTTTCCTTCCCAAGACCGGTCTTGCCAGCACCTGGCCCGGCGCCAGGTCACGCACGTTCATCTCCTTCATGCCGGCTGTCCCCCCTTTGAGCAAGAATACTTGACGGTGCCGGGAAATCGGATGCGGAATGGGAATCTCGGAGAATGAAAATCCTATGAATAAAGGGGAATATTGGCGCAGTTCCGGAATGGTTACAGAGAAAATAGTAGCATATGGAACCTGAAAAGTCACCGCACGCAAGACTTGGGTCTCCGGCAACAACTTCAATGAAAGGACGGCCCTTCGACCCATTTCTCCGCCGACTTTTTTCCGGGCGGAATGTCCGTCGACAGTCCTATTTTGAAATCCGGGCAAGTTTTGCCGGGCGTCATCCCTCTCCCGGATTCCCCAACGGACATATGGTCCGCTGCAAAGTGAAATTTGGGCTTTCGGAAAATGCAACGGACATCTGGTCCGCAGAAGCGGATTACGGCTCTTGCGGAAGCGTTTTTAAAAACCGAGGCGTGCCGTTTTACGGACCACATGTCCGTTGTTTTGTTGCGAAACCGGTCCCTGCCGCTTCCAACGGACACAATGTCCGTAAAAAAAACCGCCGGTCAGCCGATGGCTTCCGACGGTCTCTGAAATGGAGGATTCTGCGCCCTGGTGTCCGGCGCCGGGGATCTGCAAATCCGGCAACCGGATCAGGCGCCCGCACGCGTCAATCTTCCTGGATCACGGCTTCCGGGTTGAGCGTTTTCCCGTTTTGCCGGATTTCGAAGTGGACGCTCGGACCCTTGTCGCCGGTTTCCGCGCTTTTGCCGGCGATGCCGATGACCGCTCCCTGGTCGACCTTGTCGCCCGCGCGCACCCTGAGTTCCGCCAGACTCTTGTACACGGTCACATAGCCGTCCGGATGCTCGATTTCCGCCACAAACCCGTTATCGCCGTCCTCCTGCGCCACTTTCACCGTCCCGCTCATGGCCGCGAGCACTTCAAACGGCTGCTGGTCGGGGCTGGCAATGTCCACCGCCATGTGCGGCGTGAACAGGTTGTCCCGCTCGACGATGGCCGCGGCGCGTTCTTCCGCGGGGGCCGACATGTCGTAATACGGCCGGGCGACCACCATGCGGTCGACATCCCGTACCGGCCAGCGCAGCGTCTCGCTGCCCGCAATGGCCGGGGCCGCTTCGGGGGATGCTTGCGCCTCCTGAGTCTCCGAGGCGCTCTCCGCCTGCGGCGTGGCCTGGGCGGGGTTGTCCGTCCCTCTTTCCTGATCGGTGTACAACCAGAGGAGGGTTACGATGAGGGCTGCGGCGACCATGTACAGCGCGGGAAACACCCACCGTCTGGCGAACAGTCTCTTCCACCCGCCGCCGGACCCCGTGTCGGATTCGCCCGGCTTCGCGGAAGGATCCAGCTTTCTGACATTTTTGTCGTTTTGGTCATTCATGGTTTCGATCACCTCAGTAACCCATTGTTACCGGGTGATCCGCATTTATACGTCTTCGCTGTGAAAAATTTGAAAATTTTATAGAGAAGGGAAACCTTTGCCCGGGCTCCAAAGCTTCGAAACTTCTTCAACGGTGACACCGGTGTAATAGTGTTTGACAATCTGCTCCGCCGTATAGCCTTCCTCGGCCATGAACCGCGCGCCCCACTGGCTCATGCCGACGCCGTGCCCGCTGCCCCGGGTGGTGATGGCGATGCGGTCTCCGTCGATTGTCCAGCTGAACGCCGTCGAACGCAGCCCGAGCTTCTCCCGCACCTCCGTCCCGGCCAGGCGCAGGTCTCCGGCCTGCAGCGTCCGGACGCGCCTCCCCTGCGTCCATGCCGCGACCCTCAATTTTGGCGCTTTGCCTTTGCCGGCTTTGATGCCCAGTTTTCGATAAAAATCGGCGAGCGCCATCTCCGTCGTTTCCTTCGAACGCGGCGCCCCGGTCCGGTCCCACGGGCTTTCAACGGAACGCAAATAAGGCAAGGCAAAAGGAAACACTTCCTCGGAAGCCTCGGTGTATCCGTTGCTGGTGGAAAAATAGAGCGCCTGGATCGGCTCGCCTTCATATGCGAGCACCTTGCCCCGGGTCGCTTCCACCGCCCGCCGCACCTTCTCCCATCCTTCCGGATCATCCTCGCGCATCCGGCGCATCTCCTCCAGCGGCCGGTACCGCTGGTGAACCGTGCCGTCCGTCACGTCCGCCTCGTGCGCCGCTTCCTCCGGCACGCCGCCGCGGTCCCCCTTGATCAGCCGTCGGACCATATATGTGCGAGCCGCAAGGGCTTGCGCTTCCAGCGCCTCCCGCGGAAAATCCGCCGGCATCTCCGCCGCCACGACGCCCATGACATACGCCTCAAGAGGAACCGTCTCCGTCCGCCGCTTTCCCGTCAGATAGACCCGCACCATCGGTTCGTCCGGTTCGCTGCCGCGGCTTCCGTCGGAATATTCCCGTTGCCCATCGGTACTGTCCTGCCGCGCGGGCTTTCCGGGCACAATCCGGTCCGTCCCGCCGCCGGCCATGACGGCTTGTCCGCCGCCGTCGGCGCTTGCAGTCCAAGGGTGCTGAATGCCGCTGTCCGGAGTCCCGTCCCCGCCCTGCGGAACGCCATGCTCACCGGCCAACGTCCCGCTTCCTCCGCGGAGTACGCCGTATCCGCCGGTTCGGATCCCGTTTCCGCCGTGCATTACGCCGTATCCGCCGGTCCAGGCCCACTCTCCATCCTGCAGAATGTCATTTCCGTTGGTTCGAGCCCCTCCATCGCGCAAAACTCCATTTCCGCCGGTCCAGGTCACGTCTCCATCGTGCGGAACGTCAATTCCGTTGGTCCGCGCCCTTCCATCGCGCAGAAGGCCGTCTTCCCGGCCGAAGCCGGCTTCCCAAACCAAAGCCCCCAGCATCATTCCCGCCAGAAATCCCGACAACAGCAAAAGCTTGAACCTTGCCATGGCCGCCTCCCCGGTGTTGTCCGAGACATCCCCAATGTATGCGTTCCCTTCCGGACGTATGCCTTCTGCGGACGCGTACCGGGGATTCGCAGCCAGACTTCATCATAAAAATAAAAAAAACACCCCACGGCGCCGTCAAAACGCCCGGACACGCCGGCCTTCCAGCCGTTTGCACGCGCATCCGGGCGAATTTCCGATCATGAAGCTCAAGCCAAAGAAGGCTGAACGATAAGTCCCTTGCCGTCGAAACGCTGCCGCGGCGCCTCTTCTTCCATCATGTCCGCCGCGGCGACGGCCGCTTCCGCTTCTTCCACCACGGCGGCCGGGTCCGGCACCCGGACGATGTCGGCGCCGAGTTCGGCCAGCTTGCCGACGATGTTCAAATAGCCGCGGTCGATATGGTGCACGCCCGACACTTCGGTGACGTCTTCCGCGGCCAGTCCCGCGCAGATCAGCGCGGCGCCGGCCCGAAGATCGGTGGCGCAGACGTTGGCTCCCGTGAGCCTCGCGCCTCCCGCAATGATGGCCGTCCGGCCGTCCACCTTGATGTCGGCGCCCATCTTGAGAAATTCGGACACGTGCATGAACCGGTTCTCAAACACCGTCTCCGTAACCACGCTCGTGCCTTCGGCCAGCATCAGCAGCACCATCATCGGCGCCTGGAGATCGGTGGGAAAACCGGGATAGGGGAGCGTCTTCAAGTCGACGGCCCGCAGCCTGCCGCCGGGTTCGCGGCGGACACGGATGCCGTTTTCGTCACACGACACCTCCACACCCATCTCTTCCAGCTTCGCCAGCACCGAACCCAGGTGATCGCGGATGGCGCCCTCGATGCGGACTTCGCCTCCCGCCGCGGCGGCGGCGATCATGTAGGTACCGGCTTCCACCCGGTCGGGGATGACGGTATGGGTGACGGCTTTCAGCCGGTCCACGCCTTCAATGCGGATCTGGCTCGTGCCCGCGCCGCGGATCTGGGCGCCCATGGCGTTCAGGAAGTTCGCCAGATCCACGATTTCCGGCTCCCGGGCCGCGTTTTCGATCGTCGTCGTTCCTTCCGCGGTGACGGCGGCCATCATGATGTTTTCCGTCGCTCCCACGCTGGGGATGTCCAGATAAATGCGCGCCCCGCGCAGCCTGCCCTTGACATGCGCCTCGATGGTGCCCTGTCCGAGTTCGATCTGGGCGCCCATCGCCTCGAATCCTTTCAAATGCTGGTCGATGGGGCGCGTGCCGATGGCGCAGCCGCCCGGGAGGGAAATTCGCGCCTTCCCCAGTCTGGCCAGCAGCGATCCCATGACGAGGAACGAAGCGCGCATCCTGCGCACCAGATCGTAGGGCGCCTGATACGAGTCCAGGCCGCCGGCCTGCACCTTCACCACGCCTTCGCGATGCTCCGTCCGCACGCCCAGCGACTCGAGCACCTGCAAAATGGTGCGCACGTCATCCAGCCCGGGAACTTCCCGTATGACGCTGGTGCCTTCCTCGGCCAACAGGGAAGCGGCCAGGATCGGAAGGACGGAATTTTTGGCGCCGTTCACGCGGACCGTTCCGTACAAAGGCCGGCCGCCGCGGACGATGATTTTGTCCATGGGTCTCCCTCCGCGCTTGTTCTCTTGGTTCCATGCCGGGAACGACGACTCCCATCCCGGGAAGTTCAACGACAAAAACAGACACCGAGCCGAATGGTATTTCCATTGTTGTCAAACGGCCATACCGTTATGCGAAAGCCGCTCTGCCTTATCCTGCCCGGAACAGCCACTTGATGGCCCCCGTCCAAGCCCAATAATCCAGCAAAAAACGGGCGACCCCGTAGCCGATCACGATGGCCGCGACCAGCTGCAGGAGACGCGCGCGGGAATGCGCCGGCTGCCTGAGCAGCTTCTCCCACCGGATGTCCTGCAGGAGATACCAGACGAAGGCGATGCAGGCGAGCGTGACAAGCATGCCCAGCAGCGCTTGGATTCCCTGCGTATAGTACACGTCCGACAACCCGCCAGACATCACGCGCCCCTCCCTTCGGCGAACGCCGCGAGCAATGTCGCCCATTCCGCGCGGATGATCGGCCGGTCCGGATAGAACCTGCCGTCCGGATATCCGCGAAGCCAGCCGGCCGCGCGGGCGGCTTCAATGTAACCCGCCGCCCAGTGGTTCTGCGGCACGTCGGCAAACGCGGCCTCCGCCGTCTGCGGCGAGGCGCCGACAGCCCGGGCAAGCAGCGCGGCGGCCTCCGCGCGCGTCAGGGGCAGATCCGGCTGGAGCAACATGCCCGGAAACACCGCGAGCCATCCGGCGCGTTCGGCTTCGGAAACCGCCCCGTACGCCCAGTGGCCGGCCGGCACGTCGGTAAACCGGAGAGGCGCCGCCGCCGGCGTTCCTTCCGAAGGGCCAAAAGCCCGAACGACGACCGTGATCGCCTCGGCCCGCGTCAGCGGCTGCTGCGGCCGGAATGTCGCGTCTTCGTAGCCGTGCATCCATCCTTTTCGGAAAACTTCCATGATCGCCCGTTCCGCCCAATGGTCCCGGGTGTCGCGGAACACGCGGGGCGCCGGCTTGACGGCCAGCTCCAGAACGTAATACTGCGTGCGGCTCGGAGCATTGGACGTGACGCGCACATAATAGGTGCCGGCTTCCAGCGGGTGGCCGGGAGACCACGTCCACCGGCGGCCGTCGCTGTTCCACGAGGCGATCGGACGCAGCCGTTCATCCAGCAGCTCCGCCGACAGGCTCGCATTTTGCGCGGCGCCGTCAAACCGGAACTGCGCCTCGTGCGGATCGCGCAGGGTGAAGCGGTACCAGTCTTCATCCCCCTTCCGGTCGATCAAGCCGGTCACCGGCGTTCCGGGCACAAGCGGCGTTGCCTGCAGGGGGCCGTTATTCGGCTCGTTCGGGTCGTCGTTCAATGTAATATATTCCAGTACCGCCAGATAGGTACCCGTCACCGGTTCAGGAAAAACGGAGATGGCGTTTCGGATGCGGATGTACCAGGTCCCGGCTTCCGCAGGCAGAAGACGGATCTCCTCCGTTTCCCCTTCGGCCCCCGCGTCCACCTGGCGAATGATGCCGCCGATGCGTTGCAGCGTGATGGCGGGATCGATCCGGGTGGTGTCGGTTTCGACCCGGATGCGCAGCATGCCGTCCGCGGGAAGCACCACCATGAACCAATCATCGTCGTTCCGCTGGTGGAACGTGCCGGACCATTGCCGTTTCCCCGCCGGCAGCCGGACGGCTTCCAGCGGCCGGTCGTTGGGTTCGTAGGCGTCCGGCGCCATTGTCATCCGCGTTACGATGCGGAACGGCCAGGGACCTTGTCCGCGCTGCGGCGGCGAACCTTCCACCAGCACGCGGTACCGGCCCTTGGCGCCTTTCATGGAACCCGCAAGCGGCGGCGCGCCGGAAAAAGCCGTCCCGCCCGTTCCGTCCGTTCCCGGCTGGACGCCCGGCGGGAAGATGGTCAGGCGGATTTCCTCCGGAGCCTGCGCGCCCACGGATTCGACCTCAACCGTAAGCGTTCCGTCGTAGGGCATGTCCACCGTGAACCAGCGCCGACCGCCTTCCGTCCAGCCGGACAGCCGTTCGCCGCCGACCGGAAGGATGTCCGGCGCCAGGCGGTTGTCGCTTTCGCCCAGCCAGGCCTCGACCGCGCCGCCCGCCAGGGCGGCATCCGCCTGTACCAGGCCGTATCCGGTGCGCGGGTCCCAGCCGGCGGGCCCGATCTTCTTCGCGGTGCGCCTCAGCGCCTCCCGGATCAAAGCCGGCGGCCAATCCGGATGGGCCGCGCGCAGGAGCGCCGCGACGGCGGCCGCCTGGGGAGCGGCGATGGACGTGCCTTCCACCGTCTTGCTGCCGCCGCCCGGCGCCAGGGTGCGGGCCGACCACAGGGCCGCCACGTCCACCTCCGGGCCGCCGTTCGACCGCGGGTCTTCCTTGTCGGCGGATGCGCCGGCCACAGCCAGAACCGTGGGATAAGCCGCCGGGTATTGCACGGCCGCTTTTTCGCCGAATTTGGCCGCCTCGTTGCCCGTGGCGGCGACAAGCAGCACGCCTCTCCGTTCGGCAAGCTCCACCGCTTCACGCAGTTCCTGCGAATCCCGGTTCAGCCCCAGGGACAGCACGACGATGGACGCACCGTTCTCCACGGCATAACGGATTCCCCTCGCCAGTCGCGAGGCGTTGCCCGTACCCTTGTCGTCCAGCGCTTTGACCGGCATCAGCTTCATTTGCCAGAGGGGCCTGCCGGCCGACTCGTTGAGCGCATCGGCCACGGCGGCGATGACGCCCGCCACCGCGGTGCCGTGTCCGTTCACGTCCTGCGGCGGAAGGCCTTGTTCCAGCAGGTTGACGCCGGATGTCAGATGGGGCTTGAGCCGGGGGTGTTCCAAGTCGATGCCGGTGTCGACAACGGCGATGGTCCCGGTCACGGGGCGGTTCAAAGCCGCAAAGGAACCGAACGCTTCCGTCAGCCTAAGGATGCGCAGAAAATCGCCGCCGGATGCCTCATCGCTGGCGGAATCCGTTTCCGCCGTTTCGGCTTCCTCCGCGGACACCGTCCCGTTTCCGGACAAAATATGTACGCCGCGGGATTCGCCCGTCCATGCCGGCACGGCCTGGCCGCATGTCTCGACGTCGGCCGCCCCGGTCGGTTCTCCGGCCGAGGCCGGCTTCCCCGCTCCCGCAAGCGGCCACGCCGCGGCCGCAAGTGCGAGCCAAGCCGCAAAAAACAGCAGCGGACCGATTTTGCCTGCGGAAACGGGACGTCCGGTCATGGCCAACCCACGCTTTCCAGGGCGCGCGGCCGCTTCGCTCCGGACCCTTCCCTCCGCAAGCGGTCCGCACGCTGTCAACGACTTTCGCCCAACAAGTTAAGAATACCCGATTTGCGCGGACGCCGCATGGGTTTCGCGAACCATGTCGGGTCTTCGGGAACCGTGAAACCCGCAGCCGAAATGTGTCAAAATTCCTATGCGGCATGCCGGCGCGCACTTTCGCGAATCATCGCACCATCAGATCGGCGGGCAGGGAGAACACCGCGTCGATCCAGCTCAGAATCGGCCGCGGGAGCACGCCGAGGGCCACGCTGGCCAGCGCGCAGATCCAGATGACGATGCCGGCGGGCGTCGTCACGCGGATCGGTTCTTCCGTTCGGCCGCCGCGCATGTACATCTGCCGGATAATCCGGAAATAGACGTAATAGGACACCACCGTGGTCGCCAGCAGGATGGCCGCCAGCCAGTACGCCCTCGTCTGCACGGTGCCGAACAGGATGAGAAGCTTCCCGAAGAAGCCGCCCGTGATCGGCAGCCCCGCCAGGGAGCACAGGAGCACCGTCATGGCGCCGGCCGTCCACGGCGCCCGGTGGTACAGTCCGGCGAAGGCGTCCAGGCCGGTCTGTCCCTCCGCGCGTTCCACCATCGCCAGCACCGCAAAGGCGCCCACGTTCATGAACACGTAAGCGATCAGGTAATAGACGAACTCCGCAAAGAGCGATGTATGCACGTGGGAAAGATCCAAAACCAGCGGTATGGCGAGAATCCCCGCGTTGGCCACGCCGGACAGGGCGAGGAACCGCTTGGTGTCCGACTGGCGCAGGGCACCCGTCGTGCCGACGATCATGGCGATCGCCGCCAGCACGGCCAGCGCCGGCAACACGAGATCGCGCTCGTCCTGTCCCATCGCGTTGAACAGGGTGCGATAGGCCATCGCGAAGGCGGCGCCCTTGGTCACCACCGCCAGCAGCGCCGTGACCGGCGTGGGCGCGCCCTGGTACACGTCGGCCGCCCACAGGTGGAACGGCGCCAGGGCCAGCTTCAGCGCGAAGCCCGCCACCATCAGATAGAAGCCGATGCCCACCAGCCGTTCGAACGGATCGACGCCGTTGGCGACGGCCACGCCGATCTCTCCAAGTCCGGTGGAACCCGTCGCCCCGTACAGCAGCGACATGCCATACAGAATGAACGCCGACGCGACGCCCCCGGACACCAGGTATTTGAAGGCCGCTTCGCCGGAAGACGGTCGGCTTTTGCGCATGGCCACCAGCACGTAGGTGGTGACGCTCATGAGCTCCAGGCCCACGTACAGCGTAATCAGCTCGGCCGAGGAGGCCATGATCATCGCCCCGAGCGCCGCCGGCAGGATGAGGCTGTAGTAGTCGCCGCGAATCGGAATGTCCTCCCGCCGGACGGAACCGAGGGACAAGAGCACCACCAGGCCCGAAGCCGCCAGCACGACCAGCTTGAGGATGTTCGCGAAGTCGTCCACGCGGTATGTGCCGCCCAGCACGCTGACGGCGGACGCGCCGGACGCCTGCAGATCCGCCATATGCACGCCCACCAGCGAAGCGGATACCGCCAGCGTCAGCAGCACAAGCCATCCGATCAGGTCCCGGTTCACCCGGGAGGGCAAAAACATCTCGACGACAAGCAGCACGACGCTTGCCGCAAGCAGCGCGAGTTCGGGAGCGAGGGTCCAGAGGTCTTGTACGGTCAACGTCTGAAGCGCCTCCATGGTTCACCCTCCTACCCCGGATTTGAACGCTTCAACCAGCGGATCGAAACTTTGCTGCATCGGTTCGGTCAGCAGGGATGGATAAACGCCGAGCAGCACGATCAGCGCCGCCAGCGCGACCATCGGCAAAGCCTCGACGAACCGCGCTTCCTTGATGCCGTCGTACCGTGCGGACTGCGGCCCAAAGGTGATGGCCAGCACGCCGCGCAGCACGTAAGCGGCGGACAGCAGCACGCCGAGCACGCCGAACACGGTCACCACTTTCATCGAATCGAACAGACCCAGGAAAGCGAGGAATTCGCCCACAAATCCGGACAGCCCCGGCAAACCCAGGGTTGCCAGGCCGGCGACGAGGAGAATGCCCGACATGAACGGCACGCTCTTCGCCAGTCCCCCCAGTTCGTCGATCCGCGTCGTGCCCGTCCGTTCGTACAGGCTGCCGACGATGAGGAAAA
>ERZ795042.2439-NODE-2439-length-10263-cov-5.340125_pt1 | contig 10263 bp, 8 predicted proteins | sample MGYA00375126_ERZ795042 | MGnify/ENA primary metagenome ERZ795042 (study PRJEB30171, sample SAMN05518105) | compost metagenome | isolation source: Feedstock adapted compost from Newby Island compost facility, Milpitas, CA | place: USA:Newby Island compost facility...
CACACGATGGCTTTCATTTTGTCAAGTGCTTCCCATCGTTTTTACACCACTACTTGGGACTATAACTCAAAACGTTCGGGATGACATTATTTGACCGGTTATTACACCGTTACGAGAAACATTCGTGGGAACAGCTAATACCGACTTATGGAACGTATATCTGGGAAATGGTATTTCGGGAAAGAATGTATATTCCCTGACAAAAGGTTGACAGAATTCCCCTTGTATACTGTGTACAAGGGGATTTTTTATCGCCCAAAGGCATCACTGCAGGCTGCAATTTCATTCCTAATATTCATACACCACAAAAGTGCTCAACACCAAAAGGTTATCAACAAGCGCTAAAAGATCGAAAAATTGAAATTTGTGTATTGACAAGTTCACAAAAAAATGTATCATAATAATCGAATCAAGTCAAGCAAACACCACAAAACATAATAAATTCGAGAGTGAATGATCACGATTGTATCAACTACAACTAAATTTGCAAAGGAGGTGAATCAATGTACCTTACAAGTGATTTTTCCATTGAACAATTGTTGCGTGTTCAGTTCCCGGTGTTGGGCCGTTCCGTCGCCGTTGATCATCATCAAGCTTTGTATGCGGCAATATCGCGGCTGGCGCCGGAGTTACATGAACTCGACGGATTCGCTTTTTCTCCCATCATCGGGGGAGTGGCCGATGGCAAGCGAATGACCTTGGACAAGCGTTCCAAATTGTACATTCAAGTTCCAACGTCACACTGGGGGAAAGTCATTGGGTTGGCCGGGAAACAACTAACGCTTTTAGGTGATCCCGTCCGATTAGGAGTTCCTCAAATACGTCCCATGATCCCCAGTAAGACATTGATTTCTCGCTTTGTCACGGTAAAAAACGCGGTTACTGAGGATGCGATCGTTGAAAAAGTGGTGGAACAACTTGAAGCCATGGGTGTCGAAACGAAGAGGGTTGTGGTAGATGTGCTTCGGCGTCGTGTAATTGAGATCCATGGCCGGCGCATTGTCGGGTGGGGAATTCGTTTGGATGGGCTTACGGAAAGAGATTCGTTGACAGTGCAGATAAACGGCATCGGTGGCCGACGGCGATACGGCAGCGGATTCTTCTTGCCGGTTCGGGAGGGGTGATTTTGACACATCGTATACTGGCTAAAAAAGTGGACAAGCCCGATGGACAAAACGCGATTCCATATTCGGCGACTTTACCTGGACATACTGAGCAAGTATTGGATGTCGCCATTACGATGAATCGCGTGTTGGCGGACAAGTATCTGCGGTTTATCGGTGATGATTCATTGGTGGACGATTTTAAGAAAAGTTTTGTGTTGGCCGCGATACTTCACGATATCGGAAAGTCAAACAAGTTATTCCAGGATATGGTAACCGGTAGAGCAAGAGATGGAAAACAGCCCGTACGTCATGAATTGGTATCGGACTGGATTTTGCGCAAGCATGCCGGTGTTCGAAGAGCGGTGCTATCGTACTTAGGGTTGGATGATGACGCCGATTTCTCTTTCGATTGGCGCTGGGTGGGTTTAAGGGCGGCTATCCTTGGGCATCATTTGAAGTTTCCTCCAGCTGAAACTTCCATGCTAGCAAAGCCGGTGCCAGTGCCGGTTGACCATCCGGACTTTAACGCATTACTGCGTCTTCTTGAAAACGTAACAGGACAAAACGTCCCCAGTGACTCAGTGCCGCTGTTGATGTCGGACTATCGGACTGTAAATCAAGAAGTGGTTTTCCATTTTGAAGAAGCAGTCGAAGATGCCGGATTGTCGGAGGATATTGACGATCCAATTCTTAAAGCCGTTGCACTGCTGCGCATCATGTTGGTGGCCGCAGACTCGCTCGGTTCCTTCCTTACACACAGTCGAGAAGAGTGGAAGGAACATGTTTTGCCGGTGATCGAAGATGGCATAAGCGGCATCGACATGGTTCCGTACTTTAACCAGCTGCGTCAATATCGACTTCAACAGCGTGGGGAAAACCCGGAAATCAGCATGTTTCAACAGCGGGTGGCTGACAGTTCCGCCATGGTTACGGTGGTGGAAGCCGGTTGCGGAGCCGGGAAAACGTTAGCGGCCTGCCAATGGGCGGCTCGGCAATATGCGCGCAACTTTTTCCTGGCGTATCCGACCACTGCTACGGCCACGCAAGGGTACATGGATTATGGCCTGACGGTGGAAGAAATCAGTCGATTGCTTCACTCGCGCAGTGACGTGGATTTGGAACTGTTGGGAACAGGCGAAGACGATGAAGGGGATACGTCCATCCCCAGCGCAGTGGAACGGATTCAACGACCGTTGGTGCTGTGCACAGTAGACACGATTCTAGGCGTGATTCAAAACACCCGTTCCAGCAGTATTCTGTTTCCTAAATTGCTGAATAGCGTGGTCGTCTTTGACGAAGTTCATGCGTATGATGACAGGCTGTTTGAGCATTTGCTGGAGTTTTTGCGCCATGTTCGGATACCGGTATTGATCATGTCGGCTTCCATCCAACCGGAGCGCAAAGAAAGATTGAAAAAAGTCCTGGCAGAGCGACAAGTTAGCGTTCAATGGATAACAGGGCCATCCACGTATGAGCAACTGAAGCGTTACCGTATTCACGTTGTAGAAAATTTGCCGCGTCAACGCCTGTGGAAAGCGTTGCGGCAAGGAGAAAAAGTGTTGCTCGTTTTTAATACGGTGGAACGGGCCCAAAAGATGTACGTCGCACTCAAGCAGGAATCCGAAGAAATGGGAATTCCGGCGAATTGGTATCTTTATCATGCGCGATATGAATACCAAGACCGGGTGGAGCGGCAACAGGAAGTGGTACAAGCATTTCGATCCTCTGGAGCATGTTGTGCGGTTACAACGCAAATCTGCGAAATGAGTTTTGACATTTCCGCGGATTTGTTGTTGTCGGAGATCCCTGATTTTGCTGCGTCCATCCAGCGGCTTGGCCGGTTGAATCGCTACGCGCAGCAAGGGACACCCGTTAAAGAAGCGTATTTTTGGTTGCCGGAGAGCTTTCAGCCGTATGAACAGTGGCAGGTGACCGAAGCCGAAAAATTGTTGAAGACCTTGACAGAAGGAGAAATATCACAAGCGGATTTGGCCGCTGCCTTGCAGAAAATGGCCGGTTCAGATAAACATAAAAAACCTTCATTCACCTGGTTGCAATTGCAAAAATTCAAATCTGATGAGCCGTTGCGGGAGCGGGGTCATACGGTGGATTGTATAAGGCAAGAGCGATTGCACGTTATGCCAGGGAATGATGCAACATTATGGAAGCGATATGTGTTATCGATGCCTTACATTAATGCGTTAAACAATTGTTCGCGATTTCGTTATCTGTATGTCGTTAGTGATGACATCCTTGAATATTCCCGCGAAACAGGAGGGAGGTGGCGCAATGGCAAGACGGAATGATTTGGCGACGACTGACAAAGTGCCTGAACCGATGATTTATTGGCATTTCGAATTAAACGCCCCGGGCATGAGTGCATTGCACCGCGCCGGATTGGCGGGGCTTGCGGCCAGCCTAAAGAAGTTGAAGGAAAAAGGGAACTTGCAGCCGGAATGGGAGTTTGAGTTGAGGGACAGTGAGCTGTTGCTGCCCAATCTTGGAACCGATGTCGAGTCCTTGATGAAATTGCTGCAGACTATTTATGCCTTGGACGATGAAGGACTTGTCGATTTTCCCATTTTGGCGGATTCGTCCCAGATGTTAAAAGCACACGTGCAACAAGTGTTGCTGGGGACGTTTTTACAACATCCGCAGTCCCGGAAAGCCGAGAAGCAATCGCGGGTGTTTACGTTGCACATTGACGATCAACCGACGGAAATACAATACCTGCCGCTGAAAGATTTCCAGCATCGTTCTGGGAAAAATGCGGAAAAAATCAGCAAGGCAATTTCCAAAAATCAAATGATTGAAGTGGCGGGGTGGGCATTTCCGGGCGGGATGGTTCGGCATAACGCCCATAAAGAGACAGCGCTGGCCGAAACGCCAAAGAGGTACTTCCTACTTTTATGTGCGCCGCTGGGGTGCCTGTATTTCCACGGTAGGGCGTTTTTGTCAAACGGTGATTTTGACCCCAAATCCCAATATGTACTAGCCATTCCCCGGCCGATTTCGTTGAAAAAACACGTTCGACGGTTGTTGCGCTTTTATGCGAACTACGATGATGCCATGCGCAAGTGGTTGTACGTAGCCGGCGAGTGTGATGCGACCCTGCTGTCGGCTACGATGATTCTGTTAGCTGAAACCGCATTTCAACTCAATATTGACCTGCAAGCGCTGCATCCCGGTGAAGCGAACTTTCAGGTCATGCGGTTTGGCCAAGTCGGGTGGAGCCGGCAACAAAAAACGCGGACCGGGGGCATATCCACGTTTCAAATCAAACCGTCGATGATCCGTCAATATTATGTCATCCATAAAAAGTTGTCCCGTAAAAAGCAAACCGAAGACGGGGAGACGTTTATCGATGTGATGCCCATGAAGAACTTGATGGCCGAAAACATTCTTTGGGGTAGGCCTTGGTATCGGGGATTTGGCGATTTCTTAAGTCAGCCCCGGGGAAAAAAAGTTCAGTATTGGCGAAAGGAGTTGAACGAAGTGGTACAAGAGATCGAATGGGCTGATGAAGCCAAGCGGCAGTTTATTGACTACATTCAAACGGCAGTCCGCAACCGATTCGGCCAGGTTAAAGAAAAGGCTGAAAAAAGCGGCGCAGACGTCAAAAGCATGTTGTCCAGGGAGTATGAACGAATGGTGCTTGCTTTCAGCAAATGCCGCACAAAAGAAAGTTTTCGTGAAGAATTGGTCCGCTTTTTGGCTACGACTCGCCCCAACATTTCCCAGCTCAAACCCGAAGAAAAAGTGGATTTGGTTTACAAGATGGCCATTCAAACGGATTGGAAGGAAACAAGGGATTTGTGCCTGTTGGCCATTGCGACTTATACCAGCCGTTCTGGTGAATTGGATCCGGATGTGCCCGACTCTTTAGAAGATGGACAGTTTAATATAGATTGAATTTGAAAAATTTTATGAGGAGGAGATAAACTATGACTTTGCACATTCATGGAACGATCGTGACCCAATATGGCGTGGCAGCCAACAACCGTGCCGAGAATGAAGGGAACATTACCACGTTGCAAAAGATTTTGTGGAACGGAGAGTTGCACAGCAGTGTGTCTGCGGAAGCGATTCGTTTTGCGCTGCGCCTGCTCTGGCAGAAAAAGTATGATGAAACGCAAGACGATTTGGTCCGTGTGAACCGCCGGTGGAACGAGGAAAAGCAGGATTTTGACTTTGAAGACTTGTCCTTTTCTGCAGAAACGTACATCGATGATGATGTGATGGGGTACATGAACGCTGAGGCGCCGAAGGAAGAAAAAGAAGACAGCAAGAAAGGCGGCCGAGCCAAAGGGACAACCACAGCCCGTAGAGGGGCGCTGGAAGTGAGCAGGGCCGTTTCCCTATATCCGTACTTTGGGGAGACGACCTTTAACGCCCGCGGCGGCGAAAAGGGCAGAACGTCTTTATATGGCTCAGAAGTGCATGCCACTTCGTATCAATATAGTTTTTCTTTGACGCCTACCGAATTAAAACGTCCTGAACGGGCAAAACATGTATTGGAAGCTTTTTGTTCGTTAAATCAAGTGGGAGGAAACCACGGCCGGTTCTTATATGACTTCTCGCCTCTGGTGGTTTTGTTCCGGGTCACCCACGATCCGGCGCCACGGATCTTGTACATCTTTGAGCAAGAGATTGGCGAACCGTTGCGCATGGGCAAACTTATCGAACGCGTGAATGCCGGAGACATTGATGCCGAAGAGTTGATTTTAGGAGGCTCAATGCCAAAGGAGGAGACTGAGTGGCTAAAAGAGCAAGGCGCTGTTGTGGTGCCCGGGGTCAAACAAGCTTTAGCCGAGGCTTGTGAACGCATTACGAAGAGGGGATGATAAAATGGGCGCCGAGAAAGAAATTTGGCTTCAAGTGACGGTACCCATTGCGTCCTTTGCAATACCGCAAGCCCGGGAATTTGTGGAAAGTTACCCTTTTCCACCGCCGGCTACCGTTTATGGCATGTTGCTATCCTTGATTGGAGAAACCGATCGTTGGAAATACGTCGGCACCCGGGTGGGGATTGTGCTCAAATCCCTGCCCTTGCCGACAGTGATCTTGCGCAAAATTCGACGGGTAAAAGAAAAGAAACTCAATCATCCGAACAACAGCAAGCCGGATTATCAAACTTTGTTGACAGGATTGGATTTTTTGGTTCGCTTACGCGATTGGACGGATGGTTCCTTTGTAGACAGAATTGCTGAAGCATTGCGCAATCCTGAAAGGATTCAACGGTTCGGCGGCTTGTCTTGCGGAGAAAGCCACAATATGGTGGATCAGATTCGCATCATTTCTTTAGAAGAGGCGGAACAATACTTGTTGGATGCCGAATGGGCCGTCATGCCTAAAGAAGAGGGAGACTGGACGTGTCCGGTTTGGGTGGACCATGTCGGTTCAGAAGGCACCGTTTGGGAAAAAGCAGTTTTGTTTCCGATAGATGAGAATTTTTCAGCAAATGAATTGCAAGATTTTGAAATTGTAGCTCCTGGTCATTAAAGGAGGAAAGAAAATTGCATATTGTTGATGAAGAGCCGTTGATTCGAATCATGGCTTTGCACGCGCTCGCATATTGCGAGCGCCTCTTCTACTTGGAAGAAGTGGAAGAAATTCGAGTTGCGAATGAGGCAGTCTATGAAGGAAGACAGTTCCATGCCAAAATTCCAGAATATGTTGAATTAACAAGTTACCACTTGGAAAGCCGCAAATTGGGCATTCAAGGAAAAGTTGATTGCATTCGTTCTGAATCGGGAGAGTGGATTCCTTTTGAATATAAGAAAGGCCGCTCTCGAAAGGATAAACAAGGCAATGTGCAAGCGTGGGATACGGATGCGTTGCAAATCGCGGCTTATGCGTTGTTACTGGAAGAACATTTTGATCGGGAAATCAAAGAAGGGCGTGTCTATTATGCCGCCGACCATCGTACGGCCGTCGTTGTAATTGACGATGTAATGCGGGAAAGAGTTTATCAAGCTATCCGGCGTGCCCGGGAGTTGCGGACCGATATTCAACGACCGCCGATTACAGAAAATGAACGTCTTTGCGCCAAATGTTCATTGGCACCGGTTTGTTTGCCGGAAGAAGAACGGTTTATTGCAAGAGAACTAGACGTTGAAAGTGTGTATATCAAAGAACCGGTGCCGCGATATTTCCCTCCGGATCGAGACCGAGAGACAGTGCACATTGTGGAACCGGGGCAAACGCTCCGCCGTTCGGCGGGCATGTTTATTCTTGAGGACAGAGAAGGTAATAGGAAAACGTTTCCCAGTGAAAACATTGGTTCGTTTACGATCCATGGAAATAATCAAATTACAACACAAGCCTTGCATTTGGCGGCTTCCAAGGGAATCCATCTTCACTGGTTTTCAGCGGGTGGAAAATACGTAGGAAGTTTAACGCAGGCTGCGGGCGGAACACAGAGACGTTTACGTCAATACAAAGCGCTGGCAAATCAAGAAATGGCGGAAAGATTGTCTCGGGCTGTGGTGCGTTCGAAGGTAGAGACACAATTGCGTTACATTTTGCGTCAGACTCGCGGAGCGGACCGAACGGAATTTGAAGAACATATTGGTACTATGCGCATGGCTCTGCAACAAATCCAAAAGCAACAATTTACGCGAGAACAGTTGTTGGGATATGAAGGAATTGCTGCGCGTGCGTATTTTGAATGTTTAAAGTTGTTGTTAAAGGAACAGGGTGAAGAGTTGGCTTTTTCAGGACGGAACAAGCGGCCGCCTCGTGATCCGGCCAATGCGATTTTGTCTTTTTTATACAGCTTGCTGTATCGAGATTGTGTACAAGCTGTGGTAACGGTTGGTCTGGACCCGACCATCGGGTTCTATCATCAACCCCGCTCTACGGCATACCCATTGGCGTTGGACATCATGGAACTGTTTCGCGTCATGCTATGTGATGCGGTTTTAATTGGTACTGTCGGACGAAAACAATGGGTTTTAGAAGAAGATTTCGTTGTGACCGGCAAACAAGTATGGTTAACCGACCAGGGAAAGAAAAAAGCTATAACTGCATATGAGCGGAGGAAGCAAGACACTTGGAAACATCCAGTGATCGGGTATTCGTTGACATATGATAGGGCCATTGAGCTGGAAGTGCGGCTATTGGAAAAAGAATGGACTGGCGCGCCAGGCCTGTTTGCTATGAATCGCATTCGGTGAGAGGAAGTGGAAAATGTGTCAACAAAAAAGAAAAACTATTTGATATGCTATGATATCCGTGATGAGAAACGGTGGCGTAAAGTTTACAAGTTACTGCAAGAATATGGTACTCGTGTACAGTATTCAGTGTTTCATTGTCAACTGAGCGATTTAAAGTTATCAAAGCTCCGGTTTGAATTGATTCGTCGTATGACCGGTGAAGACAGTTTGTTAATTGCACCAATAGAAACCATGGATGAAAAAAAGTTTTTCGTTCGCTCTCCGGATATACCAAACGACCAATTTGAACCGAAGCGATTCGAGATTTTTTAATCCAAACCATTTTCAAGGATCGATGTGCTTATTCATGAAAGGTGTAGGTGTTAATGCCACTTTTTTTGATACAAAAGACGTTTCAGTGATTTTCACGAGGTGGGAGGTCATTGATCCGGCTTCAGAACTTGGTATGATTGATTTTGAAAAGGGGGAAGTTCAAGGAAAAAGAAGTGGAAGCAATCACAAGGCTCGTTGCTTGAAAAGGATTACCGCTAATTCGTATGTTACCTGGTGTTCCGTGGGATACCCCTGTTACATGCTTCGATGCCGTAAGGCGTTGAGCACAAAAACCCTTTGATCGGTTCCCAGTTTTTGACGATCCTGTTACATGCTTCGATGCCGTAAGGCGTTGAGCACCATCGACATGAGCCGTTCTCCTTTCTGCGTGAATCCTCTCTGTTACATGCTTCGATGCCGTAAGGCGTTGAGCACTCGGCATGATGATGATCTTGTTGAAGGTGGCCCGCCAGCTGTTACATGCTTCGATGCCGTAAGGCGTTGAGCACTTGGCAAGCACTTCCTGCAACGCATCAGCCATCCTCCTGTTACATGCTTCGATGCCGTAAGGCGTTGAGCACGAAGGAAGTGTGGCGGGGGCAAGTTTACCGGCACCTGTTACATGCTTCGATGCCGTAAGGCGTTGAGCACTCTTGCGGCATTGCCCATTCGTCCGTTCGACTGCTGAAACTGTTACATGCTTCGATGCCGTAAGGCGTTGAGCACCGCTCGCCGTTTTCGATTGCGCGGCGGAACGATTTCACCTGTTACATGCTTCGATGCCGTAAGGCGTTGAGCACTAACAGCAGCACAGGTGGGAGCTTCACAAGTTGCAGTTCCTGTTACATGCTTCGATGCCGTAAGGCGTTGAGCACATTTTGCCTCGAAAGTTTGTAATTGGAGCGCTGGTCTGTTACATGCTTCGATGCCGTAAGGCGTTGAGCACTTCCCGTGCGGCGGCGATGAATGTTTTCAGCAACTCCTGTTACATGCTTCGATGCCGTAAGGCGTTGAGCACTGATCGAGTTTTCCGGACAATTTCGACCAGGCGATCGGCTGTTACATGCTTCGATGCCGTAAGGCGTTGAGCACGTAATCCCCTTGATACGCTGCGCCACTATCTCACCCTGTTACATGCTTCGATGCCGTAAGGCGTTGAGCACTTTACATTGATGTCGGAAAAATTGATAAAGCCGTTCTGTTACATGCTTCGATGCCGTAAGGCGTTGAGCACGAACGATAAGGGAGAGGAAAACAAATGAGCGCAACAGGCTGTTACATGCTTCGATGCCGTAAGGCGTTGAGCACATGTTTGCGATCACGTGAACCCCTCCGTTCTACATCTGTTACATGCTTCGATGCCGTAAGGCGTTGAGCACTCCCAGATATGTCCGTAATCACATCCGATTTTTACTGTTACATGCTTCGATGCCGTAAGGCGTTGAGCACTTACAGTATCTGGAAAATCTGGCGTCTGGCGTCGAAACTGTTACATGCTTCGATGCCGTAAGGCGTTGAGCACAACTTCTCGTAGATGAAGATGCCGCCCATTGAACTGTTACATGCTTCGATGCCGTAAGGCGTTGAGCACCCGTGCTTTTATTCGGATTCACATCAATTCGCCACTGTTACATGCTTCGATGCCGTAAGGCGTTGAGCACTCGGGT
>ERZ795042.2440-NODE-2440-length-10262-cov-156.112276_pt1 | contig 10262 bp, 10 predicted proteins | sample MGYA00375126_ERZ795042 | MGnify/ENA primary metagenome ERZ795042 (study PRJEB30171, sample SAMN05518105) | compost metagenome | isolation source: Feedstock adapted compost from Newby Island compost facility, Milpitas, CA | place: USA:Newby Island compost...
TCCTCGGTTGAAAATATAACGTATTTTTAGCGGGTTCCTAATATTTTCTTATCAGCTTCTTTTCAGCTGAGCCGCACCGGGTTCCAGCTTCCCCCGCCGCTGCCGGAACCTTTTCCGTTCCCCCCGTCCTCGCCGCCGGGCGCCTTCGGGATGATGAGGGACGTCGTTCCGCCGCCCGTCTGCACGATGACGGGATGCCAGGGAGCCGCGGCGAGGGTGCCGCCCACGCCGATGTTGCCGCCTGCGTTCATCTCGAGGGTCCCCGTCCGCTGGATGTTGCCTTCGATCAGGATGTCGCCGCCGGAGTCAAGCCGGTTGTTGCAGCAGGTGTAGAGGGAGCCGATGATCAGGTCCAGGCCGATGTCAAACTGCGCCATCGAATTATGGAACCTGAGCTCGCCGCCCACGATCATTTTGCCGCCGACCGAAATCCACGAAGGATTGTTCAACCGCACGTTGTCTGCGTAAAAATTGCCCTCGATGTTCAGCACGGGCGCGCTGTGGGGGTAGAAATTCCCCAGCACGTAGAAATTGCCGCCTTCCCCGTTCAGCTTGTGGGTGGTCACGCGGAAACCGGACGTGGGCGAAATGCCTGTCCCGAAAATGACGTCGCCGTAGACGGTCAGGTTCATGCCGTGGGTGGTCATCCCCTGGGGGAAAATCACCGTGCCGTACACCGTCAGCGTCAGATTGTTGAAGGTGGGACGGTTGTCAAAAAACAGCACCACGGGGTTTTCGGGGCTGCCGATGGTCACGTCGATGGCGGCCCAATAGTTTCCGGCCGGTATTTTCAGCACCGGGGGGTCGGGGAGATTGGCAGCCATCGTCTCCCAGTCCGCGTCCGAAATGCAGTTGCCGGGACAGACGGGGTCCTGCGCCAAAGGATAATAGGTCTGGTAATCCTCGTTGAAGACATCGTCGGCTTCATTCCGGTAGTACCCGATGGTGGCGTCGATGGCGTCGGCCAGTTCTTCCAGTTTCTCGGGATTGCCGTTGACGATGCTGCCCGAGTCGACGCTTCCTTCCCCGTCCACGTAGAACCCTCCGCTTCCTGCCGGCACCTCGATCCGCTTGGAGTCGTCCGTGACGATCTCCAGCCTTTCCGGTCCCGTCGGCGCGAACATGTACTCGATCGTTTTCTCGCGCCGGGCCGGGCCCGTCCCCGCCTCGGCCTTGATCCGGACGATGAACCTGCCTTGGGAAGCCGTCACCAGCGTGGCACTGTATTTCACGGGTACCCCTTCGGGCGTGGCAAAAGTCTTCTCGCCGAAACCGGGATACGCCGCCAGGTAATCGTCCCGTTCGACGCCGTCTTCCTCTTCTTCTTCCTCCTCCGGATACGCGCGCAGATAGGCCAGCAGCGCTTCCATGCCGCCGATGGCCAGGCCGGAGGCGAGCTTCTCGTTGCGGGCCGCCTGGAGGGACAGGGAAGCGTTGGAGGTAAGCGACAGGATGAGGGGTACGGCGGCGGACAACACGAGGGTGAGCAAAAGGACGTACAAAAGCGCCGCGGAACCCCGCTGCCGGTCCGCAGCCCGGTCTTCTGCCCGGTCTGCGGCCCGGTCCGCGTTCCGGTCTGTGTGCCGGTCAACGTTCCAGTTCGCGCTCCGATCCGTGTGCCGGTCAGCGTGCCGGTCGATGCGTTCTTCTTTTTTTCCGGTCACGCGGCCCATCCTGTGCTCACCCCCCGTTTCCGCCGGTCCGAAAACCGCCCCACTGCCGAAGCCGCTTCGAAGCCGTCGCCGTTGCCGGATTCTTCGTCAAACCTCGTCGTGGAACAGCTTCACCGTCGTTTCCGCCGTCCGCGTCACCGGCACCCGCGTGCCGTTCATTTTGACCTCGTAATATTCAAACGTCACCGAAATGCGGATCAGCGCCCCTTCGCCCAGCGGTGTGCCGGAAAGCGGATTGCCCTGTTCATCCGCAAACGCCACGGCCGTCACGACGGCGGGCAGCGCGCGGGGCTTGGCGTACAGTTCCGGATCTTCCGCCAGGCTGATGGTAGGATCGGCCATGTTCGCCAGTTTCACCGCCGGGGGCTGCCCTTCGCTAAACTCGTAAAGCGTCAGCGTCTTCGCGCCGGGGTCGAACACCAGCGCCCGCACGACGCTGCCAGTGGTGTAGCGCAGTTCGCCCAAGGCGGCGAAATGGACGACCGCCGTGGCATCCGACAGCTCGGCGGCCAGCCGGTTCAGCGTGGCGCCGGCGGCGCTTTGGTCCAGATACCGCTGCGTTCCGGTCTCCACCGTGTGGTGCATTGACATAAAAAGAGCAAAGGCGACGGCCAGCACGAAAAACGAAACCGTCACCCCCGCGAGCAGCTCCATCAGGGTGACGCCCCGGTTGTCCCGCAGCATCCCTATTCCTCCCACGATACGGTCGCCGTAAGCAACATCGGCTGAAACGTGCCGCCGGACCCCTCGAGGAGCACGACGGACTGCAGCGACAGGTGCTTCGGACCAAAGGAATCCGTGTCGTATGTGACGGAACTTGCGCACAAGGGAGACAGCTGATAAACGACGGAAAATCCTCCCGCGTCCGGTTCGTCCGGCGGCGCCGCCTGATGCTCCTGCACGTAGGCGCGAGCAAAATTCAGCTTTTCCTCGGCGACGAGCAGGGCCTGCGCCTCCGCGGACGTCACGCGGTCCATCAGGGCCAGGTGCTGGGATAGGTACAAAAAAGCCGCCACGACGATTCCCAGGATCGCGGTCGCCCCGATCACCTCAATCAACGTGGCGCCTTTTTCGCGTTCCCGTCCGTTGGGCGCTGCGTCTCTTGGGCGTTCCCGTCCGGGCGGCACGATTCCTGTTTCGCGTTCCTGTTCGGGCGGAAAGGCCCCTTTTTCCCGTTTGATCGGAAGGACGCTTCCCGCCCGCTTCCGTTCGTGCGCATCCGTCATGCCGGTGTTCCTCCCCGTCAGCCGCCCGCCTGTCAGCGGCTTTCTTCGGACAACGCCCTGCCCAGCATCTCCAGGAATTCCCGGTCGCCCATGGTCGGATCGAACCGGTCGGCCGGACCCGACGGCGCTTCCGGCTGCGGCGGCCCGGAAAACCCGTCAAATTTGCCGTCATATCCGACTCCGGCGTACAGGACAAGTTCCATGGTCATCAGGATGCGCTGCTCTTCTTCCGCCCCCTGCGGCAGTTCCTGGACGAACCTCCAGACCGGAATCGACACCAGCCGCTCCATGTTCAGCACGTCAAGGAAAAAGGCCGCGATCTGTCCGTAGGAACCCCGGATCAACAGCTCGTAGCGGAATTCTTCAGCGGCGGAAGCGCCGCCTTCGGCGTTCGCCCCCGTTCCCGTACCGGCCGACGATGGCGTTTCGGAGCCTGCGGCATCCCTGCCCATGTAGTTCAGCCCGACGATTTCCGCGCCGCTGCGGTTCCCGATTTCCCGCAGTGCAAAGACGAATGATACGATTTCGGGATTCGTCGGCACGCGGCGCAGCAGGGCTTCCCGTTCAGCGGGATCGACGGGCCGGACGTTTGGAGCATTTTCCGCCGCCGCCAGAGCAAGCCGCGCTTCGCTGTATCGCATCTGAAGATCCGAATGCTTTTTCACGGCAGGGTACAGAACCCATCCGGCCGCAAGCGCGTTGAGCGCCGCCCCGGCGGCCAAAATCAGCGCCAGGAGGGCGGCCGGTTTGCGGATTCGTCCGGTCAACCGGCTGTTTTGTTCCGACGGTTTTGCTTTTAACGGATTCGCAAGCATGATGCCGTTCATCGATGTCCCGTCTCCCGCTTTCGCGCCTTCATGATGGGACGGTGATGGCCAGTTCAAGAACCGCCGAATAAAACCGGACGGACGGCATCTCGGCCTGCACCGCGGCGCTCCCGGGCGGCGCCGGAATCTGCCGTTCCGACAGCGAAACGCTCCTCACCGCCACGTCTTCCACCGGCTCCGCCGCCCGAAGTCTGGCCATGTATGTCCCGATGTCGTTCCACTCACGGAAATCGGCTGACATCGTCAACCTTCCGTTTTCCTCCACGGCCATGGACGTGATCCGGGCGCCTGCAGGCAGCGTGCCGGCGACGGCGGCCAGCACCGGCTTCCAGTCGCGACGATTTTGTTCAAGGCTCTCCACCAGGCCTCGGTACGCCTCAAAATCGTCGTGCAGGGGGTCGGGCGCGCGCTGCGCCTCAAGTTCCGCAATCCTCGTCTCGATCCAGCGGATCTCCGCCTCCAGCGCCCGGGCTTTCGCTCCGTAATCCAGTCCGATGGCTAGGATACCGGCGAATGACGCCGCCGACAGGGCCAGGACGGCCGGGAAGAGCAGCCGGAAGGCCCGTTTGGCGAAGGGCTCGCGGGGGAGCAGGTTAATCGTCTTCTTCATCGCCGTTTCCCCCTCAGCGCAAGCCCGATCGGCACCGCCATGGCAGGGAACGTCTTCTCGCCGAAAACCGCCCGCAGCTTGAGCGCTTCACCCTGGATCAGGCTTACCCCGGCCGAAAGCCGCGCGGACAGAAAGCGCGCCACCTCTTCCAGGCGCGGCGCGTCCCCCGACAGGATGATCCGGTCGATCTGCCGGTCCCGGTAAAGGGAATAGCTGAAAAACAGCATGAGCCGGTCCAGCTCGTGCGCCAGGTCGGAACAGGCGCTCCGGAAGGCGGTGTCTGCATCCGAACCGCCCGGTCCGTTCGAACCTCCCAATCCGTCCGTAGCAGAAGCTTCCGGACCGGCGGCGGGCATAACGCCGGCCGGCTCTCCGTCCGCTGCGCCGGCCAGCACGCCTTCTCCCGGCGGCGCAAACATGATGGGAAGGCTGCGGGTAATCCTGAGCCCTCCGCCGTGAAACACGCTCAGATCGGTCACGGTCTCGCCCACGTCCGCCAGCAGGAACGTGCCCTCGGGATCGGCCTGTCCCGTCCGCGTCACCAGCCGGTACAGCGACAGGGGCCGGATCTCGATGCTGCGGGCCGCAAGCCCCGCGGCGGCGACGATCTCCGCATATTCCCGGACCGTTTCAAGGGGAGCCGCCGCGAGCATCACATCGCACAGGGGGCGGCCCGCCGCCTTCTGCTCCGCCGTTTGTCCGTCCGGCGCCCGGCGCTCCGCCGTTCGCCGGTCTTCCCCGTCCGGAGTCCCCAGCTTGACGAAATCGAAATGAGGCGTCTTGAAGGGCAGGGGAGTGCCGTGTTTCAGCTCGAACTCGATGATTTTGCGGAGACGCCTTTCGGGAAGGTCGGGCAATTTCAGAAAACGGACCATCACCAGCGAACCGGGCAACGCCAGATGCACGTTGCGCGTGTAGGGCTCCATTCGTCTCACCAGGTTCCGCAAGGTTTGGACGACGAGATCCCGGTCGCGGATCCGTCCCTCCTCGACGGCGCCCGCCGGCAAACGCTCCGTCGCGTGCCGGGTCACCGTCGGCTTCGATCCGGCGCGAATGCGGACTTCCGCGATTTTCAAGGCATAGTCGGACATTTCCAGTCCCAGGGTGTAACGCGACCACCACATGCGTCCGCACCTGCCCGATGCACCGTTCTAGTTGAAGCTGATCCAGGACAAATAGACGCCGATCCATTCGTTTCCGAACCAGTAGGAGGCAAGCGACCCGGCCGCGATGAACGGCCCGAACGGAACCAGCATCCCCCGCCGGTATCTGCCGGCCAGCAGCAGGCCCGCGCCGTAGAGGCTGCCCAGCAGACTGGAAGCAAAAACGGACAGTATCGTCAATTTGAACCCCAGCATCAATCCGACAAACAGATACAGCTTGATGTCGCCCCCGCCCATGCCGCCCCGGCTGACCAGCGCCAGAAGCAGCATGACGCCGGCTCCCGCCGCGCATCCCAGCAGGTAATCCCACCAGGGAAGGGGATGCGAGAGGATTCGCGCGGCGAGCCCGGCGGCCAGGCTGAACCGGACGATCCGGTCGGGAATCAGCATCGTCCGCAAGTCGGAGTGGGCGGCGACGATCAGCACCGAAGCCAAAAGCAGCCCGGCGGCCAGCTCGGGCGTCCAGCCGGTCCGCCATGCGGTCACCGCGAAAGCGCCGGCAGTGACCAATTCCCCGGCGGGGAAGGCCGGCGGAATGCGACTTCCGCAATGGGGGCATCTGCCCTTCGCAGCCATGTATCCGAGCACCGGAACAAAGCCGGACGCCCAAGACCTGCGGCCGCAGTGCAGACAGCGCCAGAGGTTGCGGAAGACGGCTTCTCTCCGGGGCACGCGCACCGCGGCCGCGTTCAGGATACTGCCGGCAAACAGGCCGGCAAGGGCCGCCGCCGCGATGGTAAGCAGCATGTCAAATCTCACGCGTTTTGATGGTGTTCATTCAAAGTCGGATTCATCAAAAGCCGTTCCGTCTTTATCCAGAACTTCAATCGTATATTTGCTGCCCGAAACCGTGATTTCGACCTGTTCGAATCCCCGGGTTTTGATGTCGCTGTGTTGGGGTTGGGGCGCTTCATTCAGATAGCCTTCGTTCACCAGTGTAGTTACATCGACAGTTGTGCTTTGATCAAGATTGTTGGCCAGCGCGTACCGCAATCCGGCTTCCTTGATGATGTACCAGGTGCCCTTGTCCGCCTGAAGCTTCGACCGCTCGATGACGCCCGCCACGGACGGCACCGCGATGGCCATGATGATGCCCAGCACAATGACGACCGCCAGCAGCTCGATCAGCGTCATGCCTTTCTGGTTCCTGACAAGTCCCGCTTTGCCCTCTTGAATGGTTTGCATGTTTTTTTCCTCCCGTTTTTGTCATTTTGGAATCTATCACATTGGGGTCAACCCATGGTGCCCGTCACGTTCAAAATCCGGAACACTGGCAGCAACATGGCGGAGACGATGCTTCCGACGACCAGCGCCATGACCAGGATCAGGAACGGTTCCAGCAGCGATTTCAGGCGCTCCGCCGTCTGGTCGGCATCCTCCTCGAAAAAGTCGGCAAGCTTGTCCAGCATGACATCCAAGGCCCCGCTTCTCTCCCCGATGGAGATCATATAGGCGACCATGGCCGGAAAAAGGGAAGATTTGCGGAACGCGTCGGCGATGGGCTGGCCGTTGCGCGCCCTGGCACAGGCGTCCAGCACGACGCGCCTCACCGCCTCGTTGCCGACCACCGCGGCGACGATGGACAGCACCTGCGTCACCGGCAGGGCGGCCGCGTACAGCGAAGCGAAGGTGCGGCTCATCCGGGCGATGGTCTGCTTCTTCCGCAGGGACCCGAGGACGGGAATCCGCAACTTGGCCAGGTCCATGAGGAGCGGCCCGTCGGGAAGCCTGCGGATCAGCCGCCTGAGCAGCAGAGCCATGACCGCGAGAAGGGGGATCAGGTACCAGAACTGTACGACCGCCTGGCTGAGATGCATCAGCACACGCGTCGGCAGCGGAAGCTCGACCCCCATTTGCCGAAACGCCGCGGTGTATCGGGGAACGATGACCGTCAGCATGAAAAAGGTGACGACGAGCGTCATGACGCCCAGGATAGCCGGATAGATCATCGCCGTCCGGATTTTGGCCCGGGTCTGGTGCTCCTTCTCGTGATAGAAGGCCAGCCGTTCCAGCATCTCGTCCAGCCTGCCGCTCGTTTCCCCGGCCCGTGCCATCTGCACGAACACGTTCGAAAACACCGCGGGAAATTTCGCCGCCGCTTCCGACAGCTGGTGGCCGTCCCGCACGTCTTCCGCCATGCGGCGAATGACGTTGCGGAGCGGCTTGCTCGGCGTCTGTTCCGCCAGCACCTGCAGCGCCTCAAGCAGCCCCACGCCGGCCTTGTACAGCGTGGCGAGCTGGCGGCAGAAGGCGGCGAAATGCTCCGACTTCACCCGCGATGCGGCCGGCACCGGAATTTCGCGGAAAAGCAGGCTTTTCTCCCGGGCGGTCAGCTTCATGACCAAAAGCCCGCCGCGCCTCAGTTCCTCCGCGGCCAGGCGCACGTCCGGCGCTTCGATGGTGCCCCGTCTCCGGCGTCCGGCAGGATCGACGGCAACGTAGCTGAATTTCGCCATAACGGGCCCCCTTTTTCATGCAGGTGGTGCTTTCCGGCTTTCGCCGCCGGCGTCCATCACCCCCTGAAAATGCCGCGTTCAATCGTCCATGGTGACCCGGAACACTTCGCCCACCGTCGTCAGTCCGGCCGCGGCCTTCGCCAGGCCGTCCCTGACCAGCGGAATGAGCCCGCGTGCGGCGGAGTACTCCCGATATTCGTCGTCGGTTCGCTTCTGCAGAATGAGCGACCGCAATCCGTCGTCGCATATCAGCACTTCGTGGATGGCAAGCCGGCCGCGGAAGCCGGTGCGCGAGCACTCGGCGCAGCCGGTCCCCGCCTTGAGGCGGCCGACTTCGATGCCATGGGCGGCAAACAGTTCTCTCTCCTGCGGCGAAGGATCGCGTTCACGTGCGCAATTCGGACACACCCGCCTTACAAGCCGCTGTGCCACGATGCAGGTCAGCGCGGAGGCAACAAGAAAAGGCTCCACTCCCATGTCGATGAGGCGGGTGATGGCGTTCACCGCGTTGTTGCTGTGCAGCGTGCTGAGCACCAGATGCCCGGTCATCGCGGCGCGCACGGCGATTTCCGCCGTTTCCGCGTCCCGGATCTCGCCCACCATGATAATGTTCGGATCCTGGCGCAGAATGGCCCGAAGACCGCGGGCAAAGGTCAGGCCCACCTGCGGGTTCACCTGCAGCTGGTTGACGCCTTTCAGCTGGATTTCCACCGGATCCTCGATGGTGACGATATTGACCTCATCCCGGTTCAGGTGGGACAGCGCCGCGTACAGCGTGGTCGTCTTGCCGCTGCCCGTCGGCCCGGTGATGAACACGATGCCATAAGGGCTGTGGATGCCCTTGAGAAAAAGCTGCAGATTGTGCGGCGCAAAGCCGAGCTGTTCGATCTCCGTGAGCGCGTTTGACAGGTCCAGGATCCGCATGACGACCTTCTCGCCGTGGATGGTGGGCAACGTCGAAATCCGGATGTCCACCTTGCGGAAATCGACGTCCATCTCCACCCGTCCGTCCTGCGGCAGGCGCCGCTCCGCCACGTTCATGCCCGCCATGACCTTGATCCTGGCCACGAGAACGTTCTGCATGTCCGGCGGCAGCGTCCGCTCGGTGCGCAGTACCCCGTCCACCCGGTAGCGGATCAGGAGCGCGTCTTCCTGCGGGTCGATGTGGATGTCGCTGGCGCCGAGCTGGACAGCCTGCCGGATGATCTGGTTGACCGTGCGGACCACCGGGGAATTTTCCTCGTCGTCCCCGGCGTCGGCTTCCGAGCCGCGCGCGGGCAGGTGCTGCATCAGCTGGTCGACCGGTTCCTGCAGGCCGTAATAGCGCCGGATGGCCCTTTCCAACTCTTCGCCGGAGGCGATGACGGGCTCGATCCGGAGTCCCGTCGCCATGCGCAGCTCGTCAATCACGAAATAGTCGAGAGGGTCGTCCATTGCGACCAGCAGCCGGTAGCCTTCCACCCGCAGGGGCAGCACCTTGTGCTTTTCCGCAAACGACCGGGAGATCAGGTGGACCGCCTGCGGGTCGATTTTCTGGCGGAACAGTTGGACGTGCGGGATGCCGAGCTGGTATTCCAGCACTTCGATGCGCTGCTGTTCGGTTATGTATCCGCGGGAAATGAGCACATCGCCGAGCCGCATGTTCCGTTCCTGCTGTTCGCGCAGGGCTTCCTGGAGCTGCTCTTCCGTGATCATGCCGGCTTCCACCAGCAGCTCGCCCAAACGTTTGCGCGGCGGCAACCGACGTCCCCTCCGTTCGACAGACCCACTTGACGCAATGAACGTGGTACTTTTTCCCTATACCTCGTTTGTTGATTTGTTTTGAAAAATGGTAATGTAGAACTAACTATATTGGAATAATATCAGGAATTTAGACACTTGTCAACAAAAGTTCTCACTGCTATCTTTATGATTCCATGTCGGTCACATGTCGTTTCATGTCGGGGGTTCTGATGATTTTTCTTGAAGGTCACATTGCATTGACCGGCGGTTTTTGCTTGTTTGGGCGCCGGCTCGAAGAACGGTCAGTTGCGCGCGAGACGCCTCGCGAGCGATTGTAGTCGATTTTTCGACTCCGTTGACCCGCGAGGATCGTCTCGCGAGCGATTATAGTCAATTTCTTGACTCCGTTAGTCCCCGCAAGACGTCTCGCGAGCGATTATAGTCAATTTTTCGACTCCATTTGATTTGATCGCGAGGGACGCCTTGCGGGTGATTGTAGTCGATTTTTTGACTCCGTTGGCCCGCGAGGGGCATCTCGTGAGCGATACTACGCAGACCGCCGTAAAAAAGATTGCCGACAAGGAG
>ERZ795042.2454-NODE-2454-length-10215-cov-4.905610_pt1 | contig 10215 bp, 8 predicted proteins | sample MGYA00375126_ERZ795042 | MGnify/ENA primary metagenome ERZ795042 (study PRJEB30171, sample SAMN05518105) | compost metagenome | isolation source: Feedstock adapted compost from Newby Island compost facility, Milpitas, CA | place: USA:Newby Island compost facility...
ACGCCCGCGAGCGCACACGAGTTCCCGCTGTTCACTGCGGAGAATCGGGATGAGCTTCAAGAGCTCTTGGCCGCACGTCTGGCCGGCCCGGGCGTTGAGGTAATGCGGGAGTTCGTCGCCGAGCGGACCCGGCCCTCCAAGAAGCTTCTGGAGCACGTTGCGGCGGAGATCGAGGGCAACCCGCGGTTCGAGCTGCTCGATGAACAGCTCGTCGCCTTCGAGGCGACCCGCAAGGCGGTCGAGCGCGCGCGGGCCGGAGTCGCGAAGAACAAGTGCATCGTGATCGTCACCGGGGGGCCTGGCAGCGGGAAGAGCGTGATCGCAACGCGCATGCTGGGCGACTTCGCGAAGCGCGGTTGGAACGTGAGCCACGCCACGGGCAGCCGGGCCTTCACCTCCACTCTGCGCAAGATCGTCGGCAACCGCGCGGGTCAGGTCTTCCGGTACTTCAACCAGTTCATGGACGCCGAGCAGGATGAGCTCGACGTCCTGATCTGCGACGAGGCGCACCGAATCCGCCACTCGTCGAACAATCGCTTCACCCCGAAGCACAAGCGGTCGGACATCCCGCAGGTGCATGAGCTGATCCAGGTCGCGCGTGTCCCGGTCTTCCTGCTGGACGAGAACCAGGCGGTCCGCCCGGACGAAATCGGGCGCGTCTCTGTGATCGAGCAGGCCGCCGAGGAGGTGGGGGCGGAGGTGATCCGCATCGACCTGACCGGGCAGTTCCGCTGCGGGGGGTCCGTGGGCTACACGCAGTGGCTCGACCGCCTTCTGGGACTGGAGCCCGGCGGGCCGATCCCGTGGACGAACGACGACTTCGAGTTGGTCGTCGTCGACAGCCCGCAGGAGCTCGAGGCTTGGCTCTAGGAGAAGCAGACCGAAGTCGGTGGGACAGGGCGCATCGCCGCCGGCTACTGCTGGCCGTGGAGTGACCCGGATCCCAACGGGCAGCTGATCGAGGACGTGGTAATCGGCGAGTGGCGGCGGCCTTGGAACGCCAAGCCGGGAAAGCGTGTGAAGGGCGCACCCGAGTCTCACTACTGGGCGACCGATCCCCGCGGATTCGGACAGGTGGGCTGCATCTACACGGCCCAGGGCTTCGAGTACGACTGGGGCGCGGTGATCATCGGCCCCGACCTGAAGTGGACCGGCAACGGCTGGTACGCGGACCGCGAGGCCAGCGCCGACAACGTCGTGCGGCGGTCGCGCGACTTCGATCTACTGGTGCGTCACACGTACAAGGTGTTGTTGACGCGGGGCCTCCGCGGGTGCGCGGTCTACGCCCTGGACCAGGACACGCAGGAGTTCCTGCGGAACATGGTCGGGTGAGCTCCGACGAGCCCGGTGATCGAGGCTCCTTGCGCAGGAGACGAGCAAGCTCGATCGCCTCGCGCGCGGCTGCCGCGTGGTTGAGCTTTCTCGTCCTGCAGACGAGGAGACTCGATCGCGCTCCGGTGCCCGTGGGTCCCTACGAGTACTCGTAGAACCCCCGGCCGCTCTTGCGGCCCAGGCGGCCGGCGGCGACCATGCGCTTCACCAGGGGCGGCGGGGCGTACTCGTCGCGCTTGAACTCCTCGTACAGCGAGTTGCCCACGGCGTAGAGCACGTCGAGGCCGATCAGGTCGCAGAGCGCGAGCGGGCCCATCGGGTGGCCGCAGCCGAGGGTCATGCCCGTGTCGATGTCCTCGCGCGAGGCGAACCCCTCCTCGTACATGCGCACCGCGGCCATCAGGTAGGGGATGAGCAGCATGTTGACGACGAACCCCGAGCGGTCCTTGGTCTGGATCGGCGTCTTGCCGAGCCGCTCGGCGACCGCGCGCGCCTTGGCGACGGTCTCCGGCGAGGTCTCGAGCGCGACCACGACCTCGACGAGCTTCATCACCGGCACCGGGCTGAAGAAGTGCAGGCCCACGACCCGGTCGGGGCAGGGGGTCGCAGCGGCGAGCTCGGCGATCGGGATCGAGGAGGTGTTCGAGGCGAGGATCGCGTCCGCTCTCGCGAGCTCGGCGAGCTCGGCGAACACCGAGCGCTTGAGGTCGGGGTCCTCGGGGACCGCCTCGATGATCACCTCGGCGTCGCGCAGCGCCTCGGGGTCGGTCACGTAGCGCACCCGGCCGAGCACGGCCTCGGGGTCGTCGATCTTCCCGCGCTTCGCGCCCTTGCGCACCGACGCCTCGAGCCGCTCGCGGGCGCGCTCGGCGGCGGCCTCGTCGGCCTCGCGCACGATCACGTCGAGGCTGGCGACGGCGGCGGACTCGGCGATCCCCGAGCCCATGAACCCGCCGCCCACCACGGCGAGCCGGTTGAGCTCGCGCGCGGCCTCCTTCTCAGCTTCGGTCGTCTCCGGTGTCGTCGCCATCGCGTCCTCCTTGCCGTCTCGCGGGTCTGCCGGTCCCGGCGTATTTCAGCGCGCGCGCTGCAGGCGCTGCCGGTCGGCCGGCACCACCACCGTGCCCACCGCGCGCGCGACGAGGATCGGCTCGTCGAGCACCTCGGCGGCGGTCGGGCCGTGCTCCGGCGCGGGCGTGATCTGCTTGTAGGCCTCGAACTCGATCCGGCGCGAGGTGTTGCCGGCCTCGAGCAGCCGGGCGCGCGCCTCGATGTAGTCGCCCACGCCCACCGGGACCAGGAACTCGATCTCCTCGTAGGCGCGGAAGAGGCCCTCGTCGCCGTCGTAGCGGATCGAGAGCTCGGTCGCCAGATCGCCGAAGAGCGCGGTGATCGCGGCGCCGTCGATCAGCCCGCCCGCGTAGCGCGCGTCGGCCGGCGCCATGCGGACGCGCAGCTTCGCCTCGAGCGCTCCCTCGCCGTTCGTCGCCATCAACGTCCTCCTCGCTTCCTAGAGCGCCTCGAGGTAGCGCTCGATCTCCCAGTCGGTCACGGCGAGCGCCGCCGCCTCGGCCTCGCCCCGCTTCATCGCCACGTAGTGCTCGACGAAGTCCTCCCCCAGGTACTCGCGCGCGATCTCGCTGCGCTCGAGCTCGCGCACCGCGTCGGCGAGCGAGCTCGGCATCGCCTCCACCTCGCCCGGCGGCAGCGCGTAGACGTCGTCGGTGCGCGGCGCCGGCGGGCGCAGCCCGTTCTCGATGCCGTAGAGCGCCCCGGCGAGCATCGCGGCGACCGCCACGTACGGGTTGGCGTCGCCGCCTCCCTGGCGATGCTCAAGCCGGGTGGCGGGTGCGCTCTCGTGCACCGCCCGCACCGCGACGGAGCGGTTGTCGACGCCCCAGGTCGCGGTGGTTCCCGCCCACGAGTACGGGTGGTAGCGGCGGTAAGAGTTGACGGTGGGCGCGTTGAACGCGGTGAACTCGCGCAGCGTCGCGAGGATCCCCGCGCACGCCGCCGCCATCGTGTCGGAGCCCGCGTCGCCCTCGCCGGCGAAGGCGTTGTTCCCGTCGGCGTCGAGCACGCTCATGTGCACGTGCCCGGAGTTGCCCGCCCACTCGGGGTGGGGCTTCGCCATGAAGGTCGCGGTGAGCCCCTGCTTGTTCGCGATCTCCTTGACCGCCGACTTGAACAAGAACGCGTGGTCGGCCGCCTCCACCGCCGGCGCGTAGCGCAGGTTGATCTCGAACTGGCCGGGCCCGGTCTCGGCGTTGCAGGCCTCGAGCGGCACGTCGAAGCGGCCCATCGCCTCGCGCACCGCGCTTGCGAACTCCTCCTGGCTCGAGGCCTTCACGACGCCGTAGGTGGAGGGCCGCAGGGCGAGCGGGACGAGGTCGGCCGGGCGCTTGTGGCGCAGGGTCTCCTCGGTCTCGCGCAGCACGTAGAACTCGAGCTCGACGCCCACCATCGGCTCGAGCCCGAGCGCGCGGTAGCGCTCGACCAGCCGGCGCAGGACGGTGCGCGGCGCGATCGGCACGTCCTCGCCCGACGGCAGCTTGAAGTCGGCGAGCACCAGCGCGGTGCGCTCGTGCCAGGGGACCTCGCGCAGCGTAGAGAGGTCCGGCACGGCGTGGATGTCCGGGTAGCCGTTGCGCTCGGTGGGGAAGTAGGTGCTCGCGTTCTCCGGCTTCGGCACCAGGTCGACCTCGGCGACGTCGATCACGAACAGGACGTCGCAGAGGTTCACGCCGTGGCCGAGCGCGCTCGCGATCTGGCGAGCGGGCACGCGCTTGCCGCGCATGATCCCGTGGGTGTCCGAGGCGCCCACGATCAGGGTCTCGATCCCGCGCTCCTCGCAGAAGGCCGCGGCCTGCTCGGGCGTCATGCCCTCCCGGCTCGCCTCGCGCACCGACGTCTCGCTCACTCTCCTCCTCCTTGCTGGGCTCTAGGTCCGGTTCACTTCAAGCTCGGGTGGGGCGCCGATCTCGGGACGCTCGCCGAGGATCTGGGGCGCGCCGCCGACGGGCACGTCGACGCGCAGCGAGTTCAGGACGATCTCCACGTGCATCTCGGCGATCTCGGGGAGCGTGAGGGGCCCGTCCGGGCGGAACCACAGCGCCACGCCGGTGCACTGCAGCAGGATCGCGTAGGTCGCGACGCGCTCGTCGCGGACCTCGAAGTCGCCGCTCTCGATCCCGTCGGCGATGATCTGGCGGAAGATCTCCTCGTAGGAGTCGCGCATCCGCATGATCGTCTCGGCGTCCTCGCCCTCGAGCGCGCGCACCTCCGTGTCGGAGACGAACGCGGCCCGGCGGTGGGTGCCGTGGTAGACGACGTGCACCCAGACCGCGGCGGCGAGCCGGCTGACGGGCGACGAGTGGCGGTCGATCGCGCGCGTGACCTCGCGGGTGAGACCCTCGAGGAAGCGGCGCATGATCGACTGCAGCAGCGCCTGCTTTGACGGGAACCAGTGGTACAGCGACGCCGGGCGCACCTGGACCTTGTCGGCGACGTTGCGCATCGACGTGGCGTGGAAGCCGCGCTTCGTGAACAGCTCGAGCGCGACCTCTTCCAGGCGCTCCAGGGTGCTCGGTCGTTGGTTTGAGCTCTCCATTTGTTGGCTCCTAACGTTCGTTAGGGACGGACGCGCCGCAGGATACCGCTGGGGTACTCACGCTCCCGGTTCTCCGGTTCCCCGTGGGGTTGACGCCCACTCGCGAACATTGCTACGGTGACCGTACCTAACGATCGTTCGTGCGTCAACTTTGAGGCCTGCATGGCGGAGGAGGTATCGGAGGAGAGATGAGCCGCACGCCGGAGCTTTGCTACATCGACGTCGGCGGGACGTTCACCGACGCGTTCCTCGTGGACGCGGACGGGAACTTCGTTACGGCAAAGGCTCCGAGTACGCCCAGCGACGTCTCCAAGGGTTTCTTCCGCGCGATCGAGCGCGCGTCGGACGAGATGGGGCTGCCGGTGCAGCAGACGCTGTCGGCGCTCCGCGTGCTCGGGTACGGGGCGACGATCGCGCTCAACACCGTGCTCACCCGGCGCGGCGGCAAGCCCGGGCTCATCGTCACCCGCGGCTTCGAGCACCTGCTGGTGATGGGCCGCGGCAAGCAGAGCTGGACCGAGCTCGACCGCCCGGCGCGCATCCACCCGGTCACCCACCGGATGCTCGAGCCGCTCATCCCCTATGAGCGCGTGCGCGGGGTGACCGAGCGCATCGACTGCCTCGGTGCGGAGCAGATCCCGCTGTACGAGGACGAGGCGCGCGAGGCGGTCGGCGAGCTGCTCGACATGGGCGCCGACGCGATCGTGATCTGCTTTCTGTGGTCGTTCCTCAACGACTCGCACGAGGCGCGCGCGGCCGAGATCGCGCGCGAGGTGATCGCCGAGCGCGGCGCGGACGCGGCGGTCGTGACGACGCACGAGGTCTCCCCGGTGATCCGCGAGCTGCCGCGCGCGAACGCGGCCGTGTTCGAGGCCTACGCCGGGCCGCTCGTGCGCCGCGCCTTCGCGAACCTCGAGTCCGAGCTTGCGACCAACGGCTTCGAAGGGGAGCTACAGGTGATGCAGTCGGCCGGCGGGCTCGCGCCGGCGCGCACGGTGAAGGTCGTCGACACGATCCAGTCGGGCCCGGTCGGCGGCCTCGTCGGCGGGCGCTACATCGGCGAGCTCTACGGCTTTCGCAACATCATCACCACCGACGTCGGCGGGACCTCGTTCGACCTCGGGCTGATCACCAACGGCAAGGTCGCGGTCAACCGCGAGCCGACCGTCGGGCGCTTCGTGCTCGGCGTGCCGATCGCCGAGGTGATCTCGATCGGCGCGGGCGGCGGCACGATGGCGGGCCTCGACCCGCTCACCGGCCGCCTCGTCGTCGGCCACGAGTCGGCGGGCGCCGACCCGGGCCCGGTCTGCTACCGGCGTGGCGGCACCGAGCCCACGGTGACCGACGCGAACCTCGTGCTCGGCTACCTCAACCCGCACGGCTTCGCGGGCGGGCAGATGGAGCTCGACACCGAGGCCGCGCGGCGTGCGTTGCAGGAGAAGATCGCGGATCCCCTCGGCCTCTCCGTCGAGGAGGCGGCCGCGGGGATCCGCCGCATCATCGACACCCGCATGCGCGAGTCGATTCACGGCCTCGTGGTCTCGCGCGGGTTCGACATCTCCGAGTACCACGTGCTCGCCTTCGGCGGCGGAGGCCCGGGGCACGTCGCGGGCTACACCGACGGCGTGCCGCTGGCGGGGATCCTCATGTTCCCATACTCCTCGGTGTTCTCCGCCTTCGGCGCCTCCGCCGCCGACTACGAGCACCGCTACACGCACTCGCTGAACCTGGTCGTGGGCCCGGGCGCGAGCGACGACGATGTGCTCGAGGTCGGCAGGCGGATCACCGAGACCTGGGACCGTCTGGTCGAGCAGGGCCGCGAGCAGATGGAGGCGGAGGGCTTCGACCCCGCAGAGCTCACCTTCCGCCGGCTCGCGATGCTGCGCTACGGCCGCCAGCTCAACGATCTCGAGGTGACCTCGCCGGTCGAGCGCATCGAGACGATCGCCGACTGGCAGGCGCTGATCGACGCCTTCGAGGACCAGTACGCGCAGACCTACTCGCGCGCGGCGCGCTACCCGCAGGCGGGCTACGACATCTTCGAGGTGGGGTTGGTGGTCACCGCCCCGAAGATCCGCCCGAAGCTGCCGCGGTTCGAGCTGGTCTCCGAGACGCCGCCGGACGAGGCGAGACGCGGCACTCGCCCCGCCTACTTCGACGGCGAGTGGCACGACATGCCGGTCCTGGGGCTCGACGAGCTCCAGCCCGGCAACCGCATCGACGGCCCGGCCGTGATCGAGAACGCCTACACCACGATCCTCGTGCCGCCGGGGCGCGAGATCTGGATCGACGAGTACCGAAGCGTGTGGATGAGCGTCCAGCCCGGCACCGGTAAGGAGGCATGATGGAGGCCCAGACCTTGACCCCCGAGCAGACCCAGGCGCCGTTTCAGCTCAAGCGCCGGCTGGAGGAGCGCACCGAGCGCTTCGCCCGCACGGGCAGCTACGTCGACGAGCTCACGCTGTGGGAGGAGGACCCGATCCGCTTCGAGCTCCTCTACACGAAGCTCAGCCAGGTGGTCGCGAACGCGCACGAGGTGGCGCGCCTCGTCTCCGCCTCGCCGATGACCCGCGAGCTGGGCGAGCTGATCTTCGGCCTCTACACGCCCGAGGGCGACGCGGTCTGCCTCTCGCACGGCCTGATCGTCCACGTGCACACGATCAGCCGGATGATCAAGTGGATGATCGCCAACGACTACGAGGAGAAGATGGGCTTCAAGCCCGGCGATCTCTACTTCAACAACGACCCCCACATCGGCGGCGCGCACGCGCTCGACCAGATGATCGTGACGCCGATCTACGCGGGCGACGAGCTGATCGGCTGGAGCGCGGGGCTCACGCACGTGCCCGAGGTGGGGGCGACCGCGCCGGGCGGGTTCGACTCGTACTTCACGACCCGCTTCCACGAGGGGCTGTACCTGCCGTGCGTGAAGATCGGCGAGAACGACGAGCTGCGCCCGGACATGGAGATCCTCGTGGAGCGCTCGACGCGCACGCCGGTCTACTGGCTCACCGACAACCGCGCCAAGGTGACCGGCGCGCTCATGATCCGCGACGCGGTGCTCGAGCTCGTCGAGGAGTTCGGCCTTGAGTACTTCAAGCGCGCGGGCGAGGAGTTCATCGAGGACTCGCTGCGCGCGGCGAAGCGCAAGATCGCCTCGGTGCTCGCGCCCGGCACCTACCGCGAGGTGGCCTGGCGCGGCAGCCCGATCCCCGGCGAGGAGCGCCTGCTGCACGCGCCGGTCGAGCTCACCGTGCGCGAGGACGGCTCGATCCACCTGAGCTTCGACGGCCTCTCCTCGAACTTCTGGCAGCCCTTCCAGGGGAGCCTCTCGTGCCTGGAGGGCCTCGTCATGAACGGGCTCATCCAGCACGTCCTCTACGACTCCAAGCACAACGAGGGCACGCTGCTCGCGGCGACCATGGAGGTGCCGGTCGGGACCTGCTGCAACCCCGACTCGATCCTCTACCCGACGACGCTGTGGGGGCCCGCGTACGGCGCGGGGCTTGCGGTCGGCCAGGCGCTCTCACGCGCCTACTACGCGGCCGGCTACCGCGAGGAGGTGCACGCGACCAGCGCGCTGTCCTCGGGCTACACGGCGGGCGGCACCGACCAGTACGGGCGCTCCTTCGGCGCGCACAACATGGAGTTCGGCGCGGCCGGGATGCCGGCGACCGCCGTCCACGACGGGCTCGACACCTCGGGCGTTGAGTTCAACCCCGAGGGCGACATGGGAGACGCCGAGATCTGGGAGCAGATGCTGCCCTCGATCTACCTCGCGCGCGAGATGCGGATGGACGGCGGCGGCGCGGGCAAGTTCCGCGGCGGCAACGGCATCCAGTCGGTCTACATGCTGAACAACACCAGCGACATCGAGGTGGGCTCGTTCGGGTCGGTGCCGATCTACCCCTCGCCGGGGCTGATGGGCGGCCTGCCGGCGGCCACGCTGTATATGTGGACCGGCAAGAACACGAACCTCCGCGAGCTGATCGAGGAGGGCAAGCCGCTGCCCGCCGGCGAGGGGCCGGACCCCGCGCACCCCGAGTTCGTGGAGCGCGTCGAGGGCGACTGGCAGGTGCACCACGGCTCGAACAAGGCGACCGAGCCGATGCGACCCTACGACATGTTCACCGCGGTCTCGGGCGACGGCGGCGGCTACGGCGACTCGCTCGACCGCGACCCGCAGCTCGTCGCGCGCGACGTGCGCGAGGGGCGCACCTCGGCGCGGGCGGCGCGCGAGGAGTACTGCGTGGCGCTCACCGAGGACGGCGAGGTGGACACGGAGGGCACCGAGCGGCTGCGCGCCGAGCGCCGCCGCGAGCGGCTGGAACGGGCGCTACCCGCCGAGGAGTACAAGCGCCGGGCGCGCGAGCGGCTGACAGAGGGCCGCGTGTCCGCGCCCGTGCGCCGCATGTACAACGACCTGCTCGAGAACAACGAGCGCTTCGCGCAGCGGATGCGCGAGTTCTGGGGGCTGCCTGAGGACTTCCTCGTCCCGGGCGGCGACGATCGGGAAGGAGGCCGATGATGAGCGAACACCCCCGCGAGCTGATCCGCGACCTGCTCGACGGGACGATCTCCGACGAGGACCTGCAGGCGATCCAGCGCGCCCCGAAGGACCCGGGCCGCCGGGAGACCGTGATCGAGCTCGAGCAGGAGCGCGTCGACTGGGACGACCCGATCGTGGTCTGCCTCCAGGAAGCTCTATACGTAGTGCGCAAGGCCCCGGGCGAGTACGTGACCAAGTGCCGCTGCGGCCACGAGTTCGGCGACGCGGCGCGCAACTGGAAGGACTCGGCGGCGGTGATCGAGCGCGAGGGCGAGACCGAGTACTTCGTCGGCCCGCGCGCCGCCGACCCAGACTGGATGGTCCTGCGCGAGTTCTACTGCCCGGGCTGCGCGACCCGGCTCGACGTGGAGGTCGTGCCGCCGGGCTACCCGTTCATCCACAACTTCGAGCCGGTGCTCCCGGACGACTAGCGCGATGCGCCCGCTCGTCATCGTCACCGGGTTCCAGCGGGAGATCCAGACGACGCTGCCCGGCCTCTCCCCGCAGGTGACGGTGCACCGCCGCTTCGGGGACCTGGTGGCGCGCGCGGGCGGGCTGCCCTTGATCGCCGAGCCGGCGGCGGAGGTGGGCGAGCTGCTCGGACGCGTCGACGCGGTCGTGGTGAACGGCGGGGGAGACCTGCTGCCCGAGCACTACGGCGCCGAGGCGCACCCCGAGGTCAAGATGCTCGACGCCGAGCGCGACCGCTTCGAGCTCGACCTCG
>ERZ795042.2469-NODE-2469-length-10175-cov-135.954348_pt1 | contig 10175 bp, 7 predicted proteins | sample MGYA00375126_ERZ795042 | MGnify/ENA primary metagenome ERZ795042 (study PRJEB30171, sample SAMN05518105) | compost metagenome | isolation source: Feedstock adapted compost from Newby Island compost facility, Milpitas, CA | place: USA:Newby Island compost...
TGGCACCTGTGATCATCACGGCATGAGGTGCCGTACCTGACCTGCTCGTAGTGAGACACGCAGCGAAGCGAAGTGCCTTCCGGGGGACAGAGAATCGGAGAGGTTTCACTCCGTGAAGCGATTCAGGATCTCCCGCCCTCCGGGGAACGGCTCCGGGCAGTTTTCGTCGGCAGAATCCGTGAGCAGCATCGCCGTTAGCACCGCCCGGCCGACGACCAGGAGCCGGGTGACACCACACGTGCAGGGTGTGCAGGTGCCTTTTGCGCACGTTCTGCTCCCTGCGCGAATACATCAAAATCTATCCGATGGACCTTTCGTCGATCTCGATGAGGCGAGGGACCTGACTCATTCATCCATGCTCACCCTCCTGGCTTTCTCCGGGCACCTGTCTTCATAACCTGCCCCCGTCCTGAAAGACTTTCTCGGTACCTGCACTTTGTTAATACGGCTGTTGTATTTCTTTTGCCCAACGGTCTGCGCGTCAGCGACAGACGGAGCCCATCGGAGCGGCTTCGGCTGCAACCCTCGTTATACCGCCAGTTGATGGCAGAATCATGATACTGATGGATAGATTATCCGATAGTCGTCCTTTTCTTGAGCAACTCTTGATACACTATGTCGAAAATCTTTTCGCGTATTACCTGTCCAAAGACTTTATCATCATTGATGCGCCTGAACATCTCGAAGTTGCTTTCAATCATTGCTTGCATAACACTTTCAAACAGCGCGTCATACAACAGACGGACACTTTCCGGGGGATTGGTCTTGGCACTGGCCTGCAAACTTTCGTTGGCGACCAGCCGGGCTTTCAATTCAGCGAAAAAGACGCGGTCGGCTTCGGTGAATTCCGTGCCAAAGCGCTCGTTGATTTCCTGGATGATTTGCGACAGCGCCACTTTTTCCGAGTCAGTCAGGCCACTGGCTTCCAGATCGGAGAGCGGCTCTACTTGCCCTTCGCCACCTGGTACCTGGACTTTTCCGCTGAAGGTCTGTTCGATGCGGTAACTTTCCAGATCCACCAGATCGTGAACAGCCAGCCGCTCCCGCTTTGTTTCCGGGGGCAGGGCGCGCAGTAACAGACGCCCGAACAGGTACAGCCGCTCCAGTTCGGGGTCCTGGAACGTCATCACCTGGGACAAAAACGCATAGGCGTTGACATAGGAGCGCAGGCGGTGTTTGAAACGAATGCGCTCTTCCACATCGGCGATGTACTTGTATTTATCCACCACCGCCCGCAACAGAGGTTGTAATTTGGCCGCCTTCTCTCCTTTTCGCAGGTACAGTTCAGCAATTTCGGCAACCTGCTCTGGTGTGTAGAGGCCAAAGTCTTCCAATTCACCTTGCAGGTCGTACAGTTTGTTAGGGTCGGTGGCCTGGCTGAGGATGGTGGCTTCGTAGTAAGGGGCAAAGGCTCGTTGAATATCTTCCACACTGTTGACGAAATCCAGCACCATGGTATCGGTCTTGCGTGGATGGGTGCGGTTCAGTCGGCTGAGGGTCTGCACGGCATGAACGCCCGACAGTTTCTTGTCCACATACATCGTGTGCAGGAGTGGTTGGTCGAAGCCGGTCTGGAATTTTTCGGCCACGATGAGGAAGCGATATTCCGGCTTTTCGAACTGTTTGGCCGTCTGACTTTCCGGGAAGCCATTCATCTGCGCTTCGGTGTAGTCCAGCCCGTGATAACTGACCGTACCGGAGAAAGCCACCAGCGCCTTGATAGGATAGCCTTGTTTCTTCAGGTAGGCATCAAAAGCCTGTTTGTAGAGCACCGCGTGCAAACGACTGGCGGTGACCACCATCGCTTTGGCCTGCCCTTCCCCTTTGTCGTTCGGTATTTTGTGGCGCACATGTTCCCAGAAGTGCTCGACCATCACTTCCGTTTTGCGGGCAATGGTAAAGCGGTGGATGTTGACGTAGCGTTTGAGCAGACTGACTGCCTTGCTTTTTTCGACGCGCGGGTCATCGGCGGCGGTTTTGAGCAGGTTGAAGTACGTCTCGAAGGTGGTGTAGTTCTGCAACACATCCAGAATAAAGCCTTCTTCGATGGCCTGGCGCATGGTGTACAGGTGGAAGGGCGCAAACGTGCCGTCCGGCTGGGGGACGCCGAAGAGTTCCAGCGTCTTTTGCTTAGGGGTGGCGGTGAAGGCGAAGAAACTCAAATTCGGCTGGCGGCCGCGGGCGGCCATGCTCTGGTTGATCAGGTCTTCGCCGGTGGGCGGGTCGGCTTCGCCTTCCAGCCGCTCCGCTTCTTCCAGACTCTCGACGCGCAGCACTTCTTTCAGGCTTTTGGCGGTTTCGCCGGTCTGGGAGGAGTGGGCTTCGTCCACAATGATAGCGAAATTGCGCCCTGGCAGATTTTGCACCTTGTCCAACACAAAGGGGAATTTCTGCAGGGTGCTGACGATGATATCGGCCCCCTCCATCAGGGCTTCGGCCAGCTGGCTGCTGTCCTTGTCAATCACGCGCACCACGCCGGGGACCTGCTCGAACTGGCGCACGGTGTTTTGCAGCTGACGGTCAAGTACGCGGCGGTCGGTAATGACGATGACCGAATCGAAGACGCGCTCGTTCTGGTCGTTGTGCAGGGAAGCCAGCCGGTGCGCCGTCCAGGCGATAGTGTTGCTCTTGCCGCTGCCGGCGCTGTGCTGGATGAGGTATTGCTGCCCCGGCCCGTGCTGACGGGCGTGGGCTACCAGTTTGCGCACCGCATCCCGCTGGTGATAGCGAGGGAAGATGAGTTTGGCGGGCTGGTCGCCGTTTTCGATGTGGATGAAACTGCCCACCAGTTCAAGCACGCTATCAGGAGAAAAGACATCTTCCCACAGGTAGGCGCTGGCGTAGCCGTCGGGGTTGGGCGGGTTGCCCGCTCCCCCTTGATAGCCGCGGTTGAAGGGCAAAAAATGGGTGCACTTGCCTTCCAGTTTGGTGGTCATCCAGACTTCGTCATCGTCTACGGCGAAATGGGCCAGGCAGCGGCCAAACTGCAAGAGCGGCTCGTTCTCGGGTGGTCGGTCTTCCCGATACTGCTTTTTGGCGTGCTCCACCGTCTGGCCGGTGAGGTGGTTTTTCAGTTCCAGGGTAAAAATGGGCAGGCCGTTAAGAAAAATAACCAGATCAATGGCGTCGCGGGTCTCCACCTGGCTGTAACGGCATTGGCGGATGACCGAGAAGATGTTTTTGCTGTACAGCTCCAGATGTGTCGGATTGAGAGTGGTGGCCGGTTTGAAGTACGCCAGTTGGAAATAACAGCCCGAATCCTTGACGCCGCGACGAAGGACGTCCAACGTGCCGCGGCGCTGGATTTCGCGCACCAGGCGGCGTTTGAATTTCTCCACTGTCTGGCTACCGTGCTGTTTTTCCAAATCCCGCCAGGTGTTGGGCTGGGTGGCGGTAATGAATTCCAGCACCAGTTCCCAATCCAGCGCCAGGGCGCGGTCGTAGTGCGCCTTGCTATCGCGCAGGCGATAGCCGTGGATGCCGGTCAGGTGCTCGACGATATAGGTTTCAAAGGCAAATTCGGATGTATCCATGAAAATAACCCTATTGGAGCAATTGCTCGATTTGCTGTAAATGGGCGCGCATCAAATCCAGTTGACGTTGAATATCTTCTAACTCAGGCATATGCTTTGCTTTCGTCTCGGGCCTTTTATAACCATCAATCTCTCTCTGTTTCTTGGCGAGCTTACCTTCCAGCGCCAAGACTTCTGCACTGACGTGGCTACGAACAGCATTGAAAAATCGGTCACTGATGGTGTGAAGAACGCTATGCTCATAATTCTTCGATTCATAAACGACTTTGTGTTCGTTGTTGAATTGTTTTAAAGCGCGGATGTAAGGCTCTTCCAGGCCTGGAGAACCTTGAGCCGCCAATTTGAGTCGGAGAACGCCAATTTGGCAGCGAACTACCTTATTGCTTCTCACCAAGAACTCGAAACTGTCTTTGGTAGGGGTTCCCGGGAAAAGATACTCCATCAAGTCAAACATCCCGCACAAAGCGCGCAGACATTTGTCATCATCAATTGTCAGGCCGCTATGGTGATGATCGTGGTAAAACTTGTTGCGCAACTGGTGGCGGTGCAAGGCATCGTCCAGCAGGGCAATGACGGGATGCGGGCTGCCGTCGGGCTGGTCTGGGAAGAAGGGTTTAACTTCGTTGATCACGCTGTCAAAGGTGTTGCGAGCGTCCGGCTTGTTGGCGCTCCAGTGCCGGACGAGCGGGAAGGGCGCAATCAACTTTTGAAAATCGGCGATGGCATTGGAATTGTTTGCCGGATTTCTTCCCAAGGCGGTGCAGACTTCGCTTTCGTCACTCTCTTCCCTGAAATAGCGGCGCAGAGCATTGCGCTGGCGGTCATTGCTCACCCAACCTGCCTGTTCAAATGCTTGAATACACTGCTCGCGCTGTTCCAGCGCTTTTTCCTGCAAGAAGGTTTTTAGCGCCAGCTCGATGATGTCGTCCACCAGAATGAAAGCCGTCCGCACACGCCCCGGCGCGGTGATGAAATAAACTTCGTTGGTAGTCTGGATGAGGTCAATCAGGTCTTCGAGGCGTGACATAGGCTACCCCTGATTCCGCACATCGATTTTGCCGGTAACCGCCGCCGAGATGAGGGCGGTGCGCTGGCGCTGCAGCAATTCGATGCTCTCTTCGATTTTCTGAATCAGGCCGTCAATGCGCGCCGTCTCGCAGTCCAGGTATTCAGCGATGGCACGCTGTTCGGAGAGGGGAGGCACGGGTAGGTGCATATTTGCATATTTCTGTCCGTTCACATTTCCAATTGTGGATTGAATAACTGATAATCCCAGCCAGTCCGCAAACGCGGTTGATTTCGTAAAGTAGAACACAAACTCAGGCGAATAAGATTGCCGCAGAGAAAATCGAACAAGATAACCAGCATACGCACATTCTTCGTGATGCTTATTTCGCTTGTAAAGGAATGATCGCCCAATCGTCCCACTTCGTGAGAACAACAGGTCTCCATCATCTAAAAGATAATCTCGAGCTGCTTCGGAAGAAATATAGACGGGATTTTCATTCAAGAGATTGCCATAGTCGTCAATATCAGTTGTACGCAAGAAACGTATCCCCTCCTGCTGATAATCACTTGCAGGCACATTCGCCCCATAGACAGCTGATAGCCAACACATAAACTTCAATCGCCGCACGTCCCAATGCGCCGGGATCTGCCCCAGCCATTCCACACCGCTGTCCTTGAGGGGGACGGACGGGTCCAGCCCTTTGGTGACGGCGTGGCTGATGATGGCCGTGCGCTGTTGCTTGAGCAGGTCAATCAGTTCGCGCTTTTTGGCGATGAGGGCGTCGATGTGCGCGGTCTCGCGGTCGAGGAAGGCGGCGATGGCGCGCTGTTCGGGGAGGGGAGGAAACGAAACTGGAAAATTTCCCAGTTCTCTAGCACTAAGTTCTTGAAACGTGGATCCCGAACCCAATGACTGCAATACTGCTTTGCCAGCATATAGAACAAAATACAGAAAGAGGTTATCGATATCTTTAACCGGAACAAGAGAACGACACCCTTGATTTGTGCACACACTTTTTGTGGCTATTGCTAAATGCCCAATAGGCGCACGTGTTGAAATGACAATACTTCCTGCCGGCACTAAAGTCGCCCCACAGCTTGCGTATCCTTTATCTGTGAGCGTTCGCTTTGTTTTACTAATGTATCTGCCTTCCAGACTGCCTAAGTCATCGGGGGTAACCCAATTGATTTCTCCCCCCCAATAATCCATTTCTGTGCTCTTTGGGGTCGCGCCGTTGTATATTCGGGCCACAAACTTCAACCGCCGTACATCCCAATGCGCCGGGATCTGCCCCAGCCATGCCACGCCGCTGTCTTTGTATTCGGGGTAGGGTCGGTAGTGCCGTTTCATAGCCATTCTTCCAGTAGTTTGGCGATTTCGCGTTCCTTTTCGGCAATCAGCCGCGCCAGTTCTTCGGGATGGGGCGGCGGGGTGTATTTGTAGAAGTAGCGGTTGAAGTTGATTTCGTAGCCCACTTTGCCCACCTTGCCATCCTTGTCGTCGCGGTAGGTCTCGTCTATCCAGGCGTCCGGCACGTAGCGCTTTACTTCGCGCTCGAAATATTCGTACACATCTTCTTTGAGCGGCACGTTCTCGTAGTCGCGCAGGTCGGTGTCCGGTTCATAGCCGCCCTTCTTGCCCGGCACGGGTTTGGCAGTTTCGTCCCGCTCGGTGAGGGCGTTCAAAATCGCCTTGCGCAGGGCGGCGGACACCTTGAAATCCAGCCCTTGCAGGGCCTTGTTCAGCCAGCGATTGTACTCTTTGGGGTCCTTGCTCATCCGGTCGGGCAGGGTACCCAGCGCAGCCAAGATGGCCTGCTGTTGCCGTTCCCCTTCGCGGCGGGCTTCTTCGATGGCCTTGGGGTCTTTCTTGCGCGTCTGGGTCAGGTTCTGGAAGGTCTTTTCTTCCTTCAACCGCTCGATGCGCTCCGGCGTGGCGTGGAAGTTGAGCCGCAGAGGGCGCTCGATGCGCACGCGGCGGTAGCCGAAGTCGGCGTTGTCGAAAATGCGACAGTGCTCGTTCTCTTCCATCGCCTTGTAGAGTTCCACAATGCGGCGGCGATGCTCCGCCGAGATATACCGCCGCTTGTTGCCCAGACTGCGCGGGGTCATCGGCTCCCAAAAATCCACGGCGTTGATGAGCTGCACCTTGCCCTTGCGCCGCGCGCTCTTGCGGTTGGTCACAATCCAGATGTAGGTGGCGATGCCGGTGTTGTAAAACAACTGCTCCGGCAGGGCGACGATGCCTTCCAGCCAGTCGTTTTCGATGATCCAGCGGCGGATTTCGCTCTCGCCGCTGCCGGCGTCGCCGGTGAAGAGGGGCGAGCCGTTGAAGATGATGGCGATGCGGCTGCCGACTTCATCTTCAAAGCGCTTGGCGAGCATATGCTGGAGAAAGAGGAACGAACCATCGGTGATGCGCGGCAGACCGGCGCCAAAGCGGCCTTCGTGCCCCAGGGTCTCGTGCTCGTTGCGGATGATGTACTCGTACTTCTTCCACTCCACGCCAAAGGGCGGGTTGGAGAGCATCAGGCGGAAGCGCTTGCCCTTGTGCCCGTCTTCGGTGAACGAGTTGCCGAAAGCCAGGCGGCGCGGGTCTTCACCCTTGAGTAGCAGGTCGGCTTTGGCCACGGCGTAGGAGGTAGGGTTGATTTCCTGCCCGAAAAGGAAAACCTTGGCCGGGTCCTGACCGTGATTACGGGTAACACCCCGTTTCGCCTCGGAAAGCATTCCGCCAGTACCACAGGCCGGGTCGTAGATTTCGACGATTTTGTCGGGGCCGAGAAAGGCTTCCGGGTTCTCGCTGAGCAGGAGATCCACCATCAACTCGATCACTTCACGCGGGGTGAAATGCTCACCGGCCGTTTGATTGTTCTGTTCGTAAAAACGACGGATGAGTTCTTCAAAGATGTAGCCCATCTCAATGTTGTCCACCCGGTCGGGATGCAAATCAACCTGCTCGAACGCTTTGAGCAGAGGATAGAGCAGGTTGGCGGATTGTAGGCGGGGCACCTGGCGGCGGAAGTCAAATTTTTCGATAATGTCCAGCACTTCCGGGCTGAAGCCGTTCAGATAGGCGATGAAGTTCTGCTGCAGGTCTCCGGGAGCGTCCAGTAGTTTCTGCCAGTTGAATTCGGAATAGTTATAAACCAGTGAACCACCTGCTTTGGCCGTGAGCACCGAATCCAGGTTCTCCAGTTTGCCTTTGTAGGTTTCGTAAGCCTGGCGCACGGCGGCGCGGGTGGGTTCCATCGCCTGGTCCAGCCGGCGCAGGACAACCAGCGGCAGAATAACATCAGGATACTCGCGAGGCAGGTAGTCGTGCCGTAGGATGTTGGCTAATTTCCAGATTAGGTCGACTTTTTCGCGGAAGTTGTTCATATTCTTTTTCTTTCCAACAAGGGTGTTAACCAGAGTACAACCGTCCTGACAATCAGGTGTTTTGATGGTTCTTCTGACAAAAAAGCCTCGCTGTTTGTACTGCTCTTGCAAAGCGGTCTAACGGCGAAGCTAGTGGTCCCAATGGAGCATAGCGGAATTATCGTTTACTTCGGTGTCCCATTATACACCATACATTATACACCATACATTAACTATGGATCCACAAATACAAACACTATGCCGGGCACATCAATCGATAGAGAAACAAAGCATACAACAGAAAGAATGATTACGTCGCCCTTCCTTCTCTAAAAATAAACAACCAACCATTGTTTTATCATCAGTTATTATCAATAATTATCAGTTATTATCAATAATTCCAAGGTAATTATCTTTTCCCTACCTTTAGTCTTCGTATTTTACCGAGAATTGCGACGCTATAGTACTCGACCACAATGATTATTGAGGATACAGGCGGCGCAGTTTGGACCGAGCCTCTGCGGTAGTAAATCGCCATTCGACCGTGGCCTGCGCTGCATTGCGTCGCACTTGCCAGGCCTGAATCTCTTGCCGCACGCGCTCTATATTTCCAAGCCGTCGGTTCAAACACTGACGCGCCAACACCGACAATTCAATCTCAACCATATTCAGCCAGCTACCATGCCGAGGGGTATAGTGAAACGCCAGCTTACGCGTCAGACGCCGGGCCTCCTCGGCCGGAAACGTCTGATACAGGGCCGCCGGCGTGTGCGTGTTCAAATTGTCTAACACTACCCGGATAAGCTCAGCCTCGGGAAAAGCCTCGTCAACCAACCATTTCATCTGCCGCGCAAAGTCTTGACTGGTCCGCCGTTGCGTAACCGTAACATGGCGCCACCCAGTGGCCGGTTGAAAGATCACAAAAAGGTTGCAGCCTCCCCGCCGTCGATACTCATAGTCTTCGCGTCGTGGCCGGCCTTCTTTCATGGCAAGAGGCGCTCGGGCATCAGCCAACAACTGATAAGGACGCTCATCAAAGCACACCACAGGCCGCCGGGGATCATAGGCCTCGGCATAAAGCTCCAGAATATCCTCCATGCGCCAGACAAAGTCGGCCGTCACCTTGCTGATACACCAGTGCTTCTTCTGCCAGGGCTTGCGTGCGTTTTTTTAGCACCCGGCGCACGGTCTCATCTGAGATGGACGGCACACCCCCCAGTTCCACCAACCGGTCGGCCAGCAACTGCATCGTCCAGTGCTCCCGCCCCTACGGGGGATCGCTACAGGCCAGCGCGATCAAGACCGCTTCCCCATGGGCGTCGAGCTTCGGTTGCGCGCCCGGGCGAGGCCGCTCGCACAGGACGGCCTGCAGGCCTTCCTGGGAAAAGCGCTTACGCAGGTTGCGCACCGTCTGGGGATTGATCTGGAGCGCTTCGGCGTAAACGCATCGCTTTTGCCTTCATCTGAAAGCAGCAGCACTCGTGCCCGCGTGAGCTTACGTGCCCTATCCTGGCCTTTGCGCACAAGTCTGAGCAGATAGTTACGCTGCTGCTGGCTTAGTTGCACGACATACTGCTTGGGTCTTGGCATGGGCTTCTCCTTTTCGTAGCCAATTTGCGTATGTAAAAAGGTTAACCCATAAAACCTCCGTGGTCAAGTACTAGCTTTTGTTAAATCCGATGGTGATTGCTCAATTTATTCCACCTTTTAGCACCTCCAGCAGTTTCTCAAACAAATCCTCCTTCCGATGATTATACCGAAACTCCAGCTCCTTCAAATACAACGGAAACCACAAGGCAGACAACCCATGATACTTCTGCAACCGCTCCTTCGCATAGCTCCAAAAACCCTCAATCCCGTTGATGTACACCTTCCCGTTGGCAAAACGCTCCCCGTGATCAATCCGCTCGTGCCGAAACCCATAGCACACCAACCCATCGTAACTCCTAAACCGATCCGTGTAGATCAAACTCCCTCGCTTGACCTTCCGAATCGCCTCTCTGAGCAACGTCTCGGCCCGCACGTCCGGCACCACTTCGACTTTCACCTTGCCGCCTCGCTCCAGAATCCCAAACACCGGCAACTTGCCCGCAGCCCCACGCCCCCGCTTGCCCCGACGACGACCGCCAAAGTAGCTCTCGTCCATCTCGATTTCGCCCGAAAGCTGGTCTTCCTGGCTGCTGGCCCGATAGATCCGCTCCCGAAACAACAGAAACAGTCGATGCACCGTGTTGTAGGCCAGGCCCAGCTCACGGGCCGCGCGCCGGGCCGACA
>ERZ795042.2470-NODE-2470-length-10174-cov-3.601245_pt1 | contig 10174 bp, 7 predicted proteins | sample MGYA00375126_ERZ795042 | MGnify/ENA primary metagenome ERZ795042 (study PRJEB30171, sample SAMN05518105) | compost metagenome | isolation source: Feedstock adapted compost from Newby Island compost facility, Milpitas, CA | place: USA:Newby Island compost facility...
ATTTCAAAAACTTGTACATCGCCGACAACTACATCCACGACGTCTACACGATCGGCATCAACGTGGAAGGGTACATGCAGGATCCGGACATTTTCCACGACAATCTGGTCATCAGCAACAACACCATTCACCGCACCGGATCCGACGCCATCATCGTCGGCGCCTCGGTGAATCCGCTGATCGAGCATAACGAGGCGATCGATGTGGCGATCAACTCGGAAGACTTCGAATGGATCGCCGGCGTCTGGGTATGGAAGACGTACGGGGCGACGATCCAGAACAACGAGGTGGCCCGCGTCCATTATCTGAACAGCGCGAGCACCGATTCCACCGCTTTCGACGTCGACATCAACGCGAAGGGGAACCATCTGTTCCAATACAACTACTCGCACGACAACGCGGGCGGTTTCACGATGGACATGGGCCAGCTGCAGAACGGGGTGACGACGTACCGGTACAACATCAGCCACAACGACGCGCGCAACCGGTTCAACGGCATCACGGTGGACGTCAAGGATCCGACGATTTTTTACAACAACGTGTTCTACAACGATACCGGCGACGGCATCGTGCTGAAAGACACGCCCAACAGCGTGTATATCAACAACATTTTCTACACCGCCCAGGGCAATGAACCGTATCCGGAGGGGCCGAAGTTTTACAACAACAATTTTTACGGCGCGGTTCCCCCGGCGCAGGGCGTGAACAACCTGACGTTCGATCCGCTGTTCGTCGATCCCGAAGACGGTCCCGACGGATTCATGCTGCAGCCGAATTCGCCGTTGATCGGCGCCGGCAAGCGCATCGAAAACAACGGAGGCCGCGATTTCTGGGGCAACCCGCTGTATACCGGGGCGCCGGACATCGGAGCTTTCGAGGATCCGTACAGCACCGTCGACGATACGGACCCGCCCGACAAGCCGACGGGGTTCGCCTTGGCGGACAAGACGGATACGACGCTCACGCTCACCTGGTCGGTGGAGGAAAACGGCGTGCCGCTGGACGGCCTCGTCTACGACGCCGCAACGGATGAGATGGCCGCCGAAGTGATGATGGGCAACACCGCGGTGCTGACGGGCCTTGAGCCGGACACGGAGTACACGTTCTACGTCGTGGCGCGCGACCTCGCGGGCAATGAATCGGAACCGAGCGACACGTTGACGGTGCGCACGACGATTCCCGCCGTCATCGTGGACAACGGCGACGCCGATTTGGCCGGCGCGTGGACGACGGCGTCCGGGAGCGGCTCCTACGGCGGCGATTACGCCGTCGCGCCCAAAGGGGACGGCAGCGCGACGGCCGAATGGACGCCGGAGCTGGAGGAAGACGGCTATTACGCGGTGTACGTGCATCTGCCGAAAGGCGTTTACGCGCGGGCGACGAACGCGCCGTTCACAGTAAACTTCGACGGTGGCTCGAAAACGTACCGGATCAACGAGCGGGCCGCTCCCGGCGGGACGTGGCATCTGCTCGGCATCCATAAATTCGAGGCCGGGACCTCCGGCAGCGTCACGGCGACGAACGACGCGGACGGTCAAGTGGCGGCGGACGCCGTAAAATTCCAGTTCGTGGACGACATCAGTCCCGCTTCGATTACGGCAATCATGCTGACCGCGCCGAAGGTGCAGCTCCGCATCGGCGAAGAGATGACGCTTTCGGCCCTGGGGACGAACGCATCCGGCAAGGCGCTCGATCTGATCTCCGAAGGGATCGAGGTGGACTTCAACGTTTCGGGCGGCGCGCTTTCCGTGACGGACGAAGGCGTCGCGGCCGGTTTGTCCCAGGGAAGGGCGACCGTGACCGCCACAGCCGAGATCGACAGCGTGCTTTATACTTCCAATCCCGTGGATGTGATCGTCGGGTCCGGCTTCTTCGTGGAGGATTTGCAGATCACGGACGGATTCGGCCAGCCGCTCGCCGCGCTTGCGCCGTACGGGCTGGCGAACGTGTCGGTCAGGGCGTACAATTCGACCGACGATTTCCGCCGCGCGACGCTGATCGCCGCCTTCTACAACGACAAGGGACTCGTGAATTCCAAAATGCACAGCGTGCTGATCGGCAGCTATGAAAATACGGTGCTGAAGGTGACGCTGGTGTTTCCCGGCGACGTCGACGATTGTTATCTGAAGATCCTGGTCTGGGACAGCACGGACGGGATGCATCCGCTGATGGAAAGCACGTTGTTCCCGGATGAGACGTAGCGCCGGCGCCGGGGCAGCGCCGGATGCGGCCTTGTGATCTTGGAAAGAGGTGACGAACGGTGGCAGCAGGGCGCGTTGCGCGATTCGCCCTGATCGCCGCGGTCGCTGCGGCGGCCGTCGCCGCGGCCGCGATCGGCATGGCGATGACCCGGACGTAGGCGATCGACGCGGAAGCGGCCGTCGCCGCCGTCGACGGCGTGCCGATCGCTTACGGTGAATATGCCGTCATGCTGGCTGCAAACAAGGCCAGGGTGGCGGGGTATTTTCAGGCGGCTTACGGTTCCGGTTCCGGCAGGAGCTTCTGGACGGCGGAACACGGGGGCGAGGTGCCGCTCGAGAGATTGAAGCGGGAAGCGCTGGACGCCGCGGTGGAGGCGAAAATCACCCAGATCATGGCGCAGGAATTGGGGATTGCGGAAGACATCAGCTACGCGGCGTTCCGGCGCGCCTTCCTGGCGGAGAACCGGCGGAGGGCGGAGACGAAAGCGAGGGGCGGAGTGCTGATCGGACCCGAGCGGTACGAGGAAGCCCAGTATTACCTGCTGGTCCTGTCCAATCTGACCGGCGAGCTGCAGAAGCGGTTCATGCAGGAAGCTGCGGTTCCCGACGAAGAGGCGCTGCGGTATTACAACGCCAACAAGCAGCTGTACAAGCTGCCCGATGAAATCTCGCTGGAGATCGTCTCGGCCGAGGGCGAAGACGCCGAGGAAATCTTGAAGGCCGTCAAGGAAAGGCTCGATGACGGCTGGGAAACGGAGCGGGCGGTCGAACCGTACGGGGAACGGATTGCGGTCGCCGCGCGGGTGATGAACGCCGAAACGGCGCGCAGCGATGCGCTGGAGGATCCGGCGCTGCTGGCGCAGGCGCTTCAGCTGGAAGCGGGCCGGACGTCGGAGGTGTTCTTTTCGCAAGGACGCTACATGGTGCTGCGCTGCGTCGAGCGGAAGGCCGGCGAGTACCGGCCGTTCGAGGAAGTGCATAATGCGATCCGCAGCCATCTCGCCGGGCAAGCGTACGCCCGCGAGCTGGAGCGCCGCAAGCGCGAAGCCGAGGTCGCGGTGAACGAGGCGGTGTACGGCCGCATCGGGCCGAGCGCCATCGGCGGCGCGTAACGCGCAGCGCCGCCGCAGGAAACGGCGGGGATCCCCGGTTGGGGATCCCATTTCATTATCGTGAAAACAAATCACAAAACCGTCAATTGCATCATGGAATTTCATAGTTTGCCGGGAAGGGGACCGGTAGAATCGAAAGTGCAACGCGTCAAACGAGCCATTGCGGCCAGAGGAGTTGGGGAGATGGAACGGCTGCCGACGGGTCCGGAGCGGAAGATCCGAAAACGATCGCTGTGGTTCTATTTCGTCAAGGACAAGTCGCTGATCCTCATGCTGCTTCCGGGATGCCTGTACCTGCTCATCAACAATTACATTCCGATGGCGGGGACGATCATCGCCTTCAAGAGCATCAACTATGCGAAAGGCATCCTCGGCAGCGACTGGGTCGGCTTCGAGAATTTCAAGTTTTTGTTCGCCTCCAGCGACGCCTGGATCATTACCCGGAACACGCTGGGCTACAACGCGGTGTTTATTGTGCTGCACCTGGTGGTGGCCGTGCTGTTCGCGATCATGCTGAACGAGCTGCGGAACCGGATCATCGCCAAGATCCATCAGAGCATCATGTTTCTGCCGTTCTTCCTGTCGTTCGTTGTCGTCGGCTATCTCGGCTATTCCCTGCTGAATGAGGAATACGGTTTCATCAACCGTTCGATTCTGGAACCGCTCGGCATCGAACCCGTGGCGTGGTACAGCGAGCCCAAGTACTGGCCGTTTATTTTGCCGCTGGTCAATACGTGGAAAAGCATCGGTTATTATACGGTGATTTATCTGGCCGCGATTGTCGGCATCGACCAGGAATATTACGAGGCGGCCGTGATCGACGGCGCCGGCAAATGGCAGCAGGTCCGAAACATTACGCTGCCGCTTCTCACGCCGGTCATGGTCATTCTGACGCTGCTGCAGATCGGGAAAATTTTCTACGCGGATTTCGGGCTGTTCTTCCAAGTGCCGCTTAATTCCGGCATTCTGTATCCGACCACCAACGTGATCGACACCTATGTGTACCGCGCCCTGCTGACGATGGGGGACATCGGCATGTCGTCCGCGGCGGGCCTGTATCAATCGGCGGTCGGATTTGTGCTGGTCCTCGGAGCCAACCTGATCGTCAGGCGGATCAACAAAGATAATGCGCTGTTCTAACAATTCACACGGGAAAACGGAGATGAACGCAGGTGAGCATCGCCTTTCCGCTCAAGAAAAGGAAGCGCAATATCAACGAAATTTCGGATGCGGCCAATGCGGTCATCAACCTTTTCTTCCTTTTGTATTCGGCCGCCTGTCTGCTTCCGCTGCTGGTTGTGCTGTCCGTGTCCTTGTCGGACCAGAAAATGGTGACGCTGTACGGCTACCGCCTGATTCCGCAGCAATTCACCTTGACGGCGTACCAATATTTGCTGTACGACTCCGCGCAAATCGTCAAGGCGTACGGCATCTCCATCCTTGTCACTGCAGTAGGCACGGTGATCAGCGTCCTGGTGACGGCGCTGATCGCGTACCCGCTGTCGAGGCAGGATTTCAAGTTTAGGAACATTTTCGCGTTCTATGTGTTTTTCACCATGATCTTCAACGGCGGCCTGGTGCCCTGGTATCTCGTCTGGACGGACCTGTTCAGCATTCGCGATACGCTGTTCGCCCTGATCGTGCCGAACCACCTCATGAGCGCCTTCTTCGTCATGATCATGCGGACGTTTTTCAAAAATTCCATTCACAGTTCGATCATCGAATCGGCTTCCATCGACGGGGCGGGGGAATGGCGCATCCTGTTCCGGATCGTGATGCCGCTGTCGCTCCCGGTGCTGGCGACCATCGGACTGTTCAACACGCTGAATTACTGGAACGACTGGTTCAACAGCCTGGTCTTCATCCGCAACAAGGATCTGTTTTCGCTGCAGTTTTTGATGTACAAGGTGCTGATGAGCCTTCAGTTTCTCGCCTCCAATCCGGAGATCGCCCGGGTGGCCGGCAACCAGCTGTCCATGCTGCCGACGGAAACGGCGCGCATGGCGATGGCGATCATCGGCATCGGGCCGATCGTGCTGGCGTATCCGTTCTTTCAGCGCTACTTTGTGAAAGGGCTGACGGTCGGCGCCATCAAAGGTTAGCCGCAGCAATTTTGCTGGTTAACACATATTCTTGTAATTTATTTAGGGGAGGTACTTTAGCATGGGAGTCAGCAGGTCTTTCAGAAGCGCATGGATGACGGTCGTGGCGGTCGCGGTGGTGTTGTCCGTTCTGCTGGCGGCGTGCTCCGGCGGCGGCAATGCGGGCAGCCAAAGCGCGGGGACGCAGAGCGGCGCCGGCGGCGGAACGGGGACGGGCAGCACGCCGGCGGCGACGAGTACGCCCGCGGCAAGCACGCCCGCGCCGTCCGAGGAGCCGGCCCCGCAGTTCGACACCTTCGAGCACATCACCATGTTCGCGCCGGCCGGCAAGGTGCCGCAGGATCTCGACCTCATCAACCAAACAATCAGCGAGTATATCAAGGACAAGCTGAACGCCGATTTTCAGCTGAACATCATCGAATGGGGCGGCTGGAGAGACACCATCAACCTCAAGATCGCGTCCAATGAGGAATTCGACATCGTGTGGACCGCCAATTGGGACAACTTTGCCTCCCGCGTGCAGCAAGGCGCGTTCCTCCCGCTGAACGATCTGATCGACAAGTACGCGCCCGATGCGAAAGCCGTGATACCGCCGGCGCTGCTGGAAGGCGGCGTGTTCCCCGACGGATACAACTACGGGCTTCCGGTCAACAAAGAAATCGGCAGCCAGCGCGGCGTCCTGCTCCGCAAAGATCTGCTCGACAAATACAATCTCGATCCGAAATCGATCAAGAAGCTCGAGGATCTCGAGGCCTTCTTCGAAGTCATCAAGAACAACGAGCCGGATGTCGTGCCGTTCTATACGCAAAAGGACTCGGTCACGGCCAACAGCATTCTGGACGTCAAAAACTTTATCGAACTGCATACGTTTGCGGTGCTGCGCCGCGAAGCCGACGATTACAAAGTCATCCTGAAGTACGAAGATCCGCTGTTCCTGGAAGGCCTGAAGCTGCAGCGAAAATGGTTTGAAGCGGGTTACGTCAACAAGGATGCCGCGACGATCACCGACTTTTCGGGCGGCATCAAGGCCGGCAAGGCGTTTTCCTTCGCGGAGTGGCTGAAGCCGGGCAAGGACGCCGAAGTATCGGCCTCCTCCGACTTCGACTGGGTGCAGGTGGAATTGACGACGCCGTTCATCAGCACGAGCGACACGCTGGGTTCGATGATGTCCATCTCCCGAACGTCCAGTGATCCGGAGCGGGCGATGCGGTTCCTCAACATGCTGTACCACGACGAGTACCTGCTCAACCTGCTGGTGTTCGGCATCGAGGGACAGCACTACGTGAAGGTCGAAGGCAAGGACAACATCATCAAGCTGCCCGACGGCCTGACGCCGCAGACGTCCGGTTACAACCTGGGCACCGCATATATGTTCGGCAACCAGTTCCTCGACTATCTGTGGGAAAACGAAGACCCGCAGAAGTGGGAGAAGTTCAAGGCGTTCAACGAATCGGCGGAGGCATCCCGCGTGCTGGGCTTCATTTTCAACACGGAGCCGGTCAAGAACGAAATCGCCGCCTTCAACAACGTCAAGGATCAATACGGCCCCGGCCTGCTGTCCGGTTCGCTCGATCCGGAGCAATATTTGCCGGAGTTCATCAGCAAAGTCAAAGCGATCGGCGGCGACAAGATTGTCGCGGAAGTGCAGAAGCAGCTTGACGAGTGGCTGACCGCCAGGGGCAAAAACTAGCCGCGCGAACCGCGGAGGAACGCGGCGAAAGCGCACCGGCTTTTCCGCCAGCGGGAAAGCCGGTGCGCTTTTTCTGTTCCGGGACAGCCGCGCGCGAAATCGAAAAGGGGTTGCACAGATCCGATGATCCGAACCTTCGAGCAGCATCAATTGCGCAGAACGCGTTTCCTGAACGGGCAGTGGGATTTCGCCGCCGATCCGGGGCGGGTCGGGAAAGCGGAAGGATGGGCGGTTCATTTCCCGGCGCATGCGCGCAAGATGTACGTCCCGTCCTGCTGGAACAATGAGCTGGGCTTGTTCGATTACGAGGGCGTCGCCTGGTACCGCACGACGTTCACGCTGCCTCGCCGCGGCCATGTGCGCCTTGTGTTTCACGCCGTGATGGGCGAGGCCGAGGTGTACGTGGACGGCAAGCCGGCCGGGTCGCATTACGGGAGCTTCACGGCGTTCGAGGTCGTCCTCGCCGATTTGGAGGCCGGCGCCCATACGCTGACCGTGCGTGCCGACAATTCGCATACGCCGCAGACGATCCCGCTCGAGCGCGTGGACTGGCATCACTACGGCGGCATCATCCGCCCGGTCGAGCTGCAGGAGCTGCCCGACATTTACATCGAGCGGTTTCGCGTGAAGTACGACCTGGATTACCGCCGCCGCATCGCAGACGTTCAGGCGGACTGCTCGCTTCGCTCCTTGACGGACCGCGACGCCAAGGTGCAGCTCGCCCTCGACTGCAGTCCCGGCGGTTCGGCCGCGCTTGTGAACGACGTTTTCGTGCCCGCCCGCGGCCGTGCGGAGACCCGGTTTGCGTTCCGGATGGAGGATGTCCGGTTGTGGGAACCGGGCAACGCCAGCCTGTATTCCTTCCGCTTGCACACGCCGGAGGACGACCGGACCGAACGCATCGGGTTCCGGAAAATTGAAGCGGCGAACAAGACCGTCCTCCTCAACGGCCGTCCCGTCTACTTCAAGGGCGTGAACCGGCACGAGGAGCATCCGGACTGGGGATTCGCCTTTCCGCCGAAGCTGATGCAGAAAGATCTGGACATTATCAAACTTCTCGGCTGCAACGCCGTCCGCGGCTCCCACTATCCGAACAGCCCATATTGGCTGGATCTGTTGGATGAGCAGGGCATTTTGTTCTGGAGCGAAATCCCGGTGTGGCAGTTTTCCGCCCGCGACATGGCCGATGCCGTCCTTCAGGAGCGGGCCGTCGCCATGCTGCGGGAGATGATCGCGGAACACTATCATCACCCGTCGATCGTTTTCTGGTCCGTGAACAACGAATGCCAAACCGATACGGAGGAAGGGCTGGCGTTCAACACGCGGCTTGTGAACGAAGTCCGCGCGCTGGACGATTCGCGGCTGGTCACCTTCGCCACCGCACGGCCGCTCACGGACCGCACGCTGGCGCTGTTCGACGTCATCGGCATTAATCAATATTACGGCTGGTACGGCGGGAAGACGGAGGAATTTGCGGATTTTCTCCGGAAATTCGCGGAGTATGCCCGGGAGATGGGAGCGGGGGATAAGCCGGTCGTCATTTCCGAATTCGGGGGAGCCGGCATTTTCGGCGAGGTGGGCTGGGAGGAGAACCGGATGTACAGCGAGGACTATCAGGCGAAACTGCTGGAGGAAGCCTTGACGATCTTCCGCAGCGATCCGAACGTGCAGGGGACGTTCGTCTGGCTGTTCGCCGACATCCGCACCGACACGCCGCGCTTCCGCGACCGGGCCCGCGGGTTTAACAATAAAGGCCTCCTGAACGAGTACCGCAAGCCGAAGCTGGCGTATCGGACCGTGAAGCGGATCTACGAATCTTGGGAATGAGGGTGTCGTCCGGCAAAGGGCGGCGCCCTTTTGTTTAGAAAATCTATTCAAATTTGACTAGATCACCGATCGGTGCTATGATTATCTATACAAATTTGAATAGATGCGCATGGAGGTGGAAATGTGTCGTCGGTCCGGTTGCTCGTATTGGGCGCGATCCTGAAAAGGGGGACCAGCTACGGGTATGCGGTGCTCGGCGATATAGCCTCCTGGGTGGCGGAAGCCTGGACGAACGTGAAGCCCGGCTCGGTATATCACGCGCTGGAGAAGCTGGAAGCGCAGGGGATGCTCGCGGCCGTCGCGTCGGATCAAGGCGTCAAGCCGGGGCCGGCGCGCAGGGAATATACCGTTACGGAAAAGGGCGAGGCGGAGTTCATGGAGCTGCTCGAGCAGGCGCTCGTCAGCTTCGACATTCAGCAGTTTTCCGCCGGCATCGCCTTTATGCACATGCTCACGCGCGAAAAGCTGCAGGCGCTGCTCGAAAAACGGATCGGCGCGCTGGAAGCGTCGGCGCGTTTTCTGGAGGGGCTGCCGGTGGACGAGTTTTCGCCGGATCCTTCCAAAAATCCCGAACTTGTGGGCATCTGGGCGGGTTATGTGCGGAATGAGGCGGCAACAACGAGGCGGATCCTGGGTCGTGTGAGAGAAGGCAAATACAAATTCAGGTCTGAAACGGAGGGAGAATGATGAATCCGGCAGAGATCGATTCCTTCCTGATGGGGCTGGAGGACGTGCAGCGGGAGGAAAACTTCGGGTACGTGTTTTATTTTGCGGGAGACGATCGCCGCTGGCCGTTTGCGACGATCGCCGAGAGCGACAACGAATACGACAAGGTGTCGAACCTCAGCCGCGAAGGCGTGTTTCGCCTCAATATCGGCGTCAGCCCTTCCACCTTCCGGCGCCTCACGGCCGGACTGACGGAAGAGCGCATCGATTACACGGAACTCAACCGGTTTTTGCCCCATCCCGAATATGCGCGGCAGAACTTCGTCTGCATCCTGAATCCGGCCGGAGAAAACGCGGAAATCACGAAGCGGCTGCTCGCGGAAGCGCATGGGATCGCGAAAGAACGGCTTCGGTGCAAGGAAACTTGATTAAGAAGCGGAAGCGGCAGGAACTCCTGCCGCTTCATGTGTTATTCCGCGTTAAGGCTGCTTTCTTTGAGGATGACGTCGTGGGCGCCGGCATTTCGGGACTGTCTGGCTCAACGCGGTGCCATGCAGAGTATGAGCGGCACGGGGC
>ERZ795042.2475-NODE-2475-length-10161-cov-76.904413_pt1 | contig 10161 bp, 10 predicted proteins | sample MGYA00375126_ERZ795042 | MGnify/ENA primary metagenome ERZ795042 (study PRJEB30171, sample SAMN05518105) | compost metagenome | isolation source: Feedstock adapted compost from Newby Island compost facility, Milpitas, CA | place: USA:Newby Island compost...
GCGAACTGTTTGGTCCGTTTGAGGAAGGACCAGCGGTTAAGGAAGCGATTCTCAAGGCTGGCGAAGAGCAAGGATTGCTGATTGGCGCGGTTCGTGGATAATTCCGCATCAGATTTCAGCTCGGGGGTCGAGGGCCAAGGGAATCGCGAGGGGAATGCATGGGTAAGCTGGATAACCAGATTGCACTCGTGACCGGGGCAGGGTCAGGCATCGGGCGGGCAATTGCGCAGCGCTTTGCTGCTGAAGGGGCAATGGTCATCGCCGCTGATATCAACCTCGAGGCTGCAGAAGCGACTGCCCAAGCGTCGCCCGAGCACATCGTGCCGCTTTTGGTCGACGTGACGGACGAGGCAAGCGTTCAGGAGCTTGCTGACACAGCCCTGTCACGTTTTGGGAAGATCGACATTCTCGTCAACAATGCAGGAATCGGCACAACAAAGGACCTGCTGGAGACGCCTCTGGAGGAGTGGGAACGAGTCTTTGCTGTCAATGTCCGTGGGGTCTTCCTCTGCACGCGCGCCGTGCTGCCACAAATGCTCGAGCGGCATCACGGCATCATCATCAACATCGCTTCAGTCGCCGGTCTCATCGGCATCCCTAAACGCGCAGCGTACTGCGCAAGCAAGGGAGCGGTGGTCACACTGACAAAACAAGTCGCGGTTGCCTACGTCAAAGACGGGATTCGCTGCAATTGCATCTGTCCTGGCACCGTCGATACGCCATGGGTTGAGCGGCTCGTCGCACAAGACGCTGATCCAGTTGCTGCTCGTCGAGCGCTTGAAGCACGGCAGCCGATGGGACGGCTGGTTCGAGCCGAAGAAGTCGCCGCTGCTGCACTGTACCTCGCGTCGGACGAGGCGGCGGCGGTGACCGGCACCGCCCTGGTCGTTGACGGCGGCTGGCTGGCACAGTGACCAGTGAAAAAGAGGGCCGTCATGAAGGCCTACGGACTCACCCTCTGCCTGCGTGATGATCCCGACGCCATTGCAGCCTATCGTCGCTACCACCAGGCCGTCTGGCCACAGGTCTGCGCACGGCTGCGTGAGGTGGGTGTGCAGACAATGCGGATCTTCCTACGCGGCCGTCGCCTTTTCATGTATGTTGAGGCAGATGATGCGTTTGATCCAAGACGCGACTTCGCTCGTGTGAATGACGACCCAGTGTCGGCAGAATGGAACGCGCTCATGGCGACCTTCCAAGAACGCGCGCCAGAGGCGGACACGAACGAATGGTGGGCGCTCATGGAACTGGTCTTCGACCTCGACTGGCCCCAACACCGCACCCCTCCGGCGAGCGAAGGACACGACGGGGAGGAAGCAGGTCATGGCTGAAGCCACATTGCCGACGCTGCCGCGCAGGCCTTTGGGAACGACCGGATTGCTCGTTACCCCGATCTGCGCTGGCGGGGCACCGCTTGGCAGCATGCCAGATACCTTTGGGTATGCTGTGCCTGAGGAGCAGGCGATTGCAACAATCCGGGCCATTTTTGCAAGTCCCATCAACTTCCTTGACACAGCGGCAGCGTATGGTGACGGAGAAAGCGAGCGACGCATCGGTCTGGTCATCCGCGAACTCGGCGGGCTCCCCAACGGATTCGTGCTTGCCACCAAGGCCGACCGTGACCTGGCGACGAGACGCTTCGATGCTGAACAGGTGAAGCGCTCAGTTGAGCGGAGTCTACGGCTTCTTGGACTCGACCGCCTGCAACTTGTTTACTTCCATGACCCTGAGCATGCTGGGCTTTCTGTCGCCGAGGCGATGGCTCCAGGTGGCCCAGTGGAGGCATTGCTTCGTCTGAAAGAGGAAGGCGTCATCCAACACGTTGGTATTGCCGCCGGCCCCGTCGAGATGATGATGCAGTACGTCGAGACAGGGGTTTTTGAAGCGGTTATTACGCACAACCGCTACACGTTGCTCAACCGCACCGCCGAGCCGTTGATTGCATTGGCAGCCGAACGCGGCCTTGGGGTGGTCAATGCTGCCCCCTACGGGAGTGGTATTCTGGCCAAGGGCCCTGACGCTTACCCGCGCTACGCCTATCGTGACGCCTCACCGGCACTCCTCGAGCGTGTGCGCCAGCTCGCTGCCATCTGCGCGCGCTACAACGTCCCGCTTGCCGCTGCAGCACTGCAGTTCTCCCTGCGCGACCCTCGGATCAGTGCGACCATTGTTGGGATGAGTCGGCCGGAGCGCATTGCTGAAACCGTGCGATTGGCAACAATGCCCATTCCCGAAGGGCTCTGGGACGAACTCCTCCAGGTCCCGCCATTCACCGAAGACCCGCAGACTGGCCAGCCGGTGCGGCTGCCGTCATCCTAGGGCAAACGGTACACACGGCGAGCATTTTCACGGAACAGCATCTGCTCGTCATCCGGAGTAAGAGGGCCAAGTGCATCGCGGAGTGTTGCATACGTTTGCTGGTAATCAGCAGCAAGTGTGCAGACTGGCCAGTCGCTGCCCCAGAGCATTCGCTTGACGCCAAATTGTTCGAGAACAAAGGAAATGACTGGACGAATTGCTTCAGCCGTCGGCTGTGGCCCAGCCTCTGTCAGGAGGCCAGACAGTTTCAACCAGACGTTGGGATATGGCACTAATCTCGCAATCTGCTCCCGCCAGCGCTCAAGTTGCCCAGTCGCAATTGGTGGCTTGGCAAGGTGATCGACCACCAGGGTCAGGGTAGGGAATCGCTCGGCCAGAGTTGGGACATGCGGCAGGTGCTCAGTTCGGACGAGGAGGTCGAGCGTTAAGCCCCGCTCAGCAACAGCAGCAATGCCACGTTGGACGTCTTCCCGGGCGAGCCAGGCAGAGTCCGGCTCATTTTCGGCCGTCGCCCGCACGCCACGAAACGCTGGATGGCGCGCGTACATGTCCAGGTGGAGGTCAACCGCTGGCGCAGCGAGGTCAACCCAGCCGACAACACCCGCGACAATTGGATATTGCTCGGCGAGTGAGAACCACCAGGCATGATCCCAGGCCGAACGCGCCGCTTGGACAATGACGATCTGGCGGACGCCAACGCGCTCAAGCCAGGGCAGCAGGTCGTCAGGAGTGAAACTGCGCTGCAGTGTCGTCAATTCAGGTGTCATCCAGTAGAGATCTGATCGTCCATACTGCCAAAAGTGCACATGGGTGTCAACCCAGCCGGCTGCCTCCATGCCAACCACCTCCCGCCGCAAGTGGTGTACCGCATGCCATAGCGTATTTTCGCGCTTCTTGCTTACCGTGGCGAGAGTGGCGCAAGCAGCGCACCGCCAACTCCCCAGACAACACGTGCGAGGAGCAGCCCAACGAGAAGCGAGCCGCCAGCGAGCAAGGCTACCCAGTCCTGCCAGCGCATCGTGAGGTCATGCAGCGCGGTTCGTTGGCGCGACGCCCCAACGCCGCGGAGCGCGAGCGCCCAGCCGAGTTGCTCGCTATATCGGAGGCTCGTGATCAGGGCTGCAATGAGAATGGGAACAAGCGCTCGCAGACGTCGCCAGCCACGTGGTGGCAGGATCAGTCCCCGCGATTGCATGGCGGCGGAAACCTGCTCGACAATGGCAGCAAAGAGTGGGATAAAGCGTAAGCCGATCGTTAAGGCAATGCCAAGGCTGAAGGGCATCCCCAGGCGAACAAAGCCTCGCACAAGAGCTCGTTGATCAGTTGTCCCCAGCCAGAGGAGGGCGATGAATGCCGTAGACGCAACACGCAGGGCCGCACTCACGCCAGCGAAGAGCGCTGGTAGCGTGATGTGCACTGGGCCAGCGGTCACCAACACTGGCGAGCCACCAGGATGAAAAACTGGCCACAGCAACACGATCAGGAGGAGGAACGGCCGGAGCGCACGCCAGAACGCCAGCACTGTTGCTCGTGGATAGCGGATGTGCCAGAGGACAAGCTGCGTCAACACCAGGAAGGCAGCAAGGAGCAGTACGCTATCCCAGCTCAACACGAGTGCACCCGTGAGGAGGGCAAGCACAAACTTGACTCGTGGATCAAGACGATGGAGCGCAGAGCGACCAGGGACAAAAAGATCAGCGTGGGCCATTGGCATCGTCCGTTTTTGTCGCAACCCGTGCCTGGCTCAGCAGGGCAATGAGTTCATGAGGAGAAAGCACGCCCCGTCGATGGAGGAGTCGATCGGCAAGTGTCGTTGCGGGCAGCGGATCGAGCCCGGCACGTTCCAACAAAGCAGCATCGCCGAGTATCACACGGGCTGGGCCATCAGCCAGAATGCGCCCGTGTTCGATGAGTACAACACGCTCGGCCCAGGCGGCCAACTGTAAGTCATGGGTGATCAGCACAATGCTCCGCCCTTGGTGGCAGTCACGCTCTAGCATGCCTAGCACGTGCATCGCTTGTGGCACGTCGAGCGCACTGAGCGCTTCATCAAGCACAAGCACAGCCGGGTCGAGTGCATAGACAGCAGCGAGGGCGATCAGTTGACGGAGACCTCGACGCAAGAGGGTCGGATGCTGCCGGCGATAGGGCGTTAAGCTGAACAGGGCGAGCATTGCCTCTACACGCTTGGCGACAGCCGAAGGCGAGAGGCCGAGCGTGCGCGGACCAAAGGCAATTTCCTGCTCGACAGTCGGTTGAAAGAGCTGATGATCGGGATTTTGGAAGACATAGCCGACGATACGGGCAAGTTCTCCCGGGGCACGTCCACTCGTGTCATGGCCAGCAACGATAACACGTCCTGCGTGCGGACGTAATAACCCGTTGCTGAGCTTGGCAAGCGTGGTCTTTCCCGAGCCATTTGGGCCGATAACCGCAACGCGTTCCCCAGCCGTAATCTCCAGTGAAACGTCCAACAGCGCTGGCACATCACCATAGGCATACTGCACGTGCTCAAACCGTAGCAATGGAGTGCCAGGAGCTACATCGCCAACCACGACGCGAGTGCCTCTTGCGCTTCATCGACTGTGCGCCAGGCCACAGTTATGCCGGTGCGTTCAGCGAACCAGGCAGCGAGTTCAGCCAGCTGTGGCACCGGTAGACCAAGGGCTTGCATGTGCGCACGTGCCGAGACGAGCAGTGCTGGTGAGGGGCCATCGAGCACACACTGGCCGTGATCAAGCACGATGATGCGGTCTACCAACGCGCTAAGCCAATCGAGGTTCCGTTCAGCAACGATCAACGTGAGTCGCTGCCCAAGCACCTTCCGCAGCTGCATCAGCGCCCGCAAGAGCTCACGGCGCCCGCCGGGATCAAGTTGTGCCGTTGGCTCATCGAGCACCAGTACACTCGGTTGCATGCTCAACGCTGCCGCAATGGCTAACCGTTGCTTTTGTCCACCGGACAATGCCCAAGACGGACGAGTTCGCACGTGGGCTAGCCCCATTACCGTCAGCGCCCAGTCGACGCGGCGGGCGATTTCGGCTGGTGGCACACCCATATTCTCTGGTCCGAAGGCAACCTCATCCTCAACGGTCAAGCCCAGAAGGTTGCTCTCTGGATCTTGTAAGACAATGCTGACAGCAGCAGCTAACGCTGCAACGCTTACCCGGCGCGTATCATACCCAGCAACCAGCACACGGCCTTCAATAACGCCGCCAGTCTCTTGTGGTACGAGTCCGGTGAGTGCTAAACAAAACGTGCTCTTTCCACTGCCCGCTGGTCCAGTAACGCCAACTGCCTCCCCAGGTGTGATCGTCAGTGTCAGGCCATCAAGCGCGAGCGTCGGAGCTTGCCCAGCTTCGACTGGCGGATACCAGTAGCGCAGTCCTTCGACCTGAATGGCTGGTGCTTGTGAAGCACGCTCGGCATGGGTTGACGTTGCGTGCACGCACTGCCCCACCCTAGCGTGTCGAGGAACGGGGCTCAGACGAACTCTGCTCGCGCCAGCGCTGCTGTACGGTCCACATGGTTGCCGGCGGATAGGCTAATCGCACAGCAGCCGCAAGGATTGTCCCGATAATCCCGCCACTCACTGCTTGCCCAACGTTGAACCAGAGGTCGGTCACGGCCGCACCGGAGCCGATCCGCAACACGAAGAAATCGTAGAGGAAGTAGCCGCCCACAATCACGAGGCCGCCGACAATGGCGGCAGCGATCATTCGCCAGACGCCAGCGCGCCAGGCGATGAGGCCAGCCAGCACCCCCTCGGCCCCGTGGATGATGAAAGTCGCGGGCGCATAGTTGGCGTAGCCGGATGTCAGGTCAGCGAGGGTCGCGCCAAATGCTCCGGCGACGCCACCAGTCAAGGGGCCAAAGGTGAACGCGCTAAAGTAGATCATGCTGTCACCAAGATGCACATACCCTCCAGGAATTGGTACTTGGATGAGTCGAGTCGCGACGAACACAACAGCCGTCATGACTCCGACAACAGCAATGAGGCGAGGGTGCAGCGCCCAGCGCGCTTGTGTCGTCCGCTCCTCAGGTACGCGTTGCATTGGTGGTCCTGCCTTCCCCGAATCCACCCAGTTTCTAAACGGGACACAATGGCCGACCGCCCGTGCCCAGTCAACAGCCAATTGGCCCCATCCAATATGCACGGGTGTTGCCTGCGTACCCTATGCGCTTAACCGCAGGCGCAGCACCTGCGCTGCTCGCCACTCAGCGAGCCAGGCCGCGAGGCCAGCCAGTCCACCAGCACCGACAAGCAACCAGAACGGCAGAGCAAAGCCATTCCAATGGCTTACCAGAAGGCCAACGAGCGTCGGCGCGATCGCTCGAGCGATCGTTGCCCAGAACGCGATCACGCCGGCAACGCTGCCATACCGCGCACTACCGAACAGCTCAGCCGGCCGTGCCGCTCGAACCAGGGTGATCATGCCATTGCCAATGCCGAAGAGGATAACGGCCAGGATCGCCCCAGCTGTACTTGGAAACAGCAGCAACAACGCAAGTCCGGCAGCCTGTAGCCAGAACATGACTGGAGTTGCAAAGCGTTCGCTGAGCACGCGAGCCAGCGGTACAAAGAGCAACCGCCCAGGTAGTTGGGCGAGGCCAACCAAACCAGCCACTGAACTCGCTGCAAGCACGCTCATGCCTCGCTCCACCAGGTACGAGACGAGATACACACTCACGGTTGCTGTCAGGAGTGCACTCAACACAAGGGCCCCCGTCAATCCCCAGAATGCTGCGGTGCGCACTGCGCTTGCCAGCTCCATACTCCGCTCCGGGTGCGAGGTAGAGCTGGCGTCATCGGTAGCAGTTCCGCCTTCTGCTGCGAGGATCTCCGCTGCTGATGGCGCGGGACGCAATATCAGGGCGTGAAGTGGAACTGTGCCAAGACCAAGTACGAGGGCAAGCACCACCAGCGCATGACGCCAGCCCAGTTGAGCAATCAGCCATGCGTTGAGGGGCGAAAAGATAACGCTGGCGAGGCCAGCAACAAGTGTAAGCGTGGTCAGGGCAGCACGGCGACGCCGCCAGAACCATTTGGCGATGACAGCGAATGCCGGATCATAGAGCACACAGGCCATACAGCAGCCAAGGCCAGCCCAGACGAGATAGAACGGCACGACAGTGCTGACATGCGCCCAGGCAAGCAGTAGCACGGTCGCCACAAGTGAGCCAGCGGTCATGACGAGCCGTGGCCCGTGCTCGTCTAGCCAGCGCCCAACGATTGGCGCAAACAAGCCCGAGAGGAGCAACGCCACTGAGAACGCGCCAGAAAGCACCGACGTCGGCCAGCCAAACTCGCGGCGCATGGCAGGCAGGAAGACACCGAAACCATAATAGAGAATGCCCCACGAAATCGTCTCGGTGAACGACAATGCAGCAACGATGCCCCATCCAGCGTAGATACGCCGCCTCAGCCAACTCGGTCTGCGCATGCCTGCCCCTCTATCGGCCCCTATTCTACGCTGCTGACTTGGTGCATTGAAGCGTTCTGCTTGTGGGATGTACTCCCGCACCCCAGGCAACAGCACTCGATATTCGGCGAACAGGCTGTACTCACACGGCACGAGAGCGAGCGGTTTGATGGCATCAGCTGCATGCGGCCTCAAGCCGGCAACGGCGCAGGCGATCTTCTGATTGCGTATTGGAAGATGTCAAGTTTGATTGACATGATGTTGGATTTTTCTTACAATCCCAAGGCAAGAAAGGGAGCAGGCTATGGGGCGCTATAGTGAACCAACGCCGCTGACCAGCACTGTCCGCACGTGGCGCCTGCGGCGTGGGCTGAGCCAGGAGGCGCTGGCCCGCGCTGTTGGTCTCAGCCGTCAGGCAATTCACGCGATTGAAACGGGGCAGAACATCCCAAGCACGGCTATCGCGCTGCGGCTTGCCCACGTGCTTGGCTGCCGTGTTGAGGACCTCTTCACCCTTGCCGAGCCAATGGTTGATGTCGAAGCTGAACTGCCACAAGTACTCCCGCATGCACGAGAATCGCGGCGCGTTCGGCTGGCACGGGTTGGAGATCGCCTGGTTGCTCACCCCCTCGCTGGCGCCGATGGCATGGCATCGCCGGCTGATGGCACGGTCATCCAGTATGTCGCGCCGCAACGAGTACGGGTGCGACTTCACGATCCCGAGGAGCCACTCGATCAGACGCTCTTGCTCGCCGGCTGTGCGCCAGCGCTTGGTTTGCTTGCGGCGCTCGCGCGTCGCTGGGAACGCGGGCTACGGGCTCACTGGATCCCTGTTGGTAGCCTCACTGCCTTGCGCGCGCTCGCCAATGGCGACGTGCACCTTGCAGGGACGCACCTCCGCGACCCGCAGAGTGGCGACACACTCCCGATGATCAAGGAGACGCTCGGAGCACGGCCGGTGATCGTGGTGACGCTTGCCCGCTGGCTCGATGGGCTCTTGCTGCCACCCGGCAATCCGCTCCACATTCGCCAGCCGGAGGATCTGCTCAATCCGGCAGTCACCATCGTCAATCGAGAGGCAGGAGCCGGGAGTCGCATGGCCTTCGATCAGTGGCTGACGCAAGCTGGCATCAACGGCGAGCAGATTCCTGGCTACAACCGCATCCTCGCCAGTCACGAAGCTGTAGCGATGGCCATTGCACACGGTCTGGCCGATGCTGGCCCCGGCATCCAACCGGTTGCTGAGGCGTTTGGCCTCGCATTTTTGCCGCTTTCGGAGGAGCGGTTTGATCTCGTGATCCCAGCCGAGCAGTTTGAGACGCCAGCAGTGCAGCGGCTTCTTGACCTCGCGACAACAGCACGCTTTCGGCACGAACTCGAAGCAGCCCGTGGCTACGATGTGGAGCCGCTTGGGGCAGTTGTTGCCCGAATTGGCGGATAGTGTGACGAGAGGGAAGGGGAGAGAGATGCGACGGCGAACCACGACCCAGATCCTGCTGTGGGCGATCATGCCGATGTTGATCGGCCTTTTGCTCGCAGGCTGCGGAGGGAATGCCACGCCAACAGCGACACAGCCCGCAGCTGCGGTGACCGCAACAGCAGCAGCCACACGGCCCGCCGCGACAGCACCGCCAACGGCGCAGGCGACAGCGACCACGGTCGCTGCGACGGCAACACCGACTACCGCCATGGCAACACCGTCAGCTAGCGCCACGATCACTGGGCAAGTAACAGTCTTTGCTGCGGCTTCACTAACCGACGCGTTCAAAGAGATTGCCCAGCAATTTCAGAGCCAGCACCCTGGCGTCTCGATAACCTTTAATTTCGCTGGTTCACCGACATTACGCACGCAGCTTGCGCAAGGCGCAAAGGCGGATGTGTTTGCGTCTGCTGACGAACCCAACATGCAAGGGGCAATCCAAGATGGCACGATTGCTGGCCAGCCCAAGATTTTCGCACGCAATGCCCTCGTGATTGTTGTGCCAGCTGATAACAAAGCTGGGATCACAAGCCTGAAAGACCTGGCCAAGAGCGGCATCAAGTTAGTCATTGAGCAGAAAGACGTACCAGCAGGCAACTATGCGCGTCAGGTGCTCAACAATGCCAGCAAGGACCCGTCATACGGCAGTGACTTTGCAAATAAGGTACTCGCCAATGTTGTGTCGGAAGAGACGAACGTCAAGTCCGCGCTCTCGAAGGTTGCGCTTGGCGAGGCTGACGCGAGTTTTGTTTATCGCACCGATGTCACACCTGACTACAAGAGCAAAGTCAAAATCATCGATATACCCGATCAATTCAATGTCATTGCCAAGTACCCGATTGCACTCGTCAAGAATGCGCCGAATGCGCAAGCTGGCCAAGCGTTCATCGACTACGTCCTCTCTCCAGCCGGGCAGGCGGTGCTGCAGAAGTGGGGCTT
>ERZ795042.2477-NODE-2477-length-10159-cov-22.733670_pt1 | contig 10159 bp, 13 predicted proteins | sample MGYA00375126_ERZ795042 | MGnify/ENA primary metagenome ERZ795042 (study PRJEB30171, sample SAMN05518105) | compost metagenome | isolation source: Feedstock adapted compost from Newby Island compost facility, Milpitas, CA | place: USA:Newby Island compost...
GCGCGGCCCGCGTGGTACGATGAGGGCGACACGGTCCCGCCGTGGTGAAGGAGGAGGACCATGTTCGGATCGATCGGCGGCCCGGAACTCGCGCTCATCGCGCTCGCCATCATCCTCGTCTTCGGCGTCGGGAGGTTCAGCCGCCTCGGGCGAGACCTCGGAACGTCGATCCGGGAGTTCCGCCGCGCGGTACGCGAAGACGACGACGAGAAGAAGCCGGAGCAGCTGCAGGCGGAGGCGAGCAGCGAGCAGCGCGCCACGCCGCCCGCGACCTCGGCGACCCAGGCACCCCCCCAGGGCCAGTCGTCGAGCCCTTCGGACTCGGGACGGCCGAACGTCTTCTAGCCTGCCGCGGGCAGCCGCAGCCCCTTAGCACCCCCCGGCGACGGCGGGCACAATGCTTACCTCGTCGCCGTCCTTCAGTTCCGTGTCCAGGCCGTTGATGAAGCGGACGTCGTCGCCGTTGACGTAGATGTTGACGAAGCGGCGGAGCTCGCCGTTCTCGTCCATCAGCCGCTCCCGCAGCCCCGGGTACTGCTGCTCCAGGGCGTCGATGCAGGCGCGGAGCGAGCCTCCGTTCCCGGTCACGGTCGCCTGACCACCGGTGAGCGAGCGAAGCGGCTGCGGAATTCGGACGGTCACTGCCATAGAGCTCGATTCCCCTCTCTCGTGTTCGGTGTCTCGGTGCTCGTCAGCCTTCGACGACGTCGCCGGTGATGGGGTCGACGCGCACCCCCTGGGCCTCCGCCCACGCCAGGCTGCGCTCGATCTCCTCCGGGTCACCCTCGATCTCGAGGATGACCCACCCCGTGTGCTCGTCGACGTCCGCCATGCGGATGTTCGTGATGACCTGGAACTCGTGTCCGAGCCGGTAGATGATCGGCTCCTTGATCAGCTCCTCAGGGAACGTGAACCGGACGCGTTTGACGGCCATCAGGCGACTCCTGCCCCTTCGAGCGCCCGGTAGGCGCGCTCGAAGCTCTCGAGGTTGGCGTCGATCTCGAGCGCCGGCTTCAGGGAACCGACCACGGCGTCGATGGTCTTGAACCCGGCACCCGTGATGAAGGCAACGACGAGTTCGTCGGGGTGGATTGTACCGCGCTCCACGAGCTGCTTGAGGGAGGCGACCGTGACCCCGCCCGCGGTTTCGGCGAAGATCCCTTCCGTCTCGGCGAGGAGCTTCATCCCTTCGATGATCTCCTCGTCGGTCACGCTCCCGCAGTCGCCGTTCGTGTCTCGGAGCTGTACGAGCGCGTAGTACCCGTCGGCCGGGTTCCCGATGGCGAGCGACTTCGCGATCGTGTTCGGCCGCTGGGGGCGGAAGTTCATCGAGCGCTCCGCCCAGGCCGTCGCGACGGGCGAGCACCCCGCCGCCTGCGCACCGCTCATCCGCGTCTTCGGCTCCTCGATGAGCCCGACCTTCGCGAGCTCGTTCAGCCCCTTCCGGATCTTCACGAAGAGGGAGCCGGACGCGATGGGCACGACACAGTGGTCCGGCGCCCGCCAACCGAGCTGCTCCGCCACTTCGAACCCGAGGGTCTTCGAGCCCTCCGAGTAGTACGGGCGCACGTTGACGTTCACGAAGGCCCAGTTGTAGGCGCCAGCGAGCTCCGCGCAGAGGCGGTTCACGGCATCGTAGTTCCCGCGCACCTTGACGAGCGTCGGCCCGTAGATGCTGGAGCCGACGATCTTCCCCTCTTCCAGGTCGGCCGGGATGAACACGATCGCTTCCATCCCGGCGGCCGCGGCATGTGCGGAGACGCTGTTGGCGAGGTTGCCGGTGCTCGCGCAGGCGAGCTTCTCGAAGCCGAGCTCGCGCGCGCGCGTCGCTGCCACGGCCACGACCCGGTCCTTGAACGACCAGGTAGGATTCACCGTGTCGTTCTTCAGGTACAGCTTCGGCAGGCCGAGGACCTTCCCGAGGTTCTTCGCGTGGATGAGCGGCGTGAAGCCGGCACCGATGTCGATCGCCGCATCCGCATCGCACGGGAGGAAGTCACGGTACCGCCAGAGCGTGGGCGGGCCCGACTCGATGCGCTTCCGGGAGACGTGCTTCTTCAGCGCCTCGTAGTCGTACGTGACCTCGAGGGGGCCGAAGCAGAACTCGCAGACGTGGATCGCCTCCAGCGGGTAGGGGCGGTGGCACTCGCGGCAGCGCAGCTCCTTCGCAAAGCTCATCGGACACACTCCTTGGGAACTTCGGCACCGGCCTCGGCACGAGCGCTCCGAGGCACGGAAGGGATCGAGGGGAAATCCGGGGAGCCCCTTTCGCAGGGGCTAGCGCATCGCCATTCGGCCCAAGGACGAAACCATGGCTCCACTCCCGAAGTCGTTCCGCATGGGCCGATATCGAGCGTCGGCGCTCTCATCTCCCCCCAGCCGTGGCTGGGGACCGGATTTGGCACCTTGCCGAGCGGCAGGTTGCCTGGGCTTCACAGGGCCGGTTCCCTCCACCCGATCTCGATAAGGGCGGCCTCGTTGCGGTTTGCGTTCCATGGTACGAGCGCGGTGGCGTGAGGGGAAGTCGCCCCTCACCCGGGCCCCTGCGGCCCCTGCGTTTTCAGGAGCCGCTCCACCTCCTCGTCCGTCGTGGGGCGGAAGTCTTCGTAGTAGGCGCCGACCGCCATGAAGAGCGGGTCGGTGAAGAGCGCGACCGCCTCATCCGCCTCCGCCGCGAGCTCCTCGAGCGTCGACGGCGGTCCGACCGGGACGGCCACGACGACCCGCCGAGCCCCCGCCTTCCGCAGCGCGCGCACCGCCGCCTTCGCCGTGGAGCCGGTCGCCACGCCATCGTCGACGACGATGACGTCCCGGCCCCGGGCGCGCTCGCGCCAGTCGCTGCCGTACCGCCGTTCGCGCGCCGCCGCCTCGGCCATCTGCAGCCGCCGCTCCGCCTCGAGTTCGGCCGGGGAAACGGCCATGCCTCGAATGACGTCTTCCTCGAGGTACACCGTCCCGTCGGACGTAACGGCCCCCATGGCGAGCTCCGGCTGGCCGGGCGTGCGGAGCTTCCGGGCGACGACGACCCCCAGTTCGCCGCCGAGCCGCTTCGCGACCTCCGCTGCCACGACCACGCCTCCGCGCGGGATGCCGAGGATGAGCGGCCGCTCCCACTGCCGTTGGGCGAGGAGTTCCCCGAGCTGACGTCCAGCATCCACCCGGTCGCGGAAGGCTCGCCGGCCGAACGTCACCTTCTCCTCCGAGCGCATCCTGCCCGACTTCGCGCGCGTTCGCAGCCTCCGAACGGCCCCCCGGCCATGGTCCTACCGGCCCGGAATCGCGAGCACGGCGGCGCCATGCACCCGCCCCGCGTCGAGGGCGCGGAGGGCTTCGTTCGCCTCGTCCAGCTGGAAGAGATCGAACTCGGTGCGGATGGGAATCGCTGCCGCGAGGTCCAGGAACTCTTGGGCGTCCTGGCGCGTGAAGTTCGCCACCGACCGGATGGACCGCTCCAGCCAGAGCCAGTCGTAGTTGAATTCGGGGATGCGGTCGAGGTGGATCGCGTTGATCGCCACCGTCGCTCCGCGGTCGAGCCGCCGCAGCGCTTCGATCACCACCGATCCCACCGGAGCGAACGTCACGGCGGCGTCGAGCGGCTCGGGAGCCTGGTCGTCGTACCCCCCTGCCCACTCGGCCCCGAGACGGAGGGCGCGCTCCCGCTCCGCGGGCGAGCGGGTCCAGACGAAGACGCGGCACCCCCAGTGGACGGCCACCTGGATGGCGAGGGTGGCCGATGCGCCGAAGCCGAAGAGGCCGAGCCGGCAGCCAGGGGTGGCGCCCGCGATCCGGAGGGAGCGGTAACCGATGACGCCCCCGCAGAGGAGCGGGGCAGCCTCCACGTCGCCGAACCCGTCCGGGATGCGAAGGGCGAACCGGGCGTCGACCGTCAGGTACTCGGCGTACCCGCCGTCCCGGTCCCAGCCCGTGAACCGCGCCCGTTCGCAGAGGTTCTCGCGCCCCTGGGCGCAGAAGCGGCAGCTGCCGCAGGCGAAGCCGAGCCAGGCTACGCCGGCGCGCTCCCCTCGCTGCCAGCCCTCGACGCCCGCCCCCACCGCCTCCACGACACCGACAGCCTGGTGGCCCGGCACGATGGGCAAGCGCTTCGCAGGGAGATCGCCGACCGTGAGCTGCAGGTCCGTCCGGCAGACGCCGCATGCGCGAACCCGGAGGAGCAGCTCGCCTGGTCCGGGCTCGGGAGTCTCGACCTCTTCGATTCGCAGCGGCGATTCGTCGAGCGGAGCCGGGCGGCGGAGGAGCGCAGCACGCACGGGCTCATTCTAGCCGCGAGCCGCCGCCTCCTCGGAGCCGATCGCCTCCACCGCCTCGCGCAACCGCCGCAGCCAGGCGAGGCGCTCCCGGTGCCAGCGGCTCGCCAGTCCGGAGGAGGACGGGATGACCCAGATGCGCGTCTCCCCGTGCTCGCCGGCGATCCGCTCCGGCTGCTCCCCGTACGGCCGACGTGCGAGCTCCGAGCGGGGGAGGCCGAAGACAACGCGCCCGAAATGACCGTAGATGCCCTTCCCGCTGAAGACGGCGACCCAGGGGGAGTAGGCGCGCAGCTGGCCGTAGAGGCGGCGAGCGCCGGACTCGATCTCTTCGGGCGTGAGCTCCTCGGCGCGAACGGTGGGCCGCGGGCAGAGGTCGACGAACCCGATGCCGGCGAGGTCCATGAGCGCGGCGTCGTCCTCCGGACCAACGGGCCGGGGCACGAGGCCGCTCTCGCTCAGCTGCCGCCAGAAGACGTTCCCGGGGCGGGCGTAGTAGTGGCCCGCCTTCGCCGAGTAGATGGCAGGGTTGTACCCGATGAACACCAGCCGCAGCCCCGGACGGAGGTAGTGCGGGAGGGTCCGGACTCGCCCTTCGGGCGTCTCGAACTGCTGCCGAGCCGCCTCACTCATCCTCCCCCTCCCCGGCGAGCTCGAAGCGCACGCTCGGCTCCGCCAACCGCAGCGCCTCGGGCACCGCATCGTCTTCCGGGACCCGGAAGCGGAGGAGCAGGGTCCGCTCCGCTCCGAGTTCGAACTCCAGGGACGTCTCCGGGAGCTCCGGCACGGGCGGAAGCGCCTCCAGCGGGTGCCGGTGGCCCTCGACGTCGAGGTAGAAGTTCTCGGGCCCCGGCCGCCACGTCTTGTTCGTCCGAACGGAGAGCCGAACCTCGACGATGCGATCCTCGGCCAGGGTCCGGACGTCCAGGACGCGGATGACCTTCGCGTCGCCGGTGTACGTGCCCCCGGGAGGGACCACCTCCTCGGAGAAGAACGTGTGGAGGACCCACGGGTACCCGAAGAACGCGAGGAGGGCGCCCGCCACGATACCGAGGAGCGCGCCGATGAGCAGGCAGCCCTTGCCGACGGGCTCGCGCTCCTCCGTGTCCAGCCGACGGCGAACGCGGGGCGGGAAGGGCTGCCCGCTCAGCCCGCTGGTGGGATGACCGTCGCCGTGCCGGTCACCACCACCTTCCCCTCCTGGTTCGTCACGGTGGTGCGGAACTTCGCCCACTTGCGCTCCTCGAGCTTCTCGATGCACTCGACGGTTGCCGTGATGGTGTCGCCGATGAACACGGGCGCGCGGAACTGGAGCTCCTGTCCGACGTAGATTGTGCCGGGCCCGGGGAGCTTCATCGCGAGGACGGTCGAGATGAAGGATGCCGTCAGCATCCCGTGCACGACCCGCTTGCCGAACATCCCCTTCGACGCCTCCACCTCGTTCACGTGCGCCGGATTGAAGTCCCCTGAGATCCCGGCAAAGAGGTAGACGTCGGTCTCGCTGATGGTCTTCGAGAAGGACGCCGTGTCACCGATCCGGAGCTCATCGTAGGTGGCCATGCCCGAAGCATGCCCGAAGCTGCGGCGAGAGGGAAGCGGGGCTCAGCTGACCGCTTCTCCGACACGAACGCGGCCCGAGGATCGTTCGTTGACCGTTACGGCCCTGCGGCTATAGCTATGGAAGCGGAACACCCGCTCGACGAGCGTCGAGGCGGCAGAGGCGGAGGGATGGCATGAAGCGAACGGTGCTCCTCACGATCCTGCTGCTCGCTGCGCTCCTCGCGCTCGCCGCCTGCGGCGGCGACGAGGAAGAGCCCACGAGCGCGGAGGGAGGCGAGTCCGTCTCGCTGGTCGGCCGCTGGGAGGGACGCTGGGAAGGCGAGACGGGCATCCCGAACTGTTCGCAAGACACGCTCGTGCTCGTGATCACCTCCGAAGAGAACGGCTCGTTCGTCGCGGAGGTGGACGGCGGCTGCGGCGGGAGGTTCCCGGCCACCGGCACCATCAGCGGCCTCGCGCTCGACGTGGAGGGAACGGCCGCCCTCGGGACGATCACGTACACGGGCGAACTGCGCGACGGCGGCCGCCGGATGGAGGGCGAATGGAGCGTCAGCGGCACCGACTTCCGCGGCTCGTGGGAGGTCGAGAAGGTGTCCGACGAGCCCCGAACCGCCGCCGGCCCCGAGACGTCGCCGACGGCGGCCGGCGAGGAGGAGACGGAGACACAAGAGGAGATGGAGACGCCGAGCGCCGGCGAGCGTCCGGGCGCCGGCGAGGGGACCCCGGAATTCGAGCTCCCGCCTGGGATCGAGGTCGAGCTCGTGAGCCGAGCGACGGTGCAAGCGCCCAGCCTGCCCGCCCCGGTGCCGCTGCCCGGGACGCTTCGGGAGTTCGAGGTGGCGGAGTACACCTCGCCCCAGTCGGCTGACGAGGTGATGGCGGCCTTCGAGGAAGAGTTCGGCGACTGGACGAAGAGCTACAGCTTCGATTCGCCCGAGCAGAAGGTCGCCGCCTTCCAGCGCGAAGCGGACGGCGGGGTGGAGGTGGTGCTCGTCGTAGCGCAGGACGAGGACGAGGGCTCCCGCTTCTGGACTTACGCCGGCACGGTGCGACAGCCGTAGCGAGCGCCTCAGCCGCGCACGTCGAGCCGAGGGCCGTCGCAGGCGCCGTGCACCACGCTCGCGCGCACGTCGAGGAGGTAGCCGAGCCGCTCGGCGACCGCGGGAGCGGCCTGCCCGCCGCCGCGCGGAAGGAGCGCGATGCGCCCGTCTGGGAGGGCGCCGAGCGCGTCCTGGCCGCGCGCGAAGCGCCGGAGCAGCCAGACGGTCTCCAGCTCCGTCCCGGGAGGCGCCTCGAAGACGACGAACGGCTCGGTCACGGCAGCGGTGTCGACGAGGCGGAGGGCGAGCGGGCGAACCCAGGACGAACGCCCGCACCACTCGCGGACGGCGAGCTCGATGCCGCCGACGACCTGCTGGGGGGTGACCGGCAAAGTCCGCCAGTCCGCCACGCCCTCGTGGAGGAGCTCCGGCAGCCGAGCGGCGGCGCGGGCGGGCACGAGCCAGAGCTCGGGGGCCGGCCCATCGGCAGGTGGAAGCTCAGCCGTGCCGCTCGGCGGGATCTCCCGCACCACGAGCGGCACCGGCTCCGCTTCGGCCGCGGCCGGGATGCGCTGCGCCACTTCGCGGACGAGGCGTCGCGCCTCGGCATCTTCGACCAGTAGCGAGAGCGCGAGCGGGGGAAGGTGCGGCTGCAGCCACGCTCCGTACTCGTCTTCCGCACGGCGTGCGGCGCTCCCCTGCGCGGTACGACCGTCCCTGGCGAGCGCGAGCAGCCAGAGGGCGCAGGGCCGGCAGAGCGTGGGACCTCGCCACGACGGGCCTGCCCGCAGCCAGGTCACGACTTCCGCCACCCAAGGGTCTCCGCAGGGAATCGCCCGACAGAGTGCGCACTGGTCGTCGAACACGAGCACCCCGTACGGCCGCGGCGCCGCGACGAGACCCTCAGCCGCGCCGACCGCCGTCTCACGGGCGAGATCGGCAAGCCAGCGCGCGCAGTCTCCGCACAGCCGCAGTTCGCGGCCCGAGGAGTGCGAGAAGGAGCGCACCCGCAGCACGCCACCGTCCGCGCGTCGCGCCCGACAGCAGGCACAGAGTGCGGCCATACCCAGATGGTCGGCGCCCCGATGCGCGCTCCTGATGGGCGTCAGCGGATCTTCACGGCGACAACGTGGGGACCGAGCACGGCGGTCAGCCACCGCTCGTCCCGGCAGAGGTCCGACTCGGCGCCGCTCCCCGCGGGTGCCACGTACGTCCCGCCCGTGCGGAGGAGCCGGTACACCTCGCCCAGCGCCCGGACCGTCTCACCGCGCCGGTCGATGACGAGGTCGTACGGGCCGTTCAGGTACGGGACCGACGCTTCCGGAGCGGCGGTGATGGTGGAGAGCTTGTCGCTCAGCCCGTGCCGTGCGAACGCCTGCTCGATCTCGCGGACGTGGGCCTCGTCCTCCTCCACGACCTCGACCCGGCCGGTGAGGCCGAGCGCAGCCGCGACGTGCAGCGCCTCGTAGCCCAGCCCGGCGTCGACGAAGAGGACGTAGCTCGCCCGGGACATCCGCGCGAGGACGGCGAGTCGGAACGCCGTCGCGCGGTCCGCCTCTTCCCCGCATCCGTGGTCGCCACGATGCTCCTCGACGCGCTCGAAGACATCGACGAACCGGTCCGTGACCGCGGCTGTCCAGTCACTCATCGTGCGCTTCCGATGCTCGGACCCCGTCGTCGTCGACAGTCTTCCGACGCGCTCCGAGCCGTCTCAGCGCGTCCGCATACACGTCGTACTCCTGTGCGCCCGTGATGAGCAGCCGGTTGCCGAGGATCATCGTGGGCGTGCTGTGGAAACCCTTTTCGCGGGCGATGCGGGTGGCCTCCGCCACCCGGAGGGCGTACTCCCCGGTGAGCCGCGCGGCCCGCCACTCGCGGACGTCCAGTCCGGCCTGCGCCGCCACCTCTTCGAGCACCTCCGGGTCCCCGATGTTCCGTCCCTCCGCGAAGTATGCCCGGAAGATGCCGGCGTGAACGGCGGCGAACCGTCCCCGGTCGCGCGCGAACTCGGCCAGCTGCAGCGCGAGGTTGGAGTTCGGAAGCCACCGCGTCGAGACGAGCGGAAGCCCCGCCGCCGCGGCGTACTCGCGGAGGTGCTGCCGGTACCGCTCCCCTCGCCCCATCCGCCGGAGCAGCTCGTCGACCGGGCGTCCTTCCGGCGGCGTCTCCGGATGGAGCTCGAACGGCCACCAGCGAACGTCGACGTCCCACTCCTGCTCCATCCGCTCGACGCGGGCGCTGACGATGTAACACCAGGGGCAGACGTAGTCGGAGATCACCGTCACCGGGAAGCTCGCCGTCACGGCGCGATTATAGGCGCTCACGAGGAAGGGCAACGCCTCGGGGCCTCAGCAGGAGAACGCACCCGAGCGCCGGAGGGCTTCCCGCACCTGATCCCCGACTGACGGCGCAGGGTCCATCTCGAACGTCATCACGGCGATCCCGTCGACGATCCGCTCCCCGCGCAGCGTCTGAACGATCTCGGCGAACAGCTCCCAGCCGCCGCCGGCCTCCACCTGCCGGCGGGCGTTCTCCGGCAGCCGGACGCGGAGCCGGGACTCCATCTGCGCGGCACGCTCCATCGACTCGATCGGCATCACCATGGCCACGATGGAGACATCCGGCTCCGATGATCGCACGGCCTCGACCGCTCGGCGGAGCAGGGCGAGGTCGAACACCGGCTGCGTCTGCACCCATCGTGCCCCCGCGCGCAGCTTCGGCAGGAGGTTTCCGAGCGCCCGATCGAAGGGTTCGACGTACTGGTTCAGCGTCGCGCCGACGAACGCTCCGGGGATGATCTCGCACGCGAGGGCAACGGCATCGCGCACCTTCACCGCGCGTTCCGGCTCCCTCGCGACGGGGTGGTCACCGAGGATGCAGAGGACGTTCTCGATTCCCGCATCCCCCGCGCGCCGGAGCTCGGCAGCCACGTCTTCCCGCTCCCGCCCCCGCACCACGAGATGGAGCACCGGCTCGAAGCCCATGGCCAGGAGCTCGATCGACGCCTCCAGGCTCGGGAGCCGGTCGGGCCGCTGGATGACGTTCACGACCCGGACCTCCGGGCGCAGGAGGGAGGCACGCCGCCGGAGCACCCCTCGGAGGAGGGTCTTCGGCGGCGTGATCTCGAGTGATACGGGGAAGCAGCTGGCCTCGAGCTTTTCCCGGAACGACACGAGCTTCAGCGTGCCGCGCGCACCGGGAAATCGTCCAGCGCTAGGAGCCCTCCGGCGCACGCACGGCTTCCCCGAGGAGGCGCGCCCGAGCTTCGGCGACGACGTACATCGACCCGGTGAC
>ERZ795042.2481-NODE-2481-length-10156-cov-7.896347_pt1 | contig 10156 bp, 6 predicted proteins | sample MGYA00375126_ERZ795042 | MGnify/ENA primary metagenome ERZ795042 (study PRJEB30171, sample SAMN05518105) | compost metagenome | isolation source: Feedstock adapted compost from Newby Island compost facility, Milpitas, CA | place: USA:Newby Island compost facility...
CGGTGAGGAACCGGGCCGGCCAGTACGCGAGCGACTTGGTGCCGATGCGGATCGCCTCGATCTGCTCGAGCTCGAGCAGCGGCTCGATGTAGCGGCGCAGCACCGGCTCACCCATGATCATCGGGTCGCCGCCGGTGAGCAGCACGCTGGTGACCTGCGGGTGCTCCTTCAGGTACGCGACGAGCCGGGCGACGTCGTCGGAGGCCATCTTCAGGTCCGGCTCGCCGACGAACTGGGCCCAGCGGAAGCAGTACGTGCAGTACGCGTGACAGGTCTGGCCCTGTTTGGGGAAGAAGAGCACGGTCTCCGGGTACTTGTGCTGCAGGCCGTTGATCGGCTCGTCGCCGACCCGCGGCACGTTGAGCTCGAGCTGGCCCGCCGGGTGCGGGTTGAGCCGCATGCGCACCTCGTTGGCGGCCGCCTTCACCTCGGCCGCGGGCGCGCCGTCGCGCAGCAACCCCGCGATCCGGGACACGTCCGCCTCGGGGAGCATGTCCTCCTGCGGGAAGACGAGCCGGTAGATGGGGTCGTTCGGCACGTCGGACCAGTCGATGAGCTCGTCGACGACGTACGCGTTCGTGCGGAACGGCAGCACCGTGGCCACGGCCCGGACACGCAGCCGCTGCTCGGCATCGAAGCCCGCACGCACCAGAAGCTCGTCCAGGTGCTTGCCGGTGTACGCCCGGTAACCGCGGATGCCTTCCTTCAAGGTCACCTGAAGATCCCTTTCTTTTGCGATGTATGTAAACCTGCCGGTGCTGTCACGCGTCTATGTCATTCATATACCCCGACGTAACCATAGGACCTGGAGTTCCCACCGGCGAAGGGGTGACGAGAAGCCTTTACGTTCCCCCACAGGTATCTGTCCGGGAGATCGCGACATATCGCGTTTTCCCGTAGCCTGGAGGGGTGACCGCTCAACCCGCCTTCTTCGAGCCGCGACGACCCGCGGATCCGGCAAAGCAGCGCGCGTCCGACGCGGACCGCGACCGGGTCGCCGCATCCTGGGCGAAGCCCTCGCGACCGGCCGGCTGACCAGCGTGGAGCACGCCGACCGGCTGGCGGCCGCCTACGCCGCCGTCACCCTCGGCGACCTGCTCCCGCTCGTCGAGGACCTGCCCGACGTCCCGGCCACCACGTCCGCGGCCGGCGCGGAGCGGCAGGAGGTGGCGGCCGTGTTCAGCAAGATCGTGCGCAAGGGGCGCTGGGTGCCGGCCCGCCATACCCGGCTGCGGTCGCTCTTCGGCGCGCTGATCGTCGACCTCACCGACGCGGTGCTACCGGGACGCGAGATCACCCTCGACCTCAACGCCACCTTCGGCAAGGTGATCGTGCGCGTCCCGGAGAACGCCCGCGTGATCGACGAAGGCGGCGCACTCTTCTCGAAACGCCACGTGTCCGACGACAGCCCGTGGGGTGGCGGCACGGCGAGGAGCATCGCGGGTGCCGGCGCGGCCGATCCGGACGCCCTGCTGATCCGGATCACCGGCAACGCCAGGTTCGGCAAGATCGTCGTCGCGAAGGGCGAGGGCTTCCCCTACTGGTGAGCCCGCCGGGGCGGCGCCTCGGGGGATGGCGGCGGCTCCGCCGCGGCGCGACGCCGCGGACCACGCCGAGGGCGTCCCCGGCCCGCCGTACGCGCGACCGTCCGGGTGTCACATCCGGCGGCACGCACGACGATACGGCGCGCTGCCCGAACGTCCGTCACCTGCCGCACATCACCCCCCTTTGCCGCTCTCGAACCCTTACCGTCCGCTTTCTGTATAGCACCCTTCGCCGCGCTCGTCCCCGTCCGAGGGAGACCGCCCCTCGATCACCGGACGTCCACTACGCCCGATTCGCCGCCCACGGCGCGACACTCCCACGCCCCCACCTAGGAGCACGCGGCGCATCCCCGCCGCTTACCATGCGTGGACGGCGGGCCGCGGAGGTGTCCGGATCCGGACACCCGCGCCCGCGGAAGGAGCTTGCCGTGGCCACCGAGGTGACCGATTGCCTGACACCCCGCCCGTAGCGCTCGACGCGATGGGCGGGGATCACGCCCCACACGAGCTGGTCGCGGGAGCCGTGCACGCCACCCGGGAGCTCGGCGTGCGCGTCGTGCTCGTCGGCCAGCCCCGGCCCATCTACGAGGCACTCCAGGCCCACGGCGCCGCCGACGAGATCCCGATCGTGCGCGCCGAGGAGACCGTGGGCATGGACGAGGGCGCGCTCGCCACGCTGCGCCGCCCCCGGTCCAGCGTGGCGGTCGCCTGCCACCTGGTACGGCGCGGCGACGCGGCGGCCGTGGTCTCGGCCGGGTCCACCGCGGCCGTGGTCGCCACCGGGCGGCTGCGGCTGCGCGGCCAGCCGGGCGTGCTGCGCCCGGCGATCGCGGTCACCCTGCCCACGCTGCCGGAGCCGACGGTGCTGCTCGACGCGGGCGCCACCGCCGACGTCAAGCCCGAGATGCTCGTGCAGTTCGCCCAGCTCGGCGCGGCGTACGCGGAGACCGCGCTCGGCATCCCGCACCCGCGGGTCGGCCTGCTCACCATCGGCAGCGAGACCGAGAAGGGGAACAAGGTGACCCGGCGCGCCCATGAGCTGCTCGCCACCACCCCCGGCCTCGACTTCGCCGGCAACGTCGAGGGGCACGACCTGCTCACCGGCAAGGTGCACGTGATCGTCACCGACGGGTTCACCGGGAACGTGGCGCTGAAGACGATGGAGGGCAGCGTGCGCTACACGCTCGCCGAGCTGCGCGAGGCGATCAACGCCAGCCGCCCGGCCCGGCTCGGCGCGCTGCTGCAGCGCGGGGCGCTGCGCCGCCTGGCCCGCCGGCTCGACCCGGAGCAGTACGGCGGGGCCGTGCTGCTCGGCCTCAACGGCACCGTGGTGATCGCGCACGGCGCGTCGAAGGCCCGCGCGATCGCCTCGGCCTGCGCGTTCGCCGCCTCGCTCGCCGCCCGGGGCGTGGTCGCCCGCGTCGGCGAGCGGCTCGCCGCGCACCGCCCGCACCACCGGCTGTGGTGACGTTGCGGTTACGCAGGTCGGCGGGCGGGCGGCCGCGGGCTCCGCGGCTTCGGTGCGGCCGGTCCCGGCCGGGACCGATAATGGGGATTGGGCCTTGATTCATCGATAGGCTGGAAGAACGTGATCGAGGCACGCGGCGATCACGGCACGTCGCGCCTCCACGGCCGCCAAGGAGAGTTCATGGTCGACCCGCAAGTCGTGCTCACCGAACGCGTCCAGCGTGCGCTCGCCACCGCGTTCGGTCCGGAGTACGCCGACGCCGATCCGCTGATCCGGCCGTCGCAGTTCGCCGACTACCAGGCGAACGTGGCGCTGAACCTGGCGAAGCGGCTCCGCCGGGCGCCCAGGGACGTCGCCCAGGCCCTCGTGGACGCGCTCGACGTCGCCGACGTGTGCTCCGGCGTCGAGGTGAGCGGCCCCGGCTTCGTCAACCTCACCCTTGCCGACGGCTGGATCGCGGCCCAGGCCGAGGCGATGCGCGACGACGAGGCGCTCGGTGTCGCGCGCCGCGCGCCGCAGACCGTGGTGATCGACTACTCCGCGCCGAACGCGGCCAAGGAGATGCACGTCGGCCACCTGCGCACCACGATCGTCGGCGACGCCCTCGCCCGGGTCCACGAGCACGTGGGCGACCACGTGATCCGGCAGAACCACCTCGGCGACTGGGGCACGCCGTTCGGCATGCTCATGGAGCACCTGCTCGACGTCGGCGAGGAGGAGGCGCTGCGCCGCCTCGCCGAGGGCGACGCCAACGCCTTCTACCAGGAGGCCCGGCAGAAGTTCGACACCGACCCGGCGTTCGAGGAGCGGGCGCGCCGCCGGGTCCCGCTGCTGCAGGGCGGCGACCCGGAGAGCATGCGGCTGTGGCGCGAGTTCATCGAGCACAGCAAGCGCTACTTCAACCACATCTACCGCGAGCTCGGGGTCACGCTCACCGACGAGCACATCGCCGGCGAGAGCATGTACAACCCGATGCTCGCCGACGTCTGCGACGAGCTGGAGCGTGCCGGGATCGCGCGGATCAGCGACGGGGCGCTGTGCGCGTTCCCGCCCGGCTTCACCGGCCGGGACGGCCGGCCGCTCCCGCTGATCATCCGCAAGAGCGACGGCGGGTACGGCTACGCCACCACGGACCTGGCGGCGATCCGGTACCGGGTGCGCGAGCTCAAGGCCGACCGCATCCTCTACGTGGTCGGCGCCACCCAGGCGCTGCACTTCCAGATGGTGTTCGCCACCGCGCGCATGGCCGGATGGCTCACCGACGACGTGCGCGCCGAGCACGTGCAGATCGGGAACGTGCTCGGCGAGGACGGCAAGATCTTCCGCACCCGCTCGGGTAAGTCGATCAAGCTGTCCGAGCTGCTGGAGGAGGCGGTCGAGCGGGCCGAGGCGGTGATCGCCGACCGCGGCTACGACCCGGAGACCCGCAAGGAGATCGCGCGGAAGGTCGGCATCGGCGCGGTCAAGTACGCCGACCTGTCGGTGAGCCACGACAGCGAGTACGTCTTCGACTTCGACCGCATGCTCGCGCTCACCGGCAACACCGGCCCGTACCTCCAGTACGCCACCGCCCGCATCCGCTCGATCTTCCGCAAGGGCGGGATCGACCCGGCGCAGGCGACCGGGGCGATCCGGCTCGGCGAGCCGGTCGAGCGTACGCTCGCGCTCACCCTGCTCGGCTACCCCTCGGTGGTGGAGAAGGTCGCCGAGGCCTCCGAGCCGCACCGGCTCTGCACGTTCCTGTTCGACCTCGCACAGGCGTTCACCGCCTTCTACGAGAGCTGCCCGGTCCTCACGGCCGAGGACCCGGCGGTGCGCGAGTCGCGCATCGCGCTCTCCGCGCTCACCCTGCGGGTGCTGCTGCAGGGGCTGGACCTCCTCGGTATCGAGGTGCCGGAGCGCATGTGATGGACGTTTGGGAGGTCCGTGGCAAAAGGAACGGGGCCCGAACGGCGTGGCTTACGAGAATTTCCGCTGACAAAGGCTTAGGCTTAGCGCGGTCAAAGGGAGCGTCCGCCGATCCCGGTCCACGCGGGCCTTCCGTCACTCCTCGGGGAGCTTCAGCGTGAGCATGGACCTGACCGCCGGCCCCGACCTATCAGGGCTCATCGACGCCACGGAGCTTCACCGCTACGCGGAGGAGCTCCTCGTCCACCTGGTCGCCGATGGCACCGCGCCGAAGCCGCAGCCCGGTGTCACCGACGTGCCGGGCTACTGGCTGGCGCCCGCCATCGACGCCCTGATCCAGATCATCGAGGGTGAGGACGCGCTCGACGCGCTCACCCGGGCCGCCCGGCACGACGAGGGCAAGACGGCGCTGTTCCTGTGCCTCGCGCTCGCCCTCGCCGGACAGGGTGACCGGGTCCACGCGTCCTGGCTCGCCACGGCGTTCGGCGACCTGTCCGCGGACCGCCCGGTGCTGCCGGGCCAGCGCGCCGTCTGGGTGGCGGCGGCCCGGGGCGCGTACGGCCCGGCCGGGAAGATCTTCGTGCTGCGCCGGCTCGACGCGGTGGCGAACCCGCACGACTGCCCGCCGGAGCGCTGGCTGAAGGCGCTGCTGCCGGGCGAGCCGAAGGTCGTGATCCCGCCGTCGCTGCTCGACTTTCCCGAGCTCGCGGAGCTGCCGGCGCTGCAGCGGCCGGCGTACGCCGCGGACCGGCTGGCCCGGCTGCGCGCCCGGTGCACCGAGATCACCTCGCCGCGCAAGCCGAGCGACCCGCCGGCCCACCCGCCCACCGGCTGGCGGGGTTCGGGCATGTGGCCGGAGACCGAGCCGCTCGAGGTGCTGCGCTCCCTCATCAACCCGAGCGCGCACACCGGCCCGCTGAGCTCGCTCAACGACCACCTGCTGGAGGATCTGCAGCCGAACTCCGACCCGCGGCTCGCCGCGCTCGCGCTGCACGTCGCGGCCCCGGTGATCCGGCAGGCCGCGGAGGAGCTCACCGCCGCCACCCGCGCGATGCCCCCGGCCGAGGTCACCGTGCCGATCATGGGGCATCGGATCACCCTGCGGCCGGACGGCCCCGACCCGGACTCGATCCTGGAGGCCGAGCGCCAGATCCGGGAGCGCGCGATGCCGCCCGAGCCGTACCCGGCCTGGCTGCCCCAGGCGCTGATCGGGGTGGCCGTGGTCCTGTTCGGCCTGTCGTTCGCGCTCACCCTGTGGCTCGCCCTGCTCGCCGTGGCCGCCGGCGCCGGGGCGGGCCTGTTGCTGTACCGGCGCCGCCGGCGCGAGGAGGCCGAGTCCGCCCTGGTCGGCAAGCAGCTCAGCGAGCTGCGCGAGCTCGCAGATCGGGCCGTGTACGCCCTGCACGAGTACGCCCGGGAGTCGACCAAGCGCGCCGAGGCCGCCGAACGCGACTTCGCCGAACTCTGCCGGCTGCTGCGCCGCGGCCCCCGCGCGGCCTGACCTTCCATCCGGCACCGGACGGGCCGGGGCCGTTGACGCCGGGCCGTGTGGCCCGTCTCGCGTGCCCTCGTTCCGTCGCTCGTCGGGCGGCGGTACGGCCTCGCCCGACCTTGACGACGCGGCCGAGGCGGCGCTCGACCTGCCGGGCGATGCCGCGCGACGGATCGCGGCCCCGCCCGCGTGACCCCGTGGCCCCGCTTCTTGCCGAGCCGCGCAACGCCTCCCCTGCACCTGGATCTCATCCGCCGGGCCTCCGGGCGGGGAACGCTCCAAACGGGCCGGGACGGGCCATCGCGCCGCCCCAGGACGTGGGCCTGCCATCGGGCGCCTCATGCCCCTGACCCAGGGGCATGAGGCGCCGTGACGGGCGCGGCCTCGGCGACGCCCGCCACCGCGTCCCTGGGCGTTGCGGCGATCGGTGACATGCCCCGCGGGCGGGCGCTGGGCGCGGGCCGGCGCGGGTTACGGCGCTCGTGACGGTATGGGACGGGTGCGGCGGCCGGGCATGGTCGGCATCCGACCCGGCGAGCGCCGAGGCACACGCAGCTGGAGAGGCGGAGAGCCGCCGGAAAAAGCATCGCGCCCGGCGTGCGGGCTGTTGGGCACTACGGGCGCGGAGGCGGGGCCGGCCGCATCGCCGGAGGCGGCGACGCCCGGCCGACGGGCGCTACGACGGCCGAGACGTCACATGGAGATCCGAACCCCGGGCCGGGGAGGAAAGCGCCCGGAAACGCGCCCACAGGCGCGTGGCGGCGTTCTCTGATGCCCGGTCCGGGTGCGGCGGGCGAGGCGCCGTTCGGGGAAACGGGCGCGCTGTGAGGGATGGGGACACGTACGGCCTGAGGAATGCCCACCCGCGCCGGCAGGGCGAAAAGGCCGTCCACGAAGGGGGCTTTTCCGCGGACGACGGCGGCGACGGGCAAGGCGAATACCGGCGCTCCACGATCGCCGCGGCGTACGGCATTCCGCGGTGGGCGGGGAATATTCCCACCGCGCAACCGTCCTGCCGAGCGATCCGAGCATGACGCAGCGTTCGCGTCAGATGACGGAGACCTCGATCTCCGCGGGCGCCAGCAGGAAGATCTTGTCCGCTATGCGCTCAATGCGGCCGTCGCAGCCGTATGCGAGCCCTGCCGCGAAATCCACCATGCGCGTGGCCTCGGCGGTCGCCATGCCCGCCACGTCCATCACGACGGCGCAGCCCTCCCGGAAATGCTGACCTACCGTGAGCGCGTCGTCATACTTCCGCGGCCGGACCATCACAATGCGTGCAGGCTCGCTCTCCTCCTGCACCTGCTGCCACCGTCGGGCCGCCCGTTCCGAAGCGGGCATCCAGTCGTCCTCGTACTCGACGTCGTCGTATTCATCGTCACTGTACGGTTCGACCACGCCCAGGCCAAGGTAGTTGGCCACCTTACGTACTGCCCCCATTGACTCGTCCTTTCCACGAGAACCGGCCGCATTCACCTTGTCCCACCAACAAAGGACGTTATCCGACGATTCGGCTCCGGCCACGCGACACGCCAGAGCGGAAAACGACGCTTTGTTATCGTCCCGAAATCGCGCCCTTGACTAGGTCAAACGACACTCAAGCAGATCTCCATGATTGTTCTTATCGATCGCCTCCTCCCCTAGGTTCCGTCATCCTGTGCTCAGTTGCAAGCGATATATATCCGCGTACCTCAAACCTCGTCACATGCAAGGCAAATATCCGTTCAACGCCGTTATTCCGCTATACCCGAGAAACCCTCGGGCATTCGCCGGGCCCCCGCCTGGTCCGGTGACCGGTCGCCGTTCCCGGGCATCCGGGCGAGCGCCGTCGGCCACAGTACCGGCCGAATACGACATTTCGGCCACCTGTCCCATCGGGCACTCCTTCCTCACCGGTCCCACCCGTCTCGTCTGCTTGGACGTTCGAGGACCGGGCAAAGGTTCGGGGATGTCCCCACACTGTCGAAGAAAGGGTGGAAGTGGACGCCCGTGGCCGCTCGGACTCGCTTCTCCCACCCACCGGTGGCCACCACAACCTCTGTCATCGACCGGCCGCCCTCCTGCCTATGCACTCTCGAACGACGACGGTCACAACAGAAGAACGATCCAATCGTCCTTCAGGTTCTCGCGCTCCGCCAGACCCACTCGCCACATACGCGCCCGTCGCACCGATCCCGGCCGATGTGCGGCCGATGTGCCCCTCCCGCACCGCAACCAGTGGCCCGTTACGCAGGTCTGGCGGCCCGCAACCGCCACTCTCCCGCCCCCGACGCCGGCACCCAGCCGTCGCCGGGCGGATCGGTCACGGCGGCCTGCCGAGCGGAGGCCGCCCTCCTCTGCAACGCGCTATTCCAAGGCGTGCTCGGAAACCCTCCAAAACCGCAAGCCCGCCTTGTTGGTCTCCCACGTTCCAGGCGGGCACTGCCGAGGCCACCCTCCGGCGAAATCGCCCGCCGACCTGAACCCACACGCTCGGCTCACGACCACGCCTCGGAAACCCGTCCCACGCCTCCCGGGTATCACCGGCAACCCCGGGCACCGTCCTCGACTAGTCGGCGCAACCCACGACGATAGGAAAGCAGAGTTCAGCGATGTGGCAACCGCAGCGCAAGCCGCTCCACAAGACGCAACAGCGGGCGGTTCTCACCTGCTCGGCCCTGAGCAGGATCGGCAGGCAGCAGGTTCGATGCCCGCGATTGATGCTCTGAGCCCACCGGCATTCGCACAGATCGGAGTCGAGCGTCGACGACCCGTCATCCGCTCCCGCGCCATCGGCCTCACGCAGGACCTTCCAGCGCGGGCTATCGCGGTCGTGCGACCACCGACCGTGCCGCTCCTCGATGCCCTCCACATGCTCCACAGATCATCTAGCACCAGGTCATTGGACCGGCGCTCCCCCACTACGGGCCGACAGCGTCTGGGACTGCCGACACACCGGCTGTAGCCTGCCACGCCGGCGCAGATCTGCGATCCTCCCGGCGGAGCCCCCCTGGTGGTGAGCCTCACCAGCGGTCTCTCTCCCCCGAGAGTTCCCGGCCGAGCATCCGGACACCTCCCGCGGACACCCGGCCCGTCCACGTGGTCAATCTTGAACGGTCGGCGCCGACGTAGTGTTCGCGGCCGAGACCAGCGGCACAAGGTCGAGCTCGCGCTCACTGAGCCGGCAAGGTTAATGAAGTGACCGGCCGCTCGTCCTCCGACGCCAACGCCGATCACCTTTGCTCACCTTGCCTGCGAATCGAGGCCGAGGATGGCCGACTCTAGGGAAACCACACTCATGCGATGCCTCGGCCGGAACCCGTTCGGGTACCGCGAATGTCTCGCCGCTACACCTGGAGGTTGTCTCTGTTCCTATCCACCACGGCCGAAGCCGAGACCCGCGGTGCCCGCCGCAGCACCGTCCCTCCGAACCCGGTCAGTGCATGGGCGAGCGGCCGCCCATCCGAGCGCTCCCACACCGGCCCGAATTCTCTGTTGGCGGAATCCCTTGCCTCGACAGCCGACTGCCTGCCGCGGAGTCGCCATCCCCACCCATGCGAAGTGACCCGGGCTCGCTCCGCATGGCCGAGGCGATATCGAACCTGCCATACGCAGCCGTGGTGACAGAGGCACAAGCACCTGTGCCTTGACGGTACCGTCTCATGCGATCGCCCACGACCGCGCTCAGCGTATAAAAAAGGCCCTGGGTAGGTCCCAGGGCCACGGCGACACAGTCGCCAAGACGGCAAAAATGCGAAGGCCCCC